>Ga0315314_1000009_pt1 | contig 342513 bp, 321 predicted proteins | sample TDP9_MG_FD_203631 | JGI IMG/M metagenome (GOLD analysis project Ga0315314, IMG submission 203631) | Freshwater sediment microbial communities from Lake Towuti, South Sulawesi, Indonesia - TDP9 | ecosystem: Environmental > Aquatic > Freshwater > Lake > Sediment | place: Indonesia: South...
ACGCTTCCGAAAAAGCAAAAAGGACTGGTCACTATTATTACTACTCGTAGGCTTGGATTGTTTCATTTCAATCACCGTTTAACCAATTAAGAAACATCCAAGTCTACTTAATTTTGCTACTACACACGCGAAAAACATGTATGAAAACATTTATATACTAAAACATCTCGAAAATAAAACAATAATAATTTAATATACAATCAGATAGGATGGAAAAAAACTAAAAATTATGCTTGGTAAAAATGTGGATGCTTTTTGTAGCAGAGGCGTTAATAGTATCATGAAAAAATCCTCGGTGGAGAAACACCAACGCGGTAAAAACAACAAACACCCAACAAAATCACTAGGACCAGTCTCGAATCTCGAGGAATATGTTCCGCCCGATTGGTGGCGACGTATTTTTAACTCCCTATATCTGAAAACCGATGCAGATGTAGTGGACGACCAAAAAATAACAAGCCAAGAAGTGAATCTATTCTCATCAATTCTGAAAATCTCACAGGACGATAGAATTCTGGATCTCTGCTGTGGACAGGGGCGTCACTCTCTAGAGCTGGCGAGAAGAGGATTCAAGTATGTTGAAGGAATTGACCGCTCTCAGTATTTAATTCAGAAGGCTAAAGCACAGGCTAAAAAAGAGGGATTAACTATTCGATTTAGAGAAGGAGACGCTCGAAAGCTCCCCTACTCCCCCGATACCTTTGATGCGGTCATGATTCTAGGGAACAGTTTTGGCTATTTTGAAACCACCCACGACGACCTGAGAGTGCTGAAAGAAGTACACAGAGTCCTCAAACCATGGGGCAAAGTGCTCATAGATGTTGCTGATGGAGAATTCTTGAGGAATAATTTCCAGCCCCGGTCATGGGAATGGATAGACAAAAAACACTTTGTAGTTAGGGAACGATCACTTTCTGCTGACGGTCAGCGTCTTATCTCAAGGGAAATAATTACAAACGTAGAAAAGGGGACACTTGCTGACCAATTCTATGCGGAGAGACTTTACACAAAGGAGAGCATAAGTAACCTCTTGAAAACCGCAGGCTTAAACAGTACCACTTTCCACGGTGAAATTTTCACAGATTCTCAGCGTAATCAGGATCTGGGTATGATGGAAAGACGGCTCATCGTCACATCCGTGGTCAGAAAAGATTGGACTCCTACCAAGAGAAAATCTAAAGAAGAAGTTAGAAATGTAGTAGTGGTTCTAGGTGACCCCCACAAACCTGACCGCCTTAAACCCGGCTCAGTGTTTGATGACGACGACCTGTACACAATTGACCAAATGAAGGACGCTCTAAGGGAACTAAAGGGCTATAACTTCACATACCTGAATAACCACGATACCCTGCTTCAGGATTTAACTAAAATAAAGGGTAAAGTAGACTACGTCTTTAACCTATGTGATGAGGGCTTATACAACGACCCAAGAAAGGAGCTACACATTCCAGCTTTTCTAGAGCAGCTTAACATACCCTACACAGGTTCAGGCCCCCAGTGTCTAGCTCACTGTTACGACAAATCTCTGGTGCGTGGTGTTGCAAAAGAGATGGGGGTTCCTGTTGCTAAAGCCATCTTCATTACATCTGGAGATGCAACCGTTGATTTAACTTTCCGTTTCCCAGCGATGGTGAAGCCAAACTTCGGTGACTCAAGCTTCGGAATTACGCAAAAGAGTGTAGTAAATAACTCCGAAGAACTTCTAAACGCAGTGTCCGATATACGCGATAAATTTGGATACAATAAACCAATCCTTGTTGAAGAATTCCTACCCGGAAAAGAAATCACCGTGGGGATAATTGGAAATCCCCCCGAGTCCTACAGAGTGCTACCCATAGTAGAGGAAGATTACTCATCGCTGCCAGAAGGACTTCCCCGCATCTGTGGATACGAAGCCAAGTGGCTCCCTGACTCCCCATACTGGAACCTAACATCCAAAATAGCTGAACTACCAGACGAAACAAAAAACATCATCGTAAAAGGATCTTTGATGCTATTTGAACGACTCGAAGTCCGAGATTACTGCCGTTTTGACTGGAGGCTGGACGCCAAGGGCAATCCAAAGTTGCTTGAGGTAAACCCGAACCCTGGATGGTGCTGGGATGGACACATGGCAAAGATGGCAAAAATAGCAGGAATGTCATACGCAGAAATGATAGAAGCCATTCTACAAGCCGCTGAACAAAGAATAGGACTACGACCGATAAACGGTAAAAGCCTGCTAAACGGCAATGGCAAGGGTCTAAACGGCAACGGTAAAAGTAAGGAGCAACACACGGTCCTAGTCTCACCACTACCTAAATAGAAGGGAAGTAAATATATTCCCTTTTATTTTTTCCTTTTCATTTTTTACAGATTCATAATTGAAAGCACTTAACCCTAATTTTGAGATATTTTTAGCTATTTTTCAGCAAGCCTCCTATCCAAAGTTTTTGCTAATTTTGGCAGTAAAATTTATAAGTTTTCTTTTTTCGTATATTCCAAACATTTTTGATGAGGGTAATACTGGTATGAGTCCAAATCCTGAGTCTGGTAAGGGAAAACCAAGCAAAACTATGGAGGATAGATTGAAACAGATCGATTTGTTCTGTATCTGTAGTGACTGCCCTACTTATGCAGGCCTCGGTAAAAATGATGCTTATATTTCATACTGTTTCAGAGGAAGAAGCAAAAAAATAACTGGAGAGGTTGGCTGCCAGTGTCCAGATTATTGCCCCGTATGGAAGGAAAATAAATTCACTAAGCAATACTTCTGCACACGCGGCACAGAACAACAACAAAAAAAGGGAAAAACTTAATAAAATAAACCCTAAAGCAAACCACTTACTAAGAAGACCAAGCTCGATTTCAGCGGCTACTCTGATTGGAGAAGCTCTATAGTTTTGCTGCAGAATTGAGGGAGATCTGCTGGCATCCGGGATGTGACCAGTTTTCCATCTACAACAACTGGGCTGTCCTCGTAGATGCCGCCGGCATTCTTAAGATCGGTGGCCACAGAGTACCAGCAAGTAGCTCTTTTGCCTCTTATAACATCCGCCTCGATTAGCATTTGAGCTCCGTGACAGACAGCGGCAACCACTTTTCCCTTTTTAAAAGCGGATTTAACTATTTCAACCATTGCCTTATTAATTCTCATACTGTCAGGCGCACGTCCTCCAGGTATTACAACCGCTACATAGTCATCAATTTTCACTTGGTCAGGGGAAAAATCCGCCCTATAAGGGACTCCGTACTTGCCGTGATAGCTTTCTTTAGCCTTAGCACCTACGATTTTCACTTCGTAGCCGGCTTCCTGAAATCGATAGTAGGGGTAAATGAACTCTGAATCTTCAAATCCGTCATCAATCAGGATAATTATTTTTTCCATTCTTATCGTCCCTAAAATCGTTATCCCTTCATGCTAATTGTTATTTTTATTTCAGCAAACATTTCCCTCTTTGCTTTGCATATAGGGCAGATGTACGGCGGGTCGTCACGGTACACAACATAGCCACACTGTCTACAATACCACAACTTCTTCTTAATCTCAATAGGTTCCTCGGCTTCAACAGCAGCCTCCTCTTCAACCTTCTTTTCAGCAACGCCTTCGGTGGGCTTAAAGGCTCTAGACTGCTTCTCCATAGGTCTGCGCTCAGGAATCGACATTGTGGGAGCCTTACCCTCATATACATCCTTATCAACGTAAAGCGAACAGTAGCACTGTCCGTACTCAGCTACATCTGGATCTCGATAGTCGCAGGGACAAATTATATCTCGGTCGATATCAAGTTTCCCTGCAGCTAGTCTGCATGGACATGAGGGATATCCATAGCGGTCCCAATTCTTTTTAAGTCCCTCAATAAGCCCCTTAAGAAAATCTGGATCCGGATTCAGGTAGTAGCCATAAGTCTTTGCGTCGCTCTCAGCCCTTTTGCGAACTTCGTCCAAGGTTGGTGTCAAATCTCTAAAGCCTCCTTTATATCGTCTACACGATAACCATTGATTAATTTGTTATCGTCTATGATTAGTACGGGGAATGAAAGAAGTCCTCCCCTATCCACAATTTCTTTCCTTATTTTGTCGTAATCGTCCTTGTCAGCCAAGTCCACATCCACGTACTCGTACTCGACGCTGTTCTCCTTCAAAAACTGCTTCGTTCGTCTACACCAAACACAGGTACTTATTGCGTACATCCGTATTTTATGCTTTTTTTTCGAACCCGATACTTTTACAACATTCATTTTTCCAAATCCTCCTGTTCAACATGTCTCAAGTTACCAAAAGCCCACTTTACAACCTCTGTTGCAGCGGGGTGTATGTGCATAGCCAGAACAATCGGAGCATAACTCCCATTTCCATAACTCATAGCGTTAACTATCTCCTGTATAAGTTCAGGTGCAAAGGGACCTATTATATGTCCACCCAGAATTTTCCCGGTGTCATGGTGTACAATTACTTTTACAAATCCTTCCGGATCGCCCATTGCGGAGCCTTTAGCCGTTTCCTTGTATTGGTAGTACCCCACCAGAATCTTCTTGAACTCTTTCTTTGCATCCGCCTCCGTTAAGCCCACTGACGCAATCTGGGGATGAGTAAAAACCGCGTGAGGCGTAGCAAAAAGATCCACCGGCACCTTATTTTTCCCTTTCCCAAAAGCGTTGTGCACCACGACTTGAGCCTCATAGTTAGCTGCATGCCTAAACATCTGCTTATCAATAGCGTCTCCAAAGGCCCAAATATTCTTCTTGGTGGTCTCAAGATATTCATTTACCTTTATGAATCCTTTGTTGTCCACCTCTACACCGGTTTTCTCCGGCTTAAGCAGATCAGAGTTGGGCTTGCGTCCCACAGCCATCAACAAAGCCTCGGCTGAGAACTCCTTAATCTGCTGACTGGTCGTATCCTTAGCCACCACAGTTTTGATCCCGTTTTTCTCCTTGACTTCGGCAACCTGATGATTCGTATGTATCGCCATTCTTTTTTCCATTTCCTTTTTCAGCAGTTCAGATATCTCAGGCTCCTCCGCCGGCACAAGCTTCGAACCCAGTTCAACTATTGTAACCTCACTACCCATACCGGCAAAGAAATGACTGTACTCGCAGCCAATGTATCCCCCACCAATGATGATAACACTTTTAGGCAATTTTTCCAGCTCCAGCACGGTCTCGTTTGTCAAATATTCGATACCATCAATGCCTTTAATCGGAGGAATAAATGGTCTCGCACCAGAGGCGATAAATATCTTGTCCCCCTTTATCTTCTCATCTCCAACCTGCATCGTATAATCCGAAACAAACTCGCCCACATCTTTGAACCATTTAATACCTGGAGTGCCTTCCACTCCCTTAGCCATCCCCTGATTCTCCTCCGTGACTAGATGGCGCATCCGTTGCATAATATTTTGAAAGTCAATCGGCTCAATCTTCGCCTTTATGCCAATCCTCTCCGCTTCCTGAATCATAGCCACAACATCCGCCGGATAGATAAGCATCTTTGAAGGAATACAACCCCAGTTAAGACAAGTCCCACCCAGCGGAGGCCCCTTATCAACCAAAGCCACCTTAAGACCATTATCAACCGCGTCCGAAGCCACTATCATACCAGAACCCGAACCAATCACAATCACATCAAACTTATCCACAACATCACCTCAAAAACACTATGAGAGCCAATAACCCTGGGACTAAACAAAATGTTCAAGCCCTCCACAGACACAAACTTGCAATACAAGACTGCCTCCAAAAAGAAACTAGAAATTCAAACACGCTATAATATTCTATATCAATAAACGAATGTATATAAGAATTTTGATAAACTTCCCCGTGGAATTATTACCCACCTAACTACCTAAATTACAGAAATAACGAAGTTTATTGTATAGAAATTTTTAAAAATAAGATTCCTTAACTGAATTAAAGATAGGTCTTTTAAGGAATGTTCATTATCGAAATCTACGACTGTTTATTCTTTTCTAAACAGTTGCTTAACGGTTGGAGCTTTTCATTGCTGACTTGAGGAGTTGGTATGAATTCCAGAAAGCACAGGACGGAAATTAGTGGGTTCGATAGTTGGACAGGGAATGGGATTCCCTCTGGCAACTATCTTGTTCTCGGTCCTCCAAAGGTTGGGAAGAAGGTTTTTGTGGATCAAGTCGCTTACTTGTCTGCCTCTACGAACAAGCCTGTTGTCTACATTACTCTAGACGGCTCACCTGACGGTATTAAGGTTCGTATGATGGAATTCGGCTGGGATGTAGAAGCTTTAGAGAAAAGGAACCTATTTCAGTTTGTGGACGGCTTCACTTTGTGGTACACTCACCCCCCAACTAGCAGTAACGAGTTCGCGGTAGAAAGCTTAACGAATGTCTCCAAACTTTTATCAGTTATTGTCGCTGCACTAGATAAGGTTGGCGTGGGAGGAATCATTGTTTTCTCCTCTCTCTCTACATTAATGGAGCACGCGGGGTTCCAGAGGTCGTACAGCTTCATGACCGGGTTGAAGGCAATAATCGAGGAGAGAAACAGCCTTGGATTCACAGTACTGACCAGCGGTATGCACTCGGAAGGAGAGATAAACGCTTTCAAGCACATCGTTGACGGAATAATCGAGATGCAGTACAAACATACAGGCGGAGAGATGAAACGAAGAGTGAGAGTTATAGGAATAGGAGCGAGACTGGACTACCTCGACTGGAAAGAGTTCACCATCACAACCAGCGGAATCAGGTTAAGCATATAGCAACAGAGACCAAAACTTTTTCAGACCAAAAGCATAAATACTCTTAATGCGAAAAGAGGAAAATATCTCAACTAAATAATAACAATGTTTATAAATTTTCTAATAAAAAACATAACAGCTGAATGAATTTTGGAGAGAGATGTTTTTTTGTGGTAATTAGTATGCATGGTCATATAATCCATAAGGATATGTGGTCTGATACCTTCTGGGATTGGGTTGCCAAAAACTATGCTATGGCTTTCGGTATCCCTAAGGAAGTATGCGCACAACAGCTACTGCCTCAAGTATGGGGATTCAACGCAGACGCGTACATTAAGGTAATGGAAACTGCGGGCATCGATAAGGCGTTGATTATGGGAGTCGACTGGGGAATGTCCGTGGCCGGCGAAGCCAAATGGTCCGTGGAGGAGATGAACAAATGGGTCGCAAAACAGGCAGACCAATACCCCGACAAGCTCGCAGCCCTCTGCGCCGTGGATCCAAGAAGAGGAGAGAAAGCGATTAAACTGGTCGTGAAAGCGGTAGAAGAGTGGGGAATGAAGGGAGTCAAATTCCACCCCACCGCAGGTTACTATCCGGATGACCGCAAGTACTTCCCTCTCTATGAGAAATGCGTAGAACTCGATGTACCCCTCCACTCACATACTGCGGCATTAATAAACGCCCCAATGGAATCCAAATATGCGGACCCCATACATCTCGACAGCGTTGCGGCGAACTTTCCCGAACTAAAGATAATCCAAATTCACTTCGGGGGACTTAACTGGAATCTTAAATGCATTGAGATAATGACCGCCAGAGCCAATGTTTACGCAGAAATCTCAGGACACCAAGTGGCTGCGGCTGGTATGCCACAATACTGGCTGACCACTCTAAGAAACGCTCTCAACATACCAGCACTACTGGGACCTTCTCTCAAAGAGAGGATAATGTTTGGCACCGATTCGCCCTTAATCACGACCGTAATGGGTGACGACGCCTGGGTCAATTGGATCAAAAACATCCCAGAAAAAGCCAAGGAATACAGCTTAAACTTCACCCAAGAAGAAGTCAACAAAATCCTCAGCGAAAACGCAAAGAGAATACTAAAACTATAAAACACACCAATTCACCCTTCTCTTTTTCTATTCCATAGTTTTTATCTTCTTCAACTTCTTAGACGCACAATCCATCCTCCAAAAAAATACTAGAATGAATATGCAATTAACCTCTTTAGGGACGCATCTTTACAATTTCAAAGTGATAAACATATATATATGTTAAACAAAAATTAGAGGAATGTAGAGGATGGAATGAGAGGTAACAGTTCAAGATGTATCCCTGAAATCGGGAATAAAAATAAAATAAGGCGCGCTTACCTAATCCACTCCAAAAATGGGAAAATATGTGAATTTCATACATATATGTGTTTGGTTCAGCGAATTTTTCTTTAATAGCGAATTATGGGTGGCGAAAATGCCTAAAAAGGAAACAATTAGCAAGAAAAATGAACCCAAAGATGCAGAGGCGTGGAATAACAAGGGCAACACATTGAATAATCGCGGAAAGCCTGAGGAAGCGGTAAAATGCTACGAGAAGGCTATAGAGATAAACCCCAACTATGCAGAGCCGTGGTATAACAAGGGCAACATATTGGGTGGTCTCGGAAAGCCTGAGGAAGCGGTAAAATGCTACGAGAAGGCTATAGAGATAAACCCCAACCTTGCAGAGGCTTGGGTTAACAAGGGCAATGCATTAATTGGTCTCGGAAAGCTTGAGGAGGCAATAAAATGCTTTGAGAAGGCTATAGAGATAAACCCAAAACTTGCAGAGGCTTGGAATAACAAGGGCGGCGCATTGGGTGTTCTCGGAAAGTTTGAGGAGGCAATAAAATGCTTTGAGAAGGCTATAGAGATAAACCCCAACGATGCAAGGACGTGGTATAACAAGAGCTTAGCATTGGATTATCTAGGAAAGCATGAGGAGGCGATGAAATGCTACGAGAAGGCTGTAAAGATAAATCCGGATCTCGCAAAGTAATTGCGCAGCTCATCAAGGGGATAGATGATCTGTAACCGGGAGGGTGGGGAAATGTCCCCGAAAGGATGGAGTGAAAAACCACAAGGAAGGGAATGGGGAGTAGACGAAACCAAGACGCAAGGATAGGGGTGGCTCTCTTTGAAGCCCCGCTGAGGAGGAGGGGTAGCAAAGTTTAGGAAAGGGAGGAAGGGTGGGGGAGTCGAAGCAACTTGAACAATGTTCAAATAGTTTCACAAGAGGCAATGATTTCTATCTTTGGTTGCCTAGCGCTGCTCATATTTCCGAAAATTATATGTGAATTCAGCGAGAAGGAACTACTTTCCATCAAGTTTTGTGGAAGATAACTAGTTCTGGTTAATTCGAGTATATGGTGCTAAATTTTTAGGGAAAAGGTATTAGGAGGGCGTGGAAGAAATTTAAAGCGAATAGCTTGTAGATGAAAAGTTTTCAAGATGGGTGCAGGTCAAATGAAAATTGTTATCGATGTTCCTGATGGTGTTACCGAAGAAGAGATTAAGGAACTAATTAGGAATTACCTAAAGAAAAAGAAGTTTGAAGAATTCTATGAGCTAGGTATGTCAAAACAATCTATAGACGTATCAGCGCACATGGAAGGAGCTCCTCAATCAGAACAGTTATCTCCTGTTGAAAGGGAATATACCCGTTGCGTTACCGCCTTAAACCGCACCAGCATTCTCACGCTTCTTCCGAAATCAGAAAGCATTGGGGTGATTTGGTAATGGAAAGAAAAAAGAAACAAGTTAATACAATTAACGAATATATTGCAACATTTCCAAAACAAATCCAGGATATTTTGCAAAAATTAAGACAGACTATTAAAGAATCAGCGCCACAAGCACAAGAAGCTATAAGTTATCAAATGCCTACTTTTAAACTAAATGGCAATTTAGTTCATTTTGCTGCATTTAAAAATCATATTGGATTTTTTCCAACTCCATCCGCAGTAGTTGCTTTTAAAAAAGAATTATCTGAATATGAAACTTCAAAAGGAACAATTAGATTTCCTTTAGATAAGCCAATACCCTTTGATTTAGTAAGAAAGATTGTAAAGTATAGGGTTAATGAAAATTTGCAAAAAAAGAGATAAAAAATTTATGACAAAGAAAACCAAAATTATTTCAGCATTTCCTGTTGAGAATGAATACGGAAGGTGTGTACGATCTTTATATCTTACTGGGATTTTAACGCCTCTTCCTCAATCGGAAAGTTTAGGAATTGTGGGAATAGATGGAAAAGAGTATCCAATACCAACCCAAGAACAGGTTGTAGAACTATTCTCTCATAATAGAGAGCTTGTAGGTAGAAAAGTTCCACAAGGGTTTGATCGTTTAGAATTAACACCCATGGCAATGCCAACACCCCTTCTTATTGACCGAATGAAAGCAGCTATTCTTAAACACGCAGCAGAAGGAAAAATTTATCAAACCAGACGTTCTCCTTCTGATCCTTTAATACCTGTTCGTGTCAATACCGAAAAACAGGTCTGGATATGGGATACCTTAAGACAGGCACTAGATACAGACGAGCTTGTATATTTTCCTCAAGAATATTCAAGCAATCATCGGGGACAGACCAAATTAGAGGTAGTCAATAATGGACGTATTTGTGTCGTTCCAGGCTGGTCTGTGGGATTAGTTGAAAGTTTACCCATTATGTCTCAACAAGGCCGAGGAAAGACATTAGGAGGCAGAAGACAATTAGAAATAGGCTCTTCGCCTCGTGATTACTTACGAACATTACAGACGCAAGCTTATCAAGGAGAAACAGGAAAAACACTTGAAGATTTTATTACAAAATTTCTCACCCACCTCGAAACAACCAACGAAGTAAGTAATGACAGGTATGATAACAATGCCTTATGGCTTCTTGGTCAATATGTAAAATATGTGAAACATGTAAAAAGTGACCTTGTGCCGACTGGGTGGTGGCATCGAGACTTTGGGCGGGCTCGCTTGGATGCGCACCGTCCAAGCAATAGGCTTTGCACTAGGAGTTGGGGTGGATCCTCTACGGTAAGACTGCTTAGGCCTTAACCTTTATCTTTCTTTATGCTTTTTCTTCTACCTTTCTAGAACCAGTTATTTTTTTTCTATTATAACTAGTTCTGGTTAATTCGAGTAGATGGTGTTAAGAAATTTTTTGGGGAAAAGTATTAGAGGTACTTGGAATAAATTTACAGTGGATACCTTGAAGATGAATGTAAAGTTTCTATGATGAGTGTGAATCGGATGAAAATTGTTATTGATGTTCCTGATGGTGTTACCGAAGAAGAGATTAAGGAACTAATTAGGAATTACCTAAAGAAAAAGAAGAAATATGAAGAATTCTATAAGCTGGTGGAGGATGTCGATTGGGATGAACTCAAAAAGGAAGCCGAAAGCTTCAGGAAGTCCTTCAAGTTCAGAGAGAGTACTTGTTGACACCTCCGTTCTTGTGGAATACTCAAGAAACAAAAAGCTCGAGTTATTAGGAAATAGCTACCTCTCCGCAATATCTCTAGTCGAGTTCCTGAGGTATTATAGAGTTGAGGAGAGGAGACGAAGGCTAAAAAACTTACTGGAAGACATTTTTCAAATTGTCAGTATAGATAACGATGTCATATTGACTTATTGCAAGCTTTACAACACGTTAAAAGAAAAGGGTGAACCTATCGAAGACGCAGATTTACTGATCGCATCAATTGCAATCGCAAAAGACCTAATACTATATACTTTAAATTTAAAACATTTCGAAAGGCTTTCAGAATTTGGTTTAAGGATACTGACATAGGACTCTTAACTTATCAAGGATTGGCATCTATGAGGCGTGTAGTTTTCCAGTAACGGAGATTTTCTTTACAATGTGGGTTTCTTTATGGTTGCCTTTTTTAGTTGGTTGGCGTACTCTTCGAGTGTTTCAAGCATCTCTTCTTCATCGTCGTTGTATTTTTTCTCTATGATTTTTATAAATTCGCTTCCCACTATGGCGGCCTCTGCTCCGTTTTGTATAATGGTTTTCACATGGTCCGGCTTTGAAATTCCGAAGCCTACGGCTAGGGGGATTTTTTCCTTCGTGATTTTAAGCGTTTTTCTAATCAGTTTTATGGTGTAGTCTTGAATATTCTCTCGGGCTCCTGTTACTCCATAAACTGAGACGAGGTAGAGGAAGCCTGATGTGTTTTCCACTATTTTTCTTAAACGCTCCGTTGAGGTTGAGGGGGCTGCTAAGAATATTGTGTCCACTTCGTGGGTTTCCGCGATCTTCTTGTACTCGCTGGCTTCTTCTATGGGGAGGTCTGGGACGATTACTCCGTCGACTCCTGCAGCCTTGGCGGATTCGAAGAAGTTTTTGGTTCCCATTCTGAAAATTGGATTATAATAGGTTAGTATTACGAGTGGTATTTTGTTTTTTTCACTGATTTCTTCGGTTATTTTGAGTACCCCTTTTGGTGTTGTTCCTACTTTCAATGCTTTAGTAGTTGCTGTTTGAATAGTTGGTCCATCAGCTATGGGATCTGAGAATGGAATCCCCAGTTCGATGATGTCTGCTCCCCCTTCGACTAAAGCGTCGACTATTTGGGGTGTCAGTGCTGGTTCGGGATAGCCGGCAGTAACATAAGCGATTAAGCCACCTTCGTCTTGATTTCTAAGTTTTGCAAATGTTTTTTCTATTTCTCTCATAGTTTCTCACCCAGGTATTTGGCTACAACTTCAGTGTCCTTGTCTCCCCTTCCAGAGATAGTTACCACAATTATCTTATCTCTTGTTAGAGTCGGGGCTAGCTTCATGGCGAATGCTAGTGCATGGGACGGTTCCAACGCTGGGATGATTCCCTCTTTTTTTGATAGTTCAAGGAAAGCGTTTACAGCTTCTTCGTCCGTTGCGGAGGCGTATTGAGCTCTTCCTATGCTTTTTAGGAAAGAGTGTTCGGGTCCGACTCCCGGATAGTCCAAGCCAGCTGAGATGCTGTGGGTGCCCAGTATCTGGCCATTTTCGTCTTGGAGAATATATGTAAGCATACCGTGAAAGACGCCTTCAATTCCTCCGATTAGTGAGGCGGCGTGTTTTCCAGTGTCGATTCCTTGCCCTGCGGCTTCGACTCCATATAGCTCCACTTCTTCGTTTTCGAGGAAGGGGTAGAATGTTCCTATGGCGTTGCTTCCTCCGCCTACGCATGCTATGAGGGCGTCGGGAAGTCTTTCTTCCTTTTCTAGTATTTGTTGCTTTAATTCGTGTCCTATGACGCTCTGGAAGTCTCTGACCATCATGGGGTAGGGGTGTGGTCCTACTACGGAGCCTATGAGGTAGTATGTGTCTTGGACGTTTGCGACCCAGTCTCTTAGGGCTTCGTTTATGGAGTCTTTCAGGGTTTTTGTTCCGGAGTCTACTTGGTGGACTTCGGCTCCGAGTAGTTTCATTCTGAAGACGTTGAGCTTTTGCCTTTCTATGTCTTCGGCTCCCATGTAGACCTCGGCTTTTAGACCTAATACTGCGCAGGCTATGGCGGTGGCGACTCCGTGTTGCCCTGCACCGGTTTCTGCGATGATTCTTGTCTTTCCCATTCTTTTTGCGAGCAGAGCTTGTCCCAGCGTGTTATTTATCTTGTGGGCTCCTCCGTGGGCTAGGTCTTCTCGTTTGAGGTAGATTTTTGCTCCGCCGAGTTTCTTGGTCAAGTTTTCCGCGTAGTATAGGGGGGTTGGTCTCCCGGCATACTCTGAGAGGTAATAGTTCAATTGTTCTTGGAATTCGGGATCCTTTTTTGCTTCTTCGTATGCTTTCTCAAGTTCTTTAACTGCTGACATTAGGGTTTCAGGGATGAACTGCCCGCCGTAATTTCCGTATTTACCATCTGTAGGGTATTTCTTCAATTCCATTGTATCTCACTCCCTTGGCATTTTTTATGAATTCGAATACTTTTTCTGGATTTTTTACTCCTGGTTGCGACTCAACACCACTAGAAACATCGACAGCGTATGGTTTAACCCGTTGTATGGCTTCCTCAACGTTTTCCGGTTTTAGTCCTCCAGCTAGAATCAGCGGTTTTGGGTATATTGCTTCCCTAACGCGTTTGCTGATTTCCCAGTCGTGAGTTTTGCCTGTGCCTCCATACTTGCCTGGAACATGGGAGTCTAGGAGTACTGCGTCTAGTACGTCTGCGGCTTCTGCGGCGGTGTAGATTGCTTGGTGGGATTCGGCTTGGATTGCGCCTATCAGGTGGGTGTTGGGTAAGCTCTTCCGTATCTCCTTGTATTTTTGGTTTAAGCCGTGAAGTTGTATGCTGCTGGGATTCAATTCTTTCTGAATCTTCTCCAGGTGATTGAGGTCTTTGGGGACTGTGACGACGACTGTTTCCACGAATATCGGGGTGGATTTTATTATTTCCTTGGCTTCGTTTATGGTTAGGTTTCTTGGTGATTGGAATACGTCTACGACGAATCCTACGGCATCTGCTCCGGCGTCCACGGCTATGAGGAGGTCTTTGGTGGAAGTTATTCCGCATATCTTAACGCGAACCCGACTCATGGCGACTCCACCAACTCTTTCACTTTTTCCTCTATGTTGTTGGCTTTCATAATAGCGGTTCCCACGAGGAATGCTTGGGCTCCACAATTTCGGAGGAAGCGAATGTCTTGCGGAGTGTTTATGCCGCTTTCACTCACAATCACTTTTCCTTCGGCACCGTGCTTGTTTAATATACGTTTTGTGACTTCTAGATTTACTTTGAGCGTTTTCAAGTCACGGTTGTTTATTCCAATCATGTCGGTATTGGTTTTGAGTGCGGTGAGAAACTCGTTTTCGTTGTGTACCTCTAAGAGCGTCTCAAGGCATTTCCAGTGGGCTTGTTCAATCATGCTTTGAACATCCTCTTCGCAGTAACCTCTATCAAAGAGTGTCTGTATTAGTAGGATCACGTTTGCACCATTTCTGGAGGCGAATTCAATCTGTTCTGGACTTAGGATTATGTCTTTCATGAGTATTGGAATATTCACTTGGTTTCGGACTTCTGTTAGGAACTTGACATGGCCTTTGAAGTGTTTTGGTTCTGTTAGGATTGATATGCCGACACTGCCTCCCTTCTCCATATCCTTAGCAATCGTTTTCAAGGCGCTATTCTCCCTTATGGTGCCTTTGGAAGGTGAAGCGAACTTGATCTCTGATATTATCGGATTTCTCTTACCTCTCAGAATAGCTTCTCTCAAGCTTTTGGGTGAAGCAGCTACCCTTGTGGTGGTTTTGTAATATCCTTCTTTTATCGATTTCATTGCGTCTTTGGCTAGTACGTCAATGTAATCAGGCATACTTCCTTTCATACTCCTCAAGCTTAGATAGCTGCCCGCCGGAAGCTTTGATCATTATCTTCAATTTTTTGTATGCGGCTCCGCTTTCGATGGACTCGTTCGCCTGTTCAATTCCTTCCGCTAAATCTCCCGCTCTTCCGCCGACAAGTATTCCGGCCGCCGAGTTGAGCAACACTATATCCCTTTTCGGGTCTTGCTTAGAAGCGTTGTTTAATAGTTTGTAAGTAAGTTCGGCGCTCTCTTCGGGTGTAGTTCCACATATCTCCTCCGGCTTAGCTATTCTGAAACCATAGTCTTTAGGCGTTATTTCCGTTAGGGATACTTCTCCGTCTCTAAGTTGCGCTACTTTTGTTTTGCCGATTATGGAGATTTCATCCAATCCATCCACGCCGTGAACTACCATAGCTTCTTCGCAGCCTAGTTCCCTTAAAACGTGAGCTAGTGGTTCCACTAATTCTTCACCGTAGACTCCGAGTACTTGGGCGTTGGCACCTGCGGGGTTCGTTAAGGGTCCGAGAATGTTGAAGACTGTTCGGATGCCTATTTCCCTCCGAGGACCAATAGCATGCTTCATTGCGGGGTGGAAGTTCGGGGCGAACATGAAGCCTATACCCACATTCTCGATAATTTTTTCAATGGCCTTCGGTTCCAAATTGAGGTTGAAGCCGAGTTTCTCTAACACATCGCTGCTGCCGCTCTTACTGGTAACTGATCGGTTGCCATGCTTAGCTACGGCGACCCCTGCGCCTGCAACCACGAATGCTGCTGCGGTGCTTACGTTAAAGGTTTTCATCTTATCTCCTCCGGTTCCGCAGGTATCAACTAGGCGACCGTTAACCTTTGGATGAATCCTACAGCAGAACTCTCTCATCACAGATGCGAAAGCCGATATTTCCTTAACGGTTTCTCCTTTCATTCTCAGAGCTGTTAGGAATGCTCCTATCTGAGCTTCCGTGGCACCACCTGACATTATCTCCTTCATTACGTTCCTAGCTTCTTGTTGTTCCAAGTCCTTTCCTTCAACTATTTTTTGTATACCTTCTTTTATCATGCTATCACTCGCCTACAAGAAAGTTTTTTATCAATTTTTTTCCGTTTATAGTGAGTATCGATTCGGGGTGAAATTGAACTCCTTCAATTGGGTATTCTACGTGTCTGACACCCATGATTTCTCCTCCATCTATTGACTCGGCTGTAATTTCCAAGCATGATGGAGTAGTTTCTCTATCTCCGACCAAGGAGTGGTAACGAGTAGCCTCAAAGGGGTTCTTCATTCCCTTAAAGACCCCTTTACCATCATGTTTTATCAGGCTCGTTTTTCCATGCTTCAAATTACTCGCACGGATAATCTTCCCACCAAAAGTAGAGAAGATTCCCTGGTGCCCCAGACACACGCCTAACGTGGAAATTTTACGGCTCATTTTTCTCAAAATTTCCGAGCACACACCGAAGTATCTCACATCTTCCGGTGTACCGGGACCCGGAGAAATTATTATTCTATCCAGGCGGAGTTTGGTTGCTTTCTTCAGGGTTATTTCGTCATTTCTATAGACGATGGGCTCTGCTCCAAGTTCTCCTACGTACTGCACAAGATTGTAGACGAAGGAGTCATAATTATCGATTATAAGAACTTTCATAGTTTAACCTCCGATAATTCTAATGCCTTTTGCAAGGCTCTTAATTTGTGTTCGGTTTCAAACCATTCTGTTTCAGGTACAGAGTCAGCTACTATTCCCCCTCCAGCTTGGATGAAGCATCTATCCCTATCCGCTACTAGTGTTCGTATGGTGATGGCGAAGTCCATGTTACCGTTATAGGAGAAGTAGCCGACGGCTCCCGCGTAGGGGCCTCTCCTAGTGGGTTCAAGTTCATCAATTATTTCCATGGCTCTAACTTTGGGGGCTCCAGAAACTGTGCCCGCTGGAAAAACCGCTCTCAGGGCATCGTAGCAGTTACAGTCTTCTCTTAGCTTGCCCACTACCCTAGAAACTATGTGCTGAACGTGGCTGTACTCATGAACCTCCATGAATTCTGGAACATGGACACTTCCAAAACTCGAAACCTTACCTATATCGTTCCTAGCTAGGTCCACTAACATCACATGTTCGGCGCATTCCTTCTCGTCGGATAAGAGATCTTTTGCTAAAGCTCTATTTTTATCTGGGTCTTCCACTCTGGGTCTGGTGCCGGCTATTGGGAAGGTTTCCACTGCGCCTCCGTCCACTCTTACAAGCATCTCGGGACTGGATCCTATGATTTTCCGTTCTCCCATTTTTAAGAAATACATGTATGGGGAGGGATTGACCTCTCGTAGGGCCAAATAGAATCTAGTCAGGTCTCCTTTGAACTTGAACTCGTACCTTTTGGAAGGAACGACCTGGAAAATATCGCCTGACTCTATGTATTTTTTGGCTTTCTTAACTGATTCTTCGTACTGCTCTTTTGTGATGTTAACCTTGGGACTAGTTAAGGATAAGCTTCCGGGGGAGTGGGGCTCCTTTGCTAATTCTACTAATTCGTCTGAGCGGTCTTTGTCCCTGTAAAAGTAGAGAGTCTCTCCACGGACGTGGTCGAATACTACGCCGTCATCATATATCCCCATCTGAATATCTGGAAATTCTAGGTCGTCTACAGCCCTGTTGGGGAGCTTCTCCCAGTATCGTATGGCGTCATAGGAGATGTATCCCACGGCGCCGCCCTCAAACCTGAATCTTTTATGATTGGGTTTTCTTCCAAGGATCTCTTCCAATATCTTGAGGGGATCGCTGGCTTTGATTCTATTCTTCTCGCCGGATTCCATGTCTTGTAGTGTTACCTCGCTATCCTTTGCCGTTACAACCATTTTCGGCATGAATCCGATGAACGAGAACTGAGCCAGTTTTTTCGGGCCCGTCATGGACTCGAGGAGATACGCGTACTCGTATTTTTCATGTATTTCTAAAAAGAGTTCGGTTGGTGAGCAAGCAATTGGAAACTTTTTAACACTCAACCGAGAAATAGGCTTGCTTTCGTTCCTGATGTTCTGCAATCTGTACCCAAAGATGATACCTCACTGTACAAAGCCTCCTAAAAGCCTAGTTATAAGAATTTATACCCATGTGTTATATTTAAAACTTATGCGTACAAAAATGTACATTAAATATTTTCTGAGATACATAATCTAGAAAAGACCAAGCCAATAAACCAAATAGCAGAAAAGAGCTATCCAAATTGAATCCCTCACACCCCCACCCGGCATCGCGGTTTTCGTCCTTTTAGTGTCTTTGACTGGCTCTACTGCTTACTAGTCTCCTACCCATCTAAGAGCCCTTTTAGCATTCTCTCGGACATCACTATCTTCGTCCTTTAATGCTTGCGTGAGTGGGTCTACCGCTCTCTCGTCTCTTATTTCTCCAAGAGCCCATACTGAGTTCTTACGTACACTTCTGTCTTGATCCTTTAGTGCATTTATGAGTGGTTCTACCGCCTTGTCGTCTCTTATGAATCCAAGCACTTCTGCTGCTCCTGCTCGTACGTTGCTATCTTGGTCTTTTAGTGCATGTATGAGCGGTTCTAACACTTTCTCGCATTCCATCCATTCAAGAGCCTTTACAGCGTTTTTATGGACATTGCTGTCTTGGTTCCTTAGTGCCAGTATCAAGGGTTCTACCGCTCTCTCGTCTCCTATCCATCCTAGAGCCCATATTGCTTCCGCTTGAACCTCAGCATCTTCATCATTTATAGTTGCGATGAGTGGTTCTAACGCTTTCTTATCTCCTATTTCTCCGAGAGCCCACACCGCGTTCTTACGTACATTGCTGTCTTTGTCCTTTAATTCTTGTATGAGTGGTCCTACTGCTGTTTCATCTTTTATTATTCCAAGTGCCTGTGTTGCTCTATATCGGATGTTGCTGTCTCGATCCTTCAATGCTTGTGTGAGTGGTTCCACTGCTCTATTGCTTCCTATTCGTCCAAGCGTTTCTACTGCTGTTCCTCTAGTTTCGCTGTCTCCGTCCTTTAGAGCCTTGATTAGTGGTTCTACTGCTGGTTCTCCTATAGCTCTGAGTGCCTCTATTGTTGCTTCTCGAACTTTCCCTTCTCCGTCTTTATCCTTTAGTGCTTGTATGAGCGGTTCTACTGCTCTTGCGTCCCTCATCTCTCCAAGCTTTTCTACTGCCTCCGCTCGGGCTTTCCAGTCTCTCTCATCCCTCAGGGCCTTTATCAAGCCCTCCAAATCTTTTTCTTCTTCCATTCTTTTCACATCCCGTTAAGAGTTCAGGTTTCCGATTTACAACTTATTATTTGGCGAACCGTGCAATTTTGATTTATGCAGAATTCGCCTTAGTCCTTTTTCGAATTGGTACACTGGCTCATATTATCTTTAATTCTGGATGCATAAAATTTTACCTTTTCCCTTGTACACTACTCAATGTTGAATCTAACGGATTTTTAATTTTTCTTAAATCTATAATGTAATAGGATGCTACAAGGCTTCATTCTTTAGGTTATAACTCTCTACGTAACCCTCGTTTCTTATAGGGCTGTTATAAAAGCTTAGTAGCCTACCTTTTCTCTTACTCCTTTTCCCTTCACTCGGCCGAGTTAAAATAAAATCCTTAAGAAGGTTTTATAAGGAAAAGTAGTTCCCCAATCATGGAGATTAAAAGCTAAAAAGGAAGTTCTACATAATAGCTTCTGGTGAAGTCTATGATCCAAAAAACAAATGATTCAGAGTCAAGAAACCCGGGTGTGGATGCAGGGACGACCGCCGTAATTGATGTGGAGCAGTTACAGACATTGACGAAAAAGTATCTGGGGGAAATGGTGAACAAGGTTTCAGCCATGTTTCCAATGCGGGGTCTCAAAGAAGTCCTCAGATTTCAATGTAACGAGTTTGCCTCAAATCTTTTCCGGGCCATTCTAACCGTGTTGGAGAAAAAAGAAGAGGAAGCAGGTGAAGAAAAGGAAAAAAACAAGATATATCAAGAACTCAAAAAACAGTTGAGGAATACTTTGAAGAAAATGGTAGAGAATATTGAAAAATGGGGAAAGCCCCTCGGAGAGAAAGAACATGAAGAAGAAACAAGCATAGAGACCGTAGCGCCAATAAGTCAAAAAGTAGCGGAGAAATTAATTGTTGGTGGAGTAAAAGCAGAACAGAAACAATCGTTTCCCGAGTTGAAGGAAAAGGGGGAAGACGCAGTGATGAAGGAGGAAAGTCAGAAATTGATCAAGTCTCTGGGAGAGCAGAGGGAAAAGTATAGTCCCTTTATCTATTCTTCCGGAGAGGAGGAAATTATTCATCTACGCGGACAGGTGGAGGGCTTGACACGAATCATAGACCGTATTAAACCCCTCGTAGAAACAGATCCAAGATACAAGGTTATTGTTTTAATTGGTAGTAGAGAAAAAATCACTACCGAGGAGCTGGGTGACTCCCTAGGTTTAACTGCTGGGAAGCTGAGTCGTCTCCTAAAGGAACTCAGGAAACTGGAGATGATAGATGTTAATGAAAACGGGGAGATTGTTTTAAAACCCAGAAAGAGTGAGGAAGAGACACAGTAGAAATACGAGCCATAAGAAAAGGGTTAAAATTTTACAAATATTTGAGCAAGAAAGTCCCAATCCTTTATTTTAGGATGAAAGAGAATTTTGAGTAGCCTCACAATCGCTACGATTATACCTCCTTGATTTGAAAAGCCTTAAAAATGTTAAATGTTGAGATAAAATCATGATTTCAATAAGACGTGAAGTTTGTGATGAAATTGCAAGGAGATTTCGCAGCGAGCTTGAGTACTATGAAGCTATCGTAAGTAGGTTTGAGGAAAAGTACGGATGCTCTTTAGATGAGTTGGAGAAAAAGATTGAGAGGGAGGGAGTTCCCTTGGACAATCATGAGGTGTGGGAAGACAGCATAGAATGGAGGAACGCTTTAGAAGAAATAGAAAAGCTAAGTAGACTCTTAGAGGAGCTAAGATGAGTTCAGAAGTGCTTAAACAGATCGTCCTAAGGTTAGTAGACTATAACATCGTGGCGCACGTGGAATTTATAAGAACTAAAGTCAGAGCGCATTTAATTGGTGACTATATTCTTGACATATACTTCAACAAAACGCTTGGAAAGTACAGTTATACATTGATTAAAGAAAATAAACGAATAATGGGATGGGATAATGCACCACACCACATATCCTTAAAATCATATCCTCATCATTTTCACGATGCCGACGGAACTATTAAGAAATCCAGCTTATCTGGAGACCCGTTAAACGACCTAAGCAGAATTATGAGGGTAGTAAAGAAATTCTTAAAACTATGGAAACTAAATTAATCCTCTCAAACTCTTGCTTTAAGAGGGCACATACTGTTCTGTGGAGAGGAAATTAGTGATGGTGGGTAGCTATCTTGAATCAAAGAGGCCGATTTCATTAAATAGTAGACGCAAGCTTCTTCTTCGACCAAAGAATTCATAACTCATTCCTTGAGGAGACCACCAATTTCAATAGTGAGTATTAAACCCTTTTTTGAAGTTGCTTTATCGCGTTTATGAGGTCTTGCAGCGTCTGTTCCAGTGTTTTGTTTTTTAGGGTTTGGAAGCCTCCTACTGTTTTGTGTCCGCCTGAGGTGTAGCCCTGTTTTCTTAGGTGTTGGTAGATTTTTGTAAGGTCTATGTTTTTGTTGGTAGCTATGGTTCCGCTTTTCACTCTTTCTTCACTTATTCCTACGGCAATCACGATGGGTATCTTCTCTTCTAGTATGAGCATGGCGTCCTTGGAGGCGCCTCTCTCAAAGCGGTCGTTGAACTGAAACGTGAAGTAGACTGATTCTGGGGTTAATTTTTCACTCTTCTTTAGAAGTTCTTTTGTTTTTTCCTCCACTTTTTGGTATTCTGCTTGTCGTTTTTCTGCCCATTCTTGGAGCCGTTTCCAATTTCCTTTTTTGACCATTTCTGCGACCTTTTGGCGTGGGAAGCCTTTGGCGTCTATGCGGTACGATTTCCAGAGCATTTGGCTCAGTTTCGATTTAAGGGATGCGGTGTCCACTTCCTCTACGGCGGTTCTCCATTCTTTTGGGAATTCCAGCTGCCAGTGGTCTGCTATGAGTGAGGAGACGGCTTTGTATTCTGGTTCCAGTATCCAGTGGTTGCCCTGTTCATCCATGCCTTGTCGTGGCTGGGTTCCGTGGTGATCGATTATCAGGGAGTTTCGCAGACTCGTCACGCGGTCGGGTGTGATCTCTATGCAGGCCGCGTTTTCTATGGTCAAATCTGGTAATTCTAGGGGGAATTCTAGGGGTAAATCGTGGATGCGTGAGAATAGTCCCGCTCCTACTACTCCGTCCCAGTCACCGTGGGCTACGATTCTTAATATGTTAGGCTTCATCAGTCTACGCTCCAGTTTTGTTCGAATTATACATTTTTAATGTTTTATAACAAGAATGATTGTTATCAAATCAAAAACCTTTGCACTCTTTTACTAAAAAATAAATCTATGGTATGCGTTAAGCTTAAAGATGAGCAAAAAAAGGGTAGAATATAAAAATGGAGGATAGAAGGGGATTATGTGATGTAGGGTACGATTTCTTTTCTTCTTAGTATGAACTCGATGTATTTTATGACTGAATCGTTCCATCCGTAGATCTGGTATATGTCCAGTTTATCTGCGATTTCGGGGCTGAACGGGTTTGTGTTATAGGGGTCTATTCTTATTAGGAACGCTTTTGCTTTTGGGTTGATTTTTTCTTTGTAGGTTCGCCAGGCTTTGAGCCAGCCTTCGCCCCATTCTTCTGAGTCCGTTATTAGAATTACTACGTCAACTATTTCTTTTAAGCTAATTAGGTATTGTATTGGGGCTTCCATGAATGTGCCGCCACCTTTAGCGTTAGAGATTGACAATATGTGTGAAAGAACGGGGGCGTTCTTGGGGTGGACGAGATTGAGCTGCACTTCAGTGTCCCAGGGTATTAGAACTGCGTTTCTGAGGGCTTTGTATAGTATTCCTGCGAACATTCCTGCGATGGTTGCGGGAGTGTATGCCGCTTTTCGAATTTTCAGAATCATTGAACCTGAAACGTCTGGACAGATCACGACTCTGCCAAAATAGCTGAAGTCATATTTCATAACGTACTGGTCTAAGAGGTCTGCCAAGTGTTGTTTAGTAAAGGGGTTGTTAATATTAAGATATGCTTCGTATAACCTGAAGGGAAGGATTTTCGCTTTTTCCAGGTTTTCCACTGTTAGCCGTTTAACAATTAAATTGGTTAGTGATTTGAGAACATCGTTTCTCTCAAATGTGGCAAGATGTCTAAGTAGGGCAAATGTTCCCATCTGTTCTGCGAGTTTCATCCATATTTTTGGCGTGGGCTTAATAGTACCAACAACTACGCTGTAGTCCAAGCGGCCTTCCTCTATCAAACGCAAAATCTCTTCTTCTTCAGTTGTTCTTTTTAGTCGTTTGAAAGCACTAATCTGGGTTGGTAATTGCTCATCACTGACTTTGGGATTCTTCATAAGATAATTAAGAATAATTTGCTTTGCTTCGTCAAACTCTTTTTCGGCGGGACGCGACAACCGTACCGCGTCAACCAATTCGTTACCGTATTTTATTGCGTAAAACTCTGATGTTTTCTCTTTCAGCCAATTTTGTACTGTGGACTTGACGCCTCTTCCTAAGCCTCTGATTTTTCTACAAAAGTCAAGGAACTGCGCCATATCTTGTCCAGTCTGAACCACATCACCGAATATTTTTTTGAAAAGCGATAGATCCCTTTTTGATAGATACACTAACGCCATTAAGGGAGCAGTTCTCATGAATCCCTCGTTTCGCGCTTTAACAATAGTCTCAGCAAGATACTTTGGATCATCGAACCGTCCCAGTAGGTCGATTCCTGCCTGTACCAATTCCATTTGTGTGGCATAAAAAGTTGGCTCCAAGGTATTAGCATATAAGAACTGATATATGAGCTCTTTATCCGGCTTCTTCCAAGCGGGGAACCCTTCCCTGTTTCTAGTGTCTGCACTCTTATACTCCTCTGATGGTTTCCCCTTCAGAATTCGCTTTGTTTTTCTAGGCATAAAAGCACCTCCCCTAATGGAAGGAATAGTGGAAATGGTGGAGAGCATTGAGGACTTACTGGAAATAGTAACAAAAGCGCTCTACCAGGCTGAGCTACACACCCTTCCCAAAAGAGGGAATGGCGGATGTGAAAGGATTCGAACCTTTGACCTCTCGCTTAGCAGGCGAAGTAACTATTTCCGCACCTCACTGCCCACAGTATAATGAGGGACTAATGTGGGTAGTATAGAAACGGTTTCAGGCCGAAGTAACTACCCACACACCCCCACAAGCCTGTTATATACCCAATGCAATATTTAAACATTTCTTTTTTCTGACTTTCTGTGGATGTTTACTCCCTCTTTCTCAATATTAATTAGTCTAGTATGTGCCTCCTCTCTCTGTATATTCATGGATTATCAATATGCAAAATCAATGAAACCATCGAAATTAACATAATGGTGAATAGCCACAAATTGGAAGATGCGTTGGGGTTAAGTTTTGTGTGTTTATGCATTGAATTTTTGGTTGTGCAGTGTTTGGTGGAGTTCTTCCACGATTTTTTCAGGATTTTCGATTTTTATTGCTTCAATCAGTGATAAATCGAATTTGTATCTATATCCTTCATTTAATTGATTCCTTAAAGGAGGTAAGGATTTATTTAGTATAACATTTAGGTTTTTAAATACTTCCGAAATGTTTTCCCTATCGATTGCATTTATGTTGATTAAGGGTAGTTCGAGGTAATCGTTTTCCAAGAATCTTGTCCATGTTTCCGAGATTTTTCTGCCCAGTAATGCTAGGATTGAAATGAAAAGAGTGGAGTTGAACCAACTGACGAGGAGTTTAGTTGTTGTTTCGTTTTGGTCTTTAGCTATGTAAAAGTTTTTAGACGCGGCTACTTTCTCTCTGGTGTAGTTTACGAAAACACCTCTTCTCCTGAATGTGAGGTCTACCTTGTCCGGTATGAATACTTGTCCGAATGGCTTTTTTATTGTCATCTGTTTGTGTACGTGGCTGTACCAGTATTTTCCGTAAGAGTTTATAGCAGGCTTAGCAGTATTGGAATCGATTCCCCATTTGATGTAATCTTGTAAATCTACGGGTAAATCGTCGAGTTCCTTTGGTGGAATTGAGAGCATGTAGCTATCTACCTTCGCTTCGATTGTGTGACTGTAAAGGCTCGGTTTGCGTAGAGTTCTTATGAGGAATTCTTTACTAAAAGTTAGTATAGTCTTATCTTCAGCATTTTCTATTTCCACACGTCCTTCATTTTCTTTGAGGTTGTGCCAGTACTTGTTTGGAACGAAAAAGAATTCCGGTCCGTACATTTCAACTCCCCTAATGATGCTTTCTCTACCCATCATGAGATCCCAGTATCCTAGTGTGCCGATTTTTAATCCCTGCTTAAACACTTTAATAACAATATCCCTGAGGCTGCTCTTATCGAAGAGAGCTAACCAGTTGATGTCTAGAAATCGAGGTAAATCATGAATGTTAAAGGAGTTTGCATTATTCGGTTTTTGATTATGTATGACCAAATTGGCTATTTGTTCAGCGTTGTTATTTAGTTCATCAAACACTGTTAGCCGGCCGTTACCTTTTCTCTTAACCGCTGCAATGATTACCTCTTTGAATCCGCTGTCCTCGGAGAAGGAAGGTCTGGATTCGAGTTCCATTATTGCAAGGACATCATAGTTTTTTCTTAGGAGAGATTTGTAACCCTTCCCGTATATTGTGTAGAATGTGGATGCGGGGAGGACGGAAACTATCAGCCCGTTGTCTTTTAGCAAGTAGTCTAAAAGGAACATGGAAAGTGTTTGAAGACTATCCTCCCTTCTAGTGATATACTCTTTATAACCCAATTCGCTTATAAGTTTGAGTAAATATTCTCGGTAACTTTTTTCCAGATATTTCCATCTGGTGAATGGAGGATTTGTTAAAATGGCATCCGCTTTGGGTAGTTCAGACTGAGCATCTGAGGGTAGGGCTCGTGGTATTTCTTCAAATGCATCTCCCTTAATTACAGTGATGATTTCTTTCCTTCCATTTACTGCGTGCAGTAGTGAAGCGTATGCTACAAGAGCAGGTAGAGGTAATGGTTCGATGCCCCAAACTTTTTGCAATTTTTCGGTTCCTATTTTTCTGATTGCAGCTGTGAGGGTGCGTGCTGAGCCGAGAAATGGGTCTGCGAGTACAATTTTTTGTTTTTTGCATGTTTTCAAATATTCATAAACTACGGACTCCATGAAGTGGGTGCCCTGATCTATGGTGTAATATGCTGCTAACCTTTTTCTTTTATCCTGTGGAATTAACTTTTGCACTTGAACTTGGTATTCGTTGATAGAAGTTTCCTCTTTTGATAATTCTGACTCAATAAATCTAGTTTCATTTGGGCTCAGTTTGTTTAGGTTGGGTAATATTGGAGCACTGCAAGTTTTTAGCGGCTCTAAATCTTCATAATTGGTATATTTTAGTATGGTTTTTAGGCTCGCTGTGAAGATTTGAAAATTCTCAGGAATAGTGGGTTCTATTCCTAACTTTTCCAGTATTCTATTCTGCTCGACACTCCTATTCACGAGATTCCCCCTTGTTCTCCCAAAACCCTTCCCATAAGCAAAGGCATTATCCTGCCGAATTCCATCAGCTAACGTTGGGCGTTCTAGAAGCTCTAGCTCTTAAACACTGGTTTGCGCTTCTCTGCGAATGCTTGCATTCCTTCCTTACCGTCGGGATGCGCTCCGCAGCTGCTAATTTCTTCCCGTTCTCGTTCTATTTGTGTTTCGAATGGTGTGTTAAACGAGTCTGTGAGGAGCTGCTTTGTTATTCCGAAGGCGTTGATTGAGCCTTTTGCCAGTTCATGGGCCATGTTTATGGCTTCCTCTAGTGCATGTCCATCGTCTACGACTTTTGTTGCCAGTCCCCAGACGAGGGCTTGTTCGGATGAGATTGGCTTGTCAAACGCAACGATTTCTAGGGAGCGGGCTAAACCCACGAGTCTTGGGAGGGTGAACGATCCTCCGCCATTAACGCATAGACCCGAAGAGGTGTACGCTTGTCTCAGGGCGGCGGATCGGGCCATTACTCGAAAGTCGCAGGCCAACACTAGTGAGAATCCACCGCCGGCCGCTATTCCATTAATCGCCGCTATGACTGGCTTCTTCATCCGGCGAATCTCCAGTACGGCTTGGTGGAATCGGGCAGCCAGTTCGTGAAAGCCTGAGGGGGCTCCCTGTGGATAGTCTAATATCCACTTCAAATCGCCGCCAGCACAGAAGGCTTTACCTTCACTGGATATCACCACTGCCCGTACCTTGTTATCTGTTGCGAGGGAGATTAAGTGGTTTGCAAGTTGTTCAATCATGTCCAGGTCAAATGCGTTGAATTTTTCTGGACGGTTTAACAATACTATGGCTACTTCTTTTTCTCTCCTGACTTTTACTGTTTCGACCATGGTTATTTACCTCCAAGTTTTAGACATAAATTAAAATAACGTTTAGGTTAACATCGTTTTATTATTTTGCATTTAGGTCTGAAATCAGTTCGGTGAAACTAATAAATATGGCTATTTCTCTTTTATCCGCTGTGAAGCAAGGCGTATCAAAAGTTTTATCTCATCTATCAGTAGCTTAATTTTAAAATCTATTTCTTATTCAGTGGGCATGCTTTCAGGCACTCGAAGCATGAGTAGCTGCTGTGGTCGTCAACGCCAACGGTATTCATTATTGTTTCAAAAGAGATTTTTTCTCTCAAAGATTGGTCTGCGAGTAGATGTACTAGGAGGGGATTAGAATTTGCGTAACGCATACATAAGTTATGATCGACTTTGCCCGTTTTTCCTATGGCATTGGCGGGGCAGACATTGATGCAGTTGAAACAATCGGGAGGGCATATTTCGCCACTTATCTTTTCCGTCGGCTCCAAATCCACTGCGGTAATCACACCCCCTAATAGAACTCTCGTGCCGTAATTGGGATTGGCTAGTAAGCCACATTTAGTGAGTTTACCTAAGCCCGCCTGTTCCGCCCAGTAAACCAGAGGTAGAAGCCCCCAAAACTCACGCCCCACAATTTTCCAAGGATAACAGCCGTATATAGGCGCTGTAGTATAGCCTTTCTCCTCCAGAATTAAACAAAGCTTGTTGGACGCTGTGTCAAGGGACCTGTACAGCATGTTGCAGTAGCGCCAGTATAAAGACGATGCATTTTTACTTGCGTAGATGATTCCCTTTGGTATGGGCATTCCGTAACAAATAATCGATTTCGTATCCTCTAGTAGGGTTTGGGGAGAGAAATCTTCAGGCACTGAGGACAGTCGACACACTGCCGCTATCCCCTTGATTGGGATACCTTCACTATTGAGGAAATCTCTAATCTCTACTTCAATACTCTTTTCCAACATTATATCTTCCTCTCTTTTTGATAGGTTAAGAGAAATTGAGATTAACCAATATGTTTATGCTAAAAATGCTATGGGTAGTTAATTAAATATTATTTGGAATTCTCCAAACTTAGGTTTGCTCTCTTTCTACGCCTTCGAAGAAGACTGGCCAGAATGGGTCTTGCTCGGGTATTTCTAAGGGAACTACGCTTCCGTCAAGTCGTTTAATTATTCTTGTTTTTGGTTTGTCTGTAACTTTTCCTATGATAGACGAGTTTATGTTTGCCTTTTTTAGTCTGCGGATTATTTCTTTGGAATGGGTTGGTTTCGCGGTGATGAGGAGTGAGCCTTCTGCGATTGCTGCTATGGGGTCGATTTTGAATGCTTCGCACACCATCTTTACCTCTTCAGGATATACGAAGGAGGCTTCATCAATCTCCATGCCTGCTCGGCTCGCGTTTGCTATTTCGAATAGTCCTCCTATTACGCCTCCCTCTGTTGCGTCGTGCATTGCGGTGACGCCTCCTGCTTCCATTGCGGTCAGGGAGTCTTTTACCACGGTCATTTGTTTGCAGAGAGCTTTTGCTTTTTCAACGAGTGATTTGGGGTATTTTTCAAGCAGTTCTTCCTCTCGTAGAACAGATAGTATTCCTGCGGTCTCTATTGCGGGTCCCTTTGTCAGAATGATGTCGTCATCTGGTTTCGCGCCGGCGGGTGTGACGTAGCCATTTTTATCGGTAATCGCGAACACTGTTATTCCTCCGATGGTGGGAGAGGCGAATCCGGGATAATATCCGGTGTGTCCGCCGACTATGGCTATTTCGAGCTCGACTGCGGTATTGTGGATAGAGTCTACGATGGTCTTAAATTCTTCCTGGCTGGTCGTGGGAGGCATGAGAAGCGTGTACAGCATGTATCTGGGTTTCACGCCCATTACAGCGACATCACTCGCTCCTATGTGAACCGTGTACCAGCCGAACATTTCAAGCGGCTGTTTGGGAATGGAGAAAATAGGGTCTTCCGCAATGACGAGCACCCTTTCTTTGTCTATTTCAATAACGGCTGAATCAACGCCCGTTAAGGGAGGCACAATAACTGTTTCGTCTTCTTTGCCGAGCCGTTTCAGAAGGAAGTTTGTAAAAATCTCAAGGTCTATCTTGCCCACTTTGGGTCTGGGTTGAACACTCTTGGCATACTGCCTAGCAATCTCACATGCCCTTTTTGCAACCTCAATCGGGTCTTTTCCTAGGAGCACTGTAAGATCTTCTTTACCTACAGCGCCTGCCTCGTAGAAAACATCTGGCACTCTGCCACCTGCCGCCCTTATAGCCTCTTTTACCTTCCAAGGCATCGACGCCCCCTCTACCTCCTTAACCTTCTCGGGTTCCTTGGTGCGGTCAATCACACCGAACACCAATCCTTTTTTTCCGCAGTAATCCTTCAACCATTTTGTAAGAGTAGGATTGCACACGAAGTTGATTCCGGCTCGTATCAAGGGTTCGACCTTGTTTATTTCTATTATGAGTCTAGCCATGTGGCTTGATGCGCCGAACTTGGGTTTTCCTGCGGCGTGGGGCATACCGTTTATGACCGTTATGCGTCCCTCAATTGCTAAAACATCTTCTGGTCGTTTGGGATTTGGTTTTGCATAAACCAGGTTTGTCCGCACTTCAGGAATCAGGGCCGCAAATTCTTTGCATCCTTCAATGTGGTCCAGTGCCACAAGCATTTTCCCATAAATTTCTACTTCTATTTCTGTTTGTTCGTCCCGCTTCATTTTTGCCACTCCTCTTTCTATGGAAGGTATCACCCAATTTATTTATATGAAATTCGCATTTTATCATATTATTGGAAGATACGCGAACTCTCATCACCTCGATGCTGGTGAGTGGAGTCGCTGAGTTTGAGATTAAACGGTCGCCTAACATTTAACTCTATCGCTGGTAAGGAGAGAACCCTTATGCCGAATGGTGGAAGCGATTGTTGTGGCACATGTCCCTTCAATAAAGTGAGTCCAAGCGGGGAACAGTACCATTTCTGTGAGATCCGAGATTTCAAAATCGAAATCCCTTACTGGACTTACTGCAACAACCATCCGAGAAGAAACCCCCTCTTACTACGGACCCCTCGCGGCCCAATTTGGGCTCCGGCATATGTTGATTTAGATTCAAAACCCTTCAGTGAAGATTTAAAAATTCCCCCAGAGATTCTTCCCCCAGCTGGCGATGCCATGTACGTTCGCATACCCTATTACCAAAACACTAGACCAGACACAGACGAAGCAGGAGTGTGCGTCATTTGTGGTGAGCAGTGTGAGCGAACGATCTCGCTGGAACCATTGGGGGAAGATAAAAAGTTCTTCTGCAGCACAGCGCATTATTTTGAGTGGTGGCTTGCGTCCCCAGAGGCAATTCCTTACCGGAACAAATCATCCCTAGGCGCAGGTTCTATAAATGAAAAGCTCGGAGAAATCAGCAAAAAACTATCTGATGCTGGAATTGCACTGCGTACTACCGGGGATAGGGAGCAAGTAATGGGGCGGCTTGCAGAACTTGATAATCTGCTTTTGGAACTCGGCTATGGCAGTGTTGATTTAATGCATGCGATGATTTATCTAGAAAATCCCGAATTAAGCGGAGAACTTTCCCCGCATCTGCTGCGTCTGCAGGTATACCTTTCGCGTGCTGGTGGATTATTGCAGCAAGAACCACTCGACGCCGAAGCAATCCTAGCCAGCCTATCTGATATTCAGAACACAATTCAAAGATTTCTCTCAGGAAATCCATGAGTTGGGAAGAAGCCAGTAGAAAAGAAAAGGAAAGTGTTTGAAAGCGGAAGGCGGTTATTGGGTGTGCATTAATGTTAAGCATCCAATTTTCGTTTCTGTAACCTTTCTTGGATTGCTTCGCTGGTTAGTTCTCGGAGTGCGTCTGAAGCGATCCACTTGGCACTTTTTGAATCCAGTTTTTCTATTTCTTTGGCTGTTTTGATTGCTTTCTTATTCAATTCGGGGTTTCGTTTTCCGATCTGTCTTAGTGCCCAATTAACCGCTTTTTTGATGTAAGTTCTACGGTCGGCAGCCTCTCTCTTTATTATGGGTAGAAACCGCTCAAACTGTTCATCACCAGCTTTCTTATCACTAACCGCTAAGCAAGCAATTAGTACAAATCCTGCTCTTTTGACAAATTCTTCATCCTTTGAACTCCATTCAACCGCTTTTCGATAGGCGAAATTGGTCCACCTAAAGAGGTTCATAATGCACTGGTCGCAAATCTCCCAGTAGTCAAACTCCCTTACCCAAGAGTCCGTCTGCTCCTCTGTTACCATTTCGGGGTCCTCCATCATGCTGGCGAGTATCCGGGTTTCACGGGTATTTGATGCCCAGAGCTGTTGAGCGAGATCATGGTTCTTTCCTGTTTTTTTGGCAATCTTTCTCAGTTCTGGTATTGACACACCATAGGTTTTCTCCGGAATTATCCCATACTTCGCCATGCCCTCAACTGCCTCAGGGTTTGACAAGGTTTCTAGTCTTTTAAGAATATCATTGTATTGCATTTTCATAACCTTCATAAATGGTTATATTTGCAAGTCGCCTTCCTCTTGGGAAAATATTTTTCGATTTTTGAAAGAGCATTATATTCTGTCTAGCGTTTCATAAAATTTATGGAGGATGGTTGGTGAGAGCCAGAAGCCTTCTTCAAGAATCCGTTTTAGGGATTCTTTCGCTTTTTCCTTGCTCAAGTATCCATCCTTTACGCCCCTCAAGAGCACATAGAGAACGCCCTTCGGCTCCAAGCCCAGTATCTTTCCTACCAGATAAGCGTCTTCATCGTTTGTAAGGAAGATGGAAATTCTCTTCTCTAGGGCTAGTGCTATAGTTTCACGTTCTCCTTCACCTAACTTAATGCCGAGCCGTGTTTCCTCCCTTCTAACCTCATCTTTGAATTGCTTATCCGCCTTATAAACTCTTATCCACCCTTCTTTAAAGGCTTTTTTGATTATTTGAGCGTTCTCAAAGCCCTCTTCAAGTCCGCGTGTTACCGCCTCCTCGTAAACTGCTTCAGGAACTGCTATCTCATTGTATAACTTTCTTAACAAGTGCAAAAGGTCACATTTTCCCAGCCATATGAGCGGACCAGCATCTGAGGGCGCTATCAACTAGCCTACCAGCTGTTTGACTTCTTCACTGAATCTTTCTTCTCCGTATCTAAGGGGGACATTTCTCCGTTTAAGTTCGAGGAAAAGTTCTCTGTATCCTAAACTCGTCAGCTCAACCATTCTGCCAAACGAAATCTTACCCTCTGAATATAGATCTAGAGCCAAGCGTATTTTCATCTCTCGAACACCTATCTGCAAAGCCTCCCTCATGACATCGGATTTCTCCCTCTGAAGCATCTTTGCAAGATCTTCAAGCACTTTGACAGTTTCATTAGGCAACCTGAGGGTGGTAACTTTAAACGCCAAATTGTTCACCGTATTCTAAAAGAATACATCAGTTTATAAACTTAACTAGAATTGACACTCCCATGGCTGAAGCCTGCGGGTTTTCTGGATTTTGGTTAAGCTATTTATCTTGGTTAAATTATTTGGGTGAGAATTGCGCTGTGTTTGGGCGAATTATTAATGAGTATCTATCAGGACGCGATATGTAACTGCAGGGAAATGATTTTTGAGTGTAGAAAATGAAAAAATAGTGGTACAAAATGTACACATAGTCGATAATAATTTCAGCTATGAATAAATTATTCCTTGCATATTAATGCTTTAGGAGGAAGGTAACTTGAGCAGTAAGGATTACTTTGACGAGGTTGCCAATCAATGGGACAGAATCCGGGCTCAAAAAGTGGTGGTTGACTGCGTGGGTGAGAACTGTTGTGCCCAATCAAGTTGTGGATGTAAGAAAGCCAGCATTAGCATATTCACAGCTTCTTGTGAAAATGAAATTAATTAGTTTAGGTATTGTAATATCGTATTAGTCGGTAGGGTAATTTCAAATCACTATTTTTAAGACACGAAAAGCTTATGGGAGAGATGAGGATAAGGGGGATACAAGCATAACTGCCCTCTTGAAATTGAGTTATCAACTGGGGTGATGTGCAAAGCGAATATGCAAACTTTATAAGCGTTATCAGTGTGGGGTGAAGCTTAATGCCCAGTCTCAGATTACCTAGGAAATCATCAAAAATGGTTGGTCTTTCTCCGGGAACACTTGTCCATATTGGTAAAAAGCCGCCCGGCAAGGTGAGAATTACAGTTATTGATTATGATGAGGCGCATGTTATAGAGAAGGAAGTAAAAACGGTTGACGAGTGTTTTCCCTTCAAGAATACACCTACTGTGACCTGGATAAACATAGACGGTGTTCACCAAGCGGATATTGTAGAAAAAATTGGGAAATGCTTTGACATACATCCTCTCCTATTAGAAGACATCATGAATACCGAGCAACGCCCAAAAATAGAAGATTTCGGAAATTATCTCTTTATCGTTTTAAAAATGATTTACCCCGATGCGAAGGGAAAGGAAATAGAATCGGAACAGGTCAGTTTGATTATTCATTCAAATTACGTTATCACGTTCCAAGAGCGTACAGGAGATGTTTTTGACCCCATCAGAGAAAGAATTAGAAACGGGAAAGGGCGTATCCGAAAAATGGGACCCGACTATCTCGCTTACGCTTTGATCGATGCCATTGTTGACAGCTATTTCGTAATCTCGGAAAAATTTGGGGAACAAATAGGAGATATAGACGAAGAACTTGTAACAGATCCCACCACAGCAACCCTAAGGGGCATCCACAAATTAAAAAGAGAATTGCTATTTTTACGCAGGTCGGTTTGGCCCATAAGGGAAATTATCAATGTTCTGGAAAAAGCAGAAAACCCGTTAATTAAGAAAACAACGGGTATATACCTCAGAGATGTTTACGACCACACGATTCAGATTATGGATACAATAGAGATATTCCGAGAAACGCTTTCCGAAATGGTTGACGCTTACCTTTCAAGCATCAACAACAGAATGAACGAAATAATGAAAGTCTTAACGGTTATCGCCACAATATTTATTCCCTTGACTTTCATAGCAAGTATTTACGGCATGAACTTTAGTTGGATGCCCGAAATCGAGTGGCCTGAGGGTTACCATATAGTTTTGCTCTTTATGCTTGCCCTCGCAGTATTAATGCTGATTTATTTCAAGAGAAAAAAATGGATATAACCGAACTCATTCCAGCCTCCTTCGTAGGGAAGACAACCACAGCATACAAGCCCCGAATTTTGCTCTTACCCTTTCAGAAAGTCTCTCCCAAGTGATTTTTATGCGAATTTGGGACATCCCACCTGAAAATTTGTGTCGTAATCATCTGCTGGGTGAGCATAGGGAGCTTCACGCCATATGGATGATATTGACACAGGATAGCAAAGGTTATTCTAATCATCCTGAAACCTCTCGGTGGAAGGGTAAGCTCAAAGCCCTTTATTTGATTTGAAGCATGAAAAACTTGTTGAAGAGATGCAAAGAAGGGGATACAAGCACAACAGCCCCCTAGAAATTGAGTTGTCAACTGGGTATGATGCGCAAAGCGAATATGTTGATTCTATTGAGGAGCAAAATGAGATTCTTAGGAACAAGAAATGCGGATGCGACGTATAGTCACCGCTCTAATGCATAGTTACTTATCCTGCTTTTTTTGAAGTCGGTTACCTATCAGTATGAAGGCAAGCGGTATTACCTGCCACACTAAAGCAAGAACAACGGATAGTGTAAAGTCAATCAAAGTTAATGCTCCGGCTTCAAAGTATAAGTAATAAGCGTAAAAAGATATTGGAATATAAAGAAACACTGCTGAAACAACCCCCGGTGCATACCTCCTAAATCTAATCATTCCAGAGACATGTAGCAAAGCATTTATGATTAGAAAAAATGCGACTGAGAGGCTGAAAAAAGGAATTGCTTGGTTCACAATAGCTGCGAGAACACAAAGAACGATGAAGAGAAAATTAACTATAATGAAAAATAATGCAGCACCCCTTGGGCTAAAATTTTTCAAATCCATAAAACCTTTAGGGCTATACTTTTTCATCCAATCCATAAAGCCTGTAAAATATTCTTCCAAAATATGGAAAACGGCAGCCAACAAAACCAACCACAAAACTGTTGAAACAGTAATATTCGACATACTCCTCATTATACAAATATAAATATTAAAAATATATGCCCAAAAAACGCAAAGTACTCTATTCTCTTCATCCAAATTTTTGCAAGAGCTTGCGAAATGTGGACTTCTTTCGCCCATAGATTTATTTTTTTGTTTACATGAGGAGGCGTGTATTATAGTTGATCCTGATTAAGTATTTGTCGAGAAGCGACAAGTGGTATGTTGGTGGCGAGGTGCCGTTTTGTAGTTTCCCTGTTTTCCAAGGCATACTGACACAAATTGCGAGCAAAAAAACAGATATTTTATATACTTTCAATACAGATTGCTGATTTAAAAAATTGTTGAAAAAAATCCAGTATAGGATATATAAAAAAAAGAAGGGTGTATTTAGGTAAAGCCCTCTGTTCTATTTTGACTTAGTTTTATGGCTTTAATCTTCTCCTTCCTCTGGTTCTTCCTTTGTTGGTTTTGCTTTCTTGATTTTAATTTTGGGTCTACGAAGAAGGCTTATTAGTTTTTTCCGAGACGTGTCTGCTGCTACAAGCATCGATAGTTTCGAGAAGTCCTCTAGGAACTTTCTTATTCTTTCCTTGCCGTATCCGGTGATTTTCTCTAAAACACTTGGTGCTTCTTCTATTGCCTTTTGAATAGAATATCCTTGTTTTGCCAGAGTATCAATGACTTCGTCGTCGAGTTTCAATTTTAATAAGCTCAAAGCCTTATTCTTGTATTCCTGAACTTTGTGAACAGGAATTTCGGTGGTTTCGCTAACCCCTTGCGGGTCACAATTCGCTAAATCCTCTACCGTGTTAATATCAGCAGTCCTGAACTTAGAAGCAGTTTTGTCACCTACACCTTCAACTGTGTCTACATCTAACTTCGGCAAAGCAGATTCCAATTCGACTTCTATTTCTTCTGGTTCTTCTTCAGCTTCTTCCATTGCTGCTTCTTCTATAGGTTCTCTTCCTCTTGGTTTGCGGATTGGTACTTGCGCTTGTTTTTCTTCGTATTCTTCGATTGTTTGGATTATTCTTGCGCTTGATTCTCCAGGGATTCCCACGGATTCTAGAAGTTTTTCTCTTTGTGCGGGGGCTGCGGTTTTGAGTTCTAGGGCCATTGCGTAGGCTTCTTTCTGCTTCATTCCTGATTCTACTAGGAGTGGTACTATGAGGTCTGCTAGTTCCACGGGTATGTATTTCTCCACTCTGGGCTCGACGCCCACTATGGCTAGCTCTTCGCGTAGTATGTCTGCGATGACCTTTTCTCTGGGTATGAGTTTAACGGTCACCTTCTCTCCACGACTTATCGCTCTGATTAATTCGTCGATTCTCTTTATGATGGCGGGTATCCTAGCCCTCTTGACGATTGTGTAGGTTAAGAACAAACCGGTGGGTATGGCTACGGCTGTTACCGTGATGAGGAATACCGATACTGGAACTCTGACGCCTGGGGCTAATGCAATCGTCCTCTCCTTAATCGATAAGATTATTGGTGTCTGCTGAGTTTGGTAGTTTGTAGCCTGAGCCACAATGCTGAGCGGCAGCGTTGAGGGTGGAAACCCAGAAATGGGAACCAGAACCAAGTACACGCCCGCACCCACTTGTAAAGCATTAACCTGTGACTCACTTACGCTGGTTATCGTGCCACTGCCAATGTCAAAAACTGGCAACCCACCCATTACTGTTATAGTCGCATTGGGCACTGGATTTCCATTACTATCCAAGTACGTAAATATAACGGGGACCAAAGTCCACGAATTTTCAACCTGAACTAAGGGACCCATGAAAAGATAATCAGAAGATCCTCCAAATAGTTGTGGAATCCAAATTATGGATCCAATCATGGTTGACGCTCCCAGTATTTCAAGGCTTACGGTTTCAAATAGGGTGGTGTAGTTACCCTTTCCCGCTACTACAGTCAGAGTGTAGACACCAGACGATAGAGTATTATTGGGTATTTGCCCAACGTAACCAGTTCCATCAAAGTACATTGTCCCAGTTATATCTGTATCCTTTATATGCCAGCTCACGTTAGCATCCGTGACAGGTAATCCTGTGGATACACGTGTAAAATTAGCGTATATTGTGATGTTCTGATTCCAAGATCCTCGAATTGGTGATGGTGGGCCTACATTAAGAGCGGTTCTTACGGTTGTGATATTAAGGGTGACGGGGTTGAAGCTTGGAATGCTGTAATTTCCCTTGAAAGCAACTATAAAAATCCTGTATTGACCGGACCCTAGGCTATTGAAAACACTCAGAGGAATATAGTAATACCCCGCTTCGACAAAAGGAGGCATATTCTGGTTTACGTAGCTTGTTCCTGTGATTGTATAATTCACAGTTGCTCCAGTAACGGGTTGGTTATTATGCGTGTCGTACAGATTGACCAAGACGGGGAGAACAATGAAACTACTCCACTCTTGTTCAACATACTCTGGATATGTAGGTACAACAGGAAGATTTTCCAAGTCCAGAAAGACACTGACGGGTGTCGGATACAAATGATTCGTATCATTAGACTTTGCAGTTACGGTAATTGTGTAGCCTGATCCACCACTAAGTCCCACTAGACTGGTATTGAAGTTTGCATAATAATTGCCCAGGGGGTTCCCAGAAACATTGGTCATACTTCCATTGTATACTGGAATATTATTAGAATCGAAAATAGTATAATTTACCCAATCAGCATCGTCTATGCTACTTCCACCGGTAACATTGAACCACACGTAGAAGCTTACATTGTCCGACCAAAATATAGTTATTATACCGCCTAAGTAAGTCAATATGGTTGAGACCTTTAATATATCACGGTTTAATTCAACCCTGAACGCCTTGGATTCAGTAATGTTTATGGGTTGAGAGACCACCTCTGTAGTTCCATTTTTATAGACCGTGATTCCCGACTCCTTTGTTGTGTTAATCCATATTTCTATAGTTAAATTAACGTTTGCCCAAGCGTAGAAAGAGCAGTTGGCGTAGTATAGGTCAACATTCTGAGAGATGTCTGTTAGTGATGCATCTGTGTAGTTCAGTGTTACGTTTGCATTCTGAACCCGGTGGCTGTTATTGTCCCAGACTTCGACATATACTGTCGTTATGTTCATCCTTATGTTTAAGGTGCTGGACTGTGGTGGTGGCCAAGTGACATTCATTAGTGGGTTCCATTTTACTGCTTCACTTGTGTAGTTCCGGTAGTTGGTATTTACATACGCTTGTATCCAATACTGGTCTGTTGTGTAATTTTTGTTTATAAGGAAAGTGTATAGTCCTTGGGAGTTTGTTATTCCTGATGTGTTATAGCCTGTGGGGCCTGGACTATTATAAACAGTTACATTTGCTTCGGGTATAGCGTTGTAGAAGTTGTCGGTAACGTTAACTTCGAGTGGGTAGAAAACAGGCGTCTCATCACTCTTGGTTGAATTTACAGGTTGGTTTAAATGATACCATGCGTTTATAACTTCGTTGAAACCTTGGGTTATACCTAATAGGGTATAATTGAATGGTATATGTGTTCTGTATTCGTAACCGTGCGTCGGTCTCCCATCATTTCTGAAGATGAAGCTGGATACACCAGAGTCTACTCCTCCTTGGCCGTACTCCACGCTGGTCCTATTTTCACTGAAGAGGTCATGTGGCCACCGCGGAGAACCAATGACACCAAATCCGATATTATCACTACGTACAAGAGCCGCATAGTAATAGGGTTGGGGCGACGTTAAGGTATCCGTCCATAAATAACTGCTAGCAACTCCGAGATCGTAATTGTCTATGTATAGTCTCCACGAGGGGTTTGTTGTTACGTTTATTACGGCGAAATCGTATATGGGTACATTGTCGGTAGTGCAGTTAACATTAACATTTATGAAGCCTTGGTAAGCATAAAATGTGTAGGTCTTGTTCATTGGCCCGTAACTTCCACCGCCTACACCACTAGTATTAGTGAATCTATCGGTGCTCAACTTACTAATCCTGACAATTGCCCTTAAAGGCCCGAATTCATCGAGTGTAGCCGTCCAGTTAAGGGTATTGTAGGGGGGGACGTAGGGAGAATCATATGGAACAAACCGCTGGAGGTCATCGGCGTCTATACGGTCTATTCCACTATGTAGCCCTCTTGTTGGAATGATATTAAATCCCATAACCTTGAAAATGCGGAAACATGCGTCGTCATCGAAATACTTTCCCGTGGCAGGGTCGGTGGTATTGCTGTATCGAATGGTATAGTTGCCGCTTATTACACCGGTGTCAAAGGTGAAATAACTAGTACCACCTGGTTTGATGTATATGTTTAGGGGGGTTGTGTAATTCGGGGGAGATATGTTGTAGGTATCGTTGTAGTACACGTAGTATGTTGAGGTTCCACTCTTTGTTACATTACAGAGGAAAATCAATTGGCAACTCAGAATATATTGACCACTGTAGCTTGGTGGTGGAATGGTCGCCACTTGGCTGGGTACCTCTACCCAACTGGTTCCACTATGGTAAAGTACTCGAATACTGTTGTTCCAGCAGTGCCCACTTGGAAAAGTTAGGTTTACTATGACTGGTGCGTTCATTCTATCTGTGTATCCTTGCTCAGTTAGGTTTACTTCTATTCGATAATTCCAGCTGTAGTTCCACCAGAGGTTTACTGGTTGTGGATTTGCCTTTGAGGTGACCTGGTTTAATGTCTGTGTATTTGCAAGAGTGTTGGGTTGTAGTGGGAATGATGTTGGAGTGTTCTGTAAGAGGACTGGCATTGCTATTACTATGAGTAACCCTAGGATAATCGCCAGGCTCAGAACATATTTCTTTTTGTTAGTTTTGACCATTTCCTATTCCTCTTGCAAAGAAAGGCGGATAACCACGATTTTTGGAAATCGCTTTCCTTTCCTTTCTTTTCCTGTGCCCTTTTTTTGGAGTTTTGGTCTTTTTCTCAAATTTGACGTTTTTAGAAATATTTTTAATTGAATTAGGGGTTAAGGTAATATTTATCCTTTTCTTTTAAAAGAAGATTGATGGAGCCGCTTTTTTAAATTAATTAGTGTCTTTAGAGCTTTTACTTGTTCAATTAGGCAGTGAAATGGGGTGTTCCGCCTTTTTTGTGTTTTCGGTGTTCTATTTTTCTTGGTTCGTGTGGGGCGTTTCCCTTCTTTAGGTTTTTAGGTTGGGAAGGCTTTTTTTATTTCTTCGTATAGTTCTGGGAAGCTGTTTAGCCATTCTTTTCTTTCTTTTTTGAGTTGTTGAACCATTTCTTCGACTTGTTCGATGCTGTAGTATTTTTCTAGTTTGAACTTGTCCATGTCGACGCCTTCCACTTCTTTGGGGACGAGGGTGCCGAAGTGGGGTTCGGGTACCCATTCTATGTTGTTTCGAGCTATGCCTCTTATTATGGAGGCCATTTCTTTTATTTGGACTCTGTCCACTTTTCTTTTTACTACGCTTACGCCTTCCTCATTTGTTTCTCTTAGTTCGCCCACTCCACCAGTGTTTATCAGGTAGCATCGCACCTTGTCGCCGAGTCCTTTTATTATGTCGTAGAACTTGTTTCCTTCCAGGCCTTTGTTGCCTACTATGAAGGGGTTGGTTCCCACTTCGCGTACTGACTGTCCGGCTCTTTTGGGGTCGCTTCCCGAGGTTTCTATTGATTCTCCCAACATGAACGCCGCTGCGGCTTGTTCAAGGGCGAGTTTGGAGGCTATGGGTACCACGGTGTTTCTTCTGGTAATCATGAGGACTATCAGTCCGTCTACGTCTTTTAGTGGGGGTAGGTTGACTGTGGGGCTTTTGTATTTTCCGAAGTCGTCTCTCTGCATTATTCCGCGACCGTTGCCAGTTAGTATGTCGCTTTCAAATAGCACGTTTCCTTTGTAGTCCACCATCACGTTTTCAAGTATAGCGTCAGGTTTTGTTACGGCGTCGTAAATTAGGGGCTGTATTTCCGGGTTTACACCCTCTGTCTTGAGATAGAATCCTCTCTCTGTGCCCAGGGCTGAGCCGTCGGGTCGGAGTGCTACAAAATCGTCCTGTACTATTTCTATACCTTCCTCGTCTGCTTCGTTTAGGTCGTGGGTGTGGCAGCTGTGGGTGGTTTTTCCAGTTGCGGTGAGTCCGAAGATTAGTGTGTTGTAGGTTTTTATTTTGCCCGTTTGGGTGTCTCTTGCTCTGATTTTTTTCGCGCCGGCGTGCAGTCCGAGCATTCCCTGCTGCTTGGCAAACCACATGGCCATTCTAAGCATGCCTTTCTTGGCTTCACCATAATAGTCGGTTCCTAGGACGAAGGTTACCCCTATTTCGGGGAATACTATTATTTGTCGGTCTTTTTCCTGCCACTCTGGAATGAACACTATGAATATGTGGGGGCCGTTATAATTGTCTAGGGGGTCGAAGAGTGTCTGGTTAACCATGTGGGCTAGCCTGATCATTTCTCCCCTGTGGACGGAGAGGAAGAGGGTGCATTTTGGTGTGAAGTCGGGGTTGCCTCCCATGGTGCGTTCGGTGCATATGAGGGGTGCGCTTTTAATGTACTGGAGGACGTCCTTCATTGTTTTGGGGAGGTCTTTCATGAGTTCTTTCTGTTTGGGGCTCATTTCGTACTGAACCACTTCCGGACTGCCTACAGTTATGGTTAAGCCTGCGCTCCTGTTTTTAACCGTGGAGACGAAATTGTAGTTGTTGAAGATTGTTTTCGTCCCGTATTTTTCCGCCATCTTTCGTATTCTTTCGGGAGGGAGCTGTTTGACATTGGTTCTCTCGTAGAGATTCTCTACTTCCTGTCTTATTTCTTCCAAGTTTAGCTGGGAGACTATCTCGTCGATTTCGGCTTTCGCTCTCTCCTTTTCTTCCAGCAGTGGTTCGAGGTATTCTTTAGAGGTAATTATCCGTCTGACTTCTTTTTGCATATCTAAAAGAGGGTGAGCTACGTTTAGGTAGTAAACGGCTGCGAATTTGAAAATGTTTTTGTAAAAATCAATCTGCAGTTTTCGACGCTTTTCGCTGCGTATAAGCAGGTAGGGGTTGAAGAAGGGTTGCGGAGAACGGGTGAGTATGTCTATCGCCTCTTGCGTATTCAGGCGCTTAGCTACCCTTGCATCCTTGCGATTATTCACAAGCAGGAAAATGAGTTTAATACGTGTCGTGTCAAGATACTTTTCGTTTCCCCCTATCCACCAAGGGTCAAGCATAAAGTGACTGTTTTCCCTTTTGCTCTTCTCGTAGAGTGCCTGGAGTCTGGGATAAATTTTTATGAGGTCTTTTTTGAGAAAGAACTTTCTCTCGGAGACCGATGTGGATATACGTCCTTTCTCTCCCCCGAGCTGTTCAACATATATTATATCGTCGGAGTGTATTCTTGCGCGTTCCAGCTCTAGAAGTAGAAACGCGTTAGTGCTGACCCCTCTGCCTGTTTCTCCCATTATGGCTACTCCTTCCCCGTTGATGTCCACGAGGCTTCCCCTGAGAAAGTTCAGCCGCTCCTGCTCCTCGCAGACATCAGCCACGATGCCCAGAGCCAAAGCCCGTACAAATTCGTAGTCGTTAACATTGAAAATTATACCGGTTTTGGTTTCAGAGTTATAGTATATTCCTGGGTTTTCATCGTAAACTCCCGTGGCTGCGTATATCACCCCGTGGGGGCGCAGGTTGCGTTCTATAGAAGCGGGAAACCAGTTCTCTCTCCAAAAATCATCCAGGTGGCTTTCGTTAGTTCTCAGCTGGATGATGTAGCCGTTTATGTTGGCGTTCCAGACGTAGATGGAATCGTATCCCAGATGTCTCTCCGCCTTTTGAACCAATTCTTCTCTCGTTTCACGGGAGATTCCTACGTCTATAACGCCTTCCTGTTTTGGGACTTTATCTAATTCACCCATTCTCTTTTCTCCTAATTATAAAGGTCTAGCTGGTTCGAAATCTGTGTATGGTTTTTCCAAAAATCAAGTATACTACACCCTTTTATACGTTTTCATTAACTCTGCTTACTCATGTGGCGTCCTTTGACGGTTTTATAATAAAAAATGTTTTTTATCGCCAATTTTATTCAATTATAAAAGTTTTTCATTCAGGAGAGGAAATTTATATTGTTTAATGCATATTTAATTCCAGTCCTTGCAAAAATTCATCCAGTGACCTTCTAGGGATGATGCTGGAAGAGCCGTATGACCATTTTCGGGATGATTTGCAAAAAGGGCTCCTCACATAGAGGATTTCTTTAATCAAAAATTCTTACATGTATACATTGCTTAAGAAAATTAAATATCCGATACTTTTCAAACAAAGAAATATGTTCTTTAGGAAATCTTTGAAAGAAGCAAATTTGATGAGCGGGTAAATGGCACAAAAAGTTAAACTGCGCAAATCTCGGCGAGAAAAATTAGAGGAAAAACATCACTCTAAAAAAACCTCAAGTGAAAAATTTTGAAAAATAAATTCAAATATGAGGTGTGGATTACGAAGCTTAAAGATGAAGATATTAAACGCTCATACGACAAGGCCGCTAGTTTCCCAATCTTATTTGAGATAGACGCTTTTTTTGGCAGAGCTAGGGAGAATTCTATTTATCGAAAAAGGGCTATTGCTTCTTTAAACTTGAATAATGACTCTACGGTTCTTGATGTTGCTTGTGGCGTAGGATATAATTTCAAGATTATAGAAAATTATTTGCAGAATAAAGGAAAGCTTGTGGGGGTTGATATTTCACCTGAATCTTTGAAACTGGCGAAGAGGCGAATTGTGAAGAATAAATGGACGAACATAGAACTTGTGAACATGAGCATTACCGATTATGAACCTAGAATCCTTTTTGACTCTATCCTTTGCACACTTTCTTTGGAAATAATACCGGATTATAAGACGGCAATCGATAAGATATTTAATGCACTTAGACCACAAGGAAAATTTGCTATGATAGGAATAAAACTTAGTTCTCGAATGCCTTACAAGCTCTTGAATCCTATTTTTGGATGGACGTTCAGATTAGGGAGAATTGACTTAAATCGAGATATTGTCGCACACATCAAATCAAAATTTAACAAGGTAGATTATTTTGAAGAATGCTATTTTGGTTATTATTACATCTTAAGTGCTTCTAAAACATAAACTGTTGTAATTAAAATTAATCATGGTGATTTTCTGATTTAACCCCATTTTAATTAGACCTATTCCGAATCCTTTTTCAGCTCATAAATAGTGTCACAGCAAGAATCTCCTTCCGCAACAGTCTTGATTATACTCAATTTAATCTTATCACTTACAGCTGTTCGGAAATACTCATGATCAATTTCCATTACTGCTTCGCATAATTCCCTCGATGTGTTTTCTAGACCAAAGGGGCATTTCGTACCCTGAATTTGAAATTTATCATCTGAGATTGTAATTACTTTAACGTGATTTGGATCAAAGGTTTCAGAAAGGTTTTTGGCAACCGTTGATAGTTTGTTGTTTGGCAGTTTTTTTCTAATTTTTAAACCGAGAGCCCGACCTTGTTTTGCACATATATCTTTAATTATAGGCAGAGCTTCTTTTCCCGCCATTTCATAAAAAGCTTTAATTAGCATTCCCTGAGCTTCTGTCGGATTCTTTGGTAAATTTTCAGTATTTTTATCTTCCATATTACCCCTTCAGAATCAAATGTCTTTGTTTTGTAATTAAAGAACATTTTTTCCTATTTTTTAAATTTTTTTCGGGATGATTTGCAAAAAGGGATCCTCACATGGAGGTTTTCTCTTATTAGAAATTTCTGCAAGAAAACCACTTATTTTCAATGGGTCGACGAATTGCGGGTTCTGTTGAAATATCGGGTTGTTGCAGATAAGGTGCTGCAATTAAAGTGTTGACATTCTCCTCGACTAGAGTCTCCAATCGCTCTCTGAAGTTATTAATAGTTCATTGTTCGTTGTAGGAGATAAAGACGGAAGTTACTGTCCCTTCACTGAGATGCAGCTTTGCAATCCCTCTGCTTGAGAGCGAAAGTTGACCTTAGGTACATTCAGGAGCTGTTAGGGCACGAAGGTTTAAAAACTACGGAAATTTGTACTCATGCTGCCATGAAAGATTTAAGAGCCCATCTGATTTAATGTTGGGAGGTTATAAAAAGAATGAGTAAAAAATCGTATATACTACCAAAATGTGGGGCAAAATGTGAATTTCGTGTACTAATACGCAATCGGCTTCAGAAGGGTAGTAAAGAATGAAAAATAATGAAGCAAAGAGTCTTATAGGGTGCTGCGGGCTATATTGTGGGTTATGTAGCAAGTACCAGTCAAAAGCACCGAGCAGGTGTGTCGGTTGCAAATTGGGCGAACAACACTCATGGTGCAGTATTTGGAATTGCTGTGTAAAAAAGCATGGATTTGAGACCTGTACCGAATGCGGAGAAGTGTTTCGTTGTGAAATCTTCTTAAGAAGAAAAGTTGCGGAATGGATTCCGGCTGCCGATAATTTACGTCGAATCAAAGAAGTTGGTTTGGAAAAGTGGTTAGAAGAACAAATAGAAAGACAAGCATTGTTGGAAGGATTACTCCAGAATTATAATGAAGGGAGATCAATGAGCTTTTACTGTAAGACCTGTGCAAGAATGTCCGTTGAGTTGATCAATAAGGCAGTAAAAGAAGCAAACCAAAAACTTGTAAGTGAAAAAGTAGATAAATCGGATACCAAATCAAAAGCAAAGATTTTGAAAGCATTTATCAAAGATTTAGCCTTGAAAGCTAATGTTAATTTGGATTAAAAGAAAAGAACGAGGTTGAAAGAGATGAACGAAGAAAAGCAAGAATTAATAAAAAAATTACAAACTCTGCTAAATATTGGTCCAATCACCGCAGAGAGACTTTACTCAATTGGGATTAAAACACCAGAACAAATGAAACAATCTGACCCACAAGAAATATATGAAAAATTAAAGATAAATGAGGGAGGCATTTTAGATAAATGTGTTTTGTATCAACTCCAAGGTGCAGTTTTGGATATTCCTTGGTGGGAATGTAAAAACCTTAACAAAAGATGATTAAACTAAATTAAGAACTATGATAAGACAGTGAAACTATTAGGCTGGATACTTCGATTGAAATGCTTAAACAAATTATAACAAGTCTTGGTTCACTAAAGTAAGCTTTCTGAGATGTGTTTCGAGAGTTTTTCAATGTTTTCTCCTGTTTTGGCGGATATAGGGATTATTCTGTTTTCGTTCCCAGAGTTGAATATGGTTCTAGTCATGTCTAATATTTGGTCTAGGTTCTCTCTGTCTGCTTCGTCTATCTTGTTTAGTAACACGGTGGTTTTCTGTTTTTGAACTGGGATGGTCTCTAGTACCTTTAATCCTTCGCTTAGCTTCAGTACTACTATATCTGGAGGTTCGTTTGCTGGAAGTAGGAATACCAGAAGGTCGGCGTATTGGAAGTCTATTAGGTTTATTTCAAACGCGGTCAGTAGCCGGGGGTCTAGGTCGATTACGAAACCTATGGTGTCCACAAACAGGACTTTCTCGTTTTCCAGCCACTTTTTGTACTTTGCGGAGAGCGTTGTGAAGGGCTTTCCGCTCACCGGTTTGTCTGCTCCGGTGAGCCTGTTGAAGAGGGTTGTTTTTCCAGAGTTGTAGTAGCCTCCTATGGTGACTATTTTTGCTCCCTCATCCTTTCTTTTCGTTACCTGCACCTTTTTCTCTCGGAGCATTCGGTCTATCTCCTTCTTTATAGAGGCTTCTCTCTTGGTAAAGGATTTTAGAGTGCTGTGCATCGCATATTCTCCACTACCCATCAGAGAGGCGTGCTCCTCCTTGTACCTTTTCGAAACTATCACCTTACGCAGGGGGGCCTCCTTGCTCATCCTGGCCAATCTAATCTGAAGGAGTGATAAACTGTCTGAGGCGTTAGCCTCAAAGATTTCAAGGGTTAGGTCGTACCGGTCCATTACATTTACTTCTAATCGTCTGGAGAGATTCAGGAACTGAATAGAGGAGAGCCTATTATAAACAATGAAATTGTCAATCTCCTGGGATTCCATAAGCTCCCTTATTTCCTGCACCTTCCCCGCTCCGAAGAGAAGGTTGCTTGTAGGTTTTTTTACCTGAATCACCTCTTCAACCACCTCGTACCCCGCATTTGTGGCGAGTTTGTTTAACTCATCCAGTTTCACACGGTACAGAAAGTGGTCGTGAAAATCAGTCTTCAAAATTCCGGTACAGGCACGCTTGTTGAACGTTCTCCTTTCCAATTATTCGCCTTCTATAGAGCTTTCTATGCACGATTAAGAGAGAAAAGCAAAAATGTGTGTTTGCCTTCTAATAACAAGGAGCAAGTTCTTAATCAACCTTCCTCAGTCTCTAACCCTGAGGAACATCCCTAAAAAAATAAAAAGACCCTCATCTATTTTATATTAGTTTTGGGCCGCAATGGGAGAAGTAGAGTGGAATTAGCCATGAATTTTGTTAGATCCAATGATGACATGTTAAAGCTCTTCGAAAGATTTCAGGGTGGAATCAAGTTTTATGACGCGGAGATGCTCATCGCAATATTTCTCACAACACCCGAGTTTTTAAGAAAGGTCCTACCTCCACCGCTAGAGCCTCCCCCGATTCCCTTGGGCCTAGCATACGTAGCTAACTTTCCCAAAACCACTATGATGCAGTCTTACAGTGAGGCTGCAATATTTCTGGACGCCCAATTTGAGGGGAAGCCCGGAAATTACTGCCTGGCTATGCCTGTAGACAATGACATGGCGATGGCTCAGGGAAGAGAGCTGGCGGGGTTTCCCAAAAAGATGGCTGAAATCTCCCTTGAAAAAAGGGGGAAAAAAATAGTTGGAAAAGTCACCCGTAGGGGAGCGGAAATCCTAAAAATTAGAGCCTCACTCACTGAACAGGAATTAAAACCCGAACAGGTTTACCAGTTGTTCGCAGCGGACAAAGACGAGCGGGGAATGCCCATTTACACCTATCTCATTAAGGGATTCCCTTCCCTAAAACCGGAGGGCGAATTCAAGCCTCAACTAATCTATTACGAAACCCGCCTACTACCCAAAAAAGTGGAAATGATAACCCAGATCGAACTAACCTTCGGAAAATCAGAAGTGGACCCCTACCACGAAATAGAAATAATGGAGGTAGAAGGCGGAATATACGGAACCTTTGAAAACACCATGGTAGGCGGAACAAAAGTAGGAGAATTCGAGAACCCCCAAAGCCTAACACCCTACCTACTCTACAGATACGACCTCTGAAAAATGAAAAACTAACACGAGAACCATGGCGCTTTCTGCAAAGCGAGAAAAAAGACACCCACCAAACTGAAACATACGTTACACGCGGTCTTTGTAATAATCAATGAAGGCTTTTAACGATCTGTCGTACGTTTTTTCTATTTCGGATGGAAATAAGCAGCCGGGGAGTTCGCCACTTCTCCAATGACTGCGAAGACATTCACAGCACCGGCCTCTTTTGCCGCAAGAGGTATAGGTGCATTTACAATTTTTTAGATTTTCTTCGATGTTGCACTCCTTCATCTTAATAAACCTCAAAAAAATGATTGACAGCTCCAGAATTCCACTAAACCCTTAAAAACATTCCTTCAAGGCACTTCTAAAGATTAAATTACCGCCCAAGATATGAGGATGACAATAAAAAAAGGGGAGATTACATTTTTAATATTTAAACCCGCTAAGATATTATTTGTACGCTTAGTTTTTATTATTTAAAAAATTAACCAAAATGGTAGGAGACTAGGCAGCATGTTTTTGATGGTTTCTGGGCCTGGTTTAGATTGGGATTCCGAGATTATTGAAGCAATAAAGTCTTACGGCTATGAGATAAGACACTACAAGATGGAAAGCGATAAAACCTCCTTCTACTTTGAGATGCCCCCACACCTAATAGATGTCGTTATCATGGGGAGTCAGGATGCCGTACCCTACGAGAGTTTTGTCGAGGGGCTCTCCAAGCGTTTAAAGAAAATTAACGGTATCAAAATTAACACGATTCAGGACGAGGAAGCGGCGAAGGAAACAGCCATAGTGGATTATTGGAATCATGAAATTCTTCTCAGACTTGAACTCCCCGAAGGCACCCTTTACGATGGATCGACGGAAATTCCCGTGAAAATGCTCATGAAAAACAAAACATCCAAGTCCATCGAAGCAAAAATAAATAGAGACACTATCTTCCAAGTCCGAGTAACCGACCTTAACCATAATGAGATGCTCCTACTCGAAGGTAATGAAACAGCTACTGAACAAATCTATAAAATCAAACCTCGAGACACTCTTACAGATGAATTCACTATAAACATAGAGAACTTCAAAGAGAATATAATGCTAGTAGGGCTAACCCACTCCCTCCAGTACAAGGGAAATCCCACCCTTTTCCAGACCGCACCCATAAGAGTAACCATAAAATAACAAATCTATAAAACCAAAGCATTCCCATTCAAAAGAAAACAGAAAAGGAAAAATTCTTTGATTACTTCTTTAAATATTAGAGAAGGTTCAATTGCTCCAAGATATGAGAAATTTCATACCACGAACAGGGATTAGATTATTGCTGTGATGTCAAATTTCCAGAGATATTCGGATATGGGTGAGATTAGTCCTGAGGGGTCAAATCCCCAGCCGAAAATACGGGAAAATCCCAGCAGTAGAAATATTCCGGCAAAGAGGGTCACAAGGGTGATGGGCACTCCGATTTTCATAAATTCTCTCCAGGAGACGTGGTGTCCCTCCTTCTCTAAGGCGCTGACTCCGATCAGATTTGGGAGGCCTCCTAACGGGGTTAGGCTGGCTCCTATGTTTGCTCCGTATATTAGTGACCATATCACAAGGTTTTGGCTTATTAGAGCGGTTGACGATAGGCTGGGTGTTACATAGAGTAGGGCTGTTGTCACAGAAATGTTATCGAGCACTCCGGATAGTCCTCCACAGAATGAACTTACCAGAATGGTTGTTGCCGGAGTGTTGGCGAATATGAGACTTCCGAGGCTGTTACCCATATTTTCTAGGATTTTGGTTCTGTCCACGCCACCTACTATGATGAATATCCCTATAAAGAAGAATATGAGGCTCCAGTCCACTTCCCGTAGGGTTTTCTCAGTGTCTTCACCGCTTACAAAGAGAAAAGCGAAAGCAAACCCAAGTGATACCACGTAGAAGGGCAAGCTTATTAAACCTGCCACAACGAATCCTGCTATGGTTGCTGCGAGCAGTATTCCCAGTCGTCGGAATATCTTCGGGTTTCTCATTACTGAGCGTTCATCGAAAGAGAGCAGTCCCTCCCTCATTTTCAGGTATTCCTCTTTTTCTTTCGGAATCTGAAATGCATCCTTGTAGTGGCGGAATACGAAGAACAGAGCGATTACCGTGCCGATTCCTGCGAACGGCAATCCTAACACGATGAAAGTAGGATAGGAGAGATAACGTGCTGGATCCAGATTATAGTGGCCGGAAACCAGAATGTTCACGAAGCTACCTATAATTGTGGATGAACTCGCCGCGTTAACCACGAACACTGTGCCGAGTATATAGGGCTTCGGGTTGAGGCCCAATATTTTAGATATCTGAAAGACTAGGACGCTTACTATAATGAAGCAGGGATCACAGTTTAAAAACATGGTTAGAAGAAATGTTAGTATCCACAAGTAAATGAAGAGTCTTTTAATGTCTCCGCCGCTGAATTTGACCACTTTAATAATAATGTATTCAAACAGTCCGGAACGGCTGGCTACAGTAGTTATAATAACAACGGAAATAATGATGAGCAAGGTTGACCAGTCAATAAATTCCTTGTACACGTCGGTATAAGAGAACAACAGCGGTTGCCACACTGCTATGGGGAACGGTAATCCTATTTCCATCTCGTAGTACAAAGAGGCAAAATACTTGAAAAAGGGAACCCAGGAATAAGCATAAGAGAAATACCCGCCCGCAACCAGCGTCGCCACAGCCCCTCCCAGAGCGGCCACCGTTTTGTGAAGACGCTCAGTTGCAATCAACCCAAAAGTAATAATAATAATAGCACTAAAAACTATCTGGGCTGAAAGCGGCGGCTGCACGAAATATGTAGCCCAATCAGGGATAAGCAGACTCGTCACACTTTCTTCTAAGGCGAACATATTCTTCAATCAGCCTCCCTAAGAAGGTTGATCCTTACTTGCAAATCCGAAAAATGGGGCCTAATTACTCTTATCACGCTGATATAAAAAGATTCTTATGAACTATCTTTTAAAGATATTGAGACCGCTGCAAACCGGGAGCTATTCAAAATTGCTACCTAATGGAAATTTTTGTGAAACTAATTTTGGATACTTTCTATTTTTTTCTTAAACTAAAATATTTTAAACCCATTTTTCGTGGATTAGAGAATCTATTTAATGGACATGTGAAAGGTTCAACCACCCCGTTGCCTGCTATATGTGAACCTATCATACGTGAATAATTGAAGTTGGGGAAGAAAAACACAACCGTATTGCTCATCGCATTGAGAAGAATCTCGCATTCAAAAGAACCCTGCAGAATTTGTGGAAATGGGTTAAAAATAATACTTCAATTGTATTACGGTGTTATAGCCAACATTGACTTTATTGATGATATCAACGATAGAACTTTGGTAAAAGATACATTTAAATAATTAAAAATATACATGATTATTAAATAAAAATTTAATTTTAATGGTCGGGTTTCCTATGGTGATAAAAACAAGTGAGAATCTCGAAATCCTCCTCCGCATCGATGAGAACGACAAAAGAGGAAAAAACGTTCTGAGCCAAATATCCACCATAGATGTGGATAAAATACAGAGCCTGATTCAGCAAATTGCGGATTTGGCTAAGCCACCCCTAATATTCATCCGAATGAATCAGGAGTTCGATGAAGGAGAGACAGTTTCTGGCCGTATAATCTGTATGGACGAAAAGTTTAACCCCCTTCAATGTGAGGTTACTTTCACTACAGATGGCCACTTGGTTTTCGAGGGGCAGACGAACAGTCTTGGCTCATTAGAGTTTGTTCTTCCCTCAGAAAAAAAATCCTACGAAGTAAAGGCGATTACCAAAGGAAAAGAGAAAACGTGCATTCTCGATTTAGCTGGAAAAAGGGCTGAATATGTATGCTACGTGCTCACCGATCGCGACTGGTACATGCCCGGACAGAAAATACTGGTTCGGTTCTTACTGTGGAAAATGGTCGGAAGCTCTTTCCAGCCGAGCGGAGAAAACATTACTGTATCGCTGATTGATCCCCAAAGCAACAAGGTGCTTCTAAGAGAGATTTCCTGTAATCCCCAGTTCGGTGTCGGAGAACTCCAAATCCCCATCGCTGAGGAAGCTCTGGAAGGTCAGTATAAGCTCCATGTTTCCATCAACGGCTACGACGCGGAGAAAACGCTCACCATTATGAGGTACAAACCCCCGGACATAGAGTTAAAAGTGGAGTGTGAACCCGAATACCTGAAAATCGGAGAAGACTTCAAGCTCAAACTAAAGTCAACCTACTTTTACGGTTCACCAGTGAAAGGCGGCCAAGTTTTACTAGAAATACTTTCTCCCGAAGGTAACTCCATTCTACAAACTTACGGAGAAACCAGCAGCGAAGGTGAATACGAGTACCGATTCAAAGTTCCCCCCGTAAAGGAAGGAGAATCCAAAATTAAGGTTACAGTAAAAGATGAGTTAAAACGCGAAGCAGCTAAAACTCTGGAAATTTCGACTCTGAAAAAGGTACTAAGAGTAAAGGTGGAAATGGCGGAAAGCATTGAGCCCGGGCAGCAGGCAGAAATAACCCTGAAAACCGAGATTCCTGCTTTGGAGGGCAAAACCAAACCCCTACCCGACTGTACTGTGTTAGCTTCGATTAACGACACCGAACTTAAGCATCATGCAAAATTCAAGATGGGAAAAACAGATGATGAAGGTAGGCTTCCCCTAAACTTCGAAATTGACTATCCCACGGAGAAAAAGAAAAACTTTGACATAAACTTGGAAATAGAGTCCGAAAAGCTCGGAGAGTCCCAAACAATGCGCTGGGGACTAACCGTACAAAAAGCGGAGCTCAAGGAAAAAGAGCAGGAGAAGACTGCTAAGGTTTGGCTAAGCACACGTGTGGACTCCTCAAGCTATAAAATGGGCGATATTATACGCTTAAACGCAACCGCCGAAAGAAGGGACATGCCAATCTACTTGGATGTGGAAAAGGAGAACGTAATTCAAAGAATCGCAACTCTTATGGAGAAGAGAGAAGCAGAGTTTCAGATCCCCGTTACGAGCAAAATGTGGGGCAGAGTAAACCTCGTCGCATATGCCTTCAGGTCAAATGGGGTTCTGGAGAAAAACGAGAGAACGGTTTACGTTAACCCTGAGGGAAAAGAGCTCAAGGTTCATTTAGAGAGTGATAAGAGCAACTACCGTCCAGGAGAAAAGGCTACCCTTAAGGTGAGAGTACTGCAACAGGGCGAGATCGCCGCCTGCTGTCTGGGTGCTATGCTGGTGGACGCCGCGATTCTGCAACTAGGAAGAAAAATCGAAACACCCTTGGAGGCACTCTTCAAAAAAGAGTTCACCAAAAAACGGATTATAGAGGTAAACACCTGGTCTCAAACCGGGTACGCCCCATATTTTGAAGCCCTCTTGGAAGCTCTAATTCACTATGCGTACCTCAATCCCAAGATGATAGGGGCGGTACTTGAACTCTCCAGAATTACAAGTAATGCCGGACTATATCCTCCCAAGGAACGCAGCTCCACGGAAGAAAAAATGATTGAGCTTATCAGAGAAACCGCTGAGAAAAATAGAGAAAAAAACAAGAAAACCCTCATCTACAATATCCTGCAACATCTGGCAAAGAGCACCATAATCCTAGAAGGCGCAGAAATCATAATCCGAGCAGCCGAGCCGGAAATCAGTAAAATCTCCGATAAAGAGCTGGAGCTCTACCGAAGCATAATAGCAGATATTCAAAAAGCCCAAAAAGAGGGACTAATAACAGACCTCCAAAAGGAACAGCTCCTACTCAAAGTTCACGAAGCCGCCCTAAACGTGGCTTTCACTAGGTCCTCCCCCCTCACACTCGAGCTGAGAAAACAGTTGGATCAAATGTTGGAAACCGGAGTGAAAGAGAAGAAAGCGGTAGAGGAATTGATAGAAAAAGTAGATCTAAAATTCAAACCCCTCAAAAAATTATCACCCGAAGAGTTAAAGGAACCCAAAGGAAAATCCCTAGTCCTAGAACTAGGAACAGAACTATCCAAAATAGGCTACGCCGGAGAAGACACACCACACTCAGTACTACCCACACTCATCGGATACCCGAAATACACCAGCATAATGACCGACGCAGAACACTATACCCGAGAATACTACATAGGCGAAGAAGCCTTGAATCTAGGAGCAGGAGGGATGCCCACTCGAACAACGTCATCAGGAGCAGCCGCACATCGCGGCCTTGGTGAGACACCGCCCGCTCCGGGAGCCGCACCAGAACGCAAACTATATTCGATAGGCATAGATTCAACAAAAGTAAAAGAAATGTACGGGAAGATATATTACAAAGGTGGAGGATCGACGGAAGTTGCGGGTATTCCTTCACCCATGGTTAGTGTGCGTTTCCGTTTCCCAGAAACCTCACTGTGGATTCCTTATCTGGAGTCCGAGGGAGAGTCCGAAATAGAAACTGTACTCCCTGACCAGATAACTAGTCACGAATTAACGGTTTTCGCGAGCACTAGAGACTGTGAGGCGGGAATGGGCACACACCGGGTTACCGTTAAACAGGAGTTTTTCGCGCAACTGGACATTCCTCCAGTCCTGACACATGGAGACAGAATCCAGCTGGGAGTTATACTAACCAACCTAACAGACGAGGATTTGGTGTGCGAAGTCAACCTAAACTCCGAAAGAAGCCTTCTAAAAATTGAGGCCACCCAGAACGAGATTCTCGTGCCTGCGAACGGAATGGTTCGCCTAGATTTCATGTTACACGCAGAAAAACCGGGAGAAGATCTTCTCATCATCGAATCAGTGACACCAAAATACGTGGATATTGTGAGAAAAGAAGTGAAAATAAATCCGAAGGGAGAACCCCACATCTTCAGGCAAACAGGAATCATCCTTGAAGACCAAGTATTAACGGTTTCTCCCGCCGTACCACAAGAGGCAATATACTACCGGGCTTATCTAACCCTTGTTCCTGGTTACCAGATGGGCTGCATCGACGGGCTGGAGTCCATTATAGACTACCCCCATGGATGCGTCGAGCAGACAATGTCCCGATTCTTACCCAACATAGCGGTTTTCCAGCTCCTAAGGGAAAGAAGCAGGATCACCCAAAAGTTCCAACAAAAGGTATACGACATGGTGACTGTGGGGGTGCAGCAACTAATCCGCCTCAAACACACTGACGGAGGCTGGGGATGGTGGGAGAATGATACATCCGATCCCTTCCTCACCGCCCATGTTTTGTTTGGACTAGCCTACACGATAAACGCGGGCTTCTTCGTAGATCAAAAACTGTTAACCGACGCCATAAGCTTCTTGGAAAATACTATGACTCCTCAAGGCTTCTGGCAGTCAAGAAGCCGAAACCCAGAATTCACCACCGCATATGTGACGCGGGCGATGCTTGAGGCTAAAAAAGCAGGAATCCCCATTAAGCCGGAAATTCTCAACAATACTCTCGGCTTCCTTCTGTCAAAAGCCACTCCCTCCTCAGACATAATAAACGACCCTTACCTCATCGCTCACATCCTGATAGCTATGATTGAGGGTGGATTCAGTCCTGAGCGAAACGAGTTACAGTTCCTAGTAGAAAGGTTACAAATGCTGGCTCAGAGCAAGGAGGGGCAAATCTACTGGAAGAAGGGTTCGGCACTGGCGGGGGATGTGGAGTCCACGGCTTACGCCACGATGGCTCTCCACATGGCTGGTGTGGATCCGGTAACAGTACAGAGTGCCCTAAACTATATCGTGGCTAACCGTGCAAGTAGCGGAGGATGGAGTACCACATCCGACACCTTGGCTTCGGTTCTCTGTCTTCAGAGATGTGCGAAGGGTGAGAAGGCAAACTATGCCGTGAAGGCTACCCTCAACGGCAATCTTCTGGGAGAATACGATGTAAACGATGACACCCTAGAATCGGTTGTCTATGATATGCGGAACATCTCCCTAAAACTGGAGGCGGATAATGAGGTGACTCTGGAAAAGAAGGGTGAAGGTTTACTGGTCTACGATTTAACGGTGAAAGCGTGGTACCCCAAAGAGTATCTTCTCAAACCAGAAACCCTCACTGTGACCAGAAACTTCGACTCCAAAAAGGTCACCCAGAGTGGAAGCGTTAAAGTCAAAATAAACATCTCCTCAACTCAGAAACAGGGGATGCTCGTAATAGAGGAGACGATACCCGCAGGTTTTCTGGTCTTCGAAGCCTCACTAGAGAAGCTTCTCAAAGAAAACAAAATAGCAGCTTACAAACTAACCTCAGAGAAACTGTTCTTATACCTCCAAGAGTTGGAGGGTTCAATTAACCTAACCTACCAGATGATAGCCACAAAAGCTGGAGCAGTGATAGCCAAGGAAACAGTGGTTTACCCCATGTACGACGTGGAACAGAGAGCCAACTCCACGGTGATAAAACTGGAGATACAATGAAAAGGAGGAATGATTAATGCTAAAAGAAATAGAATATAAGGTCGAAAAACTTTCGGAAGCGATTCGTGGAAAAATGGGAAAGAAAGAATGGAAAGCCGCTATAAACGGCTACCAGGAGCTACGCGAAACATTCCTCAAAGCCGGGCTGAACCTCCAAGCATCTCTGACACTCGTAAGCATCGCAGCGCTCCAAGAAAAACAGGGAGAAATCGAGGAATCGGGAAAAACAATGATTAGAGCAGCGGAAGAATTCGAATCCCTAAAGAAGATGGGCTACGTACTGCGAGCCTACCAGCGCGCCTTAACCCTCATGGAGTCATCCAATAAAACCGACTTGGCTAAACAGATACAGGAAAAGATAGGTTCTCTGAGCATGTTAGAACTGGTCATTGTAACCGACTCAACGGGTTCCATGGGAGGAGCCCTAGAATCCATCAAGAGTAAGATCGCTGAAATGCTCTATCAGCTATCCGAAAAAATTCCCGGTGTACGCGTCGGGGCACTCACATACCGAGATCACTGTGATGAGGGAAGCTCCTACCTACTCAAGGCTCATCCCTTCACATCCGAACACAAAGAGCTGATATCCTTCATAAAGGAGTGGACTCCTAATGGTGGAGGCGATGCCCCAGAAGCTGTGGAGGACGCCCTCAACTATCTCGAGAAAGGTTATGAATGGGAGTTAGCCAAGAGAGTGGCAATTATAATAGGAGACGCCCCCCCACACACACCCAAAGAGTGTGCCAAGAACCTTGACTGGGAAGAGGAAACAAAAAAACTGGCGTATAATGAGGTAAAAGTTTATACAGTGCTCTGCGGAAGCGACCCTGCTACTAAGGACATCTGGAGTCAAATCTCTAATCTTACTCAAGCAGACCTTTTTGAGCTGCGAAACTATGACGACCTCCCAGACCTCATTGTAGCCATAGCACTAAGCCAAGTGGGACTTGCTGAAGACTACATTCTGGATTTAGAGGCAAAAGAGAAACTCACGGGAAGCAAAAAAGAGCTACTCCAAAAAATTAGGAGGTGAATAATGAATGGTTCTTAAAGGTTCCTACCCCATAGTCGACGATGTAATTGAGGACTATGTTGCACTAGAAAAAATAATCCATTATCTCTTTTACAATGAAATGCGTATGGATCCATCAGATCATCCGTTAATAATTTTGGAACCACCCCTCACCGCGCGTACGCAGCGTGAAAAACTATGCGAAATCCTATTTGAAATATTCAATATCCCGGCTCTACTTATCGTGGACACTGCCGTGGCGGATTTAGTCTGCGCTGGGGAGAAGAGCGGACTGGATGTTAGGCTGGATACCTCAGCCAACATAGTACCGGTATACGACTCCATGCCCATAAGCCATGGTATAAAAAGGCTATCACTAGGCGGAGTAGCGCAACACCTGTTAAAACTCCTCAGAGGTGCGGGATACAGATTCACCACCAGCGCTGAGAAGTTAATAGTAAAGGATATCAAAGAAAAGCTCTGCTACGTGGTACTCGAACCCGAAAAGGAAACCTGCGAAAAAACATATGTGTTACCAGACGGAGAAACCCTCATCCTGAGAAAAGAATTGTTTATGGCACCAGAACTATACTTCAAACCCGGATTGATAGACTCGGAATCCAAACCGCTAGATGTGGAGATATACGACACTCTCATGAAACTAGATGAAAGCATCAGAGAACTAATAGCGGGGAAAATAATTCTATCGGGATCAGAAATACTCCCCGGGATGAAGGACCGATTGAAACGGGAAATAGAAAAACTAGCAACCTTCCCGGTCAAGATAAGACAGCAGGAGTCCCCGTACTCCGCGTGGATCGGAGCCTCAACCATCGGCGTCCTCAAACACGTACAGTATCCCTCAAAATACTGGATAACCCGAAAGGAATACTACGAAAATCCAGCAATCGTTCACGCCAAACCCAGTCCCACCTAACACCAGTGTGAGCTGCCACCTATCACTATAGATTAGCGGTTTCTCTTGGCTCAAAACTGATAAAAACCAATTAAATCCTCAATCATATTTATTTCTACTGCAAGGTAAACTGCATCTTGAAGAACAAGCGCTAGCACTCAAAAGGAAAAAGTAGAGGAGTTTAAATTTCTTTTTTCGTTTTTGAACTTTTTCTCATATTTTGAATTTGTTTATTTTTTTACTCACTCTCTTATAAGAGAAGTGCTCATATTCCGAGTATCAGCCTCCTTAGAATTTTTGAGGGATTAGTCTTCTCTTACTATTTTTCTTTGAGTAGCTTGGATTTTATCCGGTTCAGTCTCTCCAAGCCTATAGATTTAGCTTGAAAGGCTTGAACGGCGACCACTAACTCTTCTAGGATTTCACGATTTCTTAATAGAACATCTGGCGGAATGTTGGTATCCCTCTCCTTCGTAAAGAATTCCTCCCAACAGTCGCTAAAGTGTCCATCAATATCTTTGAAAGATTTAGCCTCTGTATCGGATATGAGCCTCTTCAGACTATCAAGAACGATCTCTATCATTCCTTTAACCCCCTTACCAGAGACTCACCCATAAAATCCTCAGAGATCGAAACTAGAAATCCCCAAGTAAATGCGGTCTAGATGATTCAGCAAGATCTCTCATCCAGCATATATGAACATAAAATGCGGGCTTCCACAATTTTGTTAAACGAATACTCTGTTATTCTGGCTCGGTAACGCTTCATTTTCAAGCACTACTCTAATATAATTTAAAAAATTAAATAAATTTTTTTATCGAAAACTAAAAAATAACACTATTCTAAAATATTGAAACAAAATTTTTTATTTTTTCATTATATAAAACACACTTTATATCTAAATTTAATATTTTTAAACCCTTTACACCAGTCGTGTGATAAAGAAAAAGGGCTGTTGCGACTAGGATATTCTTTTTTAAAACTCTATATTCGGCTCCCTTTTTTCCTCTTCTTCCTCGCCCGCTATCCTTTTTAACGCCCAGCCAGCCTTCTTCTGCACTCTCCAATCCGGGTCCTTTAACGCTTTAGTTAGGGGTTCCGCCGCTGTGGGATCTTTTATTTCTCCTAGAGCCCAGACCGCCTTGTAGCGTATTTCGCCTCTCTCATTGAGGGTCTCCATTAGGGCTTGCGTGGCTCGGGGGTCTCCTATGGCTCTCAGAGCGTCTATGGTCTTGATGACAACCTCTCTATCCTTGTCCTTTAATCTCTTTGTCAGGGGCATTACGGCTTCGGGGTTCTTTATTTCTCCCAGAGCCCAAGCCGCAGTACTGCGTACCTGCCAGTCCTTGTCTCCGAGCGCTTTTATCAGGGCATCTGTAGCCTCTCTGCTTTTTATTTCTCCAAGGGCCCGTGCAGCGTTCCTCCTTACGGCGAAGTTTTTGTCCCTGAGTGCCCGGGTTAAGACTTTTACCGCTTTTGGATGCTTAATCTTCCCTAAAGCTAGGGCTGCTCCACCACGCACCCGTAAATCCTTATCTTTTAGTTTGTTTGCCAGCATGTAAATGGCTCGGGGGTCTCCAATCTCCCCTAGGGCTTCTATCAGCGGTAAACTGGCCTGATTTCGGCAAACCACCAATGCTTCTATCAGAGGTTTAACGACCGGCTCACCAATTCTTACTAAGAACTCAAAGAAACTTAAACTCCGTTTATCATTTTCAATTGAAAGTAACTCTATTATCTTATCCAATGCTTCCCTTTTACCTTTCCCGTAGTCCTCCAGAAAATTATAGACCCATCGCTCCAGAACAATTACAAAATTATCTTTTGTATTTTCCATATTACACTACAACTCCCCAATATAAGCCCTTCAAATAATAGAACCATGTGCAATTTAATAAATCTACTTGAATCTGCAATTTTTAGAATACTTTCCAAAAACGTTTTAGAAAAAATTAAATCACCAAAAGCCTCAAAGGAACTCCCTCTTTTAAGGCGGAGAGGAATTTAGAATAATTTAAGAAACTGGGCTCAGAAATCCATAAATTAATCCCTCTATCACTGCCTAGGTATGTATGCGGTTAAAGCATTAGGGCGGAATTCTGAAAAATTCTACGCTAAGGCGGCTGATGGAATAATTTTTAAAACCAGTCTCCAGTTGAGAGTTTTTGAGGCAGGTAGGTTTCGGTTAGGTATTCGAATCCGTGGCTGCTTAGAGCCTGAATCTCCGCCTTCCTTTTCAGCTCTATCATGAGTTTGAGGTCCTCGGTCCACTGCTCATTCTTTTGAACGAAGGGCTCTTTGAGCATCTCCTTGGCACGTTTAATGTCCTTATCCGTCATCTTGAGCCAGCACTCCTTGGGAATATTATATTTGTCAAGATCCTTACTTAAGACACCGAGTAGCTTCAACTCTGGGGTTGCGAGGAAGGGTGATTCGTAGCTGAGGCGTTTACTGCCTCTAAGATAAACACTGTATATGTACATACCGTAGGGGTCGCTATCCATCAATGCGAAGGCTGGGATTTTGAGTGTTTTTACCATTTTTCTGAGGAAGCTTCTCGTGGCTATGTCTGCGGATCCCTTTCCGGTTATTATGATGCAGGGGACTTTATTCCACCACCTTGCTTCACTCAGCCGAATAAGTGCGGCGTCCTTTTCGACGACGAGTATGAAATCTGCATCACTTTCTACTATTTTGATTTTGTCCAGGAAGGGTGTAATCGACCAACCGCCGCTTCCTAGCTTTGTAAGGTCTATGGTGTCTCCGCTGTCTCTTATGACGAGTCTACCTATAGCCATTCCCTTAGCACTTGCCACCACATGTGTGGAGTCACGGGTGGTACTAAGAAGAGGCGGAATATCATCTATGATTTTGTCGCTGTAGAGCTGGTCTTTGAAGAGATTAACATCATTGTAGAAGATTTCACGCTTCGTGGCGTGAATGTCCCTCTCCACAAGGGTGTGTATTATTTCAAGCACTCTCATGGTTCTCGCAACATCTGATGAAGTGGCTAGGCTTAGAAGTGAGCGAGAACTCTTACCCTCTCCGAGAAGCAGCAGGTCACTCTCCTCATCATATATTATATTGTCTCCCCCTCTCTGCGGTATTTCCATTACTGGGGGCATTTTTTTCTCGACCTGTAATAAGAGTTCGCGTGATGTCTCATGAATCTTTTTGTGAATCTCTTCTGTGGGTAATTCCTCAACAATAACCGCACCTTTTGGTGGCTTGAACCTTGATTTCTTTTTTTCACTCATTTTTTCCTTAAGTTTCCTCACTTTTTCCAGATCGAGTTCAAACTTCTCTACTTTTTCAGTCTTAGTCTTAGCCTTTGGCAATTGATATTCTCTCCCCTATTGACTCATATTTTGGCTGCTTCAGTTAATCCCTCGCTATGGACTTTTTCGGGAGTAGGTATGTTTTCGGGTGATGGTTCGAGTTTGGGTGTAGTCTTGGTCTTTGCTTTGGCTTTAGATTTTGTTTGTGTTTGTGTCTGCTGGGACTTTTTTTCTTGTCGTGATATTTTTCTTTCGGTTGAGGTTACCATTGCTTCAATATTTTTGTACACTTCTTCGTACGTGGGTTTGACTTCTAATTCGGGATCGGTTTGCTCTATGGCAACTAGAGACTTGGCGAAGACTATCGAGTGCTCCAGTAGTAGCTTTGCTCTCTGCATCTTTCGGCTTTCGATTTCTCCCTTTGTTATATGCGTCTTGAGCTTTCTACCCAGCTCCTCAAGAGCGAGCTTAATCTCTCTAACTAGTATATCGTCCGCGGCTAGAGCCTGTTTGCTCTGGGCCTTGAACATAACGTGTACAAACGGACCGCTAACGTTGACAAAGAGCTTCACGGGGCCGCGGGGTAGTCCGTTTTCCGCCCTGTCAAGCTTATAGTTTTTCCAGTTTACGCTCGCCGCCGCCTTCCATATTGCGCAGTCTGAGTTGTCCCTGAGTTTTGGGGTGCGGTTCGTGAATCGGCTTAGAACTCCGTTCCCAAAATCGTTCATGGAAGTGTTATTCGGATCGTAGGCGATAGCTACCTCCACCACGAAGGCTAAGCCCTTACTGCTCGTGGGGGTGCGGGTAACCGCCTCCACAAACTCCGCATTGAGGTTCTTTTTTATAACCTCTTGAAGCACCTCTTTTCCAACGGGTACAACGGTGTCTACGGGAGGCGAAGGATATTTCATACTTATGAAGGACCTATAGAGTGCGTTTATCTGGTCGTCACTCAGCTTCTTGACATGTGAGTTGGGGCTTATTTTAGACCGGAGTCCAACGTTAGCGTTTTCAATTATATCCTTGGCCCTTTTGCCCCCTATTCTGCAGAAAGATGTGGTGAGAAAATCAACCACTCTGGAAGCCTTTGTGTTCCTAATTAACTCCTGAAAATCACCTATACTTGTGGACTCAGGATGGGGTTCCGTGTAAACGGGTTCCTTGGGGAAAATCGAAACCCGTCTTGGATAGATTGCCACCTCCCCATTGGGATCTACAAAGATAAGTGTCACGTGGCTGTTTAGGAGCGCGGTTTGGCGGATGTAATCATCAGCATAACCTCTAATGTATTTAACGTTTAGATACCAGAGTTGCACGTAGGTTCCATGCTTTAAGGAAAACTCGCTGGTTTCGTTCTTGAAAGAAACACGAACTCCTGTGGGCTCTATGGTGTACTTTTTCTTATTCTCACCGGTTGTGTAAAAAACCGAGAGTTCTCCATTCTTTTCCTTTACGTGTTTACTAATCACAGTGATGGGTTTTCCTGTGGTGTTTTGAGCGTCGCTGAAAGCGCTGGGCGCTCCGAAACCTTGGCTTCCCCTTGTTTGTCTTAACTTTTCAGCTTTGCTTGAGGCTAAGTATATTCCATACTTTTCAAGATCTACGGGGCGTATCCCGGACCCGTTGTCGAAAGCCTCAAAGGAGTACATCTCTATATCGGAGCCCTGAATATCGTCGGGTAGTATCTCGGGCTTCTCAACTTTCTGAATTATGATGATGGCGACGGGGTCATCATTTATTATACCTTTCAGAGGGTCGAGTATCTCCTTTAACCTAGCGGTAATTGTGGCAGCTTTAATTTTCCCCCCGTTTTCTTTCCAAGGCACAGGTGGGTATTCTATTTTGGGGCTTTCTGGGCTCAGATCCTTGAAGAGTTTAAACTTCCAATAAGCCGATTCAATAGCGTCAAGGGAATTATCTAGGAACTCTGCGGCGTACTGTGTGTGTTTGTGGCGCTCTATTGAGAACCCTACTAGCTGGGTTCTCTTTCTCATAAATTGGGCTATGTTTCCTTCTTTGATTTCACCTTTGGAACCGGATTCCGACATTCTGTACCATCTCTCCTGTTTTGCTCTGAATTCACAGCAAAGACGTCAACACTTACGGTAATAATCATAACAATTCGATATAAAAAGTGTTTGTATTATGCGAAATTTACAATAATTACACAATAATATGGTAGATTTCCCAAATCTTAAAGCTTTTTACAACAAACAATTTAATATAAAAATATTTTTTTCTAATTATGCTAAACAATTCATAAATATGTATCTCACATCAACTACACATCTCACTCAGCATTACAAATATTATTTTCCTTTAACTATAAGCTTAAAGCTATTCAATCCAACTCATCCAATAATATGATAAAAATGGTATTTAAAGTCACTAATAGTTCCACGATTAAAAACATTTCTCACCTACTATTAGAGGTGAAATTAAGTTTGTCTATTTTTTAGGTAAAGAGGAGAACCTCTTTATTTTCATCCCCAAATTTTTAGGGTACTCCACAATGTAAAGATTCATCACAGATCATAATACTAACTATTTCTCGGCAATCCCAATCTCTACTTAACAAATCACTTTACTTCATCCAGCCAGTCAAATATAACTTGGTACATGAGGCTTCTGTTGTTGACCTGGCAATGACCGTCGGCTCCTTCCTCTGCAGTGAAGATGCGTAGTGTTTTTGGACACGAGAGTCTCTCATTAAATTGACGTGCCTGGAGCACTGCCTCCTCTCCTTCTCCCACACTGACCAAGCTAAGTGTTGGACACGTGATATTGCTCTCTAATCCTTCTACCGTGTAATCGGATATACGTTCAAAGTACTCCCAAGGAGTATTCGCTCCCATAGGTCGGAGAAAATTCTCTACAGTCGCCCGTAACATTGGATTTTGGCTGGCTGCAGTCTCAATAAGCTTATTCATCTCGGGTGGGGAAAGCTTCTCGATGGGGAGTGGTAGCGCCCCTAATACAAGGCGGCGAAAGTTAAGAATGGGGGCATTAGCTATTAATGCTCGGATGCGTTTCTCAAATGCTGCAGCTCGTGGAGCGAGATAACCTCCGAAGCTGAAACCTATTAGTCCCAAACGTTTGCCATCTATTTCCCGTCGGGTCAGGGCGTAATCCACCACAGCTTTGACCGGCATTTCGTAATCCGGTCTAAATACCATGGTAGGGTCTGAGTGTATAACTCCACGCTGTCCTGGTCCCTCAACGATTAAAGCATTGTAACCCCTATAGGTGGCCGCGGCTCCGATAAAGAAGTAAAGTTCCTCTCCGGTGCTATCGTATCCCCCGAGCACTATGAGCGTCGGATGTTTAGCACCGCTGCCCTTAGCGCGTAGGAAGTAACCTGGCAATATCTTACTCTCAAAGGGAATTTTGAGAATTTCAATAGGTGGATCGAAGAGAGCGGCGGCGCTCCGGAAACAGGAGCGGCTTTTTTTCCATGCCTCGTGATGCTGCGGGTTATCCCAAGGCGCGTAGAACTCGGCGGCGCGATAATAGTTGGATGCTCGTAGGAAATTATCACGAGCGCTAAGACGACGCCGCTTTGCCAGAGCCTCATCCGCTTGTGCCTCGACGCGAGCGGCGACTTCAGTCCATGCCTTTACCCAGCTCTCTGGGTCACCGTCCTTCGTATGCTCCGCGGCGTAAAAGCACTCGCCGAACTCAGCCCCACCATAAGGATGGGTCAAGGTGCGGATGAATTGATAGTTCATTTCTGAACTTCGAAATGGTAGTTTTTCAGAGGTCATTGAGATGACCTTGACACCTTCCGCCATAATCATTTCCTCCTGTACTCGGATGTTAAAGGGTATTAACTCCTATAATAAGGTTTTTAGTTTTTTATGTGCTATTTTGGTCGGAAGGAGATTAACGAATAAACTGGGTTATTATCATAACTGCTCCTAATATTACAAATACCAGCCCTACGATTTTTGCAAGAGTTTCTTCCGAGGCTCGGTTGGCGTAGAGGGCACCAAGCCTACTGCCCAAAATCGTGCCCGCACCAACAACTAGTGCGATAACCAGACTTATGTTCCCGTTCAGGGAGTATCCTATGGCTCCAGATGCTGCCGTTATTGCCATAATTAGGGTCGATGTTCCCACAGCTTTGTGGACAGGGTATTTGAGAACAAAGATTAAAACCAAGAGGAACATGACTCCTCCCCCCGCTCCGAGGATACCACTCACTATACCGATGGAGAAACCTATGAGAACAGTAATTGCGATTTTCTTTTTCTCTAGATTTGTCTTTTTTGCCGAGACCTCCTGTTCGTTATTTACTTTTTTTGATGCTCCTGTGAACAGGTGTAGCCTCTGGCGCACCTTCTTGCTCCAAAAACTAATTCCGCTAAGAATGAGGAATATTCCGAATAAGCCACCAAGTTCAAGCTCAGGAATATAAACCGAAAGTATACTGCCCAACTGTGCACCAGCCACCGCCCCCAAAGCTAACCAAATACCGGATTTTAAATCCAAGTTCTTATTCCGATAATAAGTGTAGGTAACAACTATTGAAGCCATTACGTCGACCGCTAGGCTGGTACCGATTGCAACGTGAACAGGAAGATTTAGAGCCAAAGTTAGAGCAGGAACCACAACAAGTACTCCACTTGCGCCTATCAAGCCAGTTGCCGCACCGGAGCAAATCCCTATCAGAACTGAGATGAGAATCGAAATCCAGTCCATAAACATCATCGAAAACAATTCAAATGTCTGAGTTGAAAAGGAACCTATCTGTAAATGCATAAATCGTATCTATTTTTCTATAAAATGGTTTCTTAAAAAACTATTTTTTTAATCGATCAAAACAGAAGTCAAAAGCGTCTTTTCTGGTTTTTTGATTAGAATAATATGTCGAGTGGAATGAATACGCTGCTAGACTGTAAGCAATTGAGTATTAGATTAGGGATGATGTAGAAATATGAGAAAAGGCCACCACTGGCAATTAAAGTTAGGACACTGCCTATAATAAGTAGAATGCTTGTTATCCGAGTTCTTTGGGGGTCGAGATTTAGCTGTATAGGGAGCGATCAATTTCTTCCTCTCTTGTTTCCACGCCCCAGTCCTCTGGAATTTCCATTAGCCTTTCAATCTCTTCGGGTGACAGGGGAAACCTAACAATGCCTAGTAGCTTGATTAACTCCTCATCCCTTCCCTCAAAGCTCTTAACAATCATGTCTAAGAGCTCCTGTTGAGAAAACTTTCTGCCAGTTTTAAGAATTATCCTTGCCTGAATAGCCTCTAGTATGTGTTTACTCTCCTCGCTAATTTTGACTGAAGTACTCAATTACTCCACCAAAAGAAATTGTCGAAAAATTTACTTAAATCTTGAACAAATCCACCACATCTAAAACGGATATTCCCTCCTTTTCTGCAGTTGTGCATAGATTGTTCTCGCAGAATGGACAAACAGTAACGATGTAATCTGCTCCAACTTCTTTTGCATCCTCCACTCTTACCCCTGCTATTTTTGCTGCGAGTTCTGGAAATCCTGATTTTACTCCCCCACCCGCTCCGCAACACCAGGCGGCGGCTCGGTTGCGTCTCATTTCCACGAAGTCCACTCCGGGAACCATTTTTATTATTTCACGAGGGGGGTCAAAGAAGTCACAGTGGCGTCCCAGATGGCATGGATCATGATAGGTCAGTTTTTTACCTCTGAAATCATCCTTGAGGCTCAGCTTACCTTCTTTTAATAACCGCTCTAGAATTTCGGTTACGTGAACCACCTTGAAGGGTAATTCTTTTCCGTAAATCTCGGGGTAGTCTTTTTTGAAGGTTCTGTAACATCCCGCACAGTGTACCATCACTTCTTTGGCTCCAGACTCTTGCAACGATTGTATATTGTGCAAAGCCAGTTCTTCCGCTAAATCACGAGCACCGGTTCTCAGAGCCACCGAGCCACAGCAGTACTCTTCAGGATGTATTACCGCTGGAGTGACTCCCGCTGAGAGCAGCAGTTTTATGGTCTTTTGGATGAGCTCGGGTTGCCTGTAGGGTTCGGTGCAACCCATGAAGAGTACCAGGTCACCTTTGGAGGATAATTCCACTCCTTCGGGTATCCAGGCGGTTCGTTTCTCATGGGGTTCCATGTAAGGATTGTGCTCCTTTTCACACCATTCCAACACTTCACTCTGTCGAGGCATCGGCCCGAAGCCTGCATCAACCAGATCCGCTCGGAGTGCCTCGTAAATCTTGGTGTGGTCAAGGTATCTGCTTATGTTGAGGTTGATGTTGGGATCCATGGATTGGTGACATGTCGCGTGGCAGTCACCGCACGTGGTGCACTGATATACGGCGTTGGCAAGCTCCTGGCTGGGCTGCAGTTTACCTTCCAAGAGTCCGCGTATTATCTGCATTTTTCCCCGCGCAAAGAAAGGCTCAAATCCCGGAGTTTGCTCCAGTACTGGGCAGACCTTATACCTACCTACAGTATATCTGACCGCTGTGCGGCAGTCTCCGCAGGCGATGCAACCGTACGCTATGTCTCCAAGTTTTTTGAGGTGTCTCAATTTCTCTACTTCTTGGGCTTTAGTCATTTTTCCCCTCCTCCGGACTGTAGAAGTGAAACTTGCCTGGGCTCAGCAGAAAGTTGGGGTCCACTGTTCTCTTCGTGTCTCTGAAGAATTTGGTGAACTGTGGTGGGAAGGCGTTGGCTTCCATTATGGCTTGGCTGATGACCTCTCCCAGCCAGTAGTGCACTCCACCATACTCTACCTGGAAGTGTAGTCTATCCTTCCAGAACTTCAGGTTGGTTTCTCTCATCTCAGGCTTGTTCCATGCACTCATTCCCCCAACGATTACGCACTCCCCTCTGGGCATTACGTAAACCACTGCTGCTGTAGCCGCAGCCACCATGGCGCTTGAGTATTCTTGAGCTTTTTGCATCGTGTACATCTCGGATTCTTTAAAGACCTGCGGCATCTGGTCGAGGGGAACCTTGTGACAGGTGGTGCAGCTGAAGTGACCCGGCATCACACCGAATACTCCGTGGAAGTACTGCCACTGACCCTGCTTTTTCCCCACCCACTCCGCGATATTACCCTCCTTGAGTGAAGGCCCGAGTTCAACCACATCGGGTTTCGCGAATTCCTCGTGAACAGTATCCCTTGCTATCTCCAACATTTTTTCGTTATCCGCTTCTATCCCAACCATCATCACGGGTTTTGAGAGCATAAGGTCTCTCCAAGGCTTAATAACCTCGGTAAGCGAATAAATCATAACCACCGACGAGGGAGTAATAGTTATGTCCGAAATTCCCCAGCTGCACCTACGCTGAAGCGCGTGGCTGACCTTGACCATGAATTCATAGTCATCCGGCACAACGAAAGTGTATCCCTCCCTATACTCGGGCAATGGGTAAATCTTCATAACCGCCCTGGTTTTGATGCCCATAGTTCCCACATCACCCAGAAAGAGACCCGTAAAATCAGGACACATTCCCCATCGGCTGAAAGGCTTCTTAACATACCTACTCGCACCAGAACCAGTATTGATAATATCACCATCAGGATTGGGAAGAACCACCTCCACCCCTATACAGTTATCAGAAACCGGACCATACTTAGTGGAGCCAAAACCAATAGTATTGTTTGACAAACCGCCGCCAATAGTAGCACTCATCCCGGAGCCAGGCCCCTCAATCCCAGTGGTGTACCCTTTCTTGTGGAGAAACTCTATTAGTTCACCCCAAGTGATACCGCACTCCACCACAACATTTCCCACATCCTCGTTGAACTCAACAACTTTATTCATTCGAGTAAGATCAATGAGAATTCCTCCCTCCACTATGGGTTTTGAGCCTCCTACGAGGTCTGCTCCTCCGCCTCTGGGAACCATGGGAATCTTGTACTTGTTCGCCACCCTAACAATATGTGAAACCTCTTCCGTGGTACCGGGGCGAACCACGATATCTGGCCATCGGTCGGGTAGGGCGGGATCTACGTTTCGGGAGTAGGCCTGTCTCACAAAATCCTGATCGGAAACGTAATCCGCTCCCAGAGCATTTTCTAATTCCTTATACGCTTTTTCCGTAACCAACAAAAAATTCACCCCAAAAAAATTGAGTCTACCAGCTTCGAGAGTAGATGAAGGGCAGATATTTCTCCGTATCCTCACCCAACGCTCTGAGGAGAACTGTTCCTTTGGACATTTTAGGTGTGCCTATAGAGAAAATCATACCCATATTCATAACTTGTTCTATCTCGTAGAGGGGGTCTTTTTCCGATTTTTCAAACTTGAGGGTTCCTGTTGCAGCGTGTATCTCCTTGGGCTCGGTGGTGATGTCGATGGCAAGAATCTCCGCTAAGCTTAGACTCTCCACGTCTGGGCTTGGAAACACTCTAAGAGAGAAGGTCGGTCCATAATTCCAAGAGCTCTCCATTTTTTCTGTTAAAGTAGCCTTCATATCCATTATTTTGACTCCCTCCCTCTCCAACGTTCCCTTGACCTTGTCTCCCTCTCTTTTTAGTTCTATTTTGGCTATCTTCTTTGGAAGTCCGTAAACCTCTCTTCCCCCGATCATTGCCACATCATTATCAACGTACATGCAGGGGCAGTATACACCGTCAATGTTTCCCTTATCGCTTGGAAAACTGGCCTGCACGAACATTGCAGACTCATTATACTTTACACCAAAGTTCGATTCGGGATACTTCGCAATGAAGACCAACACTACTCCGGTCTTTCCAGCCTCCAAGGGCGGTGGAAGAATCTTCTGAATGATTTCGGGTTTCGTAATGTAAATGGACGCTAGAATCTGTGCATTAGGCCACATGTAAGGTGGTCTGGGAATAATTTCCCCATAATCTTCTCGATAAAAACTCAAACTTGCCTCACCTCTTCCAAAAACACTAAACAGCATATAATAACTCTTTGACTCGTGATGATTATTAATTAAAGGTGTCGAAATAAAAGGTTTCTGGTAACCTTCCAGTTTCACAATTAGTTCTTCTTCTTTCACTTGAGAAACCCCGCTTCCAAAGAAACTCACAAAATCATGCGGCAACTCATAATAAGAAGGTTTAAGTAACTAACATTCCATAAATAATTTACACTCATAATTTTTCTCCATAAATTGAAATTCGTAAACGGAAGGTGAATTGCGGAATTTTGCAGAGAATCAACCAATGACAAAACTACGCCGAGGAGATTCTTTCAAAAGTTCCGCAGGAGCGCCGATAAGGGGCACCATGAAAGTACTCGAATAATGGAGAAAAAGATAAATGACAAAAGGAAAAAGAACTTTTATACTGGCTATCACGTTTCTACTGGTCTTTGCATCAGTGACTCCCCTGGCGGTGGCAATAAGCCAGGTGGGCACCCAGCAGCAATCACTTCTCTTCGCATTAAGTCTTCAGTCCCAGACATCTCCGCAACTACCCTCAAAACAGTATACGAGTGTCACTTGGACAAACCCAACAATAAACAATCAGAATGTTTCACAGAACCTTAACATCACCCTCAACGGAAACCTAACTATCACGGATACTGGTGAGCTATACCTCATCCACTGCATACTAAACGTAAACAACGGCACCAACTCTCTCAATTATGGCATAAATGTTACCGGGGGAGAACTGTATATTAATGATTCCTCAACTATAACCGCAATCACCCCATACAGGTACTATTTCTTCGTAATCCAATCTGGGTCAACATTCCAAATGAACGACAGCAGGGTAGAGTACTGTGGTGATTATGTAGGTGGTCATTCTGAACTGTGGGGGCTCTGGATAGCCACGAACAACGCATGGATAGAGAACAATACCATATCAAAATGCTACTGTGGTCTAATCCTGAACAATTCACAGGGCAGCACAATCCTAAATAACAATTTAACAAACAACTTTGGGAACGGAATATTACTGGAAAAGTCTACCAGTAACAACCTTACGGGTAACAATGCAACAAACAACCAGTACGGCTTCTACTTGTGGAATCTGTGTAATAACAACAACCTCACAGGTAACACAGCAACAAAGAACAGCCAGTCCGGCTTCTACGTGTATTATTCCAGCTACTGTAACCTTACGGGTAACAATGCAACAAACAACCAGTACGGCTTCTACATATGGTCTGGCTACTGTAACCTTACGGGTAACAATGCAACAAACAACCAGTACGGCTTCTACATAAGAGAATATGATAATAACGCCATAAAGGATAACACTGCTCTAAACTGTACCACGGGATACTCTTGGACTCCTGATAGTATCAATAATAATTTTACGGGAAGTGAAGTTTTGAACTACCTGCGTGTAAATGTCACTGATGTTTCGGGCTCCCCTATTTCTGGTGCGGATGTTAGGGTTGAGACCGATGGAACGGTAGTGTACGCTACGCCCCATTTTTTGGGGTCCGACCCCCCAACCGGTCTGAACGGTTTAACCTCGTGGATTATCGTCCACTACGGGACATTCACAACAAATTACACAATGACTATGAACACCACCACCGTCACCGTGTGGAATTCCACGGCCTACTTTTCGAGGAATCCAAGAACAGTCAACATGTCCACGACGCATGTGGAAACGTTTCAGACAGAGTTGCCTTCGCTGCCCCTGTCAATGCTTTACGGGTTGCTGTTGTATGGTTTACAAGGCGGTATTAGTCCCATGGTCTACGCTGCTGTAGGTATTGCTTGTGTGGGTGCTGTGGTTGCTGTCGTTTTGTTCTACTACTTCCGTAGAGCGAAAGCTTGATACGAACTAATGGACTTCTAACCGTTCATTCGGGGAGTTTCCTCCACTCCCCTCTTTTTATTTGTTTAAATCCACAAGGTGTTTCTCTTCCATAACAATTTTGCTTTAATTTGGAGAAAGCGGACAATCGAGTAGACTACTGCTCTCCGAGACCCGCCAATAGAACACGTCACAAAAATATTTTATCGGATTACTTTGGTCTATTCCGTCAATCTGCGATTGAACCGCAGGCATAAGACTGGCATCTAGGACATCCTTTGACTAATTCGTCTTTCCTCTATTTTGTTTAGAGCTTGGTCTTGACTCGATTAATGATTTCCTCTGCTTCCTTAATTATTCGCTCAAGCAGTTCCTTACAGGAAACCACATCCTTGATTAGTCCAATAGACTGTCCCACGGGGATTAATCCGACGTTCATGTTTCCCTTTTCCCATATATCGGGTCCCCAGGTGCCAGCGATGTGAGGCAGTATCTCTTGAAGTCCACCTTTGCGATCCTCTATCTCAATAACCTTCTTTATGGAATCGTTGAGCAGGGCTCTTCCTTGTAAACCAATGGTGTTTCCGTAGAGTACGGTTTCGTTTTCTTGGCGGCGAATGATTTCCTGCTTAACGTTGGGGTGCACATCACACTCTGTGGTGCAGATGAAGCGGCTAGCCATCATTATACCATCCGCGCCCAAGCAGAGTGCTGCTGCTAGGCTACGACCGGTTGCCATACCGCCCGTAGTTATGACTGGTATTTTTACTGATTCGGCTATGCGGGGGGTGAGTACTGTGGTGGCTACGTTTTCGTTTAGGGGATGCCCGCCTTCTTCTACTCCTGCTGCGATAACGGCGCTGTAGCCGACCTTTTCTGCATGCTGGGCGTGCCGAACCGCTCCCACCTTGTGTACGAGCTTAACGTCTGCTTCCAAGAGCCTGTCTATGTATTCCCCGTTTGCCAGACGGTCTACAGGCATGCCAGAAATCTCCACCACGGGTACGTTTTCTTCGATTATAGCATCAAAATAGTTCTTGTAGTTTTCCTCGCCGAGGTGTACGGCTGGTAGCATGGTTACGTTGCACCAGAATGGTTTTTTGGTGAGTTTCCGCACCTCGCGTATAGCCTTTACAAAATCGTCCTTGGCGGGGTAGGTGGAGGCGGTGAGACTGCCCAAGCCTCCCGCGTTAGAGACGGCTGCGCAAAGTTTGGGTACGCAGAGGCGGTGCATTCCACCACACAGTATGGGGTGCTTTATTCCAAACAATTCGGTTATTCGCGTTTTCAACAAAATCTTCCTCCTATAACGTCTGGAGAGTATATTTAACTTAATTCAGATACCTTGAAAACTTTTTTAGATGTTATTTAAACAGTATACTATTACTCTCTAGATACTTAAAAACAAATATAAAAATAGTTACCTTGAAAAAATCGAGTTTTGACCTTTTTTTATATAGGAATAGGCTGGCTTAATTTTTATTTTTGTTTTTTATATATTTTATCGTAGCGGGCGTTAACTTGGTAGCATCCTCTATTCTGTTCATTTGCGAATACGCATCGCCCCTCCACATTGTCCTTGGTGGCTTTGATGCCGCCCCAGCACATCATTTTTCCGCTTCCAAATTTTTTGCGGGCGTTCTCCTTTTGAATCTCTTCGCATAATTGGAGAGCAATATCTTTAGGTATTACGTCGTTCACTGTTCATTTTCTCCTTTCACTTGTACATATTCTTCTACTTTTTTATTTTAATATTTCTTCTTACCTTCTTAAGGGGTTTCTAATATCTGGATGCTCACTAGAGTTCTAATCCTATACTAATTTTTTCTCAATAAGGAGAATACTTGTTCTTTTTGAGATTGGAAATTAAGCCGAAGTGAGAGAAATTTATAACTAGATAAAAGAAATATGGGATTTACTGGTGATACTCAAAGTCGATGAAACTAGAAAAGGCCATTATGAGGGCGGTCAATCCTAAGCTCCTCATTTATGATTATTAGTTATTCTCATACCAGGCGATTATTTATGGAAATCAAAATTCATGAAACGAAAAATTAATATGAGATAATAACTAAAACAATATTGGTAACCAAAGTTATTTTGAATATAGTAATAGCGAAATATAGAGGTGGGATAACATGAGTGATGAGATTCTAAATTATTATATAACACCCGATGATAAAAAATTGATATTTTTCACCCAAAAAATAGTGATCGTGGCGAAAACTGGGAGCTTAAAGCGTGAATGGGCTGGTGCATTAGGTGGTGCGGTGGTCTCTGCTTTTCTGGGTAAATCGATTGGTAGGTCTGTAGAAAAAAGTGTGGCAACAGGAAAGAAGGGAAAGCTTCTCAAAGCATCGCCGCAAGAGATCCTGGCGGCTGATGGATATAATTTCTATATTCCCTACTCTGAGATTAAAAGAGTTGAACTTAGGAAGAACAAAATTAAAATAATCGCTAATCAGAAATTCGGGAAGGAGATGAAGAAGCAGAAAGACAAAACAACACAAAAAGAATTTTATGTATTTGAACAAAGCATAAAAAAGATAAGAAAGGAAGAAGAAGAGGAAGTTTTGCGCCCGATTTTATCTGACAAACTTGAATTGAAGTGAGCGCATTAAAAGCAAAGCAACCTTCAAGTGCTACCTTATAGATGATGTATTTAGCATCATTTATGCTATTTCTTTTATTGCTTGGAGTAACTTTGTCCGAATCTATTCTTGTTCCCTTTATCTTTTTTTAAAATTGTTGTACGTTTTATCGGTGTTTAAACTTCTGTTACGCTGCGTTTCAGAAGCATTTCTATTCCCACCACTAGTATCCAAGCCACTAGTACAAAGAAGACAGACCATTCCAAGATTGAGTTCGATACAATCAAGAAAGCCACATCAACTACTACAAAGAAAAATCCGAATGCTGCAACCGCTTTTGAGAAGGGCGTATCCAATAGCATCGCAATACTCAGCAGTGTAACTGTAATCCCTACGGATACAAAGAAAATCATACCAAAAAGGCCGTGCAATGGTGACATAACCATAGGGGCGAGGCCCACACCAATAATGCCGATACAAGTAATCAAGCCTGATACGATTCCAAGAATTGCAACAATAGAACCTCTAAGCAGTCTAAACAAAGCAGGGAACATAACAAGCGCCAGAACGCCTGTAATCATCAAACCCACATTAAACATGAAAGCGGAAGGACCGATCCCGAGCTCACTTATGGCCTGATACCAAATAGAGAACCCAGTGTTGAACACTGGTATGGGATACAGAAGCCAGGAAACAGGAAGACCTCTAAAAGGAAATATGGTGTACAGAAATAATGCGCCAAGAGTACAAACAGTTCCGACAGCAAACGAGACAATCGCGAATATTCCGCCTATAATAGTAATCCTTGGGTTTGCACCCTTTTTTCTAGACTTCCCTATAATTACCACCTCTCTTCCTAATGAACTTTTTTAATTATTAATTCTTTAGTTTAGAAAACTACTTATATTTAATGATTTTGGCTATTCCTTTTGGTTGAGTTGGGTGCTATTTTTTCATGTGTTTGTCGTAGACTGCCTGAATTCTTTGCATCAGCTCTGCGTAATCATCGGGGCTCATTTCATTCATTATTGCCTCAGTGAGTTCCCTAATATCTTTCAACTTTTCTTGGGACTCCTCTGACAGGTTCACGAACGTTTGGATTTTTTCAGGGTCACCCATTTGTTCCATCATCTTGTTCATGAGTTCTAAGCCTTCGCTGCTCATCATCTTCTCCATTATCTTTCCAATCAAATCCATTCCCGCACCCATAAACTGACCAATATCCTCTGGTCCTCCTCCCTCCTTAGACTGTTCCGCTAGGTTTTGCAGTTTCTCGACATCCTCCGCTGGTAGTGAGGAGAACACCTGCTCCATCATTTTTCCCATACGCTCTATGCCTTCTTCGCTGTATAAACTATCCATCATCTGGGGGGCGGCTGACATCATGGCCTGCTTATCTTCCTCAGGAAGTTCTGAAAGTATCTCATCAATTCTACTCTCCAGATATTCCATCTTTTTTTCTTTAGACATTTTCTTGATTTTCTTAATTTCTTCGTCAGTAACCAAAACTTTTCACCTCAGACAATGTTTTAATAGTCTACCGAAGGTAATAACTCTTTTTAGTTCAATGTTATCCTCTTCTGTCCCAAAAAATAGTGAAAGGCGTACCTTGCTCCCGGGAGCAGATTAGATTGGTAAGGTATTTGTCGAAAGCTCTTTTAGTGCGATACACTCCTACTTTGGAGAGATAAGTTTCGATGCTTTTGTGTTCGGTAAGTTTTTAATTTCATCAATAGTTTCTCAGCATTCAATTAACCAATTGGGCTAGTTTAATAATCGAAAGACGTTAATCTGAGGATGAGAAAATAATACAGCCATATTCAATTTGTAGAGGTTTTTGAAATGAGTTCAGGAGTTAAATTCGGAATAGATTTAAGTTTAGAGGCTTACGAGGCTGACACATGGGAGAGATACATTAACTTTGTAAAAACAGTAGATGAAAAAGTCTGGGACTCCATGTGGCTGGGAGACCATCTAGGAGGTTTACCCCCAATAAGTCCCTTCAAGAATTATAACGTCTGGCTTCTTTTCAGCATCTTCGCCGAGCTGAAGAGGAAACCTCTACTGGGAACCGCAGTCACAGATCCTCACCGCTACCATCCCGCGATACTCGCACAGATGTCTATGACCGTGGACCACATCTCCAACGGAAGATTCATCCTGGGAATAGGGGCAGGTGAAGCTTTCAACCTTGAAAGCTACGGCTTCAATTACAAGAAGAAGCCCGTATCGAAAATGGTGGAGTTCATAGAGGTTCTAAGAAAACTATGGGGCTCGGGAGGACAAAAGGTAAACCATAAGGGCGAGTTTTTCGAGCTCAGAGACGCGATTCTGGAACCCTCCTCGATCCAGAAACCAATCCCCATCTGGATGGCGGCAAACGGGCCTAGAACCCGAAAGATGGCGGGAGCCATAGCGGATGGTTGGATTCCCATCCCCTTCAGTGCAGAAACTTACAAAATGGAATTGAAAGAGGTTAAAGACAGCCTGAAAAAGAGTAACAGGAGCGTAGAGGATTTCACGTTCGGATGCTGGAATTGGGTTTTCATACACGAGGATGAAGCGGAACTGCAACTGTACCTAGAACTTAAGAAACTGTCCATGCCTATCCAATTCGCAAAGGAAATGAAACCATTGGGCTACTGGAAAGAGGAGAAAAGAGAGCTCTACAAAAAGCTGGGATTCAAACCCGAAACCCTAAGCCTACTCAGCTTCTCCAGAGTAGACCAGCTGAACCTAGGAATAGTAGGAGAGATTGTGAAGGATGTTCCCAAAGAGTTCGTCAGAGAAGCCACACTCATGGGCTCCATAGAAGAGGTCACCAAAAAACTGGAAAAACTAATAAAGAATGGAGCACAACACATTGTGCTTATGGTAGACAACGACATAGCAAAAGACCCCAAAAAACCAGCGCCATACACATACGAACATGTGTACAATATTCTAACAAAAGAAGTAATACCCTACCTCAAAGAACAATACTAAGAACAACACCAAACTCAACAAATTAAACAAAATTCAGACACCACAATCCTCAAATATAAGAGAATAAAAGGGCTCACCTGTTTTGTCCACACTTGTCCTAATGGAATCTTATTTTAACGCTCAAAATCTATAACCAAAAATAAGATAAATAAAAAGTGAATATTTACAATCACCTATAAATTTTTTTAAGAAAAAAAGCATAGTTCTTGGAGGTTGGCATGTTGAGCGAAGGATTCTTCCAACGAAACCGGCTTCTGATTTATCTTTTTATACTCGTTGTTAGCTGGAGTGTGATAACTCTTCTTCTAGAAACCCTCTGGGGCGAGGTATACACCTTTCTTCCAGTTCCCATACCCGAGTACTATCCTCTCTCTTGGTTCACTGCTTACCTCTCCGTGGGAAGATTTTGGAGTTTCCTACTTTTGGGTGGCATAGGTACCATAATACTTTACTTAATTTTTAGGGAAATACTCGCTCAGCCTCCGGAGACTGAGGAGGCCAGAAAGACCCAAACCTTGGCTGAGATTGTTTTCATGCTGTTCATATTCCTCTTTCTCGGTGGGCTAGGTGTGCGCTACGTAGCAAACGAACTCCACGTTTACACCTCCCTCATCAACCTAGTATTGCCTTATACACCATTCACAATTGTGCCTTTAACATTTACGAATAACCTCTATTATCTAGTGTACTTTTTCGATGAAGTTCTAGGACACAAACTCACATACTTGGGAATTATCGGCTTCATAGTTGCAGGAACCATTCTCCAAACCCAGCACAGATACAAGAGAATTTTCACCCGCAGGGACTACGCTCTATACGCATTCCTGGGCCTACTTTTCGGCTTGGGAATAGGGGTGAGCGTGGTTGAGGGACAAGCAGCATTCGAAACAATCATCTTCTCCTCATCCGCTCTAGTTGTAATGCTAATACTATTAGCAACAAAAAGAATACGACTAACCGAAACAAACAAAAAAACTGTAAAATCCAACCCCTTCTACGCATTCTCCCTCCTATTCTTCGTTGGTACCATAATCGCCATAACAGGTTGCGCCTTTTATTTCGGGACTATGTCAACATATCCATTCTTCATTCAACCCTCCCAGAAGGCAACAATAAGCAAAGAAATACTACAATACATCTTCTCATACATTCTCTCAATCCTATAAGTAGAAAAGACAATCAACAGAAGAATATCCTCTCCCCCTCTTTTTTTATAAAAAACGCTTAAGACATCTCCCAAGACTTCAATGCATCACACCATACGAGATAATTTTCTGATCATCTCTCGGCTGATTGTCAGCTTTTCGTTCAAGATACCTCTGCAAGCTTGTTATTAATTTGGTACACCGGTTTCTACTTTTCAAATTTGAAGTATATCCTCTCATTTTATTATTAAAATATTTAATAAATAGGGAAAAATATATATATTAAAAATAACTATGAGCATATTAGGTGTTATAAAGGGAAAGCGTAACCATTATTGAAAACTTGAACCCTCTTTCCTATTTGAAGTCTTCAAGCCTAAAAAATGAAGAGAGGTGTATTAAGTGTAATGCCCGAAATAAATTCTTTCTACAATGCTATAGTTTTCGGCACATTACTTAGTGCTGCTGATAAAATAGGATTAAAACCCATGCTACTTGGACGCCAAGCATCCAGAATATTAAAACCCCTAATAAGAGATCTCGCCAAACTGACTATTGGCAAAGATCTTCCATCAAACATAGAGGAGCTTATAGAAGATTTGAAAATTATTGTAAAAAACGGCGGTATATCGGACCTAGAAAAATTAGAAATGAAATTCTCTGAAAACTGTCTCATCGTGAAATCAACTGACTGCATGTACATCGACATGGCTGAATATGGAAAGTCCATAGGATATGGTGCTTGCCCCCTGTGCGTTTTGGGTATTGTTGTAATGAGCCTTATCGAAGCCCTAGGTTTCGGTTATGTTGCAGATTTCAAAGCAGAAACCAATGGAAAAAATTGTGTCTACAAAATGATAATCGATTAAATCATATAATAAGCTCAAGTGAACTACTCCCTTCTTTCGCAGGGGATTCTTTTCTCCCTCTGCCTCATTCTTCTGGAACAAAATTATCATTTCTTACCCAATATTGGGATTACGCATAGAAAGGTGAATGTTTCTTTACCCTGATTCTCGTATCCATGTTTCTCGTTTGGGGGAACAAACAAAACATCTCCAGGACCCGCTATGGTCTCAAATCCTTTATCATTAAAAATTCGAGCTTTACCCGACAAAACGTAAATCTCATGCTCTTCAGGATGACTGTGCAAACCTATACTCCCACCAGGCTTAATCTCAAAATGTCGCATCGCATACCTAAGAGCTCCATCCTTCTCGGTTATGAGCCAGCGTATGGTAGTTCTTGTAGAACCCGCAGTGGTAACTTTTTCTTCCGCAACATCACGATAATTCTTCTTAAGCATCTCAACCACAAACCTCATTTGATGCTAAAAGCATATATCATTTATGTCCCTTTATTAAAAGTTGAAAGTTTTTAACTCAAGATATGCTAAAAAGAACGTATTCAAAATAAATTTCTAACATTTAGAACGTAAAATTACAATCTATACTATTACACTCTTTTAAGATTCTTGCCTTAAATTGGCGATAATAAATTTCTGGTTTTTCCATAACTTCAACAAATTCATCAACAATCTTTGGTTCAAATTTCTCTAACGCTGCTATAATAGGTTTCCAATTCCCACACTTTATATTCAGTGTATCAAAAAACAAGTATCCAGCATTACCTCTCTCAGCACCTTCCAAAATACCCTCCATATTTCTCTCTGTTATCAAGGGAATTACTGGTGCAACAAAAACATATGTTTTGACCCCGTTTTTTGCCAGGTTTTCTAATGCGTCAAATCTTCTTTCAACATTGGGAGCCTCTGGCTCAAAAAATCTTCTAAACTCCTCATCAAAATGAGAAACGGAAAACCCTACTTCAATGTTTTTCACTTTTTTAATAATATCCAAGTCTCTAACTATCAAGTCTGACTTCGTTAGAACATCAACTTTAAAATCATTATGCTTGGAAAGTATCTCCAAAATTTTTCTTGTGAGTTCATATTTTTTTTCCTGCTCCTGATAGGGATCACAAACACTGCTTAGAAGGACTGTGCCTGGTTTTTTGCTTTTAATTTCTTTCACCAGTACAGTTGGAGCATTAATTTTTGCATGAAGAAAATTCCCCCACGGCTGCTTAGTCTTCGCATATCTCATCATGAAACGAGCGTAACAATATGCACACCCATGGGAGCAACCAACATAGGGATTTATTGAATAATCTACACCGCCTATCCCACTTTGGCTCAAAATGCTTTTACAAAAAATTTCTCTTACTTCTTCAATCACGGTTAAGACCCTAAAAATTTAGTCAATAAACGTTGCTTTCTAATCTCAGATAATACATCACTCACCTGTAGCCAATACTTCATACCTATACGCATACGTGTTTTTATATGCTCTAAAGCGTTCTCCAGTGTTTGGAACTTCAAGGGCTCATTTCTTAAAGCGTCTCTAACGCATTCCCTAACTAACCATACTCCCAGAGGCATTAGGTTACCAGGCAGTGTTTCTCTGAATATGACTACCGCTGCTTGCCTCCTCTCCCCAAGAAGGTGTTCCGTAACTGCAAGCCTAGCCGCATAGTAACAACCACCTATGCTCGCGTAAGTGGTTCTACCCTTATACGGTTCCCAATCTGACGCTATACCAATGTTGTTACGATCAGGGTTCCATAATGTTCCCGGAAACCACGCCTCTATCAGCTCATAGCTCCAGGGTCTGGGAATCATAAGGACAACGAATCTATTCTCGAGATAATTACTCTCGTAAACCAAATAATCATTTATTAAGGGAAAATCTTTCACGTCCTCTCTCAAAGTTTGGGAAATATTGCTGTCAACAGCAGTGATGCTCCACCTCGTAGGTACCAGTTTTCTATTGTTCTTAATCCCCATAGCCCCGACGCTGAGAATTCTCTGTATTCTCGTTACCGGCAGTTTATTCTCGAAGAGCATAAGGATTCCATCCTTCGCCTTAAGATCCGTGTCAAAATACACCTTATCCACTAACTTCGGTATTTTAAAAGTGCCAATACTAATTTTTTCGAGAGGCGCTGAAGGACCCATTGGCTGAACCTCACTGGATAACAAGAGACGATGCTTCGGCTTTTTCTTCAGTATTATCTCCGAGTCAACCGGATTGCCCGCAAGAGCGAGTTCACGGGTATCCGTCAGTAACTTATTTTCAGTGTTAACCTTCCTAACATCTGTGAGAAACATGCCCCTCACAAGTTTGTACCTAAACCCTATTATTTCCTCCACATCTTTTCCAAACCAGAGTTCAGGAATATCGAAAATACTTGTATCCCCTCTCTCCGGCGGAACCATCGGCCCAGCATAAACATAAGGATACCCCTTCCTACCAATAAAAGCACTCGGCGGAGAATCCCCCACTAGTTGAGTTCCATCAAAACACTTCGACATCTTAACATAGTTGTAGAAACGCTCCAGTAAGGGGCACCTATTTTTTCCACATAACATCTTCGTGCCCCTACATAGAAGACAGGTTGACTGTTTGGGCACTGTGTAATCTATGAGTTCTGGATTAAACTCTAATGCTGTGGAATAGTCTTCTATCAAGTGGTCTATCCAGGGGATTCTTTTTTTGACCTGTTTTACAAACTTACCAGAAACTTGGGCACCCAAATAGATTACTCCTATTAATACAGCATTTAACTTGCTTTAAAAATCAACCCCCCTTATGGCAAAAGAGTAACAGTTTCCAAAAATTGAAACATCCAAAAATAAGAGGAAGCTGTACGGACTGAGTTTCTTGCCCAAATCAAAAGTATAATTAATAAGCTGTGGACATTTTTAAGTTAAAGAAAGAGGATTAGAACACTCCTATTGGGAGATTTTACGTATGAGTTCGCGTAAAAGGGACGAGGGTTTGGGCTGGTTTGACAGAATCGGCAGGGAAGAGTTTAAGAAAGAAGGGAAGAAACACGAGAAAACTAAGGGGATACTCCCTTTGGGGATTGAAAAGGCACCTTCGGAGGGCGGAAAACCGTTTGGCGTGATTGTGGTAGCATTAATCTTCGCATTTATAGCGGTAGTGAGCCTAATTTTAAGTAACATAATTGTAACTGAAATGCTTCCACAACAGCATGCTTATTTTATGTTACAGATTTGGGGCGTTTTGTTCCCGTATATAATTATGGTTAGCGAGTTCGGGGGTTGGCTTGTCCCTCCCTCATTCGGGGGAACCTTATTGGGCTTTGAAGTTCTGAACATTATGTCTTCGAGTCTCCTAGTTACTGCAGGAGCAGCGGTCCTTACAAGTACGGGCTTGCTTGTGATGAAACGGGAGAGGTATTATCTCGGGTTGTTTTTCGGAGCAGTTTTGGTGATAATCGCCTTTTACTCTGTTTGGTTCAAAGCGATTGCAGAAATTAGGACAGATACAGGGCTCCTGTATGTTTGTATGCTTTTGTTCTTCATAGTGGGAGTAGCCACTATTCCGTATCTGGCTCACAAGTTTGAGGAAGAAACAGCCAAACCGGGAAGCACGGGTGTGCTGACGCTTGCCACATTCCTAGTAATTGCTACAGTGATAATCCTAGTGGGCAGCCTCATAGCTCTTATCCGAACAATCCCCGACCTGAAAACCGCCGATTCACTCCAACTTAACATGGGCCTTTTGATGGTATATCAGTATCCTCAGATTTTGTATGGGGAGTGTAGCCCCTTCATAGGATACGATTTTTCCCACAGTAACATCACTTACTTTGAGCTGGTGTCATGGAGCGAGCTTTTAGTTTCGGGGCTTGGTATCCCCTCCAGCATGGAGTTGATGCGTATGAGGAGCAGGGGGCGCATCCTCGCGTTGACACTCGGAACAGCACTAATAATATTCGGAATATTCACATTCTTCTGTGAGTTCGTTTTTATACTAGGCATATTTCCTTTAATGTTAGGTGCAGGGACTATTGCGCATCTGACGGGCGAGGTGAAATACAAGTTTGAAGTGACGCCCGAAAAAGTGGAGCACTTCATCAAAACACTTCAAGACAAGGATTGGTGGGTTCGTGTGGAATCGGCGAGGGCTCTCAAAGTAATAGGAGGCGAGAATGAAGTGGGGCCACTCATACAGGCACTCAGGGACGAGGAATGGAGGGTTCGGAAGGAGGCGACCGCAGCCCTCGGAAGAATAGGAGGCGAGAGGGTTGTGAAACCGCTCATTCTAGCCTCAAAAGACCAAAACAAAAACGTCCGTAGAGCCGCAGAACTTGCCCTAATCCAAATCAAAAGAAATAAGTTGTGGTAGGTAGGGCTGGTATGGTTTCGAATAGTAGGAAAGAATCGAAAAAAATAATACTTGCCTTTTTCTACTTTATCAAGTCACACCATTTTGAAGCTATTTAATGTTTGTTGAATTAACCTCTCAAACCACACGCCTCTTGAAAAATACCGTTATTCTCAACTATTATTTAAATAAAAAATTTAACTCGGTTTCTGAATGCATCATTAGCTTACGCGGTGGCAAATTTTACAAAAAACATAAGACATATTAGAAATTCGGGTGAAAGAATATTGGAAGGCTGTCTGCTGGAGAGATTAAATAATGACGGAGAAGGTCTCAAGTAAGAAGAGTGTTGCAGTGGTCCTGATTCTCCTCTTAATCGGCTTATCGGCGGTCTTCCTCGGTTCCTACCTCACACTCACATACACTCCAGGAAAAGAAGTGAAGCTATTCCCCTACCCACCCTACTCCACAGGGAGGACGGTTACGGGTACGCTCACATCTGGCACCCCTAATTTTACTAAAAACGTAAGTTACTTCAGCCTTTATGATCCGATAGGCTCCCTCTATGGCGTTACCCCCTACCTTGTAGGCTACTTTGAGGCAAACGATAGCCTAAGCTTTTACATAAACCTTATCGGCATCCCTCCTGAAGAGAATCCTATTTTCAGTGTTAGCAACGTGAGCAAGGCTAACTTCTCGGTGGCAGGGAAAACGGATTACAGCGGCTTCGGTATATGGGAACTACAAATCCACAACGACTCCGCGAGTGATGTAAACTTCACCATCCACTACTACCAACAAATTCACAGTTTCGCCAATTTCCTGGTCGGTCAAAAAGATATAGTTATCTCTTCGGCACAACTCCATATGTACAATGACAGTTACTTGGCGTTTGTTTATTACGAGTCCGCTTTGCTTTTCGTTAACGTTGGAGGCGGCTTTCTCCTCGCAATCTACAGTCTTGGGGGAGCGCAGAACCTCCCAATCCTTAGTATCTCCTATATCCTCATGATCTTCGGAGGAGCTACAGCCTTAGGAGCGGCACTTGAACTTATAAGTCGTCGCAGGGTTAAAAAAGAGCAGGTAAAAGAATCGCGTTAACAAACACACGGTAAAAAGGAGGTATTAGTATGCAATGGAAAGATTACGCAGAGCAAATAAGAGAGATTCTTGGGCTCAAAGGGAACCCAGTAGCTATTACTTATTCCATGAAGCCACCTTCAAAATCGGAGGGTAGAAAATGTCGAGTGTGTGACGCATTCCTGCGTGCCAGGGATGGCGAGGTAGTTGACCTCACCGCTTCAACATTAACCTGTCCTGGAGGAACCTGGCATCTGGGTCTCGGTGAACGCCCGAAGGGAGAGGCTGCCAAAGCTTTCAAAGAATTTCTTGTCAACGGAGAGAAGCTCTACTGCTCCATAGCGGCACTCCACCGGTCGCAAGTCCTGACCACTGAACCACCCTTCGGTCTGGCGGACCACGTTATTCTGTCACCCATGGGTGAGGCGGATTTCCGCCCAGATATAGTGCTATTCATATGCAACGCTGAGCAAGCCTGCCGACTTGTTACGCTCGATAATTATGATACCGGCATCCCTCCAAAGACCGAGATGGCAGGTTCAACTTGCCACCAAGCGGTAGCTTATCCCCTAGTCAGCGGCGAGCTAAACGTCAGCCTGATGGATTACACCAGCCGACACATTCATGGCTATAAACCAGAAGACCTGCTGGTCTCAATTCCGTATCACCGGTTCCACGGAGTAATGCGAAGCATCGAACACTGCACAGCTGGGAGGGCTAAAATGGAGATGCCAGAATCTTTCCGCCGTCTCATAAATGTGGACGCATCATTAGATTTCGAAGATTAGCCCAGAAGTTAAAAGCCTAAAACACCATAAGATTCAATAGAACCAGCTTCTATTTTGGATACACGTTGAGTGAATTACGAATAAAAGCCATTGATTGTGAAACAATTTCAAACATTTTTGAGAGGGGATTTTGTTGTCTACTGTTACTGTACTAAAAGTTACTGTATTCTTGATAATCGCTTTAGCAAGAATATATGTTGGGTTATACGCTTTGGGTACTCTGATTAATTCCCCTTATTAATTTTCCAAATGAACTGGCTAACAGCGGCCGCGACAATAGTCTTCGTACTTATGTGGATTAGCTTTTTCTTTACGGCTATATAAATTATTAGAAAGGAAAATAAGAATAAAACTTCTAACTGAAGGTTGAGTTTAAATTGGTATTTAACTGATTTTGCCACACAGTAGTTAAGCAAAAAGTTAAATTTAAATATAATAGTATTAGACGGGTTTAGACATGGGTAAAAATAATGGAAAAACATCTTTCTCAACAAGAATGGACGTTAATTACATAAAAAAAATCATACTGTTTATAGTCTTGATTTCCGCCATAGCCTTCAGCTCTATATTTTTGATCAATCTAAACCAGAAGGTTATTTTAACTTTTTATTTGTCGAATATAGAATATTTATGGGTTAATATGGCTCTATCCCTTTTAGTTCATATTTTTATGTTGTTAATATTCACGATTATGAAAAGAAATACATTGTCTACTAGTATACCGCAAAATGAAGAAGAAATAGAAAAATCAAATAGGTGGCTTCATTTAAGATTGATATCTTTGAACATAGTAAAATTTGTTTTGACGAATGCTTACAGGTTTCAAAGAAAATTTTTATCTTATGGAACTGATAAAACTGGTGAGGGAGAAAAATTAAATGCCGCATACTTAATTCTATCCTTATTGTGCGGATTCTCAATTGGGCTTTTTCTAGTACTCGTATCTGGGACGACCTATACACTTTATGCCTCGTATTTAACCGTCCTTATCTTCATTATTTGGTTTATTATTGGATTAGGTACCGTAAGATATCACATAAAGAAAAACGGTAAAGATGAAATCGAAGTCGATTATTCATATTCGATTTTAAAAGTTGAATATAAAGGTATAGGTGAGAAGACTCACCAAGCGCGTGTAGGGGAAAGAACGGTGCTTCTAGGCCTTTCTGTGAATACAGGTTTCGCAGGTATTATTACCACAATAGTAGCAACAGTTTTTAATTTCCCTCTCATTTTTGCATTAATTCCGGTAACTTTTGATATGCTTTCTGTAATAAGCGCACTGCTTGAATATCCCGGATTAAAAGTTATTCCTATTCTCGCTGAAAAATTTAAAAAATTACCGTTAAACCTAACACTTATTTCTTCTGGGAGTTTGTATATTAGTGGTTTATTTTTGGCTTTTCGTCCCCCATTTTTATCGGAAACCTTTGTTTCAATTATAGTGTCAATGATTTGGATTTTTATGGCAGCACTCTTAAGTATAATCATGAATTATATCGAGGTTAAGCAATTAACTTCAGGTATGATGTTAACTTTGGGTTTACTACCTTTAATAATCATAATTATCAATTTTTACTTTTTATAAATAAACTATTAGTTTATCTCATGCCCTATAGCATTTGTTTTCCAGCCCCATTGGCGTACTTCTATTCTTAGGTTTTCTAAGTTACCAAGACTTCAAGCCCCGATAGAACAACTCAAAATGGAAGTTATCACAATAAAACTAAACAAAACCGAATACGAATATGATAACACGATTCCAAAACCGATCCTAGCTCTTTTCCCACCTGAACAAGTAAAACCATTATCCATACGAAAACCGTTGAAGAATTGAAGAGACTGCATGAGGCTGGTCTCACCAGGCTCCACTTGGGCTTTGAAACCGGGGATGACTGGCTTTTGAAATTCATAAACAAGGGTGCAACTGCGGAGGAAATGATTAAAGCTGGAAGAATGGTGGTTGAGTCCGGAATTCATCTCAGCGAATATGTGATTCTGGGTTTGGGAGGAGTGGAGAGAAGCGAAGTACACAGCAAAAATAAGACAAAAGTTAAATTTAACATTGTCGAGTTGTATTCAATCTTAAATGTTTTTGAGAGGTGTATTTTCTTGTCGTCTAAGAAAGAGTTGAAACCGGCTATTGCCTTATACCCGACCCCTGTGGTTTTGGCTACTTCGGTTGATGAGAAAGGGAAGCCTAATGTTTGTACTCTGGCGTGGGCAGGAGTGCTGTGTTCAGAGCCTCCCCAGATAGGGATTTCCATAAGACCCTCACGTTATTCCCACGAGTTGATAATCAAGACCAAGGAGTACGTTGTCAATATACCCACCGCCGACATAGTGAAAGAAACAGATTACTGCGGCATGGTAACCGGAAAAAAGGTGGACAAGTTCAAAGAAACCAAACTCACACCAGTGAAAGCAAAAAAGGTGAAACCACCGCTAATCAAGGAATGCCCAGTGAACCTAGAGTGCAAGGTCAAAGACATAATCAAGCTGGGGGCTCATGACCTATTCATCGGGGAAATCGTAAACATTAATGCAGACGCGGATGTAATGGACTCCCCCACGAATATCAATTTCGGAAAACTCAAAGCTATAACTTGGAATCCTATCTCAAGAGAATACTATGGTCTCGGAGAATCCTTAGGAGAGTACGGTTTCTCACAAAAAAAGCAGTAAATGGTAACAATTTGAAAAGCGGCGGATTAAAAATACAATAGCACATAATATTTTTGTTCTTCGATAAACAAAATAAAAGAAAGGATACTCGGGGCGTGTTTTAACCCCGCCCCAAATCAGAATTTTTACTTTATTTTATTCCCAATATTCTCTGTGCGTTGACTCCGAGCATGAGGTCAACTTCTTCTTGGGTGAATTTGATTCCCTCTTCTGTGGCTTTAGTGGGTAGGTCCTTTACTAGTTGAATGAAGTCTTTGCCGGCCATTGCGGCTTCCAAATAAGGTCCGTCTGTTCCCCACAGGACTCTTTCTTCCGAGAACTCGTCGAGGCATTCGCGAAGCGAAGCGCAGAACTCATGATAATTATTTTTGGCTATTAGCTGCCATCCCGAGAAGTCTACTGTCAGATTGACTTTACACGAGCCCATATGATATAATTCGTAGCGCCAGCCGAATCCCATGTGTGCGGCTTGTATCCAGAGGTCGGGGTAGTCTAGGCAAACATCGTCGAGAAACATGGGGTCGCAGTACTTGGACCTCAGGGGTTGGACTATTTGTCCAGTGTGGAATAGAACCGGTTTCTTAAACTCTTTTGCAATGTCCAAAAGTTTGTAGACTTCCTTGCTGTTGGGGTAGAATCCGGTGGATGGGTGGAGCTTCAAGCCGCTCATTTTCCATTCCTCGAAACATCTCCTGATGAGCTTGTCTGCGTAGGGTCTTCTTGGGTCCACGCTCGCAAAAGCTAGGATTTTTTTGGGGTACTTCTTCTGGATACTGGCAAAAATCTGGTTCTGCTCTTCGATGGAGACTTTGGGATCACCCAAAGCAAGTCCATAGTCCTGTACACAGGCCACGGTTACGTCGATTCCGGCGTTTTTCATCTGAGCAATCAGTTTCTCACCGGTGGGGTCGAAAAAGTTGGGGAGAAGCTGATCAATTATTTGCTGAGGCGTCATGTCCATACCGAGTAGCTTTTTTACGGGTTTAACATAGACTTTGGCTAACTCGTTCCACCAAGTCATAGGATACCACTCTTTATCTACAATGTGAGAGTGTGCATCAATAATCAAATCATAATACCTCCAAAAATAAATGTTAAGTATTTTTTTTCAAATTAATATTTAAAGCTTTTTTTGTTCCATTAGGGTTTCGAATTAAAAAAAGAATATAAGAGAACATGATTTTTAAAAATCTATAACTCTTCCCTCATATGCGTATTGGAAGATTTTTTTAATATGTTCTTCGCTTGCCATCCTTGGATTTATCATTGTAATTATGTCGCCCTTGGTCCAATTCACTAGTTTTTCAAAATTCTGTTTCCAATCATTTTCGGATACGCTGAGTTCTTTTATGCTTAATGGAGTCTTCAGTTTTTTTAGTATGTCTTTGACCATAGAGGATAATTTTGCCGTAGGATCTTTTACGCCAGTAATGTTTAGGCACTCGAGAATTTCAACGTATTTATCCTTACACTCGGGTTTATTGAATTCAATGACATATGGTAACATTACACCAACGGTAATCCCGTGTGGAATGTGGAAAGCTCCACCGAGCGCATGTCCGCAGGAATGGGCGAGGCCCAGACCTGAATTCCCGAAAGCTATCCCAGCCATTGACGCGGCATTATGAACTTTTGCGCGAACTTTAATATCACCGGCATCCTCTCCAGCGGCTTTCGGTAAATATTCGAAGAGAGTTTTAATTGCATACAGATTTAAGGCTTGAGTGAAATCACTAACCATTTTACTAGTAGCACTCTCAATCGCCTGCGTCAAAGCATCAAGCCCGGTCGCAACAGTAAGCTTTTGCGGCATTCTTAATGCCAATGTGGGATCCAGAATCACAGCCGAAGGAATCAGCTCAAATGAAGCTAGCGAGACCTTCTGTCCCGTTTGCGTATTCGTAACCACTAATCCCGGAGTATGTTCAGACCCAGTTCCACTGGTAGTTGGTATCAAAACCAATTTGGATTTTTCCTTCAAATTATACTCAATCATTACATTCATGTCGTATAATTTCAGAGATTGTTGCCCGTAAAGGAAATAAGCCGCTTTTGCGGCATCCATCGCCGACCCGCCGCCGATTCCGATGATCAATTCGGGCTTAAATTTGCGAGCAACATCTCCGCCTTTAATCACCGCGGTATCTTTTGGATCAGGTTCAACTTCATCAAAAATTTTAACTTCCTTTTTCTCAAAATAACTCAAAAGTTGAGCACCGTACAATTTACTAATTGTCTTGTCGGTTACTATCAAAATTCTATTTTCTTTGAAATTTTTTAACTGATCTAATGCTCCTACACCGTGATAAATAACTGGTATTTTAATAGGTAATGACATAGTTTTTCCTCCACATAAGCTATGGATAAAAAGATTTTATTTTCGAAAATGTATGTTATAAATAACTCTTTATTGTTGATAATTATATACATTTTTATCATAAAGAGAGTAGTATACATTGGTTAGGTTCGATCCGTGTGCCTTAGAGTTTCGAATTCAGAATCTCACCCTTATCCGCCGATGTTACCTGTTGGGAACACAAGGCTAAGAATCCTTCGTATATTTTGATTCACGTGGTTTATTCCGTTAGTCTCTTCTGCATCCCCTCATGGCGTCCAGAGATGCTAACAATGACATTCGCAACAAAGAGGACCTGCTATACCAGCCTATATCTATTTAATACCCGCTTTTGAATAATTTTCGCTGTTAGAGGGTTTTAGATTCAATTGCGGAAAAAAGAAGTAATAAAGGAGATTTTACTTCAAGTGCTTCACCGTTAAACTTCCTAAACGCTATGAGGCTCTTGGTAGTTAAAAATTAGTCCAAGGGGTGTACCAATCGGCTGGTTCAGCGTATTTGCCGGTTCCCATTACTGCAACCATTGAAATTCCTATCAAGACTATTACTCCGAAGATTTGAACTATTCTAGTTCCTAGGCTAGTTCCAGCAGCACTCTGTGCTAGCATTGCCAAAGTGAACGGTAGCAAAGAGGGCAGTTGAGACGGCTGCAGCACACCGTAAAACTGCATTTCGAGCTTCGGGTCTCCAACCAACATGACCTCAAGAATAGTCATCTGCTCATACTTGTCAAAACCCCCGTAATCGTAAACCGCGCTCCAGTAGAAATCCTCTAAAGCCGATCCGGTTATTAATCCGACCCCGAGAGACTCATTAGTGCCAAAGTATCCAAAGAAGTGCTGGTCAAATCTGTCGAAATCTCCAACATAGGCAAGCATTGTGGATCCGAGATATCCCAAAATGCCATAATTCATGAACTGTGTCGCTATACACGTACTCTCCTCCCTTTCACCGGCGAACCTAGCAGTTAAGCAAGCATCCACATAGATGAAAGGCGGTTGACTGCTAAAGTCGCGTCCTTGGAGATCATTATCTGTAAGATACCCTCCATCACCCATAGAAATACTTTCGTAGGAACCGTGTGTATTGAAGTATGCTATCTGAATACCGTAGTCCAATTCCCAAAGAACTCTGCTGTCTGTGAAAGTGCCGCTGTCCCTTGTATATACTGGATGGTAGGTTGCACCTATGGCAACTACAATATTATATATGTTCCATGTAGCATCTCCAAGTCCAAAACCATATGAGAAGAGCGCACACCTTTTCGTATAGTTATAACTTGTTAGGCTGCCATTCTCGTAGGCTGCCACTAAATCAACATATAATTGTGAGTAGTAGTCGTTTGTGGCTATGGGCCTGCCTACGTACGAGTCCACGGAAAACCAGCTCAAAGTTTCATTTGGCTGACACTGGTTTCGCTCGCCGTAGTAGAAATCAGTTGCTACAAGTGCTGGATCACCAGAGCTGCCAATGGGGTCAGAAACGAAGTAACATCCCGCTTCACCATCATCACCATCCCCATAGAAAGCAACATACAATGGATCATAATAGTTCAGCAGATCTCGTATCTCGGCGGATGTTTTAGAACTTACGTTTACAATCGTAGCATTCCGATATGATGCCAACATCTGGGCGGCGGTTTTAAACTCTCCACCAGCTGAATTGTCGCAACACACGAGGTAGGGAACTCCTTGTCTGGTTTGGGGTTCTTTACCGGCGAGTATCGTGTAGTCGTGTCCATTTAGCACTGTTTTGAGGAACTGGTCGCGGTAAGCGTCAAACTCTTTTTCTATAAACCCACTCTGGTACTGAAACGCACAGAAGAATTGATTCACTTCTTCCTCATTTGCTAACTCTATGAGGGTTAGGTTTCCTAAATGGGAGTTAGTTGCGTTGCCGCAGGATATGATTCCGCTCGCTCCTAGTTGATTTATTAGTTTACCAATTTCTTCATTAGTAACCGCGGATTGGACTATCAATGGGTAATTCAGGAATGCCGCAAGTGGTGCGGCGCTTGCGCTAAGTTTTTCATCCGCTATGACCAAGTAGGGTGCGTGTTTCCAGCTAGATTCTATAAGCGCTATTAGGTCTGCGGGGGAATCGATTATTTGTGGCTTATCGAACCCTAATGCTTGGAGCCTCATGCTGGACTCCGGGATTAGATTCGTTTCGTCAGGTTTCAAACATACTAGCCCATAATGCTTTGATCCTTCAGGTGTCCAATAGAAACTGTAAGCCACAGCCATGGAGTGCATCGCCTGGTCTCCAATTACTATGAAGCTTGGCTTTCCCTTAACGTCAACCCTTGTGCCCTGCTTCAATTGAGGTTCAGAAACACTGCCGGAGAATTTGCTTAAAGAGTTTTTAATGAACTCCGAGTAAGCGGACTCTGGATATCGAGACTGCGCAATTGAGTTATCCGGCTTGAAGTAGATTCTGATGGTCATTTCCTTGTGGAGTAATACGGTTTCGTTTTGGAATACTTGGAATGGATAAATCGCAATGTGCCAGAGGCTGACGCCAGCTCGCGTTATTAAGGGGCTGTCCGACACTATTACTGGTTTGTCTGGAAATATTAATGGAACTTGTCGAACATCGGGCTCCTCACCTTCTCCACCACAAATCTGAGTACCTGTTCGGTTAAATCTTTCCAAGTATTTGGGTTTCAGATATTCCTGTTCCTCGCAGTCCACCTGCAAATTCTCTATCACCGAGTTAAGAGGCAGTATGACTCTCTCCAAGGTATATGGTAAAACTGGTAAACCCTCACAGCGTAAAAACTTACAGCTGTCAAAATAGTATAATCCTTCTCCATAATCAAAAGAAGAAATCTCGAATCTCAATGTTAAGTACCCACTCGCACAATAGTTAATATCCTTGGCATCCAGTTGGGTACTAATTTCCAGTTCATAATCCCCGGAAGGCGGCGAATCATAGTTGTTTGCTAAGCTGGCATAGATGAGATAACTTGTAAGTGTATTGCTTTGCCCCAATTGGTTTAAAGTCGTTAGCAAATTTATGCTGAATAGGAATAATGATATCATTAGTATTGCTAGAACCACTTTTCCTCTCTTTCTTTTAAGATTAAACCACCTGACCATTATTTTACTCCCCTTTGTTATTGTTTCTTCCTTAAGCGTAATGAGTATATTCTTTGGGTGTTATTTTATAAGTTTATTTCCTAGTTTTGCAAAAAATGTCCTTTTTTTTACTGAAAATTGAATAACTTTTTAACACTTTCCTTAACTAAGGCGCGCCTGGTACGTTGCGAGATCATTGCTTGGTTTCAGGTTCCTGCTTCCTTTTCAGAAGGTTTTGGAAATATGTTTGGAAAACTTATGTCAACCCGAGCAGGTCAGAGGCAAATCTGCTCTGCTGTGATTAGAGGGATAAATGTTTAAATATTAATAAGATAAAAAAATTTTATATACGGTACAAGACAAAACCTCTTTTAGAGTGAATTCAACAGCTTCCCGATATAACAGAAAGAAGTAATTTCAAACAGATAAATGGGGAGGTATGAGTTGAGTAGTAGCGAAGCAGTTTTGGGCGATTATAACGTCTGGATTAACATTTCCTGGGGCGGTATGATTCCTCTGCAGATAGCGGACAAAACCGTTGGGTTGCAAAAAATAAAGTACAAGAAGGGGATTCCTGCCTGGATGCTCATTTCCGAGTCTAGGTTAATCCTTATATCCGAATTTAAAGGACAAACTAAATTTATGTACGTTCTTCCCTTAAATAGAAAGAAAAATCACTCGCTTTATATGGAACTCGCTTTGGGAAAGTTACACAGATACTCTTTCGGAACCTCCAAAAACTACATTGAATTCGAGCCACATGGCCAGGTGGGAAAAACACGCATAGAATTTAAATCACTTTCAAGCATACAAAAACTTCGAATCCAACAGACTCTCGAAAAAGCCAAAGCCCTCAATAAACAAGCTCCTGAGGCGGGTATAATCATCTCAGGGAAACCAGTAGAAGAAGTGTTTACGGAAAGAACCGGCCTGACCTCCATGAGAGAAACCATACAAGCACTCAGAAGCCCAATGAGATTCGAACAGCAGACTCCGCTCAGTCAACAAAAAACCCAAGAAGTATTGGAACCTGCGAAGACTGATATTTCCCCCAAAGAGACAGTATGCCCAAACTGTGGCACCAGGTTCACAGAAAAATATGCTTTCTGTCCCCTTTGCGGAACCCGGATACAACGTCGAAGAAAGGTCAAGAAAACCTAACATTCATCTTTCACCTATTCTTCCCTAGCGCAAGATATCAAGTCTCAGACCGACCACCCTTCCATTTATTTAAAGGAAGGATAATTTACCAGTTTGTTTTTCTTAAATTTTCAATAAATTCTTTATGAGACGCATATATGTTGGGAGGAACGATTTTAGAGAGGAGGCTAGGACTTTTTGGTACCGATCAAGTGTCCATTTTTTCAATAGGTTTGTCTTCTCCTAACTGTGTGTGCACTTTTGGCATCAATTCGCTTATTGGTATTTTCTGTGGGCATTTCTCCTCGCATGTTTTGCACGCAATGCATGTATTCGCGCGTTCTTTTTCGGGTAATAACATCCTATACCAGTAGCGATACTGTTTCGGGTCATCGTATATAAAGCAGTCGTTGTATAATTCGAAGTTTCGTGGTATGTTCACTCCGTTAGGGCATGGCATACAGTAACTGCATTTCGTACAGGGGATTGTGGTTCTTTTTCTGTATTCTTTCTGGACGCGTTTAATGAATTGTAAGTCTCTTCTTCCGAGGGAATGTACACCTGATATGTTTGCTGAGTGAATATTTTCTTGGACTTGTTTCATAGTGCTCATTCCGCTCAGCACAACAGATACTTCTGGATGGTTCCACACCCACTGTAGAGCCCAATCAGCTGGAGTACGCTTTTTACCATAACTACTATCAAATATTTCTTTAATTGGCTTTGGGGGGTTCGCTAATACTCCGCCTCTTATGGGTTCCATTACGACAACAGCCAATCCTTTTGACGCTGCGTATTTTAACCCTTTGGTTCCGGCTTGATTATCTGCATCCATGTAGTTGTACTGTACTTGACAGAAAGTCCATCCTTTATAGCTATCAATTATTTCTTTGAAGAGATCATATTTATCATGGAAAGAGAATCCTAATTTTAGGATTCTTCCGTCCTCAATAGCGGATTCGGCTTTTTCCAATAAGTTGAGGTCAAGGACAGTCTTCCATCTCTGTTCGTTCAAACCGTGAAAGAGATAAAAATCAATGTGATCGGTTTGCAACTTTTTAAGTTGTTCATTTAGATATTTATCAAAATCCTCTTCCTTCTTTATCAGAATAATGGGGGATTTTGTTGCTATTTTGACTTTCTCCCTGTATCCGTCTTCCAACGCTTTTCCCACAACAGTTTCACCATTCAGGCCGTGATACAGATACGCTGTATCAATGTAATTGACACCCTGATCAATCGCATAGCGAATCATTGCTATCGCTTCTTTTTCATTTACGTTTCCACTGTGAAGGACTCCATCATTGGTCGGCAACCGCATGCACCCGAAACCTAATGCTGAAACCTTCCAGTCATGTTTTCCAAACTTTCGAAACTGCATTTTGCTACTCCTCTTGTTGTTATTTACCACATCAATTCCAAAAGGTTTTACTTATACTTTAACCGTGTCAGAATAAGAAACCACGGCCTATTCCAAATGTTATTTACGATAAACGATGTCCCCACTACTTTTAAAATTATCAGCGTCTCAAAGGGTTGGTGCAAATCTAATGAATTGATTTGCTTGATTACAAATTCATCAAGGAAAACTCTGTTCCAAAGCTTTCTTATTTGCCTTCTAGGGGTATTCCATGTCCTTATTCATGTTTTTCTCCTTCTTCAACTTGTTTTTTGGACCCCAATACTAGCAACATTACCTTCCCTTTTTTTTAATCCAGAATCACAGATTATTTTTTAAAGGCTTGTAGCGGAAGTATTTCTCATGAATGAAAAGTCACTGGAAAAAATAGTAGGGGAAGCGATTAAGGAGTACAACAGGTATAGATCCCCTGAAGCTACGGCCGAGTTAGTTTCAATGGATGGAAAGTTCCTGAAAATAGTATTCACTGGACCGTATTGTCGTACTTGTGGTTTCTACGATTATTTTGAGGATTTTGTGTACGTCCTTGAAGATTTTGGAACTAAAAGCCAGATTGATGAGGTGGAGGAAACGGATGATGGAGCAATCGTCACTTTTTTGATTACCGAAGAGGGGGTCTAGTTTAACATGGTAGAGCATTAGAAGAATGTGGAACATTATTGGTTAAGGCTTTCACTCAACTGGCTGAAGATATTTTTTGCTCTGACAATTGCTCTGACCACGTACCATTCATATTCACCCGAGCTTTGCTTTTTTTCAAGGAAATTCTTAACTTCTTTATAGATTTCTTTCAATTGGCGGCTCCTTGATTCATCGTCTGGTTTCTCGCCCTGAAGCTTTTGTCCCCCCTCCCAGAACCCCTCAGCGAAGTACCAATCCTTAAACCATGTAAACCCTAACTCAAATAGCTTGTAGCCGAGACGGCTTACTGGTGGCGGAAGACCCGCTCCGAGTTGTCTTCTGGTTTCTTCATCCTCGTAATATTCAATAAAGATACTTTCCCCTTCGTTAAGGGCTTGAGAAAAAATTGACAATAATTTATCCTCAAAAACCGTGCCGAAATACTCAATGGTCTTATCACCCAATCTTAGAGCGTTACTAATATTGAAGAATTCCACCCAAGGCGAGTGGTAGGGCGGCCTGCCATAGAAGACCTTAATATCTAAGATACGGCCTTCCAGTTCGCCTTGCTTCAAGTATAATCCCAAGTTTATTTCTTCTCGAAACCTGCCCTTAGAAATTCCTTTTGCATAAATTACGTAATCGTCTACTACAACACCCTTGCTTATTTGATCAGCAACCTTTTCCAACATTTTAATAGCCATTCAACAGTTGATTACCATACATAACTGCGACTATACGCCGGATTCCATATTAATTGGTACGCCTAAAGGAGTGTAATCAAGTGTCAGGAAACATTGAAAGGTGGCGTAGTGAAAAATGGACCGACAAAAAAAGTGTACGTTACTTTATGAGTTTTAGCTCTCTTTTTTGCAGAAATGTTTTCTGAAAACTTCATAAATGTCCTCAGGTTTTTCCAGAACATGCACATCATCCATTTTATTTAGCTTTCTAACATGCTCCACATCTTCCGGTCTAATCCTCAATTTTAGGTCTCGTCCGTCGGGAAGCTTTGTAGTCACGGTTCCCACCTCGTAGTCTGAGGGCATTATGTAGAGTGGAACATAGGCTTTCAAACCCATAACCGCCGCATTGGAGAGTAAACTATCCGCTAATCCCATAGCAATCTTCGCCACGGTGTTCGATGTTGCCGGAGCTATTAACAGAAACTCAAACTTTCCCATTTGCAACTGACCTGCAAGAAAAGGCGCATTCGCATTAGTCTCAATCCAAACCTTGTCAAAAATTTCCACCAAATCATGACTCAACTTGTAATACTTCAAAACCTGGTCTCCCGCCTTAGAGACGTAAACCCTAATATCCAACAAGTCTTCGAAATCTTCATTTACTTTCTTCATAACCTCAAATGTTTCACGCAACCGATCTCCACTGCCCGTAATTCCCCAAGCAACTTTTTTCAGCTTCTTTTTCTCCTTTTCCTCAACCATCATTTTTCCCTCCATAAAGAATCTTAAACCAAGTATTATTCCTTAACCGCGAATTTCTCCAAGAACTTGGCAAACTTTTTAACAGTCTTACTCAAACTCCTGAACCCCTCCTCATCCTCCTTCACGCCTTCCAGAGTGTCCTTTGACCAAAAGGTCGCCCCTAGGTTTGCCCCAAAGGAGCCGCCACTTACCGGTATAATTCCATTAAGGACGTAAAACGTTATGATTTGCTGTATCGCCAGTTCCTGTCCACCCATTCTGTCACCCCCGACCGCAATTGCCATACCCGCTTTATATTGGAAAACGTTGCGGTCTGCTGCGAGCAAAGCTCGGCATCGATCCATGATAACCTTGGTTTGTGCGCTGAGGGCACCATTGTATACCGGGGTAGCGAAAATTATTCCTTGAGCATCCCTGAGCAGAGGGTAGAGCTCGTACATGTCGTCTTTAAATTTGCACTCTTTGTTTTTTAAGCAGTAATCGCAGTGCTGGCAGGGGCCTATGTTTTTGTCTCTAACGCTGAAAAACTGTGTTTCAAATCCCTTTTCTTCCAGCATTTTCAAAGCTTCTCTCAACACATGTTCCGTTGCTTTTTTCCTCGGACTCCCACAAATGCCAAGTATCAAATTAACTCCTCATATTTTATAATTTTTCAAGATTTATTAATATTCTCACACAAATAGCAGCTCTCAAATAGTCCAAGACAGTACTTCAAGACTGCCAACTGAGCAGTTTGATAATAAAAAAAAGAGGGGAGTAAGATTAAGCATTTCTTTCTAGGTGGTTAAATCTCCCTAGAGGAAAAGAAAACTACGGCCCAAAGCATAAAAGCAACGGTTATCAGCGCGAAGGCAATAAGAGTGAAAACACCCGCGAGCCAAGGGACTGCTACGATCATCACTAAACCGAATGGGAATAAAAAGCAAGCACCAATGATGGCCAAGATTCCCGCAGCTACAGACGCTGAGGAATTTGCGGTCGTTCCCCGTACAGCAATACTAGACGCACCAAGCACGATGAAGGTAACTGCAAGTACTATAAAACCAATCCAGATAACCAAATAATTCGGAACAGGTACAGGCCACCAGATATAGGGTATATACCACATAGGTGGAAATATGAGATAAATTGGAATTTGTACAAACCTTTGCGTAGGTGTTAAAACTCCCATAATTATGATCAAGACTCCGATAACGGTTCCTGCAATAGCAGAGACAAGCCCCACAACACCCATGGCACCGCCGCCTGCTGAGTACACACCGTAGAAACCCACACCAAGGAGAATACTGCTCACAACGAGAAGCATAGACACTATAAGCAAAAAGTTATTGAACAAAGCACCAGAAGACGGATAAGGAAAGATCAAAATGTTTAAAAAAGCATAGGGGCTAAAACTAATAGCGCTCTGCTGAAGGTATCCTATGTAATTAAAAAGGTCCACTGAAAATATCATAAATACTATGCTCCATATTATCCCCACGCCAGCCGTTACGGATCCAACTATCCCTCCTGCTGTACCAGTTAATAGTGCACCTCTAGACATTTTCCAACCTCCTCTTCTCTTGATATATAATACTTTATTTTACTTTTATTATATATTAGGTTTACTATTCCTGCACTTTTGCAGTATTCTGCGGAGTGAATCCTCCTTACTGGATGACGCTTGGGGAGTCCGGTTTTAAGCGTACTGGATTTCTCTCACCGCAACCATGTTTTTATCGTCCGAAAATAATATGCCGAGTGCTGAGCAGGAGGTTCAACCCTGGGCATGGTTCTGAGCACTTGAAAAAACCAGAGTCGGACAAAGGGGGGGCGATTTGGCAATAAGTAAAAAAGAGTGTGAATGGTTTGCCAAGTACCACATTAACTCCCCATATCCTAACCCCAATCCTATAACTTAAGATTTATTAATATTCTCACGCAACACGCAGCCTTCAAATAATCTAGGCGAGTACTTCACGACTCCAAATTGGGTAGATTGACCGTGAACAAAAAAAGAATGGGAATAGTTTTAATATTTCCATCCGATGAGACTACATTTCTCTGGAGGAAAAGAAAACTACGGCCCAAAGTATGAAAGCTACCATTATCAGTGCGAATCCGACAAGAGTAAAGACGCCCGCGAGCCAAGGGACTGCTGGTACGACCATTATAAGACCAAATGGAACTAGAAAGCAAGCACCAATAATGCCTACGATTCCCGCAGATGTAGACGCTGAGGAATTTCCAGTTTCTCCGCGTACTGCAATACTAGCTGCACCGAGCATAATGAAGGTAACTGTGAGTATTATAAAACCTATCCAGATAAAACCATAATTCGGCGTAGACACCGGCATGTAGAAAAATGGGTAGTAAAATGGTGGAAAGGGGACTAAGATATAAGTTTTTAGAATCCACGTATACGATTGTGTCAAAACTCCCATAATTATAAACAAGACTCCACGCTTCCTGCAATAGCAAAGATGAGGCCCACCATGCCCATAGCCCCTCCGCCAATTTTGTAAACACCGTAGAAACCCACACCACTGAGAACACCTGCTACAATGAGAAGCAAAGAAACCATAAGTAATAGGCTACTGAACAAAACGCTAGAAGGCGGATAAGGAATGAAAAAAATTATCAACGGAGTATAAGACGTTGCCAAATATTGCATGTAATTCCAAAGTTCCACTGCAAAAGTCATAAATATTATGCTCCATATTACCCCTAGGCCTGCCGCTATGGAACCAATAGTTCCTCCAGCTGTACCCGTTAAGAGTGCTGCTCTTGCCAACCTCCAACCTCCTACTCTTTTGAATTTTTTACTGCATTTGTGCTATTTATATTTTTTATATATATCAGTTTTGTGGTTAAGGCTGCGCTGTTTAAGGGATACGAAATCCAAAATATAACCCCGAAAAATTCACGGACACAATAATGAGGGCAATGGAAACAGCGAAAGGCACCATCAAATAACCCCTTTTTCTCTTTTTTTTTGGCTCACTAAATATAGTTGGGTAATAGTGAGAGAGGGGCCTAAAATTAGTGTAGTGAAATCATAGCATTACTTATCTGGCTATCCCCCCTATAGTCTTGGTCCATGTTTTATTTAATATTGATTAATTTTTGTGATTACCTACACTATGTTAACAATAGGTTTCCGTGGCCTTATTGAAATCAACTTTAAATACTTTGTTTAACGTAAAGTATCTTTACACAAGACTTACAATACATCAACACTTGTGCTTCTCTAAATTTTTAGATATGGAGGGAATGTGGTTGCCCGAAAAAAAACTTGTCGATGCCAGCAATTCCCGTATTCTTAAGTCTCTTGAGAAAATAGTAGGGAAAAATTTTGTCACTGATAGGATAGAGGAACGCTACTATTATTCCAGCGACCCCAGCGCGGAGGAGTCATGTACCCCCAAGTTTGTGGTCATGCCCGGGACTGTGGAAGAGATTCAGGAAATCCTACGGCTAGCCAACCGTGAAAAGATCCCGGTCACCCCACGAGCAGGCGGTCTTACGCTTTCCGGACTGGCGATACCCTATGGGGGAGGTATCCTGCTGGATCTGAAGAGAATGGACAAAATAATCGAAGTGAACGAGGATTCGATGTACGCGGTTGTCGAGTGCGGCGTAACCACGGGTCAGCTCAAAACCTTCTTGGAGGATAATTATCCTAATCTCTGGTTTTGCCAGCCTCATGCTCCGCAGTCGGTGGGTGTGATCTCTAACGCAATAATATACGGGGCAGGGCAGATTTCCCTAGGACAGGGTGTAAGCTCGGACATGGTGAACGGTTTGGAGGTAGTTCTGCCCACGGGTGAGGTTATAAGAACTGGGTCCTGTGCTTTGGGCAAGTCTTGGTTTACTAAGTACTGTCTCCCCGACTTCATGGGTCTCTTTCTGGGCTGGTTCGGAGCAACGGGCATCATAACTAAGGCTTCCATTCAGCTCTGGCCGAAGCCGAGTATTCGAGATGCCATGTTCTACAAAATCGATAGGGTTGAGGATACTGTTGAAATCCTCTTAAAACTAACCAAGAGCGAAGCCTGCGAGGACATATACATTAACAGTTGGACTGGCACCAGTACGAAGCGATTCTACACGCCAGAGAAACCCGAAGGCATGCCGGAAATTACTATGGATGTCATTCTGAGCGGGAAATCACAGGAGGAATTAGACCTAAAGAAACGGAAGGTGGGAGAAATAATCGAAAAAGCTCTAGAAGAGGGTGTTAAGGTTGAGGAATTCGAAGCTCCCCTCTTGCTAAAAATAGGGATGCTGATGGTTCCTCAGCCCTTAGCGTTTATGGACTTGATGTTAGGTGGAGGGGCGGAGTATCTGGGATGCTACATTCCCACGGAAGCGATGGGAACAGCCTACAAGAAGGGGGTAGAAATTGCGAAAAGGTACGGATTCCAGTATCTGCATGTGGCTAGACCCTTCAGAACAGGGCATGTAACAGGTATCATGTATGCCTTCCCTTTCGATAAGAAAAACCCCGAGATGGTCGAAAAACTGCTAAATGTCTTAAAAGAAATATGTGATATGGCTATAAACCTTGGTGGCGTGCCTTGGAAACCCTCCCCCACTGTCCAGAAGGTTGTTTTAGAACACGCAGACCCCGAATTCGTCAACCTCATGAAAAAGATAAAAACACTACTAGATCCCAATGGAATAATGGCACCCGGACAATGGGGTCTATAGGTGATGATAAAAATGGTTTTAGAAAAACATAAGGATATACTACACCGATGCTACAAATGCCAGTACTGTAGAACTACCGGCCCCAACCTGTTTTATCAGAATTGTCCCTCATACGTCAAATATAAATTCGAAACTTTTACGGGTGGCGGTAGGATGTGGATGGCTAGAGGGGTGTCTGAGGAGGAGTTCGGTCTTGAGGATGAGATAGTAGACATACTTTTTGCCTGTCAAACCTGTGGAAACTGCTCCACCCAATGCATCTACCCGATAAAGGACAGTATACTAAAAATAATTGAGGCGACCAGAGCTGAAGCCGTTAACGCGGGGGTTACACTTCCCGGCCGTCAGAGGGACTTCGGTGTACACCTCGGCAAGGAACACAACCCCTACCTTGAACCTCACAGCACAAGGTGGGACTGGTTACCTAAAGAAATCAGTCTTCCAGAGAAGTCGGAAACTGTTTACTTTGTGGGCTGCACCTCAGCTTACCGACAGAAGGTTCTGGCACAAGACACCGTCGCGGTTTTCAAGAAAGCCGGCGTGAATTTCACCATAATGAAAGACGAGTGGTGCTGCTCCTCTCCCCTGCTCAGAACCGGACAGTGGAAAACGGATTATGTCTCAGCGTCTCAGATAGCTCAACACAACATCCAAGAAGCCAATAAAACAGGTGCCAAAAAAATAGTGACCACCTGTTCGGGATGCTTCAGAGCCTGGAAAAAGGACTACTTGGAAGAATACGACTGGCTTCTCAGTTCCAAGCACGAGTTTGAGGTCATACACACCACACAGCTTCTGGAAAACATGATAAAAAACGGGGAAATAGAACTCCCCAATGAGGTCAAAATGAAAGTAACCTACCACGACCCCTGCCACTTGGGAAGACACATGCTTGTGTATGAATCACCGAGGAATGTGCTCAAAAAGATACCGGGAATTGAAGTGGTTGAAATGCCCCGAAATAGACAAAACTCTTGGTGCTGCGGATCTGGAGGTGGAGTAAAATCGGGTTACGGCGATTGGTCGGTTGAGGTTGCTAACCAGAGGGTAATGGAAGCCGAAAAGCTAGGGGTGGAAGTTATAGTGTCTGCCTGTCCTTTCTGCTGGCGTAATCTTGAGGATGCTATAAACAAGTACAACTCCAAACTGATGATGTACGATGTTATACAACTGGTTAGAAAGTCGATGGGTGCCTAAGAAACGCTCATATTAAAAGGGCTGCAATCCAAACCCTTCTTTTTATTATAAAGTTGCCGAGTGGGCAGTCGCTGCGTAAACACTTAGAGGTATTTAGCAACCACAGAAACTTGCGTAGGTTTTCAAAATTTCTATGGAGAAAGCTGAATTTGTATTTTTTAGGAAATATAAAAAAGAGGGGAGTTCCTTTGGAGGGTTTTTACGAATCTGATTCGTTTCTCTCCATTTCCATTATTTCGATTATTGAGGTTTTCCCCCATTGAAATGTAATTGAGCCGGAAATTATTGTTTTATAGTTCGTCAGGATAGTGTCTGTTAAAATTTCTTTCCTGCTCCTCCCTGTGTGAGTTCTTCGCCTAGCGCTAATCGTACTAGGTTGCTCAGTATATAGGGCTCCAGTTCTTGGGCTTTGGCTCTGCTCCTTAGACTAAGAACACATAGTGGACAAAGGAAAACCATCGCTTCTGCTCCATGTTTCTTAGCGTCCATAAGGTTCTTCATGCGCCATTCTTCTATCTTCTCTTTTGGTACGTTAACCATTGCCGCCATGGTTCCGCCGCAGCAGAGGGCACCCATTTTGTCGTATTCTCTTTTCACCCTCTCAACGCCTATGAGTTTGAAGAGTTCGTCAAGCATTTTGTCCTTTTGGAAAGTGTACCTTGAGGCGCAGGGCTGCTGGTAGGCTATCTTCATGTTGAGTTTCTTTACCTTGTTCTTATTAGCCTTAACGTAGTCTCGTAGATACTCTATTATGTGAATGGGTTTGAATGGCAGTTTTACTCCAAATTCTTTAGCTTTGGTGGTTAACATGGCGTAGCAGTCGTCGTGGAAGCATATTATCTCCTTGGCACCGGTTTTGGCTAGGTCATCCACAAAGGCTTTGATTCCCTTCTTAACTTCGCTGGGCTTTCCCACATGTATCCAGCCGATTTTGCAGAAGTAGTCTCCTCCCTTAATAACGGTCAATCCATCGAAAAGCTGTCCCTCAATAACTCCGGGTAGAAAATCTCCCACAGTACAGAGAGTAATGGCTGGTTTTCCAGGCTTCCCCTTTTTAACTTCGCTGGGTAACTGCGAAGCCATACTCATCATTCCCAGTGATTGATCGGTGACTTTAAATGTTCCAGTCTCCTCCTGTCGCTCGTTGATTAAGTCAAAGGGGTTGGCTCCCTCTGGACAGAACATATTGCAAGCGGCGCATGTTATACACTCCGCGGTCACTGGCGTGGGCTTACCTTCGATTAATTTTTTAAACTCTGCCTTGGCTTTTTCCTCGGGGTAGGCTAAATAGGGGCACTTCATCAGGCATTCTCCGCAAAGAGTACATTTTTCTTCGTAAAACATAATATTACCTCCACCTTCAGATTTAGTATACGATTATCATTTTATTATATATCTTTAACCACTTTTTTAAATTTTACAAAAAAGGGTGAAGGAAATCAAAGCAGCAGAACGCATCACGAATTGTTACGCATCCCGGGTGAACCAAAAATAGAAATTAGTGGGGTTAAAAATTTTAAGAGGTCTAAAGTTCTTTTGAAGCGCCTTTTAAAGCAAAAACTAGGGTTCACTATAGTTTATTCTTCTAATAGCCCCCTGTAGTGGTGGGTCAAAAAATCCTGATCAAAAAATAGCAAAGACAATAAGTTATCAATGGGGGAAGAAACATCTTATTAAACTAGTTGAATGAGATGGTTAGGAAACCTTCATATGAGTTGATAGACAGCTTTTTATATATTCGTACTACTATATGTAGTACGGAGGTATCTTGTTGAAGGTTAAAGTTACTAGAAAATTTCAGATCACTATCCCTCTAGAGATTCGTAAAAAAATTGATGTGAAGGTTGGTGACGAATTGATAGTGAGGGAAGAGGAGGGTAAAATTGTTTTTATCAAATCTCCTTCCCTCAGGGAGCTTGCTGGCGCTTGGGACCATATCGAAAGCACAGAGGACTTTATGGAGGATGTTAGAAGGATGTGGAAAACATGGAAACTAAAATAATGCTTGACACTGATGTTCTTATAGACTATCTTAAGCGTAAACCTCAACCTGTAGCTGTTGAAATATTCAACGGAATAGAAAAGAGATACTACGAGGCTTATGTAAGCGCGATAACTGTTTTTGAGGTTTATCATGGGGCTAGGTTGAGTCCCAATCCCGAAAAAGCGATGAGTGTAGCAAACAATCTTTTCAACGACTTAATAATACTTTCATTTAATGAACAAACCGCAATCGATGCCTCAGAGATTTACGTGCAGTTAGAAAAGAAAGGTTTAGCTCTCGAAATACGAGATGTTTTCATAGGTGCTCAAGCAAGAGTAAAAAGGCTCCTTCTAATCACCAAGAACATAAAACATTTTGAAAGAATAGCCGAACTCAAGGTTTTCACACCTCAAGAGCTTTTGAAAGAAACAACTCAAACCTAGCTAGTCTAAAAGATGTGGGTAGTTTGTGCAATCGCTCACTCATTTAAATACTGTAAAATTGAGTAATTTATTATTGTAAATTAATAGTTTAAAAAAAATCATAGTATATAGGCGGGATTATAATGATTGTTGTTAGAAAACCTGAGAGCATTTACCAGGCTAGGGGAAACATTGAGAATGGAACTTTCAGTGGTCGCTGGCATTTTTCCTTTGACCAATACTATGATCCAAAATTTGTGCATTTTGGCACCCTGCGGGTCTTTAATGACGATACTCTCTCGCCAGGCGCCGTCTGGCCTCTTCACCCACACCGTGACAATGAGGTAGTGACCTATTGTGCTGAAGGGGAGTTCCGCCACGCGGATGAACACGGAAAAGGGGGTATCCTCAAAAGGGGCTGGGTTCAGCACACAACTATTGGAAAAGGTATGTGGCACTCCGAGATTAACAATTTACCAGATTCGCCCATGCGATTCATTCAGATGTGGTTCACCCCCTCAGCCCGAGGCCTGGAGCCTTCTGTGGAACAGAAGAAAGTGTTGAAAGAGGAGAGAACAAATAAGTTTCTGCCCCTAGTTTCTAACACTCACCCCGATGCCCTTAAAATAAAATCCGATGCCGAGGTATACTCCTGCTTCCTAGAGACTGGGAAAATAGTGAACCATACTTTTAAAGCTGGCAGGGGTTGCTACCTTTATGTCCTTGAGGGGGGACCGGTAAAGGTTAATGATCATAAGGTTCCCACTCTAGGTGCGGCAATGATTACCGATGAGCGAGCCTTCAATGTTACCGCTGATAGAGATTCTGAACTCCTCCTTATAGATGTTCTGCTTATCTGAATAAACGAATGCTAAATCTTCAAGTTGAAGGAAAAAGGGTTGAGTATGGTACTAATTTATATATTTATAATCGGAATAACATTTTTTAAAGATTTTAGGAGAGAGGTTTTATGGGTCATAAATCCGCTGTTGGAAAAATTCTTGAAAACACGTATCTAATCGATGGAAATATGGCTGGGATTCCCCAGATTCTTTCACTTTATGTGGTGAAAGGAAAAAAATCCGCTCTTATTGATAGTGGAACTAGCCAGTTTGCAGGAAATGTCGTTGACCAACTTAAAAAGCTAGGCCTATTCCCGGTTGATTACATCATCATAACGCATGAGCACTGGGACCACACGCAGGGCGCCGCTCCTCTCCTTAAGGCCTTGGGGAAGAAGGTTAAGGTCTACGCATCGAAGACCGCTCAACCCATGATTGAGGATCCGAGCAAAATCGGGTACGACTTCGGAATGGGGCCTATTGAGGCGGTGAAAAACGTGACGCCCCTAAAGGAGGGAGACGTGGTTGATCTCGATGGTGTGACACTGGATGTTATGACTGTTCCTGGACACACTCCGGGGCATATAGCTTTGTACGACAAGTCGAATGGAAACATCTTTGTGGGGGACAGCATAGGAAACAAGGTTGATGCTACTACGTTTATACCTTCTCATAATCCCCCGTGGTTTAACAAGGAGCAACTTTACGCAACTCTGGACAAACTGAAGAAGGTCAAATTTAACAGCATATGTTTGGGTCACTACGGCTGCTGGGATGGCCCCGACGCGAAGAAAATACTGGATGATGCAAAAGTGGTCTTCGAAAACTTCTGGGCCTTCTTTGATAAGAATAGAGACAAGCTGGGTGACATCAACTATCTGACAAAATCGCTTACCCAAAAATATCTATCCAAATCGAAAACAGTTGAGAGAGTGGGAGAGGTTTTCGCCCAAGTGGTGATAACCTGGCTTCGAGACGGCTTCAAACACTACAACAAAATACAATAATCGAAAGCATCACACCAATTTCTCAACTTTCCTTTTTTTATATTAAAAAAGTCTTCAGCGAAAAATTTCCAAAAAAACCAAGTTTAGTTTTTAGTTTTTTAATATTGGCAAATAGCTGAGGAAAGGAAGATTATACTGATATATTTTAATTTCTTTTCACTCGTGGCATAGTTTTCGTCTCCACCCAAATCTGGTTCTTGGGGCGTTTTACCCCTTAATGAACATCTCCTTAATGATCTCACGGTATGTGAGAAAAGAAATTATAAGAAGGTAAAGAAAATAAGTTTCATGCCACCTTAAGGGCATGAGCAAGAGAATGACAGAAACAATTATGAGAAAAAGCTGTTCTAATTGAACTAACATTTTTCAAAAATTTATAACGGGTGAGGTTTTTATGGGTCATAAAATCGAGGTTGGAAAAATTCTTGAAAACATTTATCAAATTGATGGATACTATTTTGACATTCCCCAGCTTATTTCACTGTATGTGGTGAAAGGAAATAAAACTGCTCTCATTGATAGTGGAACCAGCCAGTCTGCAGGAAAGGTCGTCGACTCACTTAAAAAGCTAGGCCTATTTCCGACAGATTATATTATAATAACGCATGAACATGCTGATCACATTCAGGGATGCGCCCCCATTGTTAAGGCTATGGGGAAGAAGGTTAAGGTCTTTGCAGGGAAGAATGCTAAGATCATGATTGAGGATCCGAGCAAAATCGGGTACGACTTCGGAATGGGGCCAATAGAGCCGGTGACAAATGTTACAGCGTTAGATGATGGTGATGCAGTGGATCTCGGTGGAGTTGAGCTTGAAGTCATTACCGTTCCGGGACACACGCCGGGCCACATAGCTCTGTACGATAAAGCTAACAGAAACATTTTCGTAGGGGATTCCATAGGGTACAAGGTTGACGAAACCACGTTTTTAGCCCCCATTATTCCGCCCTGGTTCAATAAGGAGAATTTTTACTCTACTCTGAACAAGCTAAAAAGGGTTAAATTTAACAGCATATGCGTGGGCCACTTCGGCCTCTGGGACGGTTCCGATGCAAAGAACATACTAAATGAGGCAAAAAAGGTATTCGACAATTACTGGAACTTTTTCCAAGAGAATAAAGACAAGCTGGATGACATCGACTATCTTAGGAAGACAATAACTCAAAAATATCTACCCAAGTCGAAAGCTGTAGAAAGAGTGGGAGAAGCCTTCCCTATGCTACTGGCAACACATATGAGAGACGGCTTCAAATACGCCAACAAACTAAAATAATTGAAAGACATTACACGAACTTTACAACCATTTTTTCCCTACCAATTTCACCATAAACTGAAACTCCTCAGCAAAAATGTTACTTGTTCCTTTATGTTTTCGGGACTTTTTCGTGCCAATTTTTATATATAACCTTAGCAAGATATTAGATTAAATTATTTGTAATAAAAAGTAAAATAAGAGGAGTTTCGGAATGGCTAAAAAAGATAAACCTGAACCTTCCAGTGGTTCCAGTCGTTCCAGAAGAATTGTTTTCACTCGGGACGCTACGGGTCTTATTCGAGAGGTTTCAGTTAAGGACGCTTTTATAATGGTTTTTTCTCTCGTCATAGGCGGCGGAATACTATTCCTTTCTGTCCAGTCTCTACAGCCAGGCTATTTTCCGGGGGCAAACTTGTCTGTGTCTTATCTTCTTGGACTTGTTTTTGTAATTCCCCTTTACATAGTTTACGCAATATTTTCTAGAGCTATGCCCCGCAGTGGAGGCGACTATATCTTCGTCAGCAGGATTCTCGGACCCGGTGTGGGCTTTGTTGCATCTTGGGGTGTTTGGGTTAGTACTCTCCTCACTATGGGTGTGCTGGTCTATCAGGCTATCCCCTTCATAAGTTATTTCGTTATGCTCTATGGCTTGTTCTCATGGAATTTCAGTCTCTTAGGTTTGTCTATATGGTTAACAGATCCGATATGGGGAGTGATTCTTGGCGTGGTCTTGGTTCTAATATTCGGCGGGATCCTTATGGTAAGCATGAGATCCTCCATTTGGCTTATACGCATCTTGTTCTTTGTTCCTTTGATAGGTGCCTTAGCGATGGTTTGGGTACTCTCCAGCCACTCGTCCCTTGACATGATCTGGGCCTGGAATAGCATTTTCGGCTGGGGCACAACGAATATTTTGGGAGCCTTCGGAGACCTATTCAGGGTTGCATATACGCTTCCTGTCCTAGCTTGGTGGATACCATACTCCATCAACTCCATGAGCGGCGGCATGAGCGCAACTTTAGGTGCTGTAGTCGTTGCCATGTTCGCCCTCGGCGGTGGTTACAGTCTAAGTATAATCGGCGGAGAGGTCAGGGACACAAGGAGAACATTCTACGTAGCGATGGTGATAAGCGTGATATTTATAGCACTCCTATACATCGGATTGCTTTATCCCCTGCAGTCTAATTGGGGATCATTTGTTCAACTGTACGACTTCCTCACTTACACTAAGAATCCTATCTTCGGCGTGATGTGGTGGTCTTTGCCTCAGTTTAGCAGCCCATTCTCTTGGTTCAGCGGTTGGGGTAGCCTGCTGCCTTGGAATACTCTGCAGTACTGGATACAGTACATGGGTTGGTTTTTCGCTGGAAAGCTTCCTACACCCTTTCCTGCCAGCATCCCCTTATTCGCTGCCCCGCTTGCTGGTTTGAACTGGTTGGGATTGTTCATAGTTTTTGCGGGTTTACTCTGGCTGATCAACGGTATTATCCCGATCCTGCTCACCACTTCGAGATACGTTTTCGCGTGGAGTTTCGATAGAGTAATGCCTACAAAACTGAGCACACTGAATGAGAGAACAACCACACCGATATACGCCATTGGCATCTCCATGGCTGTGGCTATTGTTGGAATAATACTGAGCTATTTTAGTACCATTCAGGCAGCACTCAACGCAGTTTTCCTAGGAGTTATTTCGATACTCTTAACCGTTATTGCGGGACTGCTTTACAACAGACGGAGGAAAGACCTAGCCGCACAAACATACAATCCGAAAATCGGAAAAGTCCCTGTATTACTTATATGTGGCGGTATCGCATTAGTATTTGCAGTACCTTTAATACTAGGTGCACTAGTGACCTTTAACCTCGGCTCATTCCTCGTTATAGCGATTGTCTACATTATTGGAGCAGTAATCTATTTCACTATGCGGAGACGAAACAGAAAAAAGGGCATAAACCTGAAGGAAATTTTCAGAAGCATACCCCCCGAGTAACACACAATAATAATTGAAGCATTAGCGAAGCAAAACAGCTTCGCCTCTTTTTATTTTATTTTTGAAAGAATATCCCAAGCGCGGTAAGAATGTTTCTTTCAAACAACCCGTATTCGCTTTCAATCTACACGCTAGTTCTTGCCAGTCATCATAAACTCCACCAGAAAAGTACCAAAAAATTTCTATAAACCTTATAACAATTTTATACTAAAGTCCATTCAAATAAAATACTAAAACTATGGATTAAACCCTGATTCAAACTTCTTTAGCTTCCCGCAGCTAATCAACCCTAACCTAGGAACGATACTTGTAGGTGTATGTAACCTTGACGGTTAATCATAAGTTAGTATATGAGTTACTTGAGGAAACCGTGGGGCCGGACCATATTTCGGATGACCCGGCTGTGCTGGAGGCATACTCTAGAACAGGTTGGGTTTTGGGGAGGAAGTTAAAGAAAAGGCCCGGCTTTGTGGTTTTACCAGGTTCTTTAGACGATGTTCAGGCTATAGTTAGAACGGCGAATAAGTATAGTGTTCCTTTCATCCCTGTTGGTAGTTTTCTACACTGGAGTTGTCAAGCCTCATATCCCGAGACAATAATTCTGGATTTCAAAAGAATGAACAAGATATTGAAAATGGATGAGAAAAACATGTACGCAGTAATAGAGCCGTTCGTCACCTACTCTCAGCTTCAAGCCGAGGCAATGAAGAAGAAACTTTGGCTGCCGGTTCCGTCAAGCGGCGGAAACACCTCAGTGCTTGCTAACCATCTCTTCTGCGGCTCCCACTTCGCTATGCACAGGATTCCATATTACGCTCGCGCCGTCCTTGGAGTGGAGTGGGTTTTACCCACGGGAGAGCTCCTCAGGTTGGGCTCAGCGGGTTACGGTGATGGTGATAACTATTTCTGGGGAGAGGGCCCGGGGCCGGATTTAAGGGGGTTGATGAGAGGCTACGGTGGGGTGCTCGGAGGCTTGGGAGTGGTCACAAAGATAGCTGTTAGGCTTTACCCCTGGACAGGTCCGGAGATTTTCCCATGCAGGGGAGTTTATCCCGAGAAAATTTTTGACTTTCCGCAGGACTTGGCAAAGCTTTACTTGGGTCTCTTTCCCACCACGGAGGATGCTGTTAACGCCGTATATGAGATTTGTAAGGCTGAGATAGGTATGTCACTCCACCTCGTGAGTACGGCGATGGCTATGGCTCCGATGTCTAAGAGCAGGGAAGAGTTCATGAATCTCTGCCAAGCCTTCAAGAATGTGAAGGAGTTTCTTCTGTTCATGAGTTTCAAAACCTCCCCCAGAGTCATAGACTACGAGAAGAAGGCTTTACAGAAAATTGCTGAGGAGAACAAGGGAATGCTTTTACCCGATGAGATGGTTTCACAGCTCCGCGAAGGCATCCCTGAGACCATAAGGAGCAGCGTTTCAATGCGCATACTTAACCCCACAGGAGGATACGATGTTTTCAGGTCATGGGCGGAGTCCCTTGATAAACTCTTGGATCAGCTTAAGGAAGCAAAAAATTTCCTCCAAGAAAAATATGGAGACCTCATCTACTTCTATTACATGATTCCTCTGGAGCTTGGACACTTCGGCCACGTCGAACTCAGCATACTCTACGACCCCGTAACCCAGCTTGAGGAAGCCTATGAATGCCAAAGCATCGGCCTGAAACAGGACGCTGAGCAGAAAATGTACGTCACCGGCTCCGCTGGAGTTGCCCACGATATCCTAGGGCCGTCTTATGGTAACTATCAATTATTGTTAAGAAAAATAAAGAAGAGCATCGATCCGAATAACGTTTCTAATCCCCCATACCCCATAGATGGAGAAAAATAGAGGGTGAATACATGCCAATGGAAATACAGGAGCTTGAGAAGATTCTCGGCAAGAACCGCGTCATTAGCACCCCTAGCGTATTGAAGCTCTACTCTTCGGATAAGAGCAGTTTTGACCCAGATAGGACACCTGCCTGCGTCTTAAAACCTAGGAACGTGAGTGAAATTCAAAACATTATAAAGTTCTCCACTAAACATAGGAAGCCATTAACCCCCAGCAGCTCAGGAGTGCACTTCTACGGGAGAACGATTCCAGCGGATGGGGGTATTGTGGTTGATCTCAGCGAAATGAACCGCATAGTTAAAATCGATGCTCGGAACAAAAACGTGACCGTTGAGCCGGGTGTAACTTTTTCTCAGCTTGAAAGTATTAAAGAACAAGGGCTAATACCTTTATTCCCACTATGTCCTCCACAGGAAAAATCAGCCCTAACTAGCTACCTTGAGAGGGAGCCACTACTGATACCAAAACTCGAGTATTACGATCCCATACTTACTATGGAGGTGGTTTTGCCGACTGGTGAAATTCTCCGAACAGGCTCCGCGGCGGTTACGCCCAGTAAATTTGCTGAGTACGTGGTACCCTTTGGACCCGGGCTGAACTGGAATCAGTTTTTCCAAGGTGCACAGGGAACACTCGGAATAGTAACCAGCGCAACCATAAAAATCGAGCATCTCCCTCAGCTGGATAAACTCTATTTCCTAACCTCAAACAGCTTGGAGGACTTAATAGACCCCCTGTACACGGTTCAGAGATGGCTGCTGGGTCGTGAATGCCTAATAATCAACGGTTTGAACCTGGCGATGATTCTAGCCAGCCACAACTCAGAAATTGAAAAGCTGAGACAGAAATTGCCTCAGTGGACGCTGATCCTCTGCCTCTCGGGAGGTGTAAAACTTCCCGAGGATAAGATAAAGCAAGAGGAGGAGGATTTCCTCGACGGCTTAAAGGAATTCAAAGCAAAACCATCAACCACACTAGCGGGACTGGAAAAAAGTATTCTCCCAATGCTCAGACAATCCTACAAGGGCCAGCACTGGAAGCTTGGGTGGAAGGGCGATTTTCAAGACATACTTTTCATCACCACTCTGGACAAAACTTCAGATTTCATCAGAGCCGTAGGCGATACGTCCTCTGATATCGGTTACCCCCTTGGGGAGATTGGTTGCTACATTCAGCCCCTGGTGAGGGGAGGTGCGTGTCACTTGGAATTCACCCTCTTCTATGACTCTTTAAACAAAAAACAGAGGCAAATGGTGAAGAAGACCTATGAGAAGCTTGTAGAAGTCCTGTTTGATATGGGGGCCTTTTACTCCCGACCGTACGGTTCTTTCCTATCCGGTATCACTTATGAGAGAAACCAAGCATATAGTAGGGTTTTGAAGGAGATTAAGGAGATTTTTGACCCTAATAATATAATGAACCCTGGAAGGCTCTGCTTCTAGGGAAGGGATGAATGAATATGCCTCTTGAAGATTGTGAATCAAGTCTGGAACTATGCTTTAGATGCTCACGGTGCAAGTGGATTTGCGACTGGGATATCAAGAGCGCAGAGTTTACCTATATTTGCCCCAGCCTCAAAAAATTTCTTTTCGATGCTTATTCTGCCCAAGGGAGAATGGATATCGCCAGGGCATTTTTAAGGGGAGAGCTAGACTATAGCGATAAACTCTTGGAAATAATATACGCTTGCACTCTTTGTGGGGGCTGTGAAATAACCTGTAAGCGTAACCAGGCAAAGATGGAGCCTCTAAAAGTGCTTCACGAGTTAAGGTTCAAGTGTGTCAACGATGGAAAAGGACCGATGGAGCAACACAAAAAATTCGCTGAGAATATTGAGAAATACCACAATCCCTACGGCGAACCCCACGAAGCCAGATTTGAATGGATGCCCGAAGGCGAAACAGACAACGAGAAAGCAGAAGTTGGCCTCTTCATTGGCTGCACCATCCCCTACAGGCTACCGAACGTGGCAAGAGCAGCAGTCGGTATCTTGAAAAAGCTTAACATAAAATTTAGGGTTTTTCAAGCTGAAGAGTTTTGTTGTGGAGGTGTGCTTTACAGGGTTGGTTTAGTCTCAAAGGCCCGCGAACTCATGGAACACAACTTAAGGGTGATAGCGGGGTTAGGGATAAAGAAATTGTTATTTGTTTGTCCCGGCTGCTACGAAACATTCAAGTCGATATATCCTAAGCTTGGAGGCACCCTAAAATTCGAGGTTCAGCACATGGTGGAGTTCCTCTCGCAACTCGTGGACAGTAAGAAAATAAAGTTTAATGAATCATGCCAACAGGTCACATACCACGATCCATGTCATCTGGGAAGGCTAACGGGGCTCTATGAGCAACCAAGGAAAATACTTAACGCGATCCCAGGGTTAACACTGATGGAGATGGAAAGAACAATGGACAACGCGTGGTGCTGTGGTGCTGGCGGGGGTGTTAAGGCTGCCTTTAACGACTTCGCCCTCTGGTCTGCCAGAGAGAGGCTGGAGGAGGCGAAGACAACAGGCTCAAGATTGCTTTTAACCGCTTGCCCATTCTGTGAGTTAAACCTTAAAGACGCTGAAGTCCACGATGAATATCCAGAGGTTAAGGACATTCTCGAACTCGTGTACGAAACACTAAAAACTTGATTATTTTTTCCCTCCCCGTCCACCTCGCAATCGGCGATGATTTCTAAAATTTACAATCAAGACTACGAAAGTTAGTAAATAATCGAAGAGAAAAATTATCCTTAATCTTTTGATTTTCTTGTACAATTCTTGTTTCAGGTTGCGAAATTGAGTGTTCGGTTAACTCTCTGGTTGGTTATTCTATGTGTTATCGTTTCGATTTTAATAGTTTTAAAAAAATATAAAAGATAGTTAATCTTAATTTTAAAAGAGGCATGGAAATTGAGCGAAGAGAGAATAAGCTATGGGATTTACTCACCGGGTGTTCTCGGTGTTTTTATTTTCGCGATTGTAGCATGCTTTTTCCTTTACCTAATATTTAACAATTTAGTTATAAGATACATTATAACGATAATTATTCTTGCATTAGCCATTATTATTGGGCTAATATTTTATGAAAGTAGCAGTCCCCTAAGGGTTAAGCGGAGCATTATACTCGTAGAGTTTGCCGAACCGAAGGAAAACTCTGTTATGCTCGATGTGGGGACAGGCCGAGGATTAGTGGCAATAACACTCGCGAAGGCTTGTAAAAACTGCAAGGTGACTGGAATCGACACCTGGTCTCCCCTCTCTTTGTCAGGTGTCTCCGGAAACACCATGGAAAACGCGCAGAAAAACGCGGAAATCGAAAAAGTGGAACATAAAGTCAAATTCCAGCAAGCCGACGCTCGAAAACTACCCTTTCCGGACAACACCTTTGACCTAGTCGCCTCCCACGAGGTTCTAGACAGCATAGTCGTTGGAAGAGACAAGGTATTAAAGGAAATATACCGGGTTACAAAACGGGGAGGAAAATTTGTTTTCTCAACAGCGTTATCAAAATATATCCTCATCCGAAAATGTTCCAAAATGGGATTCAAGAAATTCCAATCCGTGAGACTCGGCTTAAGGGAAGGAGCCATCACCTACTACGTCCTATGCAGAAAATAGAACAAACAAGATTTTTTATTAAGAGTTAGAATGGATTATTACAAGTTCTAACAAAGTTTTCTAATACCTTTTATTAGAAACCGTAACCTTTATCACTCATTTACAATATTATATTAATTACAGCGAAAATGGAAGTGAGCTTGTTTGGGAAAAACCTGTGGAGAATGTCTTTACCATCGAAACAAAAGACCTGACGGAGTGAACATATCTTCGAGTTACGTTTGGTGCGATTACCACAGTGATAATAAACAGAGAAATGGTACCTGTAGCTACTTTAAACAGTGATAAGCGACAAACCTTATTCCCTATTTTTTTCAAGCTTTTTCCCAAGATAGACAATACTCCTCTTGCGTGGAAAAAATGAAAACCATAAATAAAAGAGAAGTCTATTGAGTGAAGATAGTTTAAAAGTCTGTTGAGGGGAAATTTATTCTTTCTAAATACTCACTAGCGAGTTCATGGTTGTGTTCAAGAAGTTCTTTGCTTCTTAGAACTTGTCTCTCAATCCGATCCAAACCCATGTGGAAAGTTTCGTTTACACTCCAGCCTTCGGCGGAGCTGAAAAAGGATCCCTTTACGGTTCTTAGATGTAGGCGGCAGTGGACAATTTGATCCCCCTTGTGGGTTGTGCCATGAGTTTTCATGTAGACGAAAAGTGTGCCGAGTTCTAGTATTTTTTCGAATCTGCTTCTGAATGAATCGAAATCCTTCATTATGAAATCTCGTTGTGTTTCGTCTATTTCCAATTCTTTGACGGAAAACTGTATGGCAAGCGTCGGTTTTTTCATTTCCATTTGGGCTATTGGCTCAAGAAAATCTCTTTTGGTCACTATGCCTGCGAGTTTTTCTCCTCTGACAATAACTAATGAGGAAACGTCGGAATCATGCATTTTTTTATCAGCTTCCTTCAGGCTAGTCTCAGGTGAGATCGTAATTAGGGGGCTTGACATTATGTTCTTCACCGTAGCGTTTAGAACCTCAAATTTCTCTCTCCCAACTATCTCGCCAAACCTTTCGGGGTCTATCGGTTGGAAGAAATGATCAATAACATCTCGTATGCTCACCATCCCCACAGGCTTTCCATGGCTAACTACAGGTGCGTGAGAGATGTTATGCTCCTTAAAGAGGTTCAGCAGTCCTCCTATCGACTCCTCTTCATCAACAACAATGAGCTGTTTAGTCATTATTCCTTCAATTTTGTTGTTACCCCATCCTGTCAATACGACTCCATGAATAATATGCTCATCTGTGACAACCCCCACAACCTTCCCTTCGCTGAAAACTGGAAGCTCTCTAAGACTATTCTCTATCATCAAACTAGCCGCCTTACTAAGAGAATCCCGTTCTCCAACTTCGGGGGCTTTACGCATCAACCTCTCTACTTTAGCTTTAGATGGGTCAAGCCTCCTCGACCTAACTATCCATCGCTGCGCCAATATACCCTCATATCTGCCTCTGCTATCCAAGACAATCAATACAGGTACCATTCCTTTTTTAAAGAGCGAGAGACATTGGGTGAGTGTAGCTTCTTTGCTAACGCTGGTAAATTTCTTTGAAAAAACTTCTCCAACAGTAGTGCTTGAACTCATATCTTACTTCTCCTTTGTCTTTTCCAAAAAATCCAATAAACACTAAAATTTAATGACACGCCGTTAGATAACCTTTATTGTTTGAAACTAAGCAAAAAAACTGCCTTTAATTTGTGAAAATAGTTTATTAAGAAATTATCACTAACGGTAATTAGCCCGAAAAACGTGTATGATTGGACATTTTGGTGGTATGATTTTCTTGCCCGAAGCGGACATTTATGAAAAACTAAGGCAAACTATGAATAAGGGAACAGCCATTAAACTGCCAAAACACAAAGCAGTTATGGAGATGCTTAAAAGTATTTTCAGTAAAGAGGAAGCATCTCTCCTAAGTGTTTTTGAGAAAACTGGTCAGCCCCTACCCGCAGAGAATATATCACAACTATCGGGAGTCCCGAAGGAGAGAGTGGTTCAGGTTTTCGATGACATGGCTTATAAGGGCAAGGTGGTTAAGGCGGGAAATTTTTACGTCATGATGCCCTTCGTTCCCGGACTGTTCGAGGTTTACTTCACCCACAATAGGGACGACCCCAAGAAAATGAAGAAAGCAGCAAGCGTACAGAGAATTATTCTACTCCGGTCACCCCTTCGAGCTAATCGCAGGCAGCTACACCCTTTACCGTGTTATACCCGCTGTGGAGCCCACAGAGAAAACAATCGAAATAAACAAATCATTAGAGGTACAGCACCAAGTTTTACCCTACGAGGTTCTAAAGGAGTATCTCTCAAAGGCTAATCTGTTCGCCGTAGTTCCCTGCAGCTGTCGAAACGCAGCCAAATACGCCGGTCATCCCTGCGAACGCACAGACGAAAACTTCTGCGTTACAACAGGATTCCTCGCAAAGAGCGTACTCGACCAAGGAGTAGGGCGCCAGGTCACCCTAGACGAACTCATGGAGGTTATGAAGAAAGCTGAGAAAGCGGGACTGGTACACGAAACCATAAACATACAGGACACCTCAGTATTCATCTGCAACTGCTGTCCCTGCTGCTGCGGCTTTCTAAAATCAGTTAAGGAATTCCAAAACTACAACGCCATAACAAAGGCAAACTTCATCCCCCGAACCGATAACAATCTCTGCAGTAAATGCGAAAAATGCGTAGAAATCTGCCCCATGGAAGCCCGGTACCACCACTGGCCCATTCAGAAGACCTGTCCGACAACCTGATTATAACGAGAGAAGACCTCTGCATAGGTTGCGGCGTCTGCGCCTCCAACTGTCCAAAAGAAGCCATCACCCTCGAAAAAGTCAGAGACATTGTACCAGTTAAAAACCAAGCCGAAATGGAACAAAAATTCAAGGAAGTAAGAGTTCACTAATTTAAACCTTCTCATTTTTTTAAAAATCCAAAGAAGAATAGTGAAAAAATAATGTTAAAAGGAAAGACGTATGGATGGTGCCTCCAAGAGAAATGGTTAAGTTTCATTTTGTAGGCTCAATTTCTTATTGCAATTTGGGCAGGTTCCCCTCATCTTAATCCACTCAAATAGGTGGTCTTTGTGGCTTAGGACGCCACAGTATGGGCATTTGACATACTGTTCTTCTGTAACGATTTCGGTCTGGCATACGGAGCATTTCAGTCGGGCTCCTCCACAGTTGGGGCAGAACTTGGTGTTCCCTTGGATTTCGAAGCCGCAGAAGAGGCAGCACCACTTTCCGAGAACGGGTGTGATTATTTTTAGTCGGCCTAGCTTCTTATCTATAGAGGCTAGCTTGGTGCTGTATTTAGTGTAGATTTCCCGGTACTCGTCAGGGGTAAGTTTTCCGGCGTCGAATCGGGCGTTTATCTCTTGCATCAGATCCTTGAGAGCCACCCTTTTCGCTTCAAGGTTTTCCGCCGTACGCCGGGTTTTGGTAGGCTTCGCACGCTTCGGAGCAGCTGTCGGTAGCGCTTCACCTTCGGGTGTTATCTTCCTAACCTTGAGCACCATCTTCGGCTCTGGAGCACTCTCCCTGCTCCCCCTTGGAGTGGAAGCCGGCGTATACTTGGCTGGACTCCGAGAAGTAGGAACCCGTTCATACCTGGTTGGAGCTTCCACCTCAGCAGCCTGTTCTTCCCTCCTGCTTCGCAATCCCAAGCCTAAAACTGATAGAACCGCGACCACAACCAGACCTAGAGCTAAGTAAACTAGGGGATTTAAGCCGCTCGGCATAAGCAGGAAAAAGAGTGCCAACAGTATGTAGGGCGAAAGGGCTCCTTGAGGTATAAAGGTTCCCAGTATGGCGAAATTAGTTAAGTGGGTAGTATACGCGGTTACCGTGTTGCTTATCGTGTCTACAGTACTTGGGAGCTGAATCCAATTTCCTAAGGTTTCATTCCAGTACCATATCGCAAGAGTTCTTTCATTGAGACCGAGTTCTGCAACTTTTGAGTCAGTGTAGTGTATGATTATGTTGATTCCCTGAAGCGCACTGCTGTCATTTACCGATATGCTTACAAAACATTCGAGGAAGGCTAAACCGGAGGGCGGACCTCCCCCTACACCACCTACCCTTCTCGACATGTTCAGTGAGACTGGATTATTAAGGTTTAAGGAGAGCTCCACACCCAACTCGCTGGAAGCATCCCACAGTTGGTTTCCACTCGCAAATTCACGGGTGAAAATCAAGGCGGCTTGATTTTCTTCGATTCCCCAGGCTCCTTGGGTTGGTTCTGGATTGGCGAGGTTTCGTATTCTCGCCCAGTCTATGCTCTGCTCTCCCCAACCGTCTGCGTTATAGTAGCCTGGTAAGGTCACAAGATAGAGTTTGACGTACACCGATACCCTCGCAACGGGCTAGGTGGTTTTTAGAGCCTGGTTCTCGTACAGCTGGATTTCGTTACCGTTACGTCTGAGACCTAGAACATGGTAGCCTGTTGCCGCGCCACTCCACGGTGTTTCGCTCCAAAGAACCGCGGGCGGTGTTCCAGTGTCGGCGTATCTCAGCCAGTGGTTCGTGCCCTCGTGTCTGCTGTAAAGCCGCTTTTGTGCATCACCAGAAGTCATGAAACCAAAACCAATACCACTCTGCATTGTATAGCCGGGGGATCCGCCGTAGAGCGTTCCACCCATGGACATGTTTGTATTTATTTCAAATATCCTGTTATCCAAATCATAGTAATTATTCGTAAACGTGAATTCGCCCACTATCCATACTTTGCTCTTACCCCTGGTACCTACGTATAGAACGAGGTTCCCATTCTCAATCGCCCATCCTCTACAGGCGTCATCTACTAAATCTGAACTATTCCAGGTACTCGTGTTTAATGTGTTGAAATCGTCAAAGAGCACGAAGGTGTTTCCCCCATTACTAGTGGTGGAGACGTTAGCATTACCGTAGTAAACGTAAATGTTAACAATGTTCGGATCGGCTGGGATGCTGTCCACCTCAACCCAGAAGGTGGCCTTATCACCATCGGTCTTACTCTCCAACCAGTAGTCTAGCAGTGTTGTTCCATCCGACTTTGTGAATCTTACGTCTCCGAAATCGTATCTGCAGTGAGCGTTACAGTAGACATTCTCGCCGCTATCAGTGCCGCTACCATAGTGCACCGTTATTCTCATCTGATAATTAGTCTGCACACCCGCAGAGCTCCCAACTATAGTATGAGGTTTACAGTAAGCCCACCCTGACAGCCAGGGGTGTGGATATTCTTGGTTTCCCAATGAGCCGTGGGTTGGTTCGGGGTCGACATAACTTCTTATGGCCACCCAGTCTACGTGGATTTCCGAGGCGGTGGTTGGTGATGATCCGCAGTCGACTGAGTAGGAGAGCCACAGGTTATCGTCGTTGGGAACCGAATTATTGTCTACTGTCCTGTAGAGGTTGTGGTTCCAGTAGAGGAGGGCTTTGCTGGGGGTTCTCGCTATTTCAATAACATCGTTGTCTTGGTATCTCGGAGAAGACCAACTATAGCCGCCGCCATACGTATTATCTCTCCTAGTCTCGAAGCATTCTCCTGAATTGTCCCACATACCACCAGTAAAGATTCCCTCAGTATAGTCCCAGTACTTTCCACCATTACTAGTATTAGAGTTCCAGTTTATGCTGACGGTTTTCCCACCGCCACCAGGGTACTGCCTTATCTCGGTGACCTTGGACAAGATGCTCATGTTTTTGCCAATCGCGGTACCGTACTGTATCACTATGTGCCTCCAACCCCCGCCTGTGGTGTCGGACCATATTTTCAGTTCGGAACCAGATACCGTCCATCCTCCGCCTGGCATCTCGTTTAGTCTTACGCTCCACCCACTGGGCAGAGAGCTGCCCCCGAAGTCTTGGAAGTAGGTAAAGGTATTTTGAGCATTCGATGTGGTGCTCGCATCACTTTTACCGTAATAAACGTAGATATTTATTGTGGATGGACTGGCGGGTATGCTGTCCACTTCAACCCAGAAGGTGGCCTTATCACTATCGGTCTTACTCTCCATCCAGTAATCCAGAGGGGTGGTTCCATCCGAATTTGTGAATCTTACGTCGCCGAAATCGTATCTGCATTGAGCGTTACAATAGACATTCTCTCCACTATCAGTGCCGCTGCCGTAGTGCACCGTTATTCTCATCTGGTAATTGGTCTGCGCACCCGCAATGCTGCCGTTTATTGTGTGGATTTTGCGGCAATTCCATCCCGACAGCCAAGAATCTTTAGCATTAACATTATTGTTAATTGGGAGGTTGTTTAAAAGGAGGGTTTGTAAGTAATTAATATTTGTGGAGGGCTGGGAGGATAAGAATATGGGTGTGTACATTGACACAATGAAGAGTGAAACCGCGATAAACGTAATTATTTTGCGTTTATGCTTAAATAAACGGTTTTTGAGACTTGTCATTTTCACCCAGCCGCCTCTCTTTTATTGAAAATAAATATTATGTAATACATATATAAACTTGCTTATTGCGGAAAGAACGTAATGTTGAAATTGTCCAGAGAAATACCGAGAATTCTGGGCGGTAGATTTGATCGAGTTATAGGGAGTTCGATGAGGTTTTTTGTTAAAAATTTTTATCATTAATAAAAATAGCCGATTATTTGGCGTTTATATTTTAAGGGCATAACCTTTTTAAGTGATTGTTCGTGTCTACTAATATCAAATACCTAACATGAGGTTGAAGATACTTCTATGTTTGGTTTAGCAGTTAGGCAAAATCGTTTCAAATTTGCTTTGTACGCGCTTAAAAAAGCGAGAAAGGCAACAAACTCTTTTTATATTGATTATGGAGAAAATAAAAGAAATCAATCAAAAATGATATGATTTCGCAAATATTTTTATGAAAGTTGAACGATTTTTAGAAAATTCAAACACTACTGAGTGAGGTTTAGGGTGAAAAAAATGAAAAAAACTTGTTCTGAAACAACGCTAACCAACAATTCGGCGCAAGCGCATACAGACAAAACCGAAAGCACAACTTCGTCCGATTCTAGCGAAACGGGGAATAATAACCGTGCATACCAAGTGTTGGATGAATTTTTAAAAGAGGAAGAAATTACTCTTTACAATTTGCCCAAGTATTACGACATCGCCTTCTCTCGAGATGTATCAGGAGAAATAAAATTCTATACCAATTGCTTTAGGAAGTACTGCAGCTTCGATGTGAAAACAATTTTAGAGCCAGCCTGCGGCAGCGGTATCTTTCTGATTAATTTCCCCAAGTACGGATACCATATCACGGGGTACGACATTAGTCCAAAGATGGTCGAATACGCAATAGAGAATATAGAAAAGGCAGGATGCTCTGACAAAGCAAAGGTCTTATTAGGCGACATGGTAACGATGAAATTTAATCCAAAATTTGACGCCGCAATAATTCCTCTCAGCAGCCTCGGTTATCTGCAATCAGATAAAGAAATATTAAGCCATCTGAGAGCTATGTCTGAATCTCTCAGGAAAGGCGGAATCTACATCGTGGAAATCGCATGCGCCTGTGACGACATAAACAATGAGAAGACACCAGACGAAACCTGGTTTGCGGAAAGAGATGGAACCAAAATAGAAGCCAGGTGGCGTCCTTATCATTACGACAAAGAAAACAGAATAAGACATGTTGATTTTAGAATGAAAGGCCAAGACAACGGCAGAGTATTCGAATTTCATGAAGAGCATAAACTAAGACTCTGGTTCTACGAAGATTTCAAAAAACTAACTAGAGAAGCGGGATTTAGAATCGAGACAATTTACAATCAGGAATTCCAATTAGTTCCAAAAGATAGTCGCATTACGGGTGAAACGGGTGCCCTTTACTATGTTCTGGTGAACGAGTGAGTGCAGAGAAAAGTTATTCCAGTTATGGAGTGCTCGTAGACTAGTTAAGAATAAATAAACTTGATTTTTCCCCTCCAATCTTCTCCTTTTTATAGGTAGATTCCAAATATCTTAATGAACTTTCAATGAATGTTCAATGCACACTTCTTTCTTTTATTTCTAGGACTCCGTACATTTGTTTATAATGGAAAATAGCTATTTGCCCAAAAGGTATTTATGGGAATATGGTCATATGTCCTAATTGATAAGTTCTTTTGGGTGATCTTTTGAAGTATATTAAAGTGGCTATTCCAGACGAACTTGAAGAGAAGGTGAGGTCCAAAGCGGGCGTTTTGTACGGGGCTAGAAAGGGAAGCCTTAGTCGTTCAGTAACCGATGCCCTCTTCAACTGGCTTACCCCTGATCCTGAAATATACATAGGCACAATATCAAATGGCATGAGTTTTGAAGTGCCAGAGAAACTTATTCCTGGATTGATAGAGATTCTCATAGATATCCTGAAACCGGGTAATGTTATATACAGTTACCTGCACGGTGAGAATGAAGAGGAGTTGAAACTCTCCGCCGAAGAAGCAAAGTCGAAAAGTAGAGGGATGACTGAAATACTATCGAATCCCACTTTCATGGCGGAACTCGAAACTGCTTCTTTATACACGGGCGGCGACGGATGCTTCTTGTTAGAGGCGGATCTGAACAAAAACCAGAGGATTTCCATTGCTGAAAGACTACTGAAGCAGGTAGGTATCGAGATCCAGTTGGCTAATGACCGGTTTAGTATTATTGTAAAAGCGGGACATATAGAGGTGTTGTATTGAATAAGATTGTAAAAAGAGCACTCGGGCACTTCAAAGTTCTCATCGAACATTCCCTCAGACCATACGAACCCTCGCCTGAACACATCCTTAAACGAATGATAAAGCCCATCTGCCAAGATGTGAGAACGATGCAGATGAAGGGAACGAGAAACGACTCTTGGGAGTTTCTTCAAGGTTTGGCTGAAGAGTGCAAGGCTATCTCTAACCGGTCGGCGCAAAAGGAGAACTAATTCTATTGAAGAATATCAATCAATTAAACTAGTATCCTAGGTCTACTCTTATTTCATTTTTGATGGTTTCTCCTCTATACAATCTCCAAACGTTTTCTAGGGCGAATCTTATGCATCTCTCTCTACTCTCTTTAGTCCACCCCGCCATGTGTGGGGTAAGCACCACATTATCCAGTTTTAAGAGAGGATTATCGGAATGAGGAATATAATCATAAAACACATCGAGCCCGGCTCCCGCGATTCTACCGTTTTTCAAGGCTTTGATGAGAGCTTTTTCATCTACGGCTTTGCCTCTGGATACATTGATAAGATACGCTGTTTTCTTCATCAGTTGGATTTCCTTTTCCCCGATCATTTCCTTTGTCTCCTCGGTCAATGGAACACAGAGTGCCACAAAATCGGAATTCTTCAAAACATAGTCCAAGCCATCTAAACCCCCAATAAAATCCAAGCCCAGTCCCTCTTTCTCCTCTTCGGAGGATTCGGGGTGCTTCTTTATGGCGAGTATCCTCATTCCAAAGGCCTTCGCTCTTTTAGCCAACTCTATCCCTATTTTGCCCAAACCGATGATTCCCAGGGTTTTATTCAGGAGTTCGATTCCCTCATATTTATCCTCCCAGGTCTTCCACTCGCCCTTAACCAGTCTGTGGTATTCCTGAGGCAGTCTTCGAATCAGCGCCAACATGAGGAGCATGATGTGTTCCGCTGCGGTTGAAGCGTTACATCCGGAGGAGGTAGCTGCCTTAATTCCCTTTTTGGCTGCGGCTCTAAAATCGATAGCGTCCCCACCAGCGGCTGCTGTTTGGATCAGCTTCAGCTTTTTTGCCTTTTCAATCATCTTTGCTGGCACCCAGTGAGCCAGCAGTACGTCTGCGTCCCTAAGCTCTTCCAGTGTTTCTTCCTCCGTGTCTGGAAAAACCAAATCCACGTCCGGAGGCAAACCGTTCATAACAATTTCTACTATATTTCCACCAAAATATTTCCAAAGACAAACGACCTTCATAAAACCACCTTTAAGGAGACCCTGTCTTTTTGAAGCGGGGAGGAATTGAGGTTTAGCGGACTTTCTGCAAAAGGAATAGAGGGGCTTCTAATAGGTGAATAAGTTTTTATTGTATGGTACAATGGATGCTAGCTTTTCTCTAATTGGTGGTGGGGTTCCGAGCAGGTTTTCGGCGGTGTTTGTGATTATTATTTCTAGGGTGTTTTCTCCTTTTTGTACCAGTTCTGTTATGTCTATTCTGTATGGTGGCCACAGTCTTAGTCCGGCTTCTTTTCCGTTAATTTTAGCTTTGAAGGCGTTTTTAAAACCGGAACACTCTAGCATCAGCTTCTTTTCCAAGTATTTTTCTTCCAGGTTAAATTTTTGCTTTAGGGTGATGTCACCGCTGTAATTGGGAATTCCCATCTCTGTTTCAGTTTTTTCTTGGATGATAAATTTCGGTTCATCGATTTTTTTCTCTTTAATTGCGAAGTTTCCTACGAGCACTACTGGTTCTATGCCGTGGGTGCTTGGGATTTTGTCTTTGAATGCGGGGTATCTGGTTTTAATGGTAATTTGATTTCCTCCTTTTTTCAAATACTTCTTAATCTCAAGGGAACGGTTGCTTCTGTCCCAGAGAAAACATTTTTGTGGTTCCTCCTCCACCTTGGATTTGTTGATGTAGACCTCGAACGATTTTCCCAAATCCTCATAAACCAATTGAATCTGTTCGGGAACATGTTTCATTTCAAACTCAGTAGTCATTTCGTAATCGCTCCCAAGGGGAATAAGGTCGGCAGAAAGCCCCGCTCCACTCTCCTTTGCCTTCGCCTCTAAAAGATCTAAAACTTCGTAAAAACCGTATTCTTTCATATCAATGCCGAGGAGTTTGGCGACATTGGGAATCTGCGAAAACATTTCCTCTACAGGTGGATATCGTCTGACCGTTAGCAGTTTTTGCTCGCTCTTCTTTTCATCTTTCTCGGGAGACTCAGAGCCTTCCCCGACTCTTATTCTCCACGGCTCTAAAACCATGTAGTTAATGGGAATTTCCACACTCCACTTTGAGATAGTTATTGGTTCAAGAAGGGGCGGCGATTCCGCAGTTAGTTTACGTCCTTCAAACATTACTCTCGGTTCAGAAATTCTTGAATACCCCGTAATTCTTTGGGCGGTTTCATAAATGCCAGTTATATTAACATTAGATGAAGTCAAATGCCTGTTTTCTTTCCCCCTCTTCACAACAAAATAAACACCCTCATAAGGCTCAAAGAGGTACGGAATTATAATTTTCCCCTCTTCTCTACGGTAATTATACACTGGCGCTATTTCTCCCGTCTCTGGATCCCATTTCTCAAGTTTACCTGCTACGCTTAGAGTGATTTCCCCCTCAATTGTTTCCTCCGATAAATTAGCCACAAAATAAAACTCATCTCCCCTTACACTACGGTGCAGATAGATTAGATTTCGACTATGAGAGGAATCAATCCTTAGATCGCTATCGATTAGGTTGTTAAGTACATCCTGAAGAAATTTTTCCAGTCCTTCACTATTCAAATCATCAGGCAAAGGAAAGAAAACAGCATGCCCCCCACCACTACTCTTATTTACGCTTTTCTTTTTGTTTAAAGCCGCCTCCGAGAAAACATCCTTGATATCGGCTTCGATTCTGGGATCATTTATTTTCACATCAGAGTTGGTTGGAAGAAATCCGAGACTGACCACGATTCCACCCTTATCATAGAAGTCTTTTACCAGTTTAACAACCCTGGCGGGGATCGTGGTCATCGGCGGAAGGATGAGAACGCGGAACTTCTCATCCGCCACTCTTAAATAGTTACCATCTATGCTTAACAGGTTGTCAAGAACCTCATCCTCAAAAAGAATATCGTAATCTCTCTGAATTCTCAGAAGCGCACTACTAATCATCCCAAAATACTTCACAACTTCTTCAAACACCTTGGTTTTTCCTCTTAGAGTGTACTCCGCCCACAACGATCTAACAGGATAAAGGAGCAACACATCAGCAACATGTGTTCCAGCACTGTTAAGGTAGCTCAGACGTGAAATGTAATTTGAAAATGCACCATAGTACTTCCACCAAGGTTCCTGAACAAAGTGAGATGGTGGAAAATCCCTCTTACGAAGACCCCTAAGCGAGAGGTGTGCTGCATGATGATTCATAAAATTAACACCAGTAGCCTGAAGATAATTCACCAGATTCTTGAGGGACATAAGAGTGATATCCCAGCCACTACCACCACCATATTCACAAAGTACCAACCTCTTCCCAGTAGCGTGTGCGATACTACTCACTATTTTCGAAGCCAAAACCGGAGCCTTGAGCAGAGGGATTTCCTCGTAACCAGTTTTTTCGCCCAGCCAGTCCAGTCCTGGCATATCCATCTCTTTGAGTGCAGTGTAAACGTTACCATGATAGCAAGGAACCGTTTCCAATTCTTCCTCCATAAACAAGTGTCCCGTAAACTTCAAACGGTTCTCTCTGCACCACTTCCCAATTTGTACATAAAACGCCTCAGAGAATAATTCGGACACCAAACCAAAATAATCGCAGCGGGTCTTAACATAGTCACCCACATTAAAAGCCAACTCGTGCATTTTTTCCTCTAAACTGTAACCCTTCCTCTTACTAAACTCCTCTAAGAAATTTCTAGTCCACGGCAGTCCCCTATAATTAGCCGGTTCATCGGTGAATATACCCGGTATTAAATCGCCAAAATCTTTTCCGAAACGTTTCTTGTACTCCTCATGAGTGTAATTAATAAAACATCTCACAGCATCTCTGCTCAAAAGATCAAGGTAGCCCCCCTCATTCTTCGCCCAGGGGGCACAGGTACTGCAAAAGAAAGTGTCTGTATTAGTTCTCTCAGTGAAAACCACCACATTCCAATTACCCAATTCGGGCTGAAACTCCAAAATGGAGCCAGAAATCTTATCCTTTAAAGGAATAATCTTATTCCCGGATTCGCTTACCGCTACGGCTGTTATAGGTTTCCCCTGCACCGGGATTTTGACCGTTTTCCCCATTTCCGCCTTTTCATGCTTGTAATCGAGATAAAGCTCAGCGTACTCTGGGTGTTCGCGCAGAATCCTTCCACCCGCAACACCACTCGGCCAGTTGTACTCATCATACAGCCAAGCCTTTAAACCGAACTTTCTACAGGCCTCTATACAATACGCAATTCTATCCCAGAAAGCCTGAGATAGGTACTCAACATCCATGCCGGTTCGGGGATGCAAAAAAACTCCAGAGTGACGCTTATCAATTAATTCTTGTAGAAACCAATCTATCTCCTCCACCGGAAGGTCGTTATTTAGAAACCAGAAAGGGGTGGGACCATAATCCCTCAGAGGCTTCTGAAAATTCTCCTCAAGGAATTTTTCATTCTCCATGGTTTCTACCGTTAAATAAAACGTCTTTTAGCTCTAATAAACATTTCACAGCAAACTCTCTTAAACCAAAATCCCTTATACTCTAAGAAATTATAACAAATTTACCTATTATTTGTAAGATAAATTTAAAAAATAGGGTTAATTTTAGAGAAAATCTTTCCCGAAAAACTAATTTTCCAAATAAAAAATTTTATGGGTTAAGCATTCTAATAGTTATTGCTGCCAGTATACGAGTACAGAAAACCGCGTAGAGATTATTGAACCTATTTTTATTCCTTTTATATTTTCCAAGTATCGAAGACCAATCCGGGAAGCAACCCTCAAGTTAAGCCATTATTAAATGATGGATTCCATCACTTTCCCATCCTTAATTTCCTTATCTTTTCTCCTCATTTTCCACCCCTTTTAGAATTCTACCAACCATAATTCACAGTTCAATAATCATCTGACATCCTCAAGGGCAAGGATAATTCAAAAAAACCCCACCCCCCACATAATGAAAACGCGGCGAAAACTATAACAAACTTGTAAAAAGTACATAAAAAAATATTCAATATATCAACATAAAGTTTTTATATAACAACAAAAACATAATAAAAATATTGGCTCTTTTCCAAAGTCAATTCCACAAAACCAAAAAATTGGGATATTTGAAGGAGAAGCATGACAATGCAGAAATCTAGGAAACTGCTATTCTTCGCAATCCTGATACCGCTAGTCCTACTAATCGCAGCGCCGCTCGCGTCCACACCCACACTAACAGTTCCCATAAACGCCCTAGCCGACCAACCAGGACCCCTAACATTAGGAGACACCTGGATCTACAACCTGCCTTACAATGCGACTCACAACGAGACCCAAAGGCAAAGGGTGGCCAGCACCATAGCCTTAGTCGAAGACTGGAACGGAACCATGACACTATGCTACAGAATAACAAAAGAGAGACTGAGCCCCCCGTACCCAGTGCCGTATAACGAAACCTGGAGTTATAACTATTACAGAGTCTCCGACCAAAAACAGATAGCATCAGAGTTATATACGCTTTTAAACTATAGTGGATTTTACATGGAGACGTATCAGTATATTTACAGCGATGTCCCTGTTGAGAATGGCTATCCGTTAAGCCTGGGGGAGATGTGGAACCAAACAATAACCTGGAATATGACTGGATATATGTATCAGTGGGCGGGATCCTGGAGTAACATCACATGGACTCGTTCAAACGCCACGGGAACTAGATATTGGCAGTCTGGTTGGGTTCTTAACATCTCTACGGTGACTGTTCCCGCTGGAACCTTTGAGACCTGGTGCATTAACTCCACTATGCAGTTTAATGTAACAGACAGTTATAGTCGCTTTGTGTACTTTTCCTCTGATGTTAAAAACCCGTACGGGGTTTTAGAGACTAATTCTACTGGTGGTTGGTTGCGTGAGCTGATTGGTTATAGTTTTGGTCTAGACCTTACGGCGATAATATGGTGGTTAATTTGGGGCCAACTGCTGCAGCAAATAATGTCCCCGTTTGCTGGTAGAAACTTGTTTATCTTGGGGGGAGCTGGTGCTGCTCTGATACTGATCGCGGTAGGAATCTTCATCTGGTGGAAGAGAAGATAATTCTCCACATTCCACCCCTCTTTTTTTCTTTTCGAAGTTTCTCTTATCTTTAGGGTGAGATTATCTTACTGTTTATACTTGGTGCTCATCCTTGTTCTGCTGATGGGCTTCCTTCCTGCTGCTTTCTCCAGAATAATTCTACATCCATGTATATTAGAGTAGTCCGCATGAACCCGCCTTCACTCCTCAACAGAAAATTCGATTACCAAAGGGCTTTTAGTGAGTTGAATATAAATGATAGATGGGGATATAGTTAACCTCTGAGACTTAGGTCGGGGGCCTTCTGGAAATGGCAACACTTATGGGCTACCTCAACATGATAGATACAGTAGTTGTCGCATTTGGATTAGCTTCCAAAGATTATTAAAAAATAAGGAGTGTGAATGCATGAAAAAAGTGGTACTGTGGGAGAAGGAAGACGGAATCGCAACCATTACTCTGAATAGACCTGAATCCCTGAATGCGATAAATAGGGAGTTAGTCGACCAGTTCTACGATACCTTAATCGAAATCGATCGGGACTGGGATGTGCACGTAGTTATTCTTAAGGGAGCGGGGAAGGCTTTCTGTGCTGGAGCGGACGTCAAAATGGTTTCAAAGGGTTTGGAGCTGGGCTCGGATTTTATTTACGAAACAATGTATAAGGTTCAACGGGTTAATCTTCTTCTCAAAACTCTGAGGCCTCCAGTAATCGCAGCCATGCACAAGTACGCCCTCGGGGGAGGATACGAGTTCGCCGCCTCCTGCGACTTCAGATTCTGCACCGAGGACACAATAATGGGTCCTATAGAAATAGAAGTGGGATTGCTTCCCATCGCCACAGGTATGACTATTATGCCCCGAATTTTAGGACCCCAAATAGCGAAGAAAACAATTCTAACTGGTGATAGATTCGACGCTCGGTACGCTAAGGAGATTGGATTTGTCCTAGATGTGGTTCCGGAAGAAAAACTCATGGATGCGGTTACCGCTTTCGCGAAGAAACTGAATAGCAGGAACCCTCTTCTACTCTATTTGGGCAAAATGACCATTAACAGAGCATTAGCATCAAATATCTCCTCAAACCTCAAAGTTGAAGCAGAGATAATAAAAATGTTTTCCAGCCAAAATTTTACAGAGGAAAACGTTAAGATACTTCTGGAAAAGACTAGAAAGGAGTTATGAAAATCCCGCCCTATGCTTACCTATATCGAGACCTCATCAAAGGCAACAAGATTACTGCAAAGGGTTTCCAAAAATACCTATAAGCGCGCTTAAAACAAGTGAACGTCGACGATTTAAAAAATATAAAAAAGAAGAGATTTAACTTTTTTGTGTAGGATTATTTCTTAATCTTATTGTTTGATAATTTTTAGAATTACTTTACGTCTACTTTTTTCTTCGATTCCCAGAGACCGTGTAGATTACAGAATTCCACAACCCTTAATTCGGCGGATCCTTCCAGAATGACGCGGAACGTCACTTCGGGTGTAGCAACTGCTGGTGCAAACTCCGCCCTTCCTAAAAATCTTTCTCCTGCGTAAAGTTCAACACAGTTTATCCAGTGACCTAGAATGTTGGGATGCTCTACGCCGTCGATTCCGCCGACTTTGACTGAGACATTGAAAGGTTCCTTGGCTTTAGCGCTGGCAGGTGATGTAATTACAGGCGTGTGTTTCTTTTCCATATCGGTCAATTTTTTGGGATCCTTAACCCTGTTAACTTTTACTAGTGAAAATTCCTCCGACAAATTCATACCTCCTCATAAAAATGTAATATCCCTGTGTCCTAAATTCACGGCAAATTCAGGATGTATATGTACTAAAAAATTGTTGGCTTATAAATCTAATTGGGTACTTTTAAAAACCAAGTTTACAAGCCGAATTTTCTTACCAAAAAAACTTTAACAGGATCATTTACTAGGAAGCAGAGTGCAAGCGTTAAGACAAGAACCACCAGAGTTTTAATGATGCCTATTGGTGCGAGTTGGTATAATCCAAAGATTGATATTAGTGATACAATAATTACGTCAAGCACAATAGATAACGTAAGGATTTTACTCGGCTTAGAGTTCCAGAAGTGTTTTTGCTCCCTTAATATTATCACACTGAACAAACCAAAGAAAACCAGAAAATCTAAGACATACGTGTATAACTCATTATTGTTATTATATAATCCGAAGTAGTTTCCTATAAAAAGTAATATCATCGATTCAAATATCATTAAAATGCCGAGAACAACCGATAATTCAACCATTGCTTTTACGTTCCATTTATTAGGCTTAACCGAATATTTAGCATTATCGGTTGCAAGTGATATTGTGACAAAGTCAACCAAAAATAGAAAGAGCGTTATGCTAAATAGGGATACCACATTCTGTCCTGTAACAAGAAAAGCCAAAATTATGAAGACCGCTACTTGAAATGTTTTAACTATTTTATTTAGTGTATAGGTGAGCATTCTCCGGTATATTCTCCTCCCCGTTTTAACCGAATCCACTATACCTTCTAGCCCCTCGGTGGTTAAAACCAAGCTGGCTGACTCTTTAGCTGCGTCGGTTGCGTTACTTACGGCTATTCCCACTTCCGCTTGTTTTAAGGCGGGGGCGTCGTTAACACCGTCACCGGTCATGCCAACAGTATGGTTACTTTTCTGGAGACTTTCAACAATATGGTACTTATCTTCAGGATAAATTTCGGCGAAACCGTCACTCTGTTCTATAATCCGAGAACGCTTATCTTCTCTTTTGGTATCCTTAAGGTCCGACATTTTGGTTATATTATCACCCAGACCCAGTTGCTCAGCAACTTCTTTAGCTATTGGCTGAGCGTCACCGGTCAACATTTTTACGGAAATACCGAGTTCTCTAAGCTCTTTCACAAGAGTGGGAGAATCCGGTCTAGGTTTATCATAAAGAGCTACAATCCCCACCAAGCTGATACTGTTTTTCGTGGTTCCTTCGGCTACGGCCAGGACCCTGTAACCTCTAGCGGATAAGTCTTCCACATCTTTTCCCAATTTTGAACATTCTTCTTGACAGTTATTGGATAAAGAGGCTATGGCGTTAATTGCGCCCTTTGTCACAAGAAATTTCTGTCCGTCTCTCTCTATTGTAGCTTCCGTTCTTCTGGTCGACGGATCGAAGGGAACAAAATTTTTCTGCGAGTAACTATCCAGTGGAATTTTCATATTTCTTGCTGCTGACATGAAGGCCAAGTCTATGGGGTCTTGATTCGCCTCTTGAGAAGCTAGAGCACCATATAGTATTACATCTTCTTTCTTGTAGTCTTCGACGGCTTTAATATCTGTTACCGAAAGCTTGTTCATAGTCATTGTGCCAGTTTTGTCCGCACAGAGTACATCCATCGAAGCCGAGTCCTCATTAGCACTCAGCCTAGTAACCAGCACTCCCTCCTTTGCGAGTTCCAAAGAGCCCAGTGCCATACTTATAGCAAACATCGTCGGCAGCGCAACAGGTACAGCCGACATTAGAAGAACCACCGCTAATGGAAGTATTGCAAGGAGATTGATACTCTTCAATATTGCAAAAGCAAACTCGATTAAAAGTAGGATGCCTATCATTACGATAAGCCATTTTGTAACTCTACTAATCACTTCTTCCATGTGTGACTTGGGCTTCGCTATCTGAACCAGCTCCACAGTTTTTCCAAAATAGGTTTTCGTACCCGTTGAGGTAACAACACCAGTAATCTCTCCTCTCCTAATCGTCGAACCTGAAAAAAGAACATCTTTAATATTTTTATCAACGAAAAGAGATTCCCCAGTCAGAGCGGACTGATCCACCTCCACTGTTCCTTCAGCCACCTCAACATCGGCAGGAACAAAATCACCCGCCCTCAATCTAACAACATCTCCAGGAACAAGCTCTCTTGCTGGAATCATAATCCACATTCCGTCCCTCTTCACCTTTGCGCTAATTCTTAGCTTTTGCTTAAGAAAATCGAGAGCAGAATTTGCTTTTTCCTCTTGAGCAAAACCAATAACAGAATTAAAAATTAGGAGGAAGGACACAACAATCGCTTCAAAATATTTCCCCAATAACAAGCACAACAATATTGTTATCTCGAGCATCCAAGCTATGGGGCCCCAAAACTTTCTAGCGAATCTAGTAATTCGCCTTTCTTTAATTTCGGGAACCTCGTTGTACCCATACTCACTTGTCCTTTTTTGAACCTCTTTTAAACTCAATCCATTTTCCAAATTCGTTGTGAATTGTTTAGATAATCCATCGTCAGATCTTTTCATCAAGACCCTCATATATCGGATTTTAACTTTTGTTATATCTAATAGTATTCTAAGATTAGCTACTTTTCAACGAGAACTGGTGGGAGCTAGTATTGTAAAATTACTTTCTATTGGTACAAGTTTTGTGTATCCATTTTTTATTTTCCACACTAAGAATATACAAGGTCAGACCCCGTTTTTAGTATTTCTCTTCTATGTCTTGTTTCATAATCCTTTCTTTTACCCTCGCTTTCATCCTTCCCTAGGGCGTAAAACTTTCATGATTCGTTGAATGGCAATATTCCAGAAATGTGGTTTCGTCATTCAGCGAAGACCCCGATACCTTCACCCAAAAAAAATTTAAATTTTAATCTTAGGAATCAAAGGAATAAGAGAGGTACAGGAAACATGACGCGAACCTCTATCATAGGCGCCGGCATAATCGCAATTGCCGGAGCGATATTAGGACTAATTTACGGATGGACTTTACTCGCAGAAGTGAACTTGACTACTTACATTAATCCGAGAACAGTATTCGCAACCATCATTATATTGACATCGTTGTTAACAGTTGTCTGTAGTATACTAATAATACTAGAAAAGTGGATCATGATAAACGCGTTAATCATTCTCATCTCTGGTGTCATTCTGCTCATATTCTATTCTGGATACATGCTACCAATAATTGGGGCAGCCCTTGAAATTATCGGTGGAGCAACCAGCCTAATCACCGCAGTTCGTAGCTATTAAAGTCTTTTATTCTCCTAAACCTTCTCTTCCCTTTTTTTAGATTTAAAGCAACTCGAGCATCATCATAAACTCGTTTAAAGAATATTTCGCATCCATCTCTAAAAATAGTAACCACATATCCCAAAATTCATAATATAGATCAGTCTCACTTCTAGCGATAAGCTAATAGCTTATAACAGACATAATTCTAAGAAAGAAAAACGAGGCTTTGATATGCAAGGCAATGATAAGTATAAAGAAATAAAGTTTCCCAAAGGTTTCCTCTGGGGTGCCGCAACCTCAGCTCATCAGGTTGAAGGTAACAACACTAACAATCAGTGGTGGGCGTGGGAGCAGGAAGGAGGACACATAAGCGACGGCTCCATCTCCGGTCGGGCCTGTGACCACTACAATCTCTACGAAAAGGACTTCGAACTAGTCAAAGAGTTAGGTCACAACGTTCACCGCTCCTCTATAGAGTGGAGCCGCATAGAACCCAAAGAGGGAACGTGGAACGAGAAGGAGATAGAACACTACCGCAAGGTAATCCAAGCCCTGAAAGATAGAAATATCATCCCCATGGTTACTCTGCATCACTTCACCAACCCCCTCTGGTTGGAGGAGAAGGGGGGATGGCTGAACCCCGAGGCCGTTGATTTCTTTGAACGCTACACGAGGAAAATTGTGGAATCACTGGGAGACCTCATACCGTTTTATAACACAATTAACGAGGCGGTTTTGACAGCCTACGTGAGTTATGGTCTTGGTGTCCACCCACCGTGCCACAAGGATATAAACGAGTTCTACACCGCGGGAAAACACTTCCTCATGGCTCACGGGAAATGCTACCAAGCGATACACGAAACCGTAAAAGACATGGGGTTCAAAATAAAGCCCCAGGTAGGCACGGTGAACCAGATGATTTACTATGATCCCGTAGATCCCAATGTTAAGGAGGATGTGGAAGAGGCGGGAAGAATAGATGAATTGACCAACAGATGGTTCCTCGACGGAATCCAAACCGGAATCATAAGGAAACCCTTCGGTGAAGACGAAGAACTAGATTACCTCAAAGGCTCACAGGAATTTATAGGAGTAAACTACTACACCAGAACACAAATAACACCCAGACTCAACGACCCCAAGGTTCTGGAGCTGATGATGTCACGCGTGGGAGAAACCACAGACATGTACGAAGTATACCCGGAGGGGTTCTACAAACAACTCATGTCCGTAAAAAAGTACGGGAAACCGGTGTACGTGACCGAGAACGGAATAGCCACAAAGGACGATAACCAACGATGCCGCTACATACTGACTCACCTAAAAATTGTTCACAACGCGATTCGTGACGGATTAAACTTGAAAGGATTCATTTACTGGTCGCTGATGGATAATTTCGAGTGGGGTTTCGGTTTTTCTATGAGGTTCGGACTAATAGAAGTAAACTATGAAACACTGCAAAGAAAACCACGCCCTAGCTCATACCTGTTCCGGGACATAATAAAAAGTAACAAAATCTCCGCCCAACAATTAAAAAAATATCTATAACAAAACATTGACTAAAATTTTACAATTGTTCGTCTCGGATTTTACATTCCTTTTTCAATGTTGAACATGGGAAAAATGTAGAAGCTAACGGGACGCTTATTATCCAGAAATCTTACTGCATGTTCTGTTCTGGAATTTTTGCATCTTCGTCCTCTAAGTACAGGTTTATGGCTTCTTCCAGATTTTTAATGGCTTCCTCTATGCTCTCCCCTTGGCTGGCTATGTCGAGTTCGGGGCAAAGAGCAACCCAGAACTTTTCTTCCTTATTGATTACTGCTGAGAATTGCAACTCAATCACCTTTGGCAAAATTTGCATCATTTATTATTTAGTGTTTGTAGAAACCCATCTTGGTTTTGTATCCCAGCTCTCCTTTTTTTACCTTTTTTCTGAGGAGAGGATTCGGCTCCAGTATATAGTTTAGGTTGTCGATTTTTCCAAATCTCTTTTTTAACTGCTCAAGTTCCTCCACCACTTTGTCTATGCCCATTTGGTCAGCGAGCTCCAGCAAGCCTACGGGCATTAGGTAGCCGATTTTCACCGCCTTGTCAACTTCTTCCACTGTTGCTACTCCGTCGTTTACGATTTGAGCCATTCTGTTTATTCCCACGAGCAATGACCAGTTGGGGTCGTACCTGTCCGCTATCTTCTCGTTCCACGATTCGGGCTTTTTCCAAACCTTATCGGTATACTCGTAGAATCCTTTACCGGTATCCACGCCGTTGTGCCCGGTCTTCACCAGCTCGTCCCATATTGGTGCAACTTTAAACCCGGGTTCTCTCTGCTCTATGAACTTCTGCACTTGGTAAGTTGTCTTTAATCCCAAGAAGTCATTTAGGCCGAATGTACCCATTGGTTGCCCGAGCTTGTAATGGAAGGCGGAGTCTATTTCAGCAGGTGTGAACTCACCTGCACTTACGAGCCACGACACAAAATTCAACATCATTGTTACCGTTCTATTGGCAAGGAATCCCGGAACATCCTTTCTACAAACTACGGGGTTTCTATCTATTCTCTTCAAGAGTTCGAGTGTGAGGTTCACGGTTTCGTCGCTGGTCTTGGCTCCGTATACTATCTCCACCAGTTTAATCCTTTGGGGTGGATTGAAAAAGTGTGTGCCCACAATTTTGTTTGGTTTCTTTGTTCCCTTCTGAATTTCTGTTATGGGAAGGGCGCTGGTGTTGGTTGAGATTATCACATCTTCTGGGACGAGTTTCTCCACTTCTCTGAAGAGTTTCTGTTTGAGTTCAAGCTGTTCTGGAATTGTTTCAATAATGTACTGGGCGTCTTTAACTGACTCTTTCAAATCCGTGAAGGGTTTTATTCGCTCCATGGTGGGCTCAATGTCATTCTTTGGAAACTCTCCCTTCTCCGTGTACCTTGTGAGAATATACCTTATCCTACCCATATTTTTGTCAAGTATCTCCCGGTTCAAGTCCCTTAGATTAACCTGATACCCGGACATCGCAATTACCTGAGCGATTCCCAGCCCCATGTGACCCGCACCGAGAACTGTGATTGTTTTAACATCTTCAACATTCATTTACATCAACTCCGCATCACAGCAAATAACTTCCGTATCCAAGATATATATCTTAACCCCCAAAAAGCAGTGCCCTACTAGGAATGCTCCAAACCCGAAAAGGCATCCAACAAGAGCAAAAGGCCACCAATCCTCTGCTGAGTTCCAAGAATTAGAGTATCAAGGATGGCGAGAGAAGAAATCTAGGCTGCACTGCTAGTTAAATTTATATACAAGTATACGTGAGTAAGTAGCTTACGTATTGTATCTTTAAAGGAGTTTGGAAAATTATGAAAATAGGGCTTCCCTATAAAGATTGGGGGTTAGAATTTGATTCTAAAGGATTTGAAGTAGTTGAGCAAGAATTATCTGAATCTTTTGACTCGATATACTTACGTTTGAGTAATGATAAAACGGGAATTATTATATCCATTACTTTAGAACCTGCTTGTATTGAGGGAGGGACAAACATTGATTGTAGAGATTTTTATTGGAGTCGGATGAAAGAACTTCCTATTCAAAGAGAAAATATTGTTATGAAAGAGTTTAAAAAAATGGCAGTTCTTGAATACTTTATTCCCAAAATCGAGGGGTTAGAAGTTGGGCAAAAAAATCTGAATGCATTTATGGTTAAAGACGACATTTGGATAGATATCCATATTTCTAAAACCCAATTTAATGAAAAAGACTTGAACCATTTTACTCAATCCTAGAAAGTGTAAAATTTGTCGATAGCAAAACCCCTAAAATTATGCAATTATTTTTTATGCTGACAAGCAATTCAGAAATAAAAACTGGAAAGAAGCTATCGAAAATTACAATAAAGTTTTAGAGTTGCAATCAAAAGAACACACTCTCCCTAAAGAATTATTATTAGTGGTAATTGACAATTTGGGAATGGCGTATGGACTTTCAGGTCAATTGGAAATAGCCAAAAAGGTATTTGAGCAAGGTTTACAATTATTTCCAGAATATCCAATGTTTTATTACAATCTTGCCTGTGCTTTTGCTGAAATGGATGAGCTTGAAAATACGCTATCAAACTTAGAGTTATGCCTTAAATACAAGGATAACGTGATAAAGGGTGAACAAATCCCCAATCCAACGAATGATTCCTCGTTTGAACGCTATCTAAATAATGAGCGGTTCCTAGATATAGCAAAGAAACTAAGTTAAAGACTGCAACACACACAGATGCTGTGTGTTGCATAATTTTTGTTTTTTTCCGTGTTTATACACTTTGATGAATTTTTAATAGTTAATCCATATTTTTTGGAAATTTTTCAATCAATTAATAAGGCACATTAAAAATTGATAAATAATGCAACAGAGCACACCACAGAGATAGATCACTAATACACTCAGGTTTTTGGGGTACATGGCAGGTATATTGGTAAGATTATATAAAAAAAGAAAGGTAGATGGATCTTAAGTTTTAGATTGTTTACATCGTGAACCAAGTATTACATTTTAGTATTTGTAGAACCCCTCTTTGGATTTTTGTCCGAGCTTTCCTTCCTTCACCATCTTTTTGAGTATGGGGTGTGGTTCAAGAATCGCTTTTAGGCCGTCTATTTTGCCGTATTTTTTGTTTAGTTCTTCGAGTTTTTGTACACAAACATCTATTCCTTGCATGTCGGCTAGTTGGAGCATTCCGAAGGGCATGTTGAATCCCAGTTGTACGGCTTTGTCCACGTCTTGGGCGGTGGCGACGCCGTCGGCTACTATTTGGGCGGCTCTGTTAATGGCGACGAAGGCTGACATCAACGGGTCGAATTTTTCCGCTTTGTCTTTGCTCCATTCTACTGGAACTTTCCACGTCTTATCGGGATACGTATAGAATCCCTTGCCTGTTTTTACGCCGAGTTCTTTTTTCTTAAATAACTCCTCTAGTATGGGGGCGACCTTGTATGGGGGTTCTTTTTCCTCGAAGAATTTCTGAACATGGTAGCCTACATCGATTCCCACGTAGTCCATGAGGCCGAATGATCCCATTGGGTTGCCTAGTTTGAAGTGTGCGGTTGAGTCTATCTCTGCTGGGGTAAAGATTTTCTCGCTCACGAGCCAAGCTAAGAAGTTACCTGGAGGGTTCATGACCCGGTTTGCTAGGAATCCTGGAATGTCTTTCATACAGTAAACGGGTTCTTTTCCCAGTTTTTTCGCAAGCTGGTATGTGATTTCGGCTGTTTCCTTGCTGGTCTTGGGTTGGTATATGACCTCAACGAGTCTCATCATTTGCGGTGGGTTGAAGAAGTGCATTCCCACAACCTGGGCTGGTCTCTTGGTAACCTTAGCCATTTCTGTTATAGAAAGGGCGCTGGTGTTTGTTGCCAGTATGGCTTGCTTGGGAGCTGCTGCATCCACTTCTTTGAATGTATCCTGCTTGAGTTTGAGAACCTCTGGGATAGCTTCTACCATGAAGTCGCATTTTTTCACTGACTCTTTCAAGTCCGTGGTTGTATTTATCCTTCCCAGGGCAGCTTTCATTGCGTCCGCGGATATTTTGCCTTTCTCTGAAAGCTTGCCAAGGCTCCATTTAATCTTGCCTAAACCGTCGTCGAGGAATTTCTGTTCAATGTCTCTTATAACCACATTATAACCCGCAACGGCGCAGAGCTGGGCGATTCCGTGGCCCATCGCGCCTGCACCAAGAACTGTAATGTTCTTGATATCTTCCAACTTCATTCTCCATCACCAATTTTCACTCTATAGTTGGTATGCACGAATTGACTGAATCTCACATATATAGATTTCGGAAACAAAGGCTCCGAAAAATGTAATTTCTCAACTTAAAGCGATTCAAAGTTATTGTTTAAATAAAATTTTTTTGAGATTTAACTTAACCAATGTATGCGGATACTAAAAAATTCACGAACCTTTAAAAGAATATACAAAACTCACGCTTTCCTACGCTGCATGTAACAGACAAACATCGAGCCTGCCAACTCAACACCATGCAACTCGCCAACAATCAGCACCGTTGAAATAGTTTGCGAATACCGAGAAGTGACAAAACCACCAAGCAAAAGACTTCGCTTAATAAACATCTTCGAGATAAATTAGACACATCAACCCTCATATAAACCAAAAATAGACCCAAAAAATACAAACCAATTAAAAATTAAATTTAAAAAAAAGGGGGGAAGATTGATTGTACTTTCAAAATATTAGTGGTTCCAACAGTTAATTGGATAATACTAACCCTTTGACTTGATTCTCTTGAAGCAAATATCTCATTAAGGACCACCGACTATAAGAGTAATGACATACCATGACATATAACTGTTCAGCCACCAGTTAGGATTGATCGCGTTAAGTATCGCTGCTCCCCAGCTCAAAGGTGGGCCTGCCATATTAACGATCATTGTCGCTACCATATAATTAAAGATGCCCACAGGAGGCGGTTCGTAAAATGACATGCCTAAATAACTATTAAAGAGTGTTTGAATGCCAGCAGCTATAGAGAATAAACCCGCGAATATTACTATTAAAATACCTGCTACTATTAAAACCACTAATACTATCGCAGATTTGTTCAACGTTTTAGACATAAACACATCTCCTCGGCAAACACATATCGATTACGGTTCTCATGTTAATGCAAATACTAACCACCACGCAACGTAATTGTTTAGCCACCAGTTAGGATTGATCAGGTCAAGTAAAGCTACTGCCTCCCTCAAAGGTGGACCTAACATCGATGTTAAGAGCCTAGTCATGATAAAATAATTGAATATGCCCAAGGGAGGATCACCTGCGAAACCAACCAAATCTATCCCTGCAGCGGCCATGTGCAATTGAATTGTCCCTGCGGCTACTAATAACGCTGTGAATGGCACTACTAGCAGAAATATTATCACCATTGAAATCACTAATACCATCCAAATTTTTTCCATTGTTTACCTCACCTTCTCTCTAAGTGGAATTTGGAGTTTGCCCTTTTTTACTCCAAAATTTTTTTATGGGTTATATTTTTGGTTAAACAAGTATATAAATTAATATGTTATTTTACAATCTTCACAGCCTTAAGCCGTGAATGAGGGTAAGTAGATTTGCTGTCTAATAGGATTGATGAGTCTGAAGGCGATGGCCGTACACAGTTATATGATACCCCATGCGTTCACTGCGATAACTGCAAAAGATACTTCGAACTGAAAGAGACAACAACTTTATACACTCCTCCGCATCTTAATTCGAAAAATTATTTTATCATTTGGTTATACCTTCCAAGATTTTCAAAGTCGCCTGAAAATGTAATTTCTGCATTCAGAGCGTTCACAGACCGGTTAACCCTAGAAGGCTCACGGGACTCATCTTAACCTGCGCTGGAAGCTATTTTCCAAATTACCGTGTAGATGAAGGCTATGCTCTCAGCCAAGGGCTTTATAGTGTTATATAGCGCTATTACAGACACGATTTCACCCCTATATATACGCGGAAAAACCAGCATAACCTCCCTCTCGTCCACAACAGTGATTCTGAAAGGTGGAAACTGGAACTGTTTCGAAGTCTCACCCGAAAACCTCAAAGCACCAATTTCCCCCGATCCGAATAAACTCTTCAACTCGTCCAGCGAAACCTCACCCAGACCCAACCCCTCTCCCGTAATCATTTTTATTTTTGCACCCTTCTCCCGAATCCTGGGAAGAGTTTTTTGGAGCATCAGGTACTCACGCCGTCTGTAACAGTTTCGGGTTACATAGACTTATGTGGTTTTAAGTGTACATTCGTCATCTTGTGGACCGCTACACTCGCCACCGCTTACAGCGACCCAACCCCGGCATTGGGGCTGAAAAGATAAGCATAAATAGTTAACATCTCCAAGTAATATACTTGTGCTCCGGATGTGGAGGGCTCATAAAGCTCCGAATGGAGCAACAAGTGAAGAAGATGAGCATAAAACTAAAGATGGAGGGACTTTCCCCACGCAGATGACCTCTGACTCGAAAGGGTCCGAGAGAAGGATGCGTGAGGCGGGTTCGACCAGACCGGGACGGAGTTCGATGAAGAGCCTTCGATGAACTCGCGAGAAGGACGAGGATGGTGAAGTCCAAGAGTTACGTACGCCTACCAAAGACTACTTAACTCAGAACCCGTAACATAGCCCCACATATCATTAAGATGTCTTGTTCAGCATCCCGAAGCATTTTAGAAAGTTTGTCAACATAAGCATCCACACTTTTCAATATGGTAATCTGTGCCTCTTCCTCAACACTGGATTCCTTATGCTCCTCATAAATAGACTTTAAAAAACGCTCCAACTTTTCAGCCTTTGCGCTGAGCCTCTCCTGCTCCCGAAGAATCCTATTCTCCAGAGCTTTAGCTGGGTCAAGCGCACTATAAACTTTGGGGCGACCGTACAGCTGAACCTGCAACCAGCCGTCCTGAGTTAGCTTCTCCAAAATTTCGTAGACCTTAGGTCGGGAATAACCCGTAATTTTTGCCAACTTGCCTCCCGTGCTGCTACCCTCTCTAAGCAAAACTAGCAAAACCTCAGACTCAGCCTTGGTATAACCGAATTCCTCAAGATGCTCAATAATTTTCGCTTCAGACATAAAAACCCACTAAAAAATTGTTGTCAAATAAATTGTTTACATTCCTGAGACTAAAAAGGCTTATGAAGTTAAAAGTTTGAGCAAGAAAGCCTTGTCGAATCACTCTGCTGCTTCGCAACCTTATCCGAAGTAAGTGGGGTTGAAAGCTTAAACCGCCTCATCCTGCAGCCCTCATAGTGTAGAGGCTGAGACGCTTCGAAAAGTAGTCAATTATCTCATTCTCCCTCTCAGGGCTATCCGAGGTTGCATCTATTTTAACGGTTGTGAACGCGATTTTACCAAAACCTTTGGAGATAATAGGAACATGCTTCTTCTCATAGACTACTTCAGCCCTTATAGTAGCTTCAGATAGCTTGGCCTCATAGATTTTAACCAGCTTATCGTCCTCAGAACCCGATTCCCTAACCTCTTCAAGGCTAGCGCCAAGCTCGCCTAGAATCATTTCGACATACTGCCACACGCCGTAAATATAACGGTACTCCTTCTCCAGCCTCATAAAAACACCAGAAAGAAGTCAAACTCAAAAATAAAAAAAGGGGAAGGGGGATTAGATTCCCAGTTCCTTTAGCTTCTTCTTCGTTGGCTCACCGTTCGCGCCCCATCCCCTTACCTTGTAATATTTCGGTAGCATTTCTGCAAGCTTCACAACATAGCCCTTCGACGCGCCTTCGGGCATGGGTTCCTTAAGAAGCCTTGGGGGTAGGGTATCATCCTCGGATGAGAAGCCGGCCTTAATGTTGAAGAGTCTCTCGACATTCCAGATGCGATCGCCTATCGTCATTATTTCGTCTGGAGTGTAATCAAAACCGGTTGCCGATGTGAGTAAGGCGGTGTATTCTGGGGCTCCGAGTGCAAAGGATGTAAACAGGCACATGCCACTTGAGTCAATAACTGCTGTTAGGTTCTGGAAGTTTTTAACCCAAGTTTCTTTTCCTTCTGTAGCGAAGCGGTCCAATTTTTCGGGTACTCCAAGGATTTCTGGTGAAACCATGTAGCCGCGAACGTGGTTGCCGCCGGTATTGTTAGTAGCGTAGTGTAGTCCGTGCCCTTGAATTCCACGGGCATCATACGCGGGGAGTTCCTGGCCCTTCACGCTCATGGAGAGTTCAGGTGCACCGTATTTTTCGGCGAGTCTGAGTGAGCCCTCTGCGAGATCATTTCCTAATCCTTCCCTTTTCGCTGTTTTTTCCGTTAGTTCAACAATAGCGTCTCCGTCGCCCCATTTCAGTTCTTTACCAGCTTTATCCTTCTTGAGTTTGCCTCTCTGATATAGTTCCATAGCGCATCCAATGGTGCTTCCCATCGATATGGTGTCAAGTCCTAGCTCATTGCATAGATAGTTCGCCTTAGAGATAGGAGCAAGGTCACCTACTCCACATTCTGCACCATAAGCCCAGATAGTTTCGTACTCTGGTCCCTCTCCTACGGATTTGTATTTTCCTGCTTTTATCTCTGTTACTCTCCCGCAACCAATAGGACATGCAAAGCAAGCGGCTCTTTTAGTGAGAATGGTTTTCTCCATGGTTTCCCCGCTTATTTTATCGGCCTCGGGGAAGACTCCAGTTTGGAAGTTCCTCGTTGGGAAAACTCCGTTCTCATTGATTATGTTAACCAGCACAGCTGTGCCATAAGTGGGTAATCCCTGTCCCGTTACTGCGTGTTCTTTGATTTTTTTGGCAGCATCATCTTGAGCCTTCTTAAACGCCTCCTTGTCAGCGACTTCAACCGTTTTGGTCCCTTTCACCGCTATGGCTTTCAGATTCTTGCTACCCATAACCGCGCCCGTTCCGCCTCTTCCAGGGGCTCTATGCTTATCGTTTATGGGACACGCAATTTTGACCAGCTTTTCCCCAGCGGGTCCAATACAGGCAACTCTGTAGTCTTTGCCGAGATCCTTTTGTAACATATCGGTGGTCTTGTGTGTATCGAGCCCCCACAATTTTTCTGCCGATTTTAATTCGTAGGCACCATCGGTTATCTGAAGATACATTGGTTTTTTGGCTTTGCCCTCAAAAACTATGACCTCTATTCCTGCTCTTCTGAGATAGGCTCCCCACTCTCCACCAGAGTTAGCCCCAACAATTGTTCCGGTTAATGGTGACTTGCAGGAAACTTCGTACCGACCACCGGTTGGCGCTGCTGTTCCAGTCAATGGACCTGCGGCGAATATTAGTTTGTTATCTGGACTGAGGGGGTCGATGGTGGGGTCGACTTCGTCGTAGAGTATTTTTGCTGAGATGCCTCTGCCTCCAATATAGTTTCTGCTCAGCTCATCGGGTATTGTTGATTTTTTCGTATCCCCCGTTGTGAGGTTTACTCTTATCATAGTTCCCTTATATTTTGCCATAAATATCCTCCCTTAATTTTTAGAAATTCTTTGTTAAATTTAGGTGTATTTTAATTTATAAATAATCGTTATGTATAAATATTCATATCGTGAACAAGGGATTATCCTCCCAAAAAATCAAGAAAAACATCTGGATCACCTCACTTGAACGTATTACCGCAACATCTCTGCCTTTCACTTTTTCTTCTTTGCTAGAATATATTCTTCTCTCGTTTGGTTTTTGTTTGCAGAGACGCCGCTTTTCCCCGTTAAAATCGACGATTGTCAGATTTTCAAAACTTTACAATCGTTAATTTTATATAATGGTAATCGCATATATCCTTCAAGTGATTATCATGGAAAACAAGTTAGAATGCTTAATCTGCGGGGATACTCTATCCCCCAAAGAGAAGAGTGAATACTGCTCAAAATGCCTCCTAGGATTAAGTTTCGAACTGAAAGAAGAAGACCTAGAAAAAATCAGGGAGCAGTTAAAGACCATACTGGACTCCTTCGGCTCAGACATCCGAGCAGCATTCACAAAGGACCCCGCAGCCCGAAGCCTAGTCGAGGTTCTAACCGCTTATCCCGGAATACAAGCGGTTCTACTGCACCGTGTAGCACACTTCTTCTATGAGATAGGACTCCCCTTCGTTCCCCGATACATCTCCCACATAGCAAGGCAAATAACCGGCATCGAAATCCACCCCGGAGCCAAAATAGGGAAAGACTTCTTCATTGATCACGGCTCCGGTACCGTGATAGGGGAAACCGCCGAAATCGGAGATAATGTGACAATTTACCAGGACGTAACTCTGGGGGGAACCAGCCTTTCACCGGGAAAAAGACACCCCACACTAGGAAACAATGTCGTGGTCGGAGCCGGAGCTAAAATTCTTGGGCCCATAAAAATTGGCGATAACGTGAGAATAGGAGCAAACTCCGTAGTCACAAATAATGTCCCCCCAAACTCGGTGGTGGTGGGAGTTCCCGGAAGAATTGTGTCACGAGAAGGAAAGAAAATACCCACAATCGATTTGCAGCATGGTGACTTACCGGATCCAATTATTGATATGATAAAATCCATGCAAAGAAAAATCGAAGACCTGGAGAAGGAAGTACAGAACCTAAAACAAAAAAAGAAAGGAGGAGAATAAAAATGGGAAGAATTTTTAACGACATCACAGAAACAATTGGAGGAACCCCTCTCGTAAAACTGAGAAGATTAACCCATAATGTCAAACCGAACATTCTGGCAAAACTGGAGAGTTTCAACCCTGGTGCTAGTGTAAAAGACCGAATAGCGCTATCCATGATCAAAGCAGCTGAGGAGCAAGGATTATTCAATTCCGAGACCATCATAGTGGAACCCACGTCGGGAAACACTGGAATAGGTCTCGCACTGGTTTGCGCCGCGCGCGGATATAAACTAGTTCTAACTATGCCCGAATCAATGTCGATAGAGCGGAGGAAAATTCTCCAAGCCTACGGTGCCCAACTTGTTCTAACCCCCGCAGCTCAGGGAATGCCAGGAGCGATTCAAAAAGCACAAGAAATAGCGGAAAACGATAAAAAGGTATTTATTCCTCAACAGTTCCAAAATCCCGCAAATCCTCAAATACACAGAATCACCACTGCTCAAGAAATTCTTGAGGACACTGGAGGTAAGGTTGATGCCTTTGTATCAGGAGTAGGCACTGGTGGAACAATAACGGGTGTAGGAGAAGTCTTAAAACAAAAAATAGGTCCACAGGTTAAAGTGTTTGCTGTCGAACCGGAAGATTCTCCTGTTCTATCTGGAGGAAAACGCGGACCACACAAAATTCAAGGCATAGGGGCAGGATTCGTTCCGCAAGTTTTGAACATGAAGGTAGTGGACGAAGTGGTGAAAGTGAGTTTTAAGGACTCGGTTGAAACCTCAAGGAAACTAGCAAGACTGGAGGGGATATTTGTCGGCATCTCATCTGGAGCCGCAATGTGGGCCGCATTAAAAATAGCTGAACGATTCAAAAAGGGGCAGAATATAGTTGTAGTCCTACCAGACACTGGTGAAAGATATCTCTCCACCGAATTATGGCAGTTCGAGCAACCGAATGAGTCAGGGGCGATATGAGCTGAGAATATTAATGTTTCACGTGGATTACTTCAGTTCTACGGTAGCTAAGAGGGGTAGATCGAAAGTCGTCGAAAGCCCTTCTTCTAAGAATATGAAGGTAGAAGAATCTCTCCTAGTTCTCATCAATGTTGAGAGACAGGACGAAGCCAATCCCGAGGATATATCGAGAAAAACTGTTGAGGAAGTAGAAAAGCTCGGTCATCAGCTCAAGGTGAACACGATAGTTCTCCACCCTTTTGCTCATCTTTTTGGGGAACCAAGCAAGCCGGAGGTGGCCATAGAGATAATAAAGCTTATGGAGGAAGGCCTTATACAAAAAGGCTTCAAGGTGGCAAGGACTCCCTTTGGCTGGTTCAACACTTGGGAACTGAGGACAAAAGGTCATCCATTATCAAGGGTTGCAAGAAAAATTTCTATAGACTAACGCAGATATTACGATTGGGTAATCAAAAATATCACAATTAATAATGCCAGCTATTATAGGCTGTTCACTGTTAGTATTTGTGTGAAAAATAGGGTCTAAATATTTCTAATATTGATTTATTTTCGATGGGACAACTTTTTATTGTGACTCTTTTGTTTCCGTTTCTGTACGCCCGGTTTTGATTCTTCTTTTTTAGTTAGTGTCTCCGGTTTCTCAATTTTCTTCCTTGTTACTAGGTATATGAGTGCTATTATTGCTGGTGTGAGTGCTGCTCCTACAATGAATACTGCGTCTAGCCCTATCCAAAGGTACACTGGTGTGAAGGCTACTGGTGCCATTGAGTAACCTAGGAATCTCATACCACTGAAAATCGATGTGGATGCTCCTCTTCTCTGTGGAGGTACAACCTCTACTGAGAGGGCCAAAAGCGCGGGCCACACGAAGGAAATTCCAACTCCCCTAATAGTCATGAGAATCAGGAAATCCCTGAAAATCCATCCGAACATAGATCTGAACAGGGTCTGGACAGTAAGCAGGCTTACAAAGGTTTGACCAGTTAAATATACATTTTGATTCGAGTTTTCAAGCAAGTTTGGTATGTATGCGAGGGGGAAGGCTGGCTCTGAGTAAGTTGTGACCCAGGCCATGATGATTAAGGCAACCCCTGCTATTATCATGCCTACGGTAGGAATATTTCGTTTGCCAAATTTATCTGTTAGAAAACCTGCTAGGGACGATGTGAAAATGCCTATGATACCGCTGGTTGAGAGGATTATCCCTACGGAGTTTGGATCCATGTAGTATGGAAAGACGGAAAGTGCATCTGAGCTTAAAGAAATCACGGCGAGATAAGAGAAGAAAACCATGAATCCTGTGAGACCCAGAATAAGAACCTGCCTGTATCTTAAGGTATCTCTGAGATTCTCAGCAATATCCCCAAGGCTTCCGCCCTCCTTGACCGTGATTCTCCTAAGACACAACCAGCTGCACACGGTTAAAGCTACGGAAAAAACCGCCATAATCATAAAGAGGAGACGCCACTGATTAGCCATCACCCCACCCACAAAGGGCCCAATAGCTATACCCGCCTGAACAGCAGCGCTATAGAAACCCATATACCGACCCCTTTTTGGAGGCTCTGTTATATCACCTATGAGCGCGACTAGAACCGGAGACATAAGTGCTAATCCCAGTCCCTGAACAATCCTTGTGATTATGAAAAACCAAATATTCGTGGAGAAGGGCGTAAAGGCGAAGCCCAAGGCTAGGAGTAAAAAACCCGCCAATATGAGTTTCATTCTCCCGTAAACATCAGACAAGCCCCCTGAAAAAAATTGTCCCAGAGCGAATGGGATCTGGAACAGAGTCAACGAAAGCATAATAAGAGACACATCAGTAACCAAATCATTCTTTAAAATTGGAATCATAGGCAAAATTATGTTTCCACTGAAGGGACCAATTGCGGCGGCAAGATAAATAGGAATAAACCTGTAATCTAAGTGCGGCCTCCTCAAAACTTCACCTTCATCACAAAATAAAAGTTAATAAATAGTCAAGAATCAAAATAAAATATAAACCTTACCGAAACCATGAAAATCTCAGAATATGAAAAATTATGCAAAAATATTGTTTTACTGGTAGCGTCATAAAGTAGATTTCAGTAATATTGTGTGTTAAAGAATGATGGTTAAAATGAGAAAAGTGGAGATTAAGGAGAAGCTTCTTGCAAAAAGGGCTTACAAATTGTATAAGCAGTTCAAATCAGTCAAAATCGTTGCAGATATGATGAGCATGCCTGAAAAGGAAATAATAAATTTGTTAGAAAAGTACTATCTACCCCTCAGAAAACAATTAGAAAAAACTAAACGCGAAATCAGCGAAAAAGAAAAAGAGAGAGGCGTCAAAAGAGAATTCGAGCAAGAAAAGAAAAAGTGGCTGACATAATCTCCAAAAAGTTATAATCTAGAGCAAAGGCGTAGAATATATCGGCGGAGGAAAAAATAATGACAGAAGTAGATTATGGCGTCTATAAAAACGTGGTATGTGAGAAAGACGGTAACATTCTTACAATTACCATTAACAGGCCTGAAGTGTTGAATTGCATCGACCCCGAAACGAATCTGGAACTGGCGGATGCTTGGAAAAAATTTGACATGGACAACGACGCTTACGTGGCGATAATAACCGGAGCCGGGAATAAGGCATTCTGCACCGGGGCGGATCTCAAAAACTGGCACCCCTTCGTAAAAGAACAGAAGGTTAACTATTTTAGAAAAAACGCTTATCAGGGACCAGGCTTCGGGGGCTATACGAGAGGGGTGCAAATCTTTAAACCAATCATAGCAGCGATAAACGGTATGTGCTACGCCGGGGGACTCGAAATAGCCCTCGCGGCAGATATGAGAATATGCTCAGAAGACGCAAAATTCGGAGTTCTAAACAGAAGATGGAACGTTGGACTGGGAGACGGTGGAACTCAAAGACTGTGGAGAATCGTGGGTCTGGGAAGGGCTTTTGAATTAATTCTGACGGGAAAGGAAATCGATGCCAATGAAGCCTATAGAATTGGTCTGGTTAACGAGATTGTTCCCAAAGAGAAGGTCTTAGAACGAGCAAAAGAAATAGCCCAAAGAATTTGTTCCTACCCCCAAGGCTCAATTAGAACAGACAAAGAAGCAGTAATAAGAGGTATCGGAACTCCCCTAGAAGAAGGTCTAAGGATTGAGAGCATGCTCTTCTGGAACCTTTTACTTAACCATGACTTCTATGAGGGCCCCAAAGCTTTCAGTGAAAAAAGAAAACCCAAGTTCACCAACGAGAGTGAGAAAATAAAAGATGTTCTGAAACATGAGTGGAAAGAAAATCGAGAGGCAGGATAAGTAAACCATGATAGGAAAAATAGGTTTAAAATCAAGTTTTTTTGAGTTTATCCAGTTTCTCCATGAGGGTCATTAGTTGTTTCTGGAGACTTTCCTTACGCTCTAGGTCTTGGGAGGTTATGCTGCCTTCCAGCTCTTTCTTTCGCAGCTCCTCTATTTCTTTTCTGATTTCAAGGAACTGGTTCTGGATGTTTTCCATCTTCTCTACTTCTTTCGGTTTTACTGGCTTAGCTTCCAGCAAGGCGGGTGCCCTTGAAAGAAATAGGCCAGCGTAGAGGTACTCCTTCTGAACCCTATCGTACTTGGCTTCTGTCTTATAGCGCTCAATGATGTATTTCTTGAAATCAAGTTCACCCGAATCGTACCTGGACTTGAGTTCCTCAAGCTTCGCCCCATATTTGTTGACATTTTCCTGAAGCTTATTCTTATTCCGCGTTAACTTTTCTATCTTCTGTCTCTGAAGACTCTGCACCTTCTCAAGGTTTACTAATGAGGCTAGAACGGCGGGGAATGATTCCCTAAACTGGGCTACGTCGCCCTTCCAGTCCTCCAGCTGCTTATAGTGACTCTGCTCGATTTTTACCAAAAACTCGTGTATTTTGCCCCTAATCCAGAGCTCCTCGTCAAGACCTATATCACCCGTGACACAGGTCGCAGTGAGCAGTTTACTCTCCTCTCTTATGAATGTTCCGAATTCTGTTCCCAGCCTTTTCAGGCCTCCAACCTTCATCTCTTCAAGGAAGGACTTGATTGCTGACATAAACCCTGAAACCAGAGCTACGTCCTGCTGCATAGAAACAAAGTCGAAAGACCAGATCAGAGTGCCACCAGTATTATGGTCAACAAGGATATTCTCCAGGCTCCTCATTGCATTTAATGGAATCATTCGCCTCTTATAAGCCGTCCAGCCCCCATACCCACCGGCAACAACTGCTCCCACGGCAATTAAACCTAGCAACATGAAGAACTTGTCCTGATTATCCTTCATAAAATTATAAGAGAAAAACATAGAGAAAAACACAGTTAAGCTACTCGCGTAAAGCATTCCTAAAACATCAACGCCGGAAACCTCTACTGTGACATCGAAAACAAGGGGACGAAGCCAACTACTACCAATATACAAACTCGCCATATTCTCAGACATATTAAGGGGCTGAGACAGATTACACAAGCCTGAACCCCTCAAGAGATTTTGTACAGCAGTCCCATTTACCTTCATGTTCACACCAGTCGGGAAGGGGACTTCCCAAGAACCCGGCTCATTATTCACACTCACACGAACTCTGAGACAATAATCAATACCAGTAGTATTAGTAGTAGTATCCGCGTATTCAAAGCTCCAATCTGAACCGTTATAGTAAAACGCGTAGCCTTTATCCTCATAAGGCGGATTATCAGGAGTTGCACTTCCATTATCAGGGGCGAAGAACCAGAAAACCCGATAAAGTGGTGCTAAAGTAGTCGCATTGATGCCCACAAAGAAGGTATAATTATAAGTATTGATCTCTGGATCGAGTTCAAAAGAATTGTCTGTGAAAAAGTCTTTCCACCCTATAGGACCGGTGATCGAAGGAAATTCGAATGTTTGATTAGCGAGAAGAAAGTCAGGTTTTGGAACTGTGGTATCATTGATTGTAGTATTGGTGGCATTATAAAGAGATATACTTAAATAAATAGGTAACGTGGGGGTTTCAAATGGAAAATGTAACAGGTAGAAGCTTGTGGAGTACAGGTAAGCGGTTTGGTTTTCTGGAAGTTGGAAGGACATTGCCCGAGTAATATCAGTTATCTCTTTTGCCCTGAAGGCTTCTTCCTCCATCGAAATTGTGGAGTTAGGAGCCCTGAGGTTGGAAAAACTCATATTAATAGAAGTAACATCCCACCCGCTAGGAATTGGAATTTGAATAGGATTAGAGGAACTTAGGTTATAAAAGGGACCATAAACAAGTTTTGAACCCGTTTGCAAGCCTTGAACTGCTCCAAAAGCGGTTGGCGGAGAGGGCTGAAGCATAATAACAGAAGAAGCAATCACAAGACAAATCAGTAGTGAAATGAAGAAAAGTCCTTTTTTCATAGAAATTTCCGACCTAACCGCTTTCCTTGTAATATAATTATCTTACTACCAATTTAATCTTTTTGATAATGCAAAGCCATAATAATATAGCAGGCAATAGTGCTGAGCTTTCCCTCATGGAATTATATACGAAGATTTTTCCATACATGGATAAAATCGGAATGGCGAATATTTTCTAAAATCTTGCTGGAGATAGGAAGCGCCCTTATGTTTCATTTTGCTTCTAGCTTTTTAATACTTAAATAGAATATGATTTTTCTGCAGTATGAATCAGGAAGGAGAAGTAACATTGTATAATAACGTGCATTAAGCTTTTTTTAAAAAGTGTACAAATTCCTGTTACTTGTGGCATGATTGATATTGTTGTTAATTAACTTATTAACAAACAATATTTTTAAATATTTAAATAACCCATTATATAATAGGTGAATACGATGAAAGAGAAGGGAGAAAAAGCCAGAAATAGAAAACGTATAGCCGCTTTAATTGGTGGCGGAATATTGTTCGTTGTCATTTTACCAATCATCTGCATCTACGTTTCACAGTTGATAGATTCTTGGTTCGGCTTCCCAAAGTTAATTCCAATGCCCTTCAACTTCGTCATCGCAGCAATATTTTTCGCGGTTGGATTTTTCTGGGCCATATGGTCAAATGTTAACCTGTTCCGGAAGGGTGAGGGAACCCCAGTACCAACGAGTGAAACGCAGACAAGGAAGCTCGTACTGAACGGAGCCTACAAATATACCCGAAACCCCATGATGTTTGGCTACTTACTTATCCTGATAGGCTTAGGATTTCTCTTCAACTCTCTCTTCCTCACACTCGGAATCACCTCAATTTACACCGTAGGACTCGTGGCATTTATAAAACTCTGGGAAGAAAAGAACTTGGAGAAACGTTTCGGTAAATCCTATATTGAGTACAAAAAGAAAGTCTCCTTCATGATCCCGATGCCGCCGAAAAGAAAAAAATAATTTCCACTCAATATTATTATACCTTCTTGATTAAGCGGATTTATTACTCCCAAGAAAAAAGAACTTGTTGATTGAATATGCTTGATTGGTGGTTAGTGCTTCAATGGATTTTGATTGGGTTTTTGATTCTCCTTGCACTTTCTTTTCTTGTGAGAATCATCAGACACTACTACCATTTCCCGATTCCCGCCTTTTTCACACAGCTTATCGATAATCCGGTTCGCAGAAGGTTAGTTCAACGGCCAGACTTGCTGGTTGAGCGTATGCAGCTTAAGCCGGGAATGATTGTTGTGGAAATCGGACCCGGTAAAGGTAACTACACAAAAGCCGTAGCGGAGAAAATTCTCCCTAGAGGAAAAGTGTACGCTATAGACATTCAAGAATCTGTCATAGAACGCTTGAAGAAGCGAATCAAAAAGGAAGGAATAACCAATATTGTTCCAAAAATCGACAATGCCTATAAGTTATCTTTCGCCGACGAAAGCGTGGACAGAGTCTTCGCCATGGCGTGTCTCCCCGAGATTCCAGAACCTGTGAAGGTTCTACGTGAATGTCACAGGATTCTGAAGCCCGACGGCCTGGTATGTCTTTGTGAAATGTTTCCCGACCCGGATTATCCGCGACGGAAGACTGAGAAACGCTGGGCTGCTGAAGCGGGATTTGAACTGAGGCAGGAGTTCGGGAACTGGTTCATATATCAGCTAAATTTTGGTAAAAGGTCTGGATGAAATGTGATGGTTATGTTCATTGGGGGATTAAAAATTCATTTAGACGTTTGGGAAAATTACTCCTGTTCCTCCCTTGGGATCGTTGAAATCAATTGCTTCGGCTTCGCACACATCCCAGCATGCTCCGCACTCGGAGCAGTCCCTATAATTGACCGGCTTATAAATATCTCCCACCCTTCGCCAAACATTTTGGGGGCATATCTCAGCACAGTTACCACAGGCTATACACTTTTCTTCTATTACTCTAATAAACTGTGTAGGTTCCTCCTCGTGGTGTATTAAAGGGAATTTGTTTTTTATCTCCATTCTTAATCTCTCCTTATTTTCATACTGATTGCATCCTTTATGTGCCTGGTATTCCCAGATTTTCTAGGCGTATAAGCAGCTTGGCAGCTTTCTCCAGTTTTTTCGTGTCATTTTCTTTTACGCCGTCCTTCAACATAAATGGAACTGGGCTTGCATACCAGTGACTTGCGGCAATCATGGTGTTTATGATTTCCTCCTGTGGTCTCTTTAAGAGGTAGTCCTTTAGAGTCTGTCCGTATATTCGCATAGTTTTAAACAGGGGATCGTTTTTCCATCTCGCCTCGTAGTTTGCTAGGGTTTCTTCGGACGCGTCTCCTGATGATATGGCTTCTGCAGCGGTTTCCGCAGCGTACCTTCCAGACATTAACCCGAAGGACATTCCTTCACCTATGAAGGGTTGAACGAATCCTGCAGCGTGTCCAGTGACTATGAGGCCGGGGGCGTATGTTTTTTCGATGAGTTTTTCTGGGTCTGTTCGGATTCCCCAGGACTTTATTTTTCCTCCTTTGAGTTTCTCCTTAATTATGGGTTCGTTTAGAAATTCTTGGGCTTGCTGTCTGATATTGAGCTTGGGGGTCATGTATCCTCCGGCTACTCCCACACTTACTCCGTCTCTCATTGGGAAAATCCAATTGAAACTGTAGTTGGATCCACCGATTGTGAGGTACCATTCACACAATTGCTTGAATCTTTCCTCGACTATCTTTTCTGGGAGCTCGACGAAGGCGGTGGCGTATAATATGTTATCTGTTCCCGTTCTCCTTCCGAGTAAGCCCGCTTTACGCGCTACTATGGAGTGGGCTCCTCCCGCGTCGATAACTACTTCTGCAAAAATTTTTTCTCCCTCATCTGTGGTGACACCAACGACTTTGTCATCCTCCTTTATGATGTCGGTGATTGTTGTAGCGGTTCTTAACTCGGATCCTGCGTTACATGCCTGCTGGGCGTGCCAGGGGTCAAACTTTGTTCTGTGAATCGTATACATTCCATAACCGCCCATGACGGTTTCAAACATACAGTACTTATTGTTTCTTAGAATGTAATAGACTCGTGAGCCGGTGACTTTTACTTCGATTGGTCCTTCTAGAAGGTAAGGAGCGTAAACCATACCTGTAGCTGTAATGGCACTACCGCAGGCGTTCTTGGTTCCTGGAGTCGATGCTTTCTCAAATTGAACCACTTTTAACCCAAGTTCGGCGCATTTTTTAGCAGCGGCAGAACCAGCAATTCCACCTCCAACAACAATTACATCATATTTCTCAATTAAAAGTCCCTCTTCCCCGTTATCTTTGTTTAAATATAAATAGTTAATGTCATCAAGACCAGACCAATTTCTGGTTTTTAGAATTTATATCATAAAAGTTATGTGCTGAATCAGCAAAAAATTTGAATGAAGAGTCGTCTATAGACCTTATCTTTTAATTGCCAGCAACCAAAAAATTAAATAAAGAACTTTATATCATTAGTAATACAATTTTTAATTTAGGGGATTTAAAAATGGGCTTATTCGATTACAAAACCTATCTCATTGATCAAAAATTATTAAAAATACGTTATACTCTGATAATTAAAGATGAAAAAGGAGAAGAATTAGGTAAGGCTGTTAGTAAAATCCTCTCATGGATGGGAAAAATCGAATTTTTTGATAATCAGGGAAATGTAGTGGGCTCCGTTGAAGGGAAATTCTCCCTTAGACCTACCTTTAAAGTTACAGACCAAAACAAGAGACATTTAGCAACTATTAAGGAGAAGATGTTAACCATACATGATGACTGGTGGGTGGAAGACCTCAAAGGCGAAAAGATGCTTAAAGTTTTAGGAGACATTTTGGGCTTAGAGTACAAAATTCTGGACAAGTCGGGTTTAGCGGTTGCCGAGGTATCAAAAAAATTCTGGGCCATTCGTGACCACTACGGAGTTAAAATAAATTATGATTTTGACCCATTTCTAATACTCTCTACTGTGGTAGCAATAAGTATGCAAAAGCAGAGACAGAGGAGTAGAGCGGCAGCATCAGCAAGTTAGGGCCTGCGAATTCTTTATAGGAATATTAAATATAGTAATAGAAATATTATATGTGAATTTGTATCATTCGGGAGAGTTGTGACCAGACAGACTAAGGTGGTATTAAAGTGGCGGAAAATTGGCTTATGGAGGCAGATAAACTTTATAAAAGGGGTAGATTTGAGGAAGCCGTAAAATGCTACGATGTGGCTTTAAAAATAGACCCAGAGGATGCGAAAGTTTGGAGCAGTAAGGCTCTTGCCCTTGTTGGTCTAGGTAGATTTGAGGAAGCCGTAAAATGCTACGATGTAGCTTTAAAAATAGACCCAGAGGATGTTAGGCTTTTGAATCTTAAAGGTAAAGCGCTTCTTAAGCTTGGTAAATTTAAGGATGCCATAAAATGTTTTGATAAGGCGATAAAAATTTTTCCAAAGGGTCCTGAGGCATGGTATAATAAAGGTAATGCTCTTCAGGCGCGAGACAAAGTTAAAGACGCCAAGAAATGCTTTGATAATGCAGTCAAATTAGATCCCAGTATTAGACACCCACTCAGATAGATATGTTGCTTCAAAAACTCACTCAAACCATCAATAACATAATTTTTTGGGCTTCATGAGTTATCTAAATAAGTGTAGTATTGTTCCCGTTTGGGTGCAGCAACCCGCTTAGATATTTTTTGGTTTTTTAAGTATCACATCTAGAATACAAGGAAATAAAAAGCTCAGAAGTAATTCTTGTTGACAGACTCGCATTAGTGAGGGTGTTTTAGTCAAAAAATTTTGGCGGGTTTAAATAAATGAAGCGAAAAATTAACAACTTAATGGACGAGGTTAAATTCTCGATAAATTTGGAAGCCTGTCTGGCTTTGTTGGATGAGGATGGAAAAATTCTTTATAACAACTTGAACGGTGGCTTAAATGGAGTTCTTGAAAACTTGGTTCCCGCTCTGAAAACTTTGAATGTGGGTGACTATCAGGTGAATAACTTTGCAGAGACCCATTTGATCACCATTAAGGTTAGTGATAGATTAGCCTTAGTTGCGGAAAGCTACATTAGAGAGAGCTTACTCATTTTCGCCCTGAATAGCATAGTGGAGAAGCTCAAAGAAGAGTTCGCTGAACTAGACATTCTACTAAAGCTATCAGACATAACGGAAAAAGGGAGTGAAAACAAGATAATGGAACAATTCATAGGGAACAAATTTTTTTAGCTACTTGCGATTCTCTATTTTCAGGGTATTTGAAAAACTTGCTCTTGCCATAATAAGTTATATTTAGATTCATTTTCAAAAAGCTAGAAATATCTGCGGAACCCTTTTACTAAATTTGCAGGGGTTAAACTCGGAGATAATAAACTTAAGAAAGTTTGACAGAATTTTATTAGAAATGCGTAAAAAATATGAGATTGATTCTTTATATTAATCTTTAGAGGTTTTGAAAATGGGCTTATTCGATTATAAAACTTACATTATTGATGAAAAATTATTAGCGATACAACACACTCTGATGATTAAAGATGAAAAAGGAAAAGAGTTGGGTAAAGCCGTTAAGAAAATTCTCTCGGTAACTGAAGAAATCGAATTCACTGACAATACTGGGCAACATGTAGGCTTGATTAAAAGGAAACTACTGGCTCCGATAACCGAATACGAAGTCGAAAACCAATACCACCAACGCGTAGCAAGCATTGAAAAGAAGGTTTTAGCCATTGGTGACGATTGGTGGGTGGAAGATCCTCAGGGTAAAAAGGTACTCAATGTTGATGGAAACATACTGAAATTGGAATACAGTATAAAGGATATGCTTGGCTCGAAAGTCGCCCAAGTGTCCAAGAAATTCTTTTCCATCCGCGACAGCTACGGAGTTAAAATAACTAATAAGGATGTTGACCCCTTCATAATACTCGCGGTAGTAGCAGCAATAGACATGGAAAAAATCAAAAAAGAGAAAGGTCTAGTCTGAAAACATAACATAAAGGCCGCCAGAGACTCAAAACAAGAATTTACACGAGTAAGAAAAGCAACTCTTCAAATTCCAGAAGTGCCCAATTCTTACTTAAGTCAAGAATAGGTTTCATTTAATATTTTTATGAAATGGTTTAATCCGTTACCTAATTTTAGGAACTCGTGGTTCATGTAGCTGGATTCTTCCAAAACGCTCACTATGTCTTTTTCCACATTTTCCGCGATTTTACCATAACCGTAGTCCTGAACTATGAGTGCGTTTTTTCTCTTTTCCATGTGTCCTCTTGCTTGAAATATTATCAAGGGTACGCCGTAAATTATGGCTTCAGAAATAGTTCCGAACCCTGCTCTGGCAACAATTAGATCTGAAGCATTGAGGTAGTTATAAATGTCCGGGATGTAGCTCATGAATGTCATGTTTTCGGGAGCTTCGTCTTCAAATCCTCTAAAATCTAGACCTAGGAGAGCCACCAGAAAGTTAATGTCAGGATGTTCCCATGCAACCTTCCTGTAAATATGGAACTCGTTATTGTTTCCTTTATCGCTGTGACGGTATGGTCTGCCTGTAACCATTACCAGCCTGTTCCTCTTGCGTAACCCTAGTTCCTCCCTAATCTCTGACTTGGCTCTCGTCACATCCCTAGCTATCGGAGGGAAGACCTTCTCAAGGTCCACAAGCTCCGGTCTGAAATCCATTATAAAACTCTCCGAAAGACGTAGACATGAGCGTGCGCGCTCCGCAAGCATTATGGGGCGTTCTATCACTGTTGAATAAAAGTTCATTCTCAAATCACTCCACCGGTATTTATAGGGCAAATAGTGTGAGATGTTGATTGTTCTCATACCGGGTACCATTGTGAGGTGGGGATTATAATCGTTCACAAACACATCGTATCCTCTACCCATCCTTAGGGCGCGGAAAAAATCGAGGGGAAAAAATGTGCTGTCGAACATTAATCTAAAAATGGTTGCTAGGGTGTTAAGGTCACCATTCTTTCTGTAAACGTATTTTATTCCGTGAAGACTGCTATTATACTTCAAATTCAGGGTGGAAAGATAATTCACCCTCGATTGATCGGTGAAAACAAGGCACTCAGTGTCCTTCATTCCGATCAATCTTGACGCTATCGCCTCTGCCCTCTGGGCATGACCAAATCCTTCATTGGTAGGAGACAAAACAACCTTCAAATTAGAATCCACGCTCTCACAGACGGCTTTCAAAACATGACGCGAAAAGTTCAGGAGCAACTATAAAGTATCTCCCCAACCCATAAATAAGATTTTCTGGAGGGTTCCTACCTTTCAATAACTTTTCGCTTATCTATTCAAAGAGGTTCATACCAATTTTCCAGAGCCATCTGAATAGAGAAAAAATCCCCATACAATATATCTGATAATTTTTCGAGATACTTCACCTGTTCTAGGTGCAGTTCGAGGAGGCTAATAGTCTCTGTTCATCTTTCTTTGTTGTCCTCCCTGTTTTGCCTGATTCATAAGCTTATTAAATAGCATTCATATATAAGTTCACAATGATTGGGGAAATGCTTATGAGATTGAAAAAGAAGCAAATTGCAATCATACTATCTCTACTGCTGCTTCCCCTAGTGTGGTTAACAGCTAGTGCAATGCTTTCCTCTCATAGTTTCCCTAATTATCCTCTAATGCTTGGTTCGACTAGTGGGTGGGCTGACGGATCTAGTGTTCTGGTGAAAGACGTTAGCGAGTATAACTACAGTTCTAATACAATCTTTGATTTGCAATGGTACCGCCCTGAGGGCTGGGCGGTTTCATCTGTGAACATAACCCTCTCGAACATTAATACGTCAACCTACACTATGGTGCGTGAGGACTATGCAGAACAACCTTTCCCCTTATTTATGCCAAGTAATTCGATAGATGACTCGGTATTTTTTGCACTTTTTATGTCCTTTTACTTAACACCCGGGCAGACGGTTTACTTTAACAGGTTGAGCGCGCTTCTTCTTAATATAAAATCCAACGAGAGCGCCTACGTGAACATTTACATTCTCAATGCTACAAACAACGCTACTTGGGGGACGATGCCCGACGCTACGCTCTACAATATAACCGGTGTGTCTCTTAATAATACTGGCGGTCTTCTGGATTTTAAAACTTTAAACCTTACTACTAATCCAAGTGAGTACCTCCATCTCGATACTACCAATAACCAAACATACAATAACACTTACTTTATCGGCATAACCCAGAACGTAACCAGTGTTACAGATCCAACTGTCTACTGGTTATACACTAGAGACTCATACAATGGGGACGCCGGCCCCGCCTACTGGATGGCCTTCTTCTATAACACTACAACTAACACTACGATGCCCTTTGCTTTCGGCAATACGGATTTCGCCTATATAGGTACCTTCGACCTGTGTCTAAAGCTCTACTTGAACCCTAATGATCCCTCAGGATTACCTTGGCCGAGTGACGTAGGTCTGAAAATCAACGGTACGAATGTTACCGGCACTGGTCCGGGGATTGGGTGGTGGAGCACTTCTGTAAACCTTTCGCAGAATCTTCTGTACTTTGATGTTTCTTCAAACTGGATTGAAACTGTGAGCTTCACTGCAACCATCATCGTCACTTACCAAAATGTGTTTGTAGCTATGTTAACCCAAACTTTCTTTACAACGACTTACCTTAGTACTTATTTTGAGAATCAGGGGCGGTTCAACCAGTACCTATTTCTGATTGCCCTAGGTTCTGTTGTGGTTGCTGGAGCTGGTGGTTACACTGCTAATAAGAGAAGACTAATTCCAAGAAACGCGCTGAGAAGTCTTGAGCACATTATCGTGGATCATAATTCTAGTGGTGTTCTTATTTGGGCCTTTGACTTTGTTTCCATGGGGCAGGATGTGGCTCTTATTTCAGGATTTATGTCGGCGATCAAGTCCTTCCTAGAAGAGATGAAGGTCGGAGGACTGAAGAGGCTGGGAACAGAGTTCGGAACATTCATACGAGAGGAGAGTGAACTGCTCACCGCGACCTGCATAACAAGCGACATAGGGATTGATGAGGAACTCTGGATTAGGGGCAAGCTGCACAAATTCCTAACCCAAGTTGAACAGACACATCGGAAGCAGCTGAAGGACTGGAAGGGTGACGTAAGCCAGTTCCGTGAATCATTCCCAGCGGCTCTGGGTTCAGTAATAGACATGGAGAGAGTGCAAGAACTTCATAAACAGAAGGTTGCCAACCTAAACCGAAAAAAGAAAGGACTGCAAGGAGAACTGAACAAGTACGGAACGAAGCTTGAAGAACTAAAAGCAAGACACGACTCCGGCGAACTAAGCTACGATGAATACACCGAAAAGAGGCTTAAAACCGAGGTTAAGTACGATAAGGTTCAAAAGGACTACATATACGCAAGCCTCTTTCTCTCGAAAGTCCCCCCCGAAACCGCAGTAACGCCCACAGAGGCAGAAAAGCTGGAAGAAATCCAGAAACGCTTCCTAGAAATAAGGCTAGAGATTGAAGGACTGCGAAGAAAAGAGAGTGAAGGCACAATCACCCAGGGAGACCGGAAACACAAGGAAAAACTCCAGAAAGAACTAATGAAACTCGTGGAGCAAATTGATAAATTCCAAAAAAGGTAAAATCCAACAGGGTACCAAATACCCATTCAAGACAAAAATTATCCGTTTCACTCATACACAAACCATGTACACCAGAACTACATTAAATCTAAGAAACCTCCTTACACCATTTTCCCTTTTTTTTAGATTACGACTCAAATTACCACAACACTTTATTTGAGCATGGTGCAAGCACTACATGCATGAGGGCAGCCTTAGTTTCTACTTCCTTTAGGATTTGCCCGATATCAGGTAGAATGGGGCCTCGGAGGTTCTCAAAGATATTCGCGGTATGATTCTTATTTTACTGATACTGCTAAATATACTGAGTAATCTTTATAGCAATTGAAGCAACCGCTCGGAGAACTAGCCAAAATGTTTTTAATGGGGGTGTTTATAACTTAAGAACAAAACTTCACATTTACTGGAGGGAAAAACGCTGTTTATATATCCTTTAAGGGACTATGCTAGGCTTGTTTTCTCCTGGATACCTGAGGGCTCGTATCTGCTGCTTGATTTAGGCTCCTCAGCCGGTTACTATACCATCCATTTTGCTAAAAAGTGTAAAAGGACCTGCGGAGTTGATCCGAACAAGGATCAAATTCGATTAGGGAAAAAAATCTACCCTTGGCTAGAGTTCCTAGTTTGCGCGGGTGAGAATTTACCATTTAAAACCGAAGCTTTCGACACACTAACGGTATGCGAAGTAATTGAACACGTAAAGCATGAAAAGACTCTCCTAAACGAAGCTCACAGAATTTTAAAGAAAGGAGGAACCATAATTCTAACAACACCACATAAGGGACTTTTCAGCTTTCTCGACTACGATAACATAGTTTACATGCTAAGTAAAATGATACCTTCAATTCGCAGACTAACATTCAGGGGGGATAAAGCTGGGGCGAAGCCAGGCTACACAGGACCGCACAAAAGATACACGGTGAAAGAGCTAAGGAGCATTATAGAAGGATTCTTCAAGGTAGTAGAAGTTTTCACTTCAGGTCTATTCCTCTACCCCCTCGCCTACCTTCTAGCCGCCCTCGGAATGATCGCCCTCGGTAAAAATTACATAAAGTACCTCGACCCCTTTATTAGAGCAATTATGGACAGAGAATATTTCAAAAACTACGGTAGATTCTCCTACAATCTAGCAATCAAAGCTATCAAAAAATAAGACCAGAATTCGTTAAGTAGCACCAGCCAACACAATAAAAAATAGTTTAGTAACCTAATGTTTCATCGTACTCAAAACCCCTATGAGTCATCTCTAATTGATAGCCAATTTATTTCACTTCGTGCCCACAGTACTTGCAGAAGAAAGAATCCCAATCAATTTCTCTACCGCAGTGTGGGCAGTAAACACTTTTTATCTCCGGTGCCGGAATAAACCCACTTGAAAATAAAGAATCAATCATTCTGGAAAGGTTTTTCCAAGTTTCTTCCAGCTTGTTTACCTCACTTTCAATGGTCTTTTCGTCTAATGAAATCTTTTTAACATCAGGCTTGATGATTTCATAGCTTATACTGATGGAAACATGTTTTTTATTCTTCTTGAATGTGACTGAACCGATAGAGTCAACGTAACCTGACTTAAGTCTGGTAACAATTTTCCCCTCATCCTCTTCCTTCTCAACTATCATAAATCCCAGATTGCAGAGCCCCTCCTCGATAAGGTCAGAAACCTCATTCTCGGGTAAATCAACATCATCAAATTCTCCAGCCCAGTATGATTCAGACAATTTTCACTTCACACTCGCCAAAAAATCTTTGAACCGTTCTATCATTCTCCACCCATATTCATGTTCTTTAATTTTTCCGATATACCAACTAGCTGGAGCTGCATTTTCTCGGAAGGTGAAACAAGGATCTTATCCAAGTTGAACTTGGCTGTTAAGGGTAATTATACTTAAAAATAGAAAATTATGAAAAGAGGTAAAAACTGGGCTTTCAATTTATTTCTGGAACTACTCTATTTTTGTTCAATTAATATTTTGAGTACGCATGTGTTTTTATTGTTTTCTATTTTTGCATCTAAAATTTCAGCGAAACCGAGTGCAGAGATGCTGCCCATCATTATAAGCATTATACCGCACAGAGGGCAGGCTTTATATCCCCAAGATTTTCCAAATTTAGCCATTTCAAGATATGGGCAGTCAATTATTTTCTCCGTGTAACAATTGTCAGAGAAACTCGCTTCGATTCCTACGTTAAGAATCGATGAGAAACTTTTTGTAATGTTTTCTGTGTCTTTTATTAACTCTTCCAGATTTGATGCGGGTTCTTTATCCTGAATCTGTCTGGAGAGTTCGCCAAATATGGAAGCGATTATTTTTGATGCCTGGCGTCCGAGTAGCATGGGCTTTATTCCCATCTTATCCGCGGCACTAAGTATCGTACCAAAAATTAAGGAAGTGCTGTAAGCTAGGGCATCATAACGATCACTTTTAATGGGCATATACTCACCACCCACTTTGCAAGTTTGCAGGCGTAAAAAGGGCCTGGACTTATGTCAAGGGTTTTTATTAATGGTTCGCTTTCTAATTTCAACCCTCAATATAATTAGTATATATATACATATTTTAAGTTTATGCAATTTATCTATAATGCAATTAGATACGTAATAATCTAGCAGAAAAGATGAATGTATCAGATAGTTTTTGATTAATCTATTCTTTTTGGGTTGTGAAATAATTTAGAATAGGAAATGATTCTGAATACATAAAGTTCATACACAACTATTAAAAAATGAATTTCATTTATATGATACTAGAATGAGGGATTTTAATGGCTGCGCATGTTGATGTTTATCGTGAATTGCAGAAACACCTCGACCAAATGCCCATCGGATTCCCGCCCACAAAGTCCGGTGTAGAACTGCGCATATTGAAGAACATTTTTACTCCTGAGGAAGCAAAAATCGCTACAAAATTAAGCTGGGAGTTTGAACCCTTAGAGAGCATTTACCGCCGCCTTGATAGAACTGAAATGTCTATACAGGAGTTAAAGGAAAAATTAGACAACATGGCAAAAAAGGGAGGCATCTATTACAAAAAAGAGGGCGACGAGAAATACTATGCAAACGCAATGCTAGTGGTCGGCATGCATGAGCTCCAAGTAAAAAGACTAACGAAAGAATTCGTGGAAGATATGTCACAATATGGCAAAGAGGGATTTGGTAAAGAATTATTCCACACGGGAATTTCCCAGCTCCGAGTCATACCAGTAGAAGAAAGCATAACCAGCAAGAACCAAGTAGCAACTTATGACGACTTAATAGAAATAATTAAAAAAACAGATGAACCAATCGGAGTAACTGAATGCATATGCCGAAAGACCCAAGAAATAAGAGGACAGCCATGCAGAGTAACGTCCTCAGATGAGACTTGTATGGTTCTTGGGTTTGTGGCCCAAATAAATATTGATCAGGGATGGGCCCGCCCCATAAGCAAGGAAGAAGCCCTAGAAATCCTGAGAAAAAACGAGGAAGCGGGATTAGTCCTTCAACCGGGAAATGCTCAGCGACCGAATTTTATCTGCAGTTGTTGCGGGTGTTGCTGCGGGTTTTTATCAAGCTTAAAACTACTCCCCCGTCCCGTAGATTTATTCTCTACAAACCATTACGTCCAGATAGACCACGAATCATGCACCGGATGTGAAAATTGCATAGAGCGTTGTCAAATGGATGCATTAAAAATGGTGGACGGAATCTCAACAGTAGACTTAAACAGGTGCATCGGCTGCGGAAACTGCGCCACAACATGCCAATCGAATGCCATCACACTCCAGAAAAAAGAGAAGGAAATCATCCCCCCACAGAACAGGCACGATCTGCTCCTTAAAATTAAAAGTGTAAAAGGGCAACTTATCTCGACAAAATGAGTAATGAATAAAGAAATATTCTAGCCAAAGCCCTCTATAGAATTAGTTTATATTAATTTCATTATGGAGCTTACTTCATTAGGAAAGTTTTTGGTTAACCTGCTCTTTTTCAAATTCTCTTTAACTCGACAATGTTAAATTTAACTTTTGTCTTATTTTTGCTAGGATATGGTATGATTATCCTCGTGGAAGCACATAAATCTGGATAGGAGGTTCCACGCAGGACATGACGGTAGACTACACGGAGAAGGAAAGATATGGTGTCCTCGACCCTAAAAGCTGGGGGTTGCCCGTGGAAGAGACCGCCGACCTGGCTGAAAGGCTGCGGCGCATCTGGATTCGCTTCCGAGCCTGCTTCAGGACAAAAACCAGAGACACCAGCAAGCAAGCCCTGGTCTACATGCGGGGGTCGCTGACCATGGAGGAGAAGAGAAACTACGCCAACATCGCCCGCCGCGTAAACCAACCCCAGGACGACGGGCAGAAACTGCAACACTTCATGTCCGACTCCCCCTGGCAAGCCCGCGCAGTCTTCAACCAGATCCAAGCCGAAGTACGCCAGAGACCAGAACTACAGGGAGGCATGCTAACCCTGGACGAAAGCGGAGACAAGCGGGCGGGAACAGATAGCGCCGGAGCCGCCCGACAGTACCTAGGCCGACAGGGAAAGGTAGACCTAGGACAGGTCGGCGTGGCACTAGGATACTACCAGGCAAACATCTGGCTGATGCTGGACGCAGAACTCTACCTGTCAGAGGAGTAGTTTGACGAACAACACGCCGACCTCCGCCGCCGCTTGCACATCCCCCAGGAGAGAACCTTCACAACCAAGATCGAAATAGGACTGGAGATGATCCGGAGGGCTAAAACAAACAAAATACCCTTCCAAATAGTGGGCTGCGACACCCTTTACGGGCGAAGCGCCCCCTTCAGAGCCGCCCTAGACGCAGAAAAAATCCTTTACCTGGCAGAAATCCCCGCCAACACCCTCGTCTATCTGGAGAAGCCTGAGACCGGAGTTCCGGAGAAGCCTCAGAAGCGAGGGAGGGGAAGACCCCCAACCCGCCCGCAGGTCCTTAACGGAGTACAACCAGTAAAGGTGCAGAAGCTGATTCACCACCCCGACCTAGACTGGCGGGAAGTCGAACTCCGTCCCGCGGAGCGGGGAACGCTGAGCTACTGGTGCGCCGCCCGACGGGTGTGGACCATGGACGACGAGGGGCGGGTAAGGGAGGAGTGGCTCTTCATAAGACGCGAAGAGGACGGCGACCACAGCTATTCCCTGAGCAACGCTCCCAGAGACACCTCCCTTAAGACCCTAGCCCAGTGGCGCAGCATGCGCTACTTTGCGGAGCGCATATTCCAAGACGCCAAGTCGGAGCTGGGGTGGGATGAGCTCATAGCCCGCAAGTACCGGGCCTGGATGCACCACTCCGCCCTAGACGCCATCGCCCTGTGGTTCATAGGCGAGACAAAGCTGGACTGGGCCCAGAAGTACCCCCGGGACCCTGAGCTTACGCGGCGGCTGGAAGTGGAGGCTCTTCCCAACCTCTCAGTAGCCAATGTTCGGGAGATGATGCGCGCCGCCCTACCCCTAAACCAGCTCTCGCACGAGGACGCAGTTCGTCTGGTGGTCAGGCACCTTTATAATCGATCTCGCTCCACCCGCAGCCGCCTAAAAGCCCAACGCCGAAAAAGGAGGAAACAACCTTAAATTTAACATTGTCGAGTTAATTATCCACAGAATATCCGAATCCTGTGAATCTATGAGTTGATAGACATATCCGAAACCTTCCTTTGGAATTGCATAAATGACGACACTGATAGAATAGCCTAATGCGTGTTTCAATTTTTTGAACCCCTCGGATTTACGGTCTTTAGTAGCTAGAACCTGAGCAAAGATTTTTTTATGCAGCTCTAAGGCCCACCGTGCATTCTGCTCATTTCTTAGCAAGGCGGGTTCAGCCACTCCTGCTACTACTGCCCTCATTGTAAGCCAATTATCTTTTGCTATCCAGCCATCTAATTCTTTCAAAGTCTTTTGGCTTTGCCTTTCTATTAGCTTCTGAAGACCCATCGCCACACCTTCTCTTACTCTCCATCTCGGATCATTTGATAATTCTCGTAAACGGAATAATGCATCTTCAAAGAAATCTGAGGAGACTGAGCCAATAGCACCTATGGCAAAAGCTCCACAGAACGCGAGAAATTCTTTTGGATTGTTGACTGGCGCCTCATCCGAAGAAAACCGCATTAACTTTAAACACAGGTTCCACAGCCTTTCAGAATCCTTGACGAAATACTCCTCAACCAATTCTGCAAACTCCGCAGCTAATTCCAAATTTCCTCTAGGTCCAGGAAGATTACTATTCAAAATTATAAACTCGAAAATCTTGCCCTCATCTTCTGTTTTAAGAAATTCATCAAACAAGTTAACCAAATCTCGTTTGTAACTTCCTTTCTTACTCATTTTAACATTCACTTTTTTCAACAAGTACAGTTATTTTAACAATTCAAAAAAAGAAAAAGAAGGGAGTAAAATTGTTTTAAAAAATTTTGATTGGCTTTATGCGCCCTTGAATTTGGGTTGTCTCTTTTCTAGGAACGCCATTACGCCTTCCCTGGCATCCTCACTAACTGTGGCGATGGTTGCTAGAGCGCCTTCGAATATTAGTCCCGCATCCAGAGGACCTTGGGATCCGAAGTTCAGCGCGTATTTTGCTGCTCTCTGGGCGACGGGGGGCCCGTTGGCTAGTTTTAGAGCGTACTCTTTTACATCTTTCTCAAAGTTTTGGAATGATAACACCTTGTTTACCAATCCGATTCTATAAGCTTCTTGCGCGTCTATGGGTTGGCCTGAGAGTATGAGCTCCTTGGCCTTGGCGAGTCCGATAAGTCTGGGCAGTCTCATGGTGCCTCCCCACCCCGGTATTATTCCACGATCTATTTCCGGTTGTCCGAGTTGGGAGCCTTCAGCAGCTACTCTGAAGTCACAAGCGCTAGCGAGTTCGCATCCTCCACCGAGAGCAAACCCCCTGATTGCCGCTATCACAATCTTGGGGAACTTTTCAATTTTGGTGGTTAATTTAGCCATGAGCAGCGCGGTTTCCATTTGAGAAACAGCCATAGGAACCCCTAGCGTCAATGGTGGTGGCTCTTTAAGATCAGCTCCCGCAGAGAATGCTTTTTCACCAGTACCCATCAAGACTACTACGTGAACTTCCTTGTCGAACCAAAGGTCGTCAAAAGTCTTATCAAGCTTGTTAATCAGAGCAACGTTCAGAGCGTTGACTTTGGGTCTGTTCATAATGATCCATGCCAAGGGCGGTTCTCGTTTAACTATAACAATATCTTCCGACAATTCTCTCAACATCCCTTTTTCGTGAAAAACAAATAGTTTGATTCAAATTGTTAATGAACGCTTTTCCACCTTTTATAAAAATCTTCCGCAAAAAAAACCAATTATGAACGGAGCAATCAAATTAATACGAAGAACCTTTAGGTTCTCAGAATCCCATAAAAAATCCAAGCGGAAAGAGACAAAACTAGAATCAGTTAATTAACCTTTGAATCTTTTACCACTTCTGAAAAACCAATTTCCTTTTAGATTGCATGTACTAAAAAATCCTAATCCATTATTCAAAAATAGAAAAAATGAGGGCTTATTTTATTTCTTCAAATCGGACTTATTTTTCTTCTGTTCCTAGTTTGATTTGACATTTGCCATCCTTGTTTTCAACATCCATGCCTACTACTTGACTAAGATTCATAGCCTCGAGGATTCCCATCGCCATAACTGCTACACCACACAGGGGGCAAGCATTGTATCCTAGGGTTTTCCCATATTTAGCCATTTCTAGCCAGAGGCATTCCTTTATTTTCAAGCTGAATTTGTTTTGTAAGTAACTCAATTCAAACTCTTTGCCTAATACCCCGGTATCTTTTCCAATTGTTTCCAATACCTTCAAAAATTCCTGCATGTTTTTAGGTGGTTCCTTGCCTATAAATTGTTGCGCTAGACTTCCTATCATAGGGCCTAATATTTTGGATGATTGGCGCCCCAGTAACATTGGCCTTATTCCGATCTTATCCGCGGAACTAAGTATTGTACCATAAACCAAACCGGTAAAAAAATCTTTCATATCTGCCATCAGGTCTTCACCTTTCCTAAAATTTTAAATGATTAAACCCGAAGGGGACTCATATAGTAGGGTTTTCTCGTCTTGTTTCAACAAGTTACGCTTTGCTTTCGAATCTCACTTGCTATAACACACTTATATTGAATCTTCCAAGTTTATATATCTTTCTGGCATACATGTATGTATAATGCAAGTAGAGAGGGACCATTCGGGTCTAAGCTTTAAGGTCAATGTTCTCAGTAGATATAAAGTGTCGAAAGGATTTGAGTACGCCGAGTACCGCAAACGCGGTTCTGGACAAAGTGGCTCACAAAGGCTTTCAAGACCTAATCATTATTAGAATCATCTTGAATTTTTTTACTGCTTTCAGGGCGTGTGGCTGATTGGCTGGCATTATAACCATTTCGCCCTCCTTCACGCGAAGAGATTTGCCCGAGATAACAATCTCCGCTTCACCGTCAAGAATTTGGACTAAAGCATCAAACGGAGCCGTATGCTCACTCAATCCCTGACCCTCGTCAAAAGCGAACAGGGTTACCGTTCCCGTCTTTCTATCAACTATTGTCCTGCTCACCACAGCCCCTTCCTGGTAATCTATCAAATCCACTAACCGCAGCGCACGCCCCACAAGTTTTTCGCCACCGGTTTGTTTTTCAACACGCTTCATTCAATTACCTCCATTCTTTAAGAAATCTCAACTAAATATTTACACATGATTCGATTCGCTCCAATTTGGAATGATTCTGACTTATTTTTTTCTCTAATTTTTTTTAAAAAAAAAAGAAGGTTAAAGGTGATATAAAACTTTGCACCTTTGTGTATATTAGACCTTTAGATACCTAGTTTTTTTCTGTTCGCTTCTATGTGGGCTAAGATAGCATCCGCTGCTTTAACTGGGTCTTTTTCAAGATTAAGTTGGGCACCTGTTACCTGTTTGAGGTCCTGAGTCAAGAGTTTGACCAGACTGGGTGCTCCGGTAACCGTTGGCACTGGATTAACGTAGGTGAATAGTCCTAGAGCTAAAGCGAATATTGCATCGATGGTGGCTTTCTGTTCCATATATTCGGGTGCGACTGCTGCAACAGGGAGATCCGGTATTGGCACACCTCCTAAAGCGTTTGAAACTGCCGCAAGTAGGTCGGCGAGGCGTCCGGTGTCTGTACAAGTTCCATAGCTGAGGACCGGAGGTATATTCAGTTTTTCACAAATACTTTTAAGACCCGGACCTGCAAATTTCTTGGCTTCTGCGCTACAGAGACCTGCGACTTGCATAGCTCCGTTGCCACATCCCATAGAAAGCACTAGAACATCACGCTTAATCAGTTCCTTGGCTACACTTACACTGTGAGCATCCTGACCGTGATCCCGTAGTGTGGTGCATGAGACAAGACCTGCTACTCCTCGCAAGGTTCCGTCTTTTATGGCTTCTAGGAGTGGGTCAAGGGAACCGCCGAGGGCTTCAAGGATGCTTTCGGTGGAGAAGCCGACCAGTGCTTCCTTCATGGGTAATTGAGTAACTGGCTCTATGGAGGCTCTGCGTTCTTTAAAGTTGTCTATTGCCATTTGCAGGAGTTGAGCGGCCTGTTTCTCAGCCTTTTCGGGTTCATAATTGACCCGATCGGTGATGCCATCAAAGGCCACTAGCTCACTTACTGGTACCAGTTTGAACTTGTACTTTTGAGCATAAAATGGATCGATTTGCATGGAACAGTTCATGTCGCACGCGAAAAGGTCTACGCAGCCGCTGGCCAGCACCGCTTCCTGCATAATCCAGTTCCCAGTGAAACCGTAAAAAGCGTCATCCATATTCCATCTCTGAATCATTTCTTGGCCGGTTTCAATGTTTGCGATGACTCGCAGTCCTTTGGCACCGACTGCTTTTGCTTTCTTCTGCCATTCCGGCTTTCGAGCCAGTTGGACCATGGCGAACCCCAGAAAGGGTTCATGGCCGTTGGGTAGTACATTAACATAGTCGGGGTTTAATACACCGAGGTCTACACGCATCGTATGGGGTCTTGGTATTCCAAAAAGTATGTCTTGGCAGTACTCGTTTACAATCTGGCTCTGATAAGCCATTGCCAAACCGAGACGCATGGCCTTGAAAGCCAAGCTTTGATAGTAGCCGTCAACATTGGTTAGGCAGGAACTTGTGGCCAGCATCATCTCGCCGTAAACTCCGCCGGGAAAGATGTCCAGTTTTTTCCAAACCTCTTTGCGTTCTTGGGGAGCGAGTGCTTCAACGATTTGGCTCGGCTCATAGTATTTTCTGTTAAAGTCTTCTTCTACAAAATCAGAAAGGCGGATGGCTATTTCTTTATCTGTTCCTGAGGTGTCTATTCCAAGTCTTTCAGAAAAGGTTCTCAATTTTTCAGGCTCTTTGATTTCGAATGGTGTCTTGCCCTTTGCTGTCGCCCGGAGAGTCTTAACAGTCTGATCGGTGTGGTAATGGTAGGTTGATGCGCCCATGACGTTTCTGAGCAGCATCATGCGCATAGCCATTCCATTGGCGGTTATGCCGCAAACTCCTCTCTTGTCTTTTGTTATATCCGCACGGCAGGGACCGTTTGAACACAGGTCACAACGAGCCCCTGCTTGACAGAAGGGGCATCTCCTGTCGGGTTCTGGCATGCCTTGGGCTTCGTATCGATCCCAGATATTTGTCATTTTGTCCTTTTTGATTCTTTGGTATACTTTTTTTACAGAATCGTGGTATGAGATTCTATTTTCTTCCAATATATATCCTCCATTCAAAATTTTCAAAAATTATTATACTCAATTCAAGAGAACTGTTCGTAAATATTTTATAAAACTGTTTATTATAATTTATTATGTTTTACTGATTTTTAATAATAGCTTATAGATATTAATTGCTTAAAAAAAGGAATAAGGTTCTCGGGGTGGCTTGATGTTACTGCTTTATCTTACCTTTAGTGTCGATGACTATTTTATTTGTAGGAATGTTTTTCCCCGAGCGTTTAAGCGCTTCCTGTACAATATGGTACAGTCCCTGGCAGCAGGGAACTTCCATTGTGATCACCGTTATGCTTTTCACACTTGACTGTTTAAATATCTGAGACAACTTTTCTACATAGAATTGAGTATCGTCAAATTTTGGACAACCGATAACAACCTTTTTGCCCCTCAAAAAGTCTCGGTGAAAATTAGCATAAGCAAGGGGTACACAGTCGGCAACCACTACCAAATCGGCGTTAGCGAAGAATGGAGCACTTGGGGAAACTAACCTTAACATAACGGGCCATTGCCTCAATTCAGATTCCTGTCTAGTCTCCGAAATGAGCAAAGGATTCTTAGCATCGCTGTAATCCACTACCCTCAAATCAGAACCACCAGAAATTGTTTGAGTAGGCTGACTCAGAGACTCTCTTTCAAAATCGATTTCTATTCCTCTTTCTTTCAGATATGTTAGTGCTTCATTTAGATAATCTTCCTGACCGTGATCTTTTAAGTGTTGTAAATGGGCTTTCGTTACATCTGGTCCCTGTTTAACTATGCCTTCTATTACTTTCCTTTCATTATAGGGCTCTGCTTCTCTTTCTATTATTTTTAGTGCACCTTCGGGACATCCCCTAACACATGCGCCCAGTCCATCGCATAATGGATCCCCTATAACTCTGGCCTTTCCGTTAATGACCTGCAATGCGCCTTCGGGGCAGTCAGGAACGCAAGCCCCACACCCGGTGCATTTATCCTCGTCTATTGTAACAATTTTCCGCATGACCTTCATGTGTTTATCGCTTCCTTTCTGCAATTATTTTTTTGCACTCTTCCGCGTATTCACAATAATCTAGACATGATTGTACCTTTCTGGAGACTTTTGCTCCACAGTTTGGGCAGTCTGTTTCGTCTTCATCGGTCCATATTTCAACGCTGCTTCCACAGTTTGCGCAGGGGATGTACTCAGGTTTTGGTCTTATGAAGTTACTTATTCCAGGGCATGTTTCCCTCAATTTTTCATCATTTCTATCCATTTTTCAACACGCCTCCAGTTATCATTATTACTATAGTAATAAAATATATATACTTTGCCGTAACAACATACCTTGGAGAGTCCAAAGATGTCAATTCCATGTGAAATCGCAGTAAAATGCATCTTACCCGTAGTACGGGCCATGACCGCAAAAGAACTCGTAACAAAACACCATTTGAAACAGGTTGAAGCAGCCAAACTTTTGGGAATCAGTCAACCAGCTATAAGCCTATACGGTAGTAAAATACGTGGAACAGCAATTGACTTGGAGAATGAAAGTGATGTTAAAAATTTAATAGAAAAATTGGCGGTATCATTGGCTAATGGTGGGTTTTCCCATAAAGACTTCGTCCTCATGTTTTGCGAAATTTGCCGAACAATTAGAGCTAAAGGATTAATGTGCAAATTACATAAGGAGTTCGACCCAAGCATTGAAATTGAAAAATGCGGACTCTGCGCAATTATCTCAGATGATAGATGCGTGAAACAAAAATCATAATTACACACTTTTTCGTAGGAACCCAGACCACAAAAGGTTAAAAAAATGGTTTAGAAAAAAGAGATTGCATAATATGGTTCTATTTGAATAGTTTTTGAACAAACTTGACGATTTTGTCTACTGCTTCTTTTGCTTCGGGCAAATCGTGCAATCCAAAAGATTGGAACACATGCACCATGCCATCCCAAATTTGCAAAGTCGCTTTCACACCAGCTGCCCGAGCCCGGTCGGCAAAACTCTTAGAATCACCAAAGAGCATTTCACAGGTACTCGCTTGAATCAGCAAAGGCGGTAGACCCTTTAAATCTGCGTGGAGCGGAGAAACCAAGGGATCACTGGGATCTGCTCCTCCCAAATATGCCGGTATCCACCAAAAAAGTCCGATATCTGCTAAAACGGGATCAGTCTCAGCGTTTTCCCAAAACGCGTCGTTAGAACCGGTATAATCTGTTGATGGCGAAAGACAGACTGCTCCGGCGGGTAAGGGTATTCCGTCATTTCGTAATTTCACGAGAGTTGTGAGCGTCAAATTGCCCCCTGCTGAGTCTCCGGCGATAACAATATTTTTGGGCTTGATACCCGTTGATAGAAGCCATTTGTATGCAGCGGTGCAATCCTCTAGCGGGGCGGGATATGGATGCTCAGGCGCGAGTCGGTAATTCACACTCAGTACACACATCTTTGTTAATTGTCCTAAGGTAGTAGTGAAAACTCGGTGACTATTCGTAGAGCCCAAGACCATACCTCCTCCGTGAATATAAAATAGAACTCGGTCTTTCATTGCGCCGGGGACGGTTTGCCACTCTGCGGAAATGCCGCCAGCATTGATTGGTTCCACCTTTACATTTTTGGGGATGGGGTACTTTTTTTGTTCTATATTCGCAGCATACTCAAAGGCATGGCGGAATACCTTAGCCAAGAAAAGCATTTCTTCTTCTTTAAAATAACCGTATAATTCGTCTATCGTTCCCTCTCTTTTTTTCTTGAAAAATTGCTCATTTCCACTTATCAGTCTTTGGTATAGAGTTCCGAAGTCGAACCCTTGATTCTCTTTGGCACTAAGAAACTCCATGACACCGTTCATTTGCTCCTTTAGAAGATCATCCATGAGTTTAAGCACATCGGGACGAATTTTTGACCTATTACAAATCGGCATGTGCTGTTACCTCCCTTAGTTTTTTCATAATTTTAATAGTAGATTACGAATGTTTCATAAAAATGTTTCTTTTATTAGTCTTTTTAAATTTATAATGCTAATGTTAGAAATGGGTTAAATTGCTATAATTTGTTTTATTTTTGTCCTTTTTTTTGCTTCCCATCTTTTTAGTGCTCTTCCTCCTGTATCTTGTATATAAACACTCAGAAGGAATTTTTTGAATTTTTGTAGAATAGTCTATATAAAAAGGCAAGAGGGGAGTTTGCGGCATAATCCCCTATGTCATGGTTTTGATTTAGAGTTCAAGTGGATTATTCCCGCAGGAGCGGATACCTGCCGCTTCAGAATCTGGATGAGAAAAGAAGAAGGAAGCGAGTGGGAAAAATACTCCATAATAAGTGCCGTAAAAAAGGGTTGCTTTTAGAAATATTTAAATAATAAAAAGGCGCCAAAAGTGAGACAAAGGGTGAGAAAAGCCCTTTTTTTTTAAAAAAAAATGGAGATAGAGAGCGTGAACGGAAACAACAAAAATAAACTATCGCTACACAAAGGAAGAACGAGTCTCTTTAGCGGCAAAACCAAATACATCCTGATACTTATCCCAGCAATTCTACTCTTAACCGGCATTCTAGCCATATCCCTGGCAGCAGGTCAAGCCACTGCTCTACCAGCCTCAAACAACTGCATCCCCATCAACGCAAACACGGTGTCAACTCTGGGCAGTTCCAGCAGCGGTGGCCTATCATTAAACGGAAATTTAACGACGATCGGCAGCTCCACACTGAACGGAAACCTAACTCTCACCGACGCTTCACAAGTAATTCTCGGTTCTCCACTAATTCAGTCGGGAGCACTGAACATAACCGCTGATAAAATAGAGATAGGCAAGCCCAGCAACCAAGACGGCACAATAACCATGGACGGAAACGAAGCAAACCCCTCAACAGTAGACCTTTATGGAAACATACTAATCGGAGACCCAACAACAGCCAATGGAATGTTCATGAACGTAACTGAATACTACCAAAAAATCGAATCTCAGGGGCCGGGATATGTCGGATCCATAGGTAGTAACCAAACTTTTCCCACAAATTCTAGTACAGCCTTAAGAGTATTCGAAGGAACGATTTACCTTAATTTCACTGCTACATTTATAATGGTAGCACTCAATAGCACACATTTAACCTTTAATCTTTTTGGTACTACTGTTTTCGATTTATCCGGTTATGATGGCGTGGCTAACTTGACCGAACTATTGGGCCTCGGGTCCCCACTTTTGTTGCCTATGCACAGCCTGTGGTGGAATCAAAGCACTACTTTTGAAGCGTGGGGTGGTCCAGGTGGCTGGTTTGGGATAAACAGTGGTTATATCAATATGACAGATGCACATATCCACATGGTATCCAATGGCTCCATTAGCTACCAGTTTCTCAACGACTCCTCAGAGGCAGGCATCACGATAACACCCGGTGCAACAAACTTCACAAGAGCGGAGATGGACTTGGTGACTCCTTCACAGAACATCATCGGGCTGGGTCCCACAATCATCACAAACGGTTCCATGTCAATGATAGGAAACACCACAGTACCCCAACAACAGATAATCAACGGTACGTTAGACTATGTAGGCGATATGCTACTACAGAACGGCAACATGACCATTCAGGGCACTTTTGGTATCGGTGGAGGTAGTTTTATTAAGGGTCCTGTCAGCATTTCCGGGTCTCTTAACATCGACAACGGCATGATGACGGGAACCGGTAACATCATGGTGTCAGAAGGCTACATGCAAATAATCGGCGACACGAGAATAAGCAACGGAGAGATAAGTGTTCAAAACGGCGATGTGGTCATGAACTCCTCGGGAACCTACATAGGTAGCGCGACCAGTATCACGGGCGACATCGCTGTATCCAGTATTGTGACAAACTCGGGTTTCTTAAAGATGAGCGGCATATTCACGTTCCTGATTCCTATGAGTATGTCTGGTTTGATGGTGACGGCGGGCGTTAATGGTATGGGAGGTCTCGGTACTATTAACGGCATTATGACTGTTACGGGGAACATTATAATGTCTGGTTTGACGACGATCATAGGGGACAACAACATTATAGGTTCTATGACGGTTACACCCGCTGGGGTGTGGGTCAACGGACTGGTGGGGCTGATGGGCGTGGTCCAAACAAGCAACACGCCGGCAATCTCGTACGAAACTATTCTCGAGATTAACAGCGGCTCACTGATGGGATTACCCATCCCGCACATATCCGTGCTGGTGGATCCTGCAACTCTATTGGTCTTGGGCGTTCTGGGTATAGGCACGGTCTACGTGGTAATCAGAACTGTTTACAGTGGAATAAAGGAGCGGCGGACTCTGGGAGCCAGAATCAGAGCAGTCGGAGAAAAGCTGAGGAACTCGGGCAAACGTTTAATAGAACTGTTGAGAAGTAAGTGAGATTAAGAGGAGGAGAATGAAGTGACTGCTGTCGGTTCGTATGAGAATTACAGGCACTTGGGTAGAATAATTACAGGCGTATCCGTTATCACTTTCTTGGTGGTTCTGGGCTTCTCTCTTGTGTATGGTCCGGGAATCGGCGGGCGATACGCTCTGTCCGCAATCTCCTGGGCACTCATAGGGGTAGCGATAGTCTTCATCGGCGGATTTGCTTTCGAGATTTACGGTAGCGTTAGAATTTGGCTCAGCAGACGGAGAGCCGCCCCCCAAGCCACCGCAAGGCGTCGTACGGAAAGAACCTGAGTAGAGAGACGGGGTGCTGGAAACCCCTTTCAGAAGGTTAACTAATAAATTCGAAGGGTGAAGGCTGCTAATCTGGTCGAATGGGTCAAACACTGCTACCTTTTATTTTTTTAAAAATAATGATTTGAGTTATAATTTATCTAATTTTCCTTTTTGGTTCTATTTTTCTCCCTTCTTTGACCGCCATCTTTTAAGGGCTCTCTGCGCCAATATTTCAGAGTATTTTTCCCACTGATTTTCTTCTTCACCTTCCTTTTTCTTCCAGATTCTGAAGCGGCAGGTATCCGCTCCTGCGGGAATAATCCACCTGAATTCTAAATCAAAACCAACATCCATTTTTTCTCGGAGATACTTTAATACGCCCTCCACTAGGAAGCGTTGCACTCGGCAGTCGAAAGGCTTGTACACATCTTGGTGGGGGCACCATAAGATATCGAATATGGCTTCCTCATGGCTTAGGATTTCGGGTTTTTCGATGGAGGTCCAGAGAATGGTGTTAACCGCTGTAGTAACAAAGCTTGCTTTCTCTATGTCAGTTGTATCATCCGGGAACTCGGCATCTTCAAACATTTGCTTAGCAGCGTCGTATCCCACTTTTCTCAAGGCTTCGTTAACCACTTTCTGACCTTCGGGTCCGAAGTTCTCCTCCACATCCTCCATGATTTGCAATAAACCCTTGGACATGTAGACTCCCCAGATGAACAGGGTGGCGGGGTCGAGGTCTGGTCTTCCCATTACCTCTTTTCTGAATCTTTCAACAGCCTCCTTGTATGGTTCTTTGAACTTGGTTCCCTTCCAGTTTTTCTCTTTACGTTCACCTTTTGCGAGAATTCCATCCTTAATCATATATAACACCATCTTACTGCACACGAAACAATTTTACAATATTAACTTTTTCCGTACTATGAAGCTTTCTACCTTAAGTTTACTCTCCACTATTTTTTAATTGATACAAGGCTCATTCTTTACCCGAAGGCTGAATCGTTGTGTAGCATTGGAATCTAGTAAATTTTTTAAAATGTTTTGGTGATTTCTAATAGAAGGAGTGATGTTGGTGTCGAATAAGTCTCCTAGGGGTTCTTGGACTCCGGAGATGGTTGAGAAGGGCGGTTACCCCCATTTTATGCTCAAAGAGATTCATGAACAGCCGAAAGCGTTAAAGAACGCTCTCAGTTTGAGGCCGGATATTTGTGAGCAGGCGACTGGAATTCTTAATGATTCCGAAGAAATATATATAACCGGGGCGGGAACCTCGAACCATTCTGGTTTGGCTGGGCGGTACATGTTCACCAAGCTTTCCACCATGAAAACCCAGAACATAATCTCTTCGGAGTTTCAGGAACTCACCGGGAAAATACTCGATGATAGCTATGTGGTACTAGCTATAAGTCAGTCAGGGGAAACCTTAGATACCATAAACGCGGTTAAACACGCTAAGAGGCAAGGAGCCAGAGTGGTCTCCATGACAAATGTTGTAGACAGCACCCTTAGCAAAATTTCCGATTACACCATTTATACTTACGCGGGTCCCGAATACGGTCTTGCAGCTACAAAAACTTTCCTGGTGCAGGTTGCATGCCTAGCATTATTATCATTACACCTATCATTGATGAGGGGTTCACTTAGCAACGATGAGGTGAACAAGCTTAGGAATGAACTTTTTCAAACCCCTCTCATAGTTGATAAAACAATCAAAAGGCAGGATAAAGTCATAAGAGACATTGCTTACAGTTACGCAAATAAACCAAGCTTTCTTTTCTTGGGAAGAGGCATCAGCACCGCCACCGCTATGGAGGGAGCTCTAAAACTTAAGGAAACGGCTTATGTTCACGCCGAAGCCTATCCCGCAGGGGAATCGAAACACGGCCCAATAGCCATAATTGAGCCGGGGTTCCCGGTGATCTTCGTTGCTCCCCCGGATGAGAATTATGAAAAACTGGTTAGAAACCTGAGCGAGGTTAAGACTTATCAGGCGAAAATAATTAGCGTGGTGCAGGAGAACGACTCTCAGGTTCGAGGCTTATCCGACGATTCAATTAGTATCCCAGAAACCGAAGCAATTTTTACACCCATAACCTACGTGATACCCTTGCAGCTATTCGCTTACTTTGTTGCTTTCAAGAGAGGATACGACCCGGACAGACCAAGACACCTGGTAAAGGCAATCACAGAACCCTAAAATAGGAGTGGTGAATTTATGTTCGCGGAAGATTGGACCAGAAAGTATTTCCAAGCCCTAAAGGAGGTTAGTGAGTCCATCGGGCTCTGCCGCATGTTTATCACGGGCTTAAACACCAACATAGATGGACTGAGACACGTTAAAGGCGAAGAAGTAGAACGCATCATAGCCGAAAGAAATCTGGAAAGGGAAATTCAACACAAACTCAAGCATCCTCCGAGGGAAATTAGAACATTTTCAGACGTATTAGCAGGAATCCTGTTCTGCGTCAAAAGTGGTGAAGGAGAGGAATGGTTCATTCGGGACCCCAAAATCACAGAGATGAACAAGTCGATTTTCGGTTACGACAGGCTTCGCATGGGGGGACAGTGTGGAATAATGACCAACGTTTTAGCTCTGCTGAATTTCAGAGTTATTCCCAATGTGGTGGCTCTCCCCCGGATACAGGCAGAACTGTTCACCACGAGTGGGGGAGAAATTATCATACCGCGAACAGAGGGAAACAGGATAGTTTTCAAAAAACCTTTGGAGGCGGTAAGGGGAAACGATAAAACCTTCATACACTGGATTTTTGAGTTCGACGACCAATTCGCAGCCCGAATAAACGGGGAAACCGTAAGGGCGCCGGTTGAGAACCGGTTCATCGCCACCTTCGACGATGAGAACATCAAACTAAAAATTGATCCCGCCTTCCGGGAAGGAACGCTGGAAGTAATATCCAGAGTAGGAACTGTTATGCTTTCAGGATACCATATGCTCCAGAGCAATTATCCAGACGGTTCAAAGCCTGAAGACCACATAAAGAACACCATAGACCTAATCAAATCCTGGAGAGAAAAGAACACAGAACTCCGAATACATAGCGAGATAGGATTCGTCGCGGATAACAAAATAAGAAAATCCATTCTAAACCTTATGACCCCGAATGTGAATTCCATTGGACTAAACGAGGGCGAATTAGCGGACAATCTTTACACTCTAGGGCAGAGAGACGGTCTTGAGGAAATAAGAGCCCTTAGCGCAACTAAAACCTACCAGGGGGCGAGGAAGATAATGGAGAAATATCGCTTGTCCCGTGTAATAATACACAACCGAGATTACTCCCTCTGTCTCATAAGCTCCAGTCACGGAATCAAGCCCCAAAGTGAACTACACTCCATACTATTCGGCGCACTGCTCGCTGCCGCCCTAGCTTATACTGGAAACTTTCCCACAATCAAAGACGCGGAAAAAGCCCTCAGAAGCGGGGAATTAAAAATAAGCGAAAAAGCTCTAAAAGAACACCAGAAACTCGCCACATTCCTAGAAAACCAGGAAGACTATCCCAAAGAAAAATTTCTAAAAGACGGATTCACAGTAACAGAACCCTTTACAATCTTCATCCCCTCAAACCTGACGGAACCAAGAGCAACAGTAGGACTGGGGGATACCATCTGTTCAGCCAGCTTAGCAGCGGAGGAAGCGTTGACACGCAGAGAACAAAAACCAAACCAAAACTAATTATTGCACACGGATTTTCACCCGTCAACATTCTTTAAGCTTAATTCTAAGGCAGCGTTTCTTCATCTCATAATATGCCATAATTTTTCTAAAAACCAGCCACCCGCTTAAGTTGCGATGTGGGTTGCCAAACAACATATAAATATGTTTTTATTTAAAATATCATTATAAAGTTTATAATAAGTGGTGGTTATGTTCCGGTCTTTCCTTTTCTCTAAATTTTTTGGAAGGAGGAACTGTTGTGTGTGATTATTGTGTTGCCCATGGGGTTGGTACGAAGTGGTACCTGAATCCGAAGAATCTGAATCTGAAGAAGGCTTGGGAAGACACCAACATCCGCTCTATTGCTGAGACCGTTGCCATAAGCGGTCCCAAAGGCCTGGTTGAAAGTATAGCTACTGTGAACGCCATCGTGGACGAGATGCCCTACTCCAAGGAGGCTCTCGATGGATTAAACAAAATGGTTGAGAACCTAGCCGGAGGCCAGATCATCCCACTGGAAGACGCTCTAAAACTTCTCAAGATCCCTCAGAAATTCGATGTGAAAATTGGACTAACCTACTGCGCGTGTAGAAAACAGTGGGGCGGACAGGACAAGCTGAGCTGTATGCACCTCGAGCCCTACTGCGACATTCTAAAGAAGGTTCAGGGCACCCTCTCAAAGTACGACAGGTACATTACACCCGACGAGGCCATTGAGGTATGTAGTGATTCCTCCAAGGAGGGGCTAATCCAGTGGGTTCAGTGGTGCCCGATGCCCAACGTTATAGGTATCTGCAACTGTGAATTACCTTACTGCATTGCAATCAGATCGAGGATGCTCTCCGGTATCAGGAACTCGGCTATGAAGAGTCATTATGTAGCGCGGATCGACCCGAGCAAGTGTGACGCTTGCGGGGGAAGCCCCCAGTGCCTTCTCGCTTGCAACTTTGGGGCTATAAGATTCTCCAGGCTTGAACAGTTTTCCGTCGTCGACCCCACGGTCTGCTTCGGCTGCGGTCTCTGCAGAGACAAGTGTGAGAATAAAGCGATAAAACTAATGGACAGGGAAAGCGTTGCTGTGGCAAAAGACCTCTGGTAAAGTGAGGAAAGGGAGGTAAAATTTTGAAAAAATACAAGATAACCGCTGATATGGAGAAGTGTATGGCTCCAAAAAAATGCGACCTGAAATGCATAAAGACATGCCCTCTTAAAGTTCTGGCATATTACCCCATAGAAACCTTGAGGGAGGACAGCCCTGTTGTCATAATGGCCACCTTCCCCTTCTCGTGCAACGGCTGCATGCTCTGTGTCGAGGTCTGCGAGCCGAAAGCTATCTCCGTTCAAGCCCCCAAATAGTCCCAGAAAAAATTCACCCATAAAGAGTGATGACGGACCAAGCCTAAACCCGCAGAGAATATGTGTTTAACATTAAGCGGGCTTTAAAATGAATAATCGGCAACATAAAATCTATGTCCCTTAAGAACTGCTCACCGTAAAAACGGAAAACTTAAGTAAACCAGTCCTTTGAAATGAGATAGGTAAAAATATGTTGAAAACTTTAATTTTAATTCAACTTTTATTCGGTAAATGGAAGGGAGAAAATGTCGGAAAAGTATGACGTGATAGTGATTGGAGCAGGTTTAGGAGGACTTTCTTCCGCTGCTACACTTGCCAAGAATGGGCAGAGAGTACTACTCCTTGAAAAGCATTATAGGCCCGGTGGCTACGCCGGCAGTTTCGTAAGGGGAAGATTCGAATTCGAAATCGCACTGCATGAACTTTCAGGTTTAGATCTGGAAGGCAAACGCGGCTTCTTCTACAAGTATTTAGAAAGTCTCGGAATCACAAAAAGGGTCGACTTCACCAAGCTTGATACGGTCTACCGCTCCATTTTTCCCGATATGGAAATCACAGTTCCCGCAGGGAGAGAGGAAGCGGAAGGGGTTTTGGTGGACACCTTTCCCCACGAGGCTGAGGGGATAAAGCGTTTTCTGGGAAGAATGAGCGCTACTAACCGGGCTTTGACACTGATACAGCGGGGAGCGGACTTTAATCAGAAAGAAATCAAGGAAAACTTTCTACCGTACTTGGACAAAACTCTAACAGATGTTCTCAACATGGAGGTTAAAGACCCTAAAGCCCGAGCGGTATTATCCCAAATCATGGGCTACTGCGGCCTCCCTCCCTCAGAACTATCGTACATAATGTACGCAATTGTTTATGACACCTATATTCGTTATGGAGGAGCTCAAGTCAAAGGCACAACCCAAAGCCTCGCCAACGCCTTCGTAGATGTCATCCAAGAAATGGATAGCGAAGTGAGGGTCAACTGCGGAGTCAAAAAAATCCTCACAGAGGGAGGAACAGTCACGGGAGTCATAACAGACAACGATGAAACGATAAGCTCAAAATATATCATCTCAAACGTTAACCCTCTGACAACCTGCGCAAAAATGATCGGGGTAGACAAGGTTCCTAGCTCCTTTTTCCAAAACCTGCAAACCAAAGAAATCGCCATGGGAACCATGAATGTTTTCATGGGCTTAGACATTTCTCACCAAGAGCTTGGAATAGATGATTTTGAAGTATTCATCAACGGGGGCTACGATTTTGACGCCGCTTGGTCAAAGGGCAGAGTTAGTATAGAACCATCAGATTTTGCGGCGGCTACCTACAACCTTGCATATTCAGACGCCTCCCCACCAGGCACCACAATTATGGTGCTTACCACCCTAAGCTACGCCCAACCCTGGTACAAAGTACCCCCCTCAGAATACGTGGCCACCAAAAACAAGATGGCAGAAAAAATTCTAACCAAAATCGAAAAAATCTACCCAGGAACAAGGGAACACATAGAAGTCATTGAAGTGTCCACACCATTAACCAACATGCGATACACCGGCAACCCCGGTGGTTCCATCCTAGGAACTCCATACAGTCCAAACAACATCTTTATGAGCCGATTACCACAGGAAGGGCCCCTCAAAGGGCTTTACTTCGCAGGAGCCTGGACCCAGATAGGAGGAGGTTTTCAAACCTGTATCATGTCCGGCATGATGGCTGCACAAAAGGTAATGGTTGAGATGACCAAAAAATAAGGGGAAGGAAAGGAAACCGATTGAAACTAACTTTCTTAGGTGAGCAAGCCAAATTACTATCTTTCCCAATTTTTTGGTACTTAAAACCGACGCGAGCCGTCCTCGGTCTTTAAGGAATGGCGTTTTCTGCTCAAATCTTTTGTAAGGAGACATAGATGACCTCGCATCAGAAAAGAGAGTCAACAGTCTTCCTTCTTCTTAAAGCATTAAAAAAGAGATTATATTCGCAATTCTAAACCACAATCTTATAAAACTGCAATTTCTAATTAATTAATTAATAGCTCTAGAAGAATAAGAAAAAGATTGGAAGGATTTTCTCGTAATTTCAGGCTTATTAAATCCATCAAACTTATTCAAAGATGTGTGAAAGAGAATGTCAGAAAAATATGATGCGATAGTTATTGGAGGAGGTCTTGGAGGACTCTCCGCCGCCGCCACACTCGCCAAAAATGGACAGAAAGTGCTGCTACTTGAAAAGCATTATAGGCCCGGTGGCTACGCTGGCAGTTTCGTGAGAGGAAGGTTCGAGTTCGAAATCGCTCTGCATCAAATCTCGGGTTTAAATCTAGAAGCCAAACGCGGTTCCCTCTACCGGTCTTTAGAAAATCTCGGAATCACAAAAAGGGTCGACTTCATCAGGCTTCCCACCGTCTACCGCTCAGTTTTCCCCGACATAGACATCACCCTTCCCGCGGGAAGAGAAAACGCAGAGGGCGTATTGGTGGACATCTTTCCTCACGACTCGGAAGGGATAAAACGCTTCCTGGATAGAGTGGACGCTACCAACCAGGCTCTAAGCACGCTACAACGCGGAGCAGCTTCTGAAAAGGAAAAAAAGGAAATTAAAGAGAACTTCTTCGCTTACAAGGATGCAACCCTAGCAGAGGTTCTTAATAAGGACGTTAAAGACCCCAAAGCACGCGCGGTGATCGCTCAGATCTTTGCCTACTTCGGTCTCCCTCCCTCAAAAGTTTCATACCTAATATACGCACTAGGCTGGGGCGACTATCTCCGCTACGGGGGAGCCCAGATTAGAGGCACATCCCAGGTACTCTGCAACGCATTCGTAGACATAGTCCGGGAGATGGATAGCGATGTTCGGTTCAACTGCGGAGTCAAAAAAATCCTCACAGAGGGAGGAAGAGTCACGGGAGTCGTAACAGATGCCGATGAGAAAATAAACTCAGACTATATTATTTCAAACGTTAACCCCATAACAACCTGCGCGGAACTAATCGGAGTAGACAAGTGCCCAAGCTCTATATTCCAAACCATGAACACAAAAGAACTGGCCGTCGGATCTATATGCGTCTACATGGGCCTAGACATTCCCCAAGAAGAGCTAGGGATAGACGATTTCGAAATATTCATCAACTCCGGCTACGATTTCGAATCCCTCTGGGAAAAAATCAGGACAGGTATTGAACCAGAAGATTTTGGCTTAGCTATCTATAACGCCGCCTACCCAGACGCCTCCCCACCGGGCACCACGATAGCGGTGCTTACCACTACAAGCTACGCCGAACCCTGGTACAAGGTACCTCCCTCAAAATATGTGGAAACTAAGAACAGAGTGGCAGACATAATGCTAACCAAAGCGGAAAAATTCGCACCCGGAATAAGAGAACACATAGAAGTCGTCGAGGTATCCACACCGTTAACCAACATGAGATACACCGGCAACCCCGGCGGCTCCATCTATGGATGGCCCTACGCTCCCAAGGAAAGCATAATGTACCGGCTGCCCCAGGAAGGACCCTTCAAAGGGCTTTACTTCGCAGGAGCCTGGACCCAGATAGGGGGCGGATTCCAGCCCTGTATTATGTCTGGTATGATGGCTGCGCAAAAGGTAATAGCTGGGATAATGAAAAAATAGGAAGAAAAGTGAATTAAAGAAACCAACTTGAGACTACACGCCGGAACCAGACCCGGTTAAGAAAATGTTGGAGTCTGAATCTCAAAAATCCACTTTAAATCCCAGAACAGTTAAGGGAACACTAAAAACTAAATATCCTTTTTTTATTCTACCAAACTTTTCCTTTGTAGTAGGGCATTGTAGGGCAACCGAGGCACTTTTGTTCTATATATTTCTTACATTCGACGCAAACGCGTTCGGATCCGCAGAGGGGTCTATCGATAATTTTTATTTTCATCTGGTAGGGTAGGTTTAGCTCCTTTGCGGCTGAGATTATAATGTTGAATTCGACATCTTTGACTTCTGCTACCGGCCCTAGGTGGCATTCCACTATTGACTGTAGGGTTGATATATCCTCGCCTATGAGAAGCATGAATACGCTATTCTTTCCCGATACGGTGAATCCGTTTAAGAAATGTGGACAATTTTGGAACATTCCCAATATTTTCGAGCTATTTGTGGTGGAAACCTCGACCTTGGCGATGTAGAGTCCCATCTTTAGGGGATTTACTCCGCAAATCCTCTGGAATACGCCCATCTCCCTCAGTTTTTTTATCCTCATCGCCACTGAGGGTTGGGATAGGTTAATAATCTCTGCGATTTGCTCCTGAGGAATATCGGGGTCTTCGCTCAGAAGTGCTAATATCTCACGATCCTTATCATCTAGTTTAAAAGTATGCTCTGCCATTTTCACCAAATATGCACATTCTTTGCAAAATTATAAGAATATTGCGCAATTTCAATTAAATCTTATAATTTATAGCAAAATTTACCAGAAAAATAATAGAATATAACAGCTAATTTTATTAAATAGTTATAAAGAAATTAAAATAGAGAAAAACTTAGACAACGAGTCTTAACCAATAATACAAAACAAACAACTCAGAAAAACCCACCTGGAAGGATAGAATAACTGCGAAGAAAACTATTCCCCAAGAAAAGTACTGTGGCTCCCGCTAGGCTTGCTTAAGAGGCGGCCCCCTTGCTGCTGGGGAGGAGGGGGTCCCCTAAGTAAGCACGCATCCTCTGGATGGAAGTTTTCACACAAGTTAGTAATTCCTGATTTAATGAGTTTAAATGCGTGAATGAAAAAGCTTCACAGACTCAATAATATTATGGTTATTACTGACCACCCACCCCCTCTCTCCCTCGTACGATCTGTGAAGCTCCATTAAACACGCGCCCTAAACAGGGTGATTAGAAGACTCGGATATAATAAGCTGCATAGAGTTTAGCAGAGATTGCTAAGAATATGAATACAAAATTGAACCAAAATATGAATTGGAGTATGAGCCTTTTTAAGAAAGAGACTATTAAAGCGTTTGAAAGGTTGATTAAAAAATGAAGGAGGAAAGCGGATGTCTAAAACTGTCACTATAAGAGAAAAAGCTACATTGGTAGTAGATTTTGATACTTGGAGGATTTTGAACAAACTCAAAAACGAACTCGGTTTAAAAACCATTGACGAAACTATAAAACACTTAATGAAAGGAAACGGTTGGAGCTGCAGCACATAATAAAAGGAAATAGTTGGAGATACGAGAAGGATTTGGTGAGAATAAATGCCAGAAGTCTATTGTCAGCTTTTAAAAAGGAAGGTTGATGGAGGATACTGCGCCTTCGTGTGTGAGCTTTCAGAAACCGAAAAAAAGATTGTTTACAACCCATTTAGAGGAATACAAACAGATTGCAGCTTCAGCACGAAACTCTTAGAAACAGAACCAATCAGTGAAAAGCGGTTTCGCAAATCAAGCGCAGGCAGTAGTCTATGAGACATTTCTGCGTTTCGTCTATTAAGTTGAGGAGACACCTGCCCACTCTGGCTTTTTCGCCGCTTGTATTTTTACATCTTGTTGCTTTTACAAGTGTTCTCTGATAGTTTTTAGAAGGTTTTCAATTTTTATGGGTTTAAGTATGTAACCGTCGGCACCCTTATTTACGGCTTCGATGGCACTTCGCATTGAGGGATAGCCGGTGACCATAATTTTGACCATTTTTGGATTAGTTTTCTGCATCGCAGTCAAGAGTTTTGTTCCATCCATATCTGGAAGTCGAACGTCTATTAGTGCAAGGTTGTAGGAATTGGTTTCATTCTTTTTGATTGCTTCTTTTCCAGTTTCCGCCGTGTCAACAACGTATCCTTCTTCTTTGAGTATAGTTGTTAAGATTTTCCTCACGCTTTCATCATCGTCGATAACAAGAATCCTGACAGGCTCACTCATACTTTTTCTCACCCTTAATTTTGGGTTTTGATTAGAAGCATTATCGTGAAAGATTGAATAATAGTCTTTTATGAGCTTTCCGAGAATCTGCGCTAGAACATCATCTATTGTTTCTGAATCATCAAACCGCCCTATATGTGTATAATCCAAAGTTTTTTCTTCAGAAACATTTATGGCTCCCTAATCTATATAATTTACAATCTTCCTAATCAACTTTTAGTAAGTGCGGAAAGCTTTTCACTAAAATTTTCTTGCGATTCTCCTATGAAAAATTATTTAGAACAGCATAAAAAAAGTAATTACAATGTAAAATAAGCGGTAAAAGTTAGGAAATAGATCATTAGATTATACCATAAAAATACTACAAGCTCCCCTCGGGATATACTTTGAATCTTAAACAGGTTCACAAACATATCCAAATGTCAAAGGAAAAATTTGTAGGATGATACAGTGGAGAGTTAACTATGGGAAAATTGATAGATGCGATGGAAACAGCTGCACTGCGTAAATCTGGGATTGAGGCGCTTGGTGACATCCCTTGGGGAACACATCTCTGCCAATTCTACGAAACTAAGGAAGACCTGATCGATATTCTGGTTCCCTACTTTGCTGCGGGCTTAAGAAACAATGAGTTTTGTATATGGGTGACCTCACAACCCTTAAACGTGGAGGAAGCTTGGGCATCACTCAAGGAAGCAGTTCCTGACTTGGAACAGTACGTGGAGAAGGGACAGATTGAGATTCTCCCTTACACCGATTGGTATCTTCTCGACGGAAAATTTGATGCGGATAGAGTTCTAAACGGATGGGTGGAGAAAGAACAAAGAGCTCTCGCCCAGCGTTTTGAGGGATTACGCGCTTCGGGAAACACTATTTGGCTTGAAAGGAACCTCTGGAAAAGTTTCGTTGACTATGAAGCCAAAATAAATGAATTAATCGGGGAGCACCGAATGATCGCTCTTTGCACTTATTCGCTTGCGAAATGCACGAGCAACGATGTCATCGAAGTCATAAGAAACCACCAGAGCACACTGGTCAGAAAGGGAAAATCCTGGTTCTTGGTTGAAGACGTCTGGAAGCGTAAATTGGCAGATGAGAAGGTTGCAGAGAGCCAGACAAAGTTAAAGAGAAGCGAAGAGAAATACCGCCAACTAGTAGAAAATTTGAATGAAGGCATTTGGGTCATAGACGAAGAGGATAAAACCGCCTTCGTAAACAAGCGTATGGCGGAGATCTTGGGATACAGCTTAGATGAGATGCTTGGTAAGCATTTATTTTCATTCATGGATGAAAAAGGTGAGAAGGTTGCTAAATACAATTTAGAACGCCGCAGACAGGGAATCAGGGAGGATCACGACTTCGAATTTATTCGTAAAGACGGAACAAGGATTTACACACGCTTAGCTACATCGCCAATCATCGATGAAAACGGAAATTATGCCGGAGCGCTTGCTGCAGTCATAGACATCACAGAACGCAGGCGGATGGAAGAGGAACTGGCGAATTCGGAAAAGCGTTATAAGGAATTGTTCAACAACACTGGTGACGCCATCGTCATCCATGACTTGGAAGGTAAAATACTAGAGGTAAACAGTGTAGCCTGTGAACGCTTCGGCTACAGCCGAGAAGAATTAATGCAGATGAGTCCAATGGACATAGACGCTCCAGAATATGCAGCCAAGGTACCTGAGCGGATTGAGGCGTTACGCCAGAAGGGTCAAATCATTTTCGAGACGGCTCATGTGCGGCGAGATGGCTGCGACGGTATCCGCATACCCACCGAGGTGAGCAGTCGTCTCATTGAGTACGAAGGAAAACCAGCCATCCTCAGCATCGCCCGAGACATCACCGAGCGTAAGAGAATGGAGGAGGCACTGCAAGAGAGTGAGGAACGGTATCGCGGTCTTTTTGAGGACTCTCCAATTTCTCTCTGGGAGGAAGACTTCTCCAACGTTAAGACCTACATTGATGGTTTAAGAGATTCAGGGGTCAAAGACTTTAGAACGTATTTTGAGAATCACCCAAGCGCTATTGCCCAATGCGCATCAATGGCAAAGATCGTTGACGTGAATAAGGCTACCTTAGAGTTGTACCAGGCTAGAAATAAGGAAGAACTTCTGAGTGGTCTAAGCCAACTTTTCGACAAAGAATCATATGATACGTTCAAAGAAGAACTCATCACCCTCGCTGAAGGCAAAACCATGTTTGAAAGTGAAGCCACTAATAAATCGTTAACTGGTAAAAAAATCTATGTTAGTTTAAGATTGTCAGTGGCCCCGGGCCACGAGGAAAAATGGTCTAAAGTATTCGTTTCTATCCTCGACATCACAGAGCGTAAGCGGATAGAAGAGGAGCTTAGACGTTATTCAGAGCAATTGGAGGAGTTAGTTGAAGAAAGGACTAGGAAGCTCAGGGAGGCTGAGAGGTTGGCCACTATCGGTGAGACAGCGGCTATGGTGGGGCACGACCTCCGCAACCCGCTACAGGCTATAATCGGCTCACTCTATTTAGCAAATGGAAAGTTGAAACCTTTATCCTCCCCCGCGCATAGAAAACAGAAAAATGACTTGGAAGAGCTGTTGCAAACAATCGAGAAGCAAGTGGATTACATGAACAAAATTGTTTCCGATCTCGAAGATTACGCGAGACCCCTAACTGCTCAACTCGTTGAAACCAGCTTACGACAGCTAATCATCGACACACTCTCAACAATAACAATTCCCGAAAAAGTCAAAGTTTCCATCGAGATCGGGGAGCGCTTCCCACGACTGATGGTTGACCAGGCGATGATGCGGCGTGTATTAGTCAACTTAATAACGAACGCCCTGCAAGCTATGCCAAGCGGAGGCCAATTGACGATAAGAGGGTCAAAAAGGGCAGACGCTGCGCTTATAAACGTAGAGGATACAGGGGTAGGCATACCGGAAGAGAATCTCTCCAAGCTTTTCGAGCCACTATTCACCACCAAGTCCAAGGGACAGGGGCTCGGATTAGCCGTCTGCAAGCGGCTGGTGGAAGCCCACGGCGGCAGCATCACGGTTGAGAGTAAGGTGGGCAGAGGCTCAACCTTCACAGTCAAAATACCAATTAAAAATATGGTGAATTAGGGTTAATAAGAAAAGTGTACTGATCTTGGACGACGACCAGATCATATTAAGTCTAAAAAAGTAAGAATCAACAAACGTTTAAAGAAGAGTACCACAAGGGGAAGACGATAATTTTTTGTGCTTCATTCACTAATGACATCAACCTTTTATAGTAAACCAGCAAAGTTAACTAAGTATATACTAGTGAACTAATCATAGCAACAGGACTACTTTACTAGGGGAAGCGAAAAAAGTTATGTGGGTGCAAGCATATCCAGAAGACTCAATTTTTCGCCAGAGGCGTCACTGCAAATGTGGCGAAGAATGGTTGTTGGGTAACCTATTATGGTAATACATGGCTCCGTTCCCCAATAAATCCCAGTCTTTCCCTGGAAAAGTTACGCTCAGAAGCAAGGATCTTTCGTGGTCCTCCATCCAGCCCAAGAACCGGCTCTGCCCTTTTTACCAGTTATGGATTTTCTTTTTATTGGTTATAAGAATATTGCGTAATTTCAGTTAAATCAAATAATTTATAATGAAATTTATTAAAATAATGATGAATTATAATAGACAAACTTATTAAATAGTTATTGGAAATAAATACAAAGAAGAAAACACCTTCACCCAACCATAAAATAAACAACAGAGTTACACTAATCCTAGCGGAATGGAATGGCGGAGGAAATTGCAGGGCTCCCAAAGGTGCTTCAAAGGAGGACCTCTAAGCTGCTGGGAGGAGGAGAGGTCCTCCTTGGTAAGCACACGCTTCAATCGAAGTTTTCACTGGAGTTAGTAATTCATGATTCAACGGGCAGGTTAAAACGTGTGAATGAAAGAGCTTCACAGACTCAATAATATTATGGTTATTACTGACCACCCACCCCCTCTCCCTCGCACGATCTGTGAAGCTCCATTAAACACACACCCAAAACAGTCTTGGTATAGTCAGGATTTGGCCTAGAGGCCTATTTTTCCTGAAGTTCGATGGAGAGAGTTCACGGAAAATGGATAAAGGAGATGGAAAATTTTACACTGCGTAAATCTGGAATTGAAGCTTTTGGCGACATCCCTTGGGGAACACATTTTTGCCAATTTTACGAAACTAAAGAGGACCTGATCGATATTCTGGTTCCCTACTTTGCTGCGGGCTTAGGAAACAATGAGTTTTGTATATGGGTGACCTCACAACCCTTAGACACAGAGGAAGCGTGGGTAGCACTCAAGGAAGCAGTTCCTGACTTGGAACAGTACGTGGAGAAGGGACAGATTGAGATTCTTCCTTACACGGATTGGTATCTTCTCGGCGGAAAATTTGATTCGGATAGGGTTCTACATTTATGGGGGGAGAAAGAAAAAAGGGCTCTTGCTCAGGGTTTTGAGGGATTACGTGCTTCGGGAAACACTATTTGGCTTGAAAGAAGCTTTTGGAAAAGTTTCGTTGACTATGAAGCCAAAATAAATGAATTAATCGGGGAGCACCGAATGATCGCTCTTTGCACTTATTCGCTTGCGAAATGCACGAGCAACGATGTTGTCGAAGTCATAAGGAACCACCAGAGCACACTGGTCAGAAAGGGAAAATCCTGGTTCCCGGTTGGAAAGCTTAGGGAGGCTGAGCGGTTGGCTACTATCGGTGAGACAGCGGCTTTGGTGGGGCATGACCTTCGTAACCCGCTGCAAGCCATAGTCGGCTCGCTCTATTTAGTGAAAAGAAGTTTGAATTCCATATTTTCCCCTGAGAATTTAAAGCAGAAATATAGCTTAGAGGAGTTGTTGCAAACAATCGAGAAGCAAGTGGATTACATGAACAAAATTGTCTCCGATCTCGAAGATTACGCGAGACCCCCGATCCCTCAACTCGTTGAAACCAGCTTAAGCCAGCTAATAAACGATACACTCTCAGCAATAACAGTCCCCGAAAAAGTAAAAGTCTCCATTGAAATTGAACAGGGCTTCCCACGACTGATGGTTGATCCGTTAATGATGCGACGTGTATTGGCCAACTTGGTCACAAACGCCTTGCAAGCTATGCCAGAGGGAGGCCGACTGACTATAAGAGCGTCCAAAAATGAAGACGCTGCGCTTATAAGCGTAGAGGACACGGGCGCAGGCATACCTGAAGAGAATCTGTGCAAGATGTTCCAGCCGCTATTCACCACCAAATCTAAGGGACAGGGGCTCGGATTGCCGGCCTGCAAACAGTTGGTTGAGGCCCACGGCGGTAGCATCAAGTTTGAGAGTAAGGTGGGCAGAGGCTCCACTTTCACAGTCAAAATACCGCTTAAAAGGGCGAATAATTTAGAAAAATAGGGGAAGGCATCCTACCGAGGACAATTAAGAGCCAGCCCTCAAAAACTTAAGCGTTATCTTTCGTTCGGAAGGCAGAAGCAATTAATTAATAATATATGTTTTCTATCAATCATTAAAAATTAATTTTACTGGAGTATTAATCGGAGGTCTGTTTTGATATTCATACTCCTAGATAATATTTTCGTTTTACACTCCTTAATAAATGTCAACCTCTAATGGTTAATCTGTGGGGTTGAACAAATGTATATTAGTGAACTAATCACAGGTGAAAGAGCTCCTCTATTGGAGAAGGCGAAAAGAGCTCTCTGCGTGCAGGCTCACCCGGACGATTTTGAATTTTTCGCCGGAGGCACCATTGCCAAGCTGGCAAAGGCCGGCTGTGAGATAACCTATTTGACCGTAACAGACGGTTCCCGTTCCACCACAAACCCAAACCTCTCACCCGAAAAGTTAACCGAGATACGTATGGAGGAAGAGGAGAGAGCGGCAAAGATTCTAGGCGTTAAACACCTGATGTGGCTGGGCTACACCGACAGCGAATTCCAACCCACAATTGAAGCTAGGGGCAAAATAATCAGAGCCATTCGCCAAACAAAGCCTGACGTTTTAATGACCCTTGACCCCTGGTTACCGTACGAGGCTCACCCGGACCACGTGAACGTCGGGCTGGTTGCCTGTCGGGCGGCTATGTTCAGCGGGTATACCAACGTGAACCGAGAACATCTGGATGATAGACTTCAACCGCACATGGTTTCCACAGTATGCCTCGCGATAAGTGCCAAGTACAACACCTATGTGGACATAACAAAAACCATAGATCTGAAAATCAAGGCCCTAGCAGAACACAAAAGCCAGTTCCAGTCAGAGACTGAAATGGGGTTAGGCCCGTTTGAAATGTGGGAGGGCTTAATAAAATCAGTGGCAGAGGGCTTTGGGAAGGAGAAGGGTATGAAGTACGCCGAAGTCTTCAAGGTGCTCACCCCTCTGGAAATGCACGGCAACTTGTCTCTCTCTAAATGAGGAACCAAACATTATAATAAATCATTTTTATTTCAGTTAGCTTTTTCAATCTTTACGACGGTCGTGTTCTTCTCTTATACAAAAATGAAAAGGTAAATGCTAAAGGTTCTCAACTATTTTTTGCAGTTCTTGGAATGCTTTTTTCTCTATTTCTCCGCACTCGGTGATAGTATTACTGATTTCGGGGATAAACCTTGCAAAATCTCGTGTTTCTGGGATTGCTTCTTTAACTGCTCTATTAACTTCACTGTCGAGAAGTTTGGCTTTCTCAACGTATCCTTCCCTGCTTTCCATTAAAATTTCGTCCTTTTTATCAATAGTTTCCCGAATTTTTCTGGCGTTTGGCAGCTCGTCTGGTAGAAACATTTTTGCAACAAGTGTCCACTTTTCCGCAGCCTCAGCGATCTGAGACGAGATTGAGGCTAGGTCAGAGAGGTTCAAGATTTCACTCGCTTCCATCAAGAATCGACTGTACATCCTACGAAAAAGGCCGCCGCCGGTTCCCCCTTTCTCAATGTATATATATGAGTTGAACATTGTCATGAGCAGGTCAGAGTCACCGTAAAGTTTTGGCCACTCCTTCAGCTTTTGGGGAATTAACTCATAAGCCTTAATACCCAGATTTTTGATGGGGGGATTAAGAATCTCAGACATGTTCTGCCTTATGGCTTCCGGCAAGACTTCTCTAAGGTCTCTCAACTCTTTAGGAAACTCGAATCTCAGCATCTTGTTATTCGCTGCGAACGGAGGATGATTTGAACCGCGAGCCTCCACCAGCTCATTAACAGCCGCGTGGGAAGGATTTTTCAAACGGTCAGAAACATAAACAGTATTGTTCACCTCATCAATTCCGTAAACGTCTACCACATGTCCTCCAAAGTGTGCTTCTTCGGGTAGGCACAGATACTTAAGATAGGGCATATCCACACTTACATAACCCGGCTGCCTAGACCCCAGCACCTCCTTCAAATCGGCATAGGCTCTTTTTGCACTCGAAGTTTTGTACAATTTTACTCCTACACCGAGACGGTCACAGACGGCTTTCTCAAACTCGTAGAACTTTCCATTTCCGCGACCACCTATAAACGGGACCATATTCTTCATAGCCCAATAAATCAGCCCCAGACCCGAACCCAACCCTAGAAGCATATCCTCTGAAACATTAAACCCATAGTAAAGAAACACTTTTCGAAGCGAACAAGTGACACAGTGATCCCCGGGCAGGTGCTTAAAATCATTCAAAATAATTTGGTCTGAACCCATAAATTCAATTTCGGAATTTCCTTTTCCAACCTTTCTTTTCAAATCTCCTCTTGATTCTTTAACTTTGCTCATAACTCTCACCTTATTCCAAAATTTCTAACCTAACCTTGTCTAATTCGATTCGTTTTACCAGTTCGAGAAGCCATTCCATTTCAGCAAGCAACAACCTGTAGGGGCGTTCAAACAAAAGAAGGGCGAGGTCATTACCCAGTCCGATGAAAAAGCTGATTCTCTCCTCAAAGAACTGTTTTTTAGAACTCAGCTCTTCCAGGTACATGTTTAGTGATGCCAGAATCTCTGATTTTGAGAGCACGGGTAGATTAGCCAGCCCCAAGTCGAGTGTGGACTTTTGTTTCACCGGGTTTTGAAGGCAGTTGATGACTTCCGATTTCAGTTTCTCTAAACCTTCTGGGGTAATCCTGTAAATCTTTCGGGAACGGTTATTCTCATCCACCATGGTTTCACTTGTCAAAAGTCCCTTCCTTTCCAGCCTATTGAGCGTGTTGTAGACGGAGGAGAACTCAATGTCGACCCAGTTTCGTATCCCTCTGTGTTCAATTATTTTTTCAATTTCATAACCGTACCTCGGCTTCTCGTTCACTATGCCTAAGATGCAGATGTCGGTGCTTGACAATGACATTTTTCGCGCCAACTCGAATCTCATATCACATGAATATGATATTATATGAATGTAATATTATACTTATATAATATAAATCTTCCGCACCACATTAACACCGCCAAAAAAGGCCGCCTGAGAACCCCACACCCGAAAGTTCCAGCACCCACCAATTAGAACTAAGAGCATTAACATTGACATAATAGTTATATATTTATTAACTAACAATCCAGTACTAAACGAATAGAGATAGGTAAATGAGAAAAGGATTAGTAGTACTTAGTAAAGCATTTATTCTTTCGATAATCCTTTGCATTCCCCATGTAAAGCGGTAGAGAAAATTAAATTAGGGATATACTGATTGTTGAAGGGTATGGAAAATGAACATTATCAGAAAGGGTATATATGCTTTAATCCTGTCAGCTCTATCATTTATATCTGGAATAGTAATCAACGTAACAAAAGTTCCAGAAGCGTTTACGAATGCAATAGGCAGTATCTCCAACAGCTACCTAACTGCAATCCAGAGTTCAACAATTAGTGTTGAGGCTCTATACGAAGCATTTAAATCTTATACCAACTATTTGAGTCAAGCTACCAACTTCAACTATTTAGCATTGGCTGTATATATCCTAGGAGTATTACTGATTATTGTTGGGGTTTACTGGATTTACATTAATAGATAAGTAAACGCAGATCTCCACAGCGAAGCCCTTACTCTCTTCCATATAGTCCAAAAAATCAAATAAACCCCATAATCACACCATTATAAACCCATACTTCCATCTTTCACGCTTTTCTCAAGCATACACTATAAAAACATACCAAAATTAAATTGATTGGAAAAAATCTTCCCTTACCTAGCCAACAGGGGATAAACCACATCTGTTTCACATACTATAACAAGCAGTCATGATTAAAATGGAAAAAAAATATTTTGAACGGTTTCTTATTTCTTTTTGCGTTTTTTGGGGGACTTGAGATGGGAGCGAACCCAGCGGTCATAGGCGAGGCAGGCTTTTAAGAGGTGTTCGGTGGCTTCAGAACCAATTGCCTCGGGAAGTTGCTGTTCGGAATACATGATTTTGCGCAATTCTTCTTCCGAGACGCGGGTTTTGATGGAATCTTCCTCTTTTGCCGCATCTTCTGTGAGGCCGAAATCAGTGGGCGGGTCAGCGGGGTCGGGGGACTCAAACTTGAAATACCACGTATAGAAGGTTAGGTAGCCGAGGAGCCCCATCATCATGAACCTCTCGGGTAAATGAGAATGAGCATAGTGAAGGGCAGTATCGGTATCGAATCCGGCAGCCTTGAACGCTTCCACGCTTCGCAGGGTATCGGCGCTCTCAAGGGCTTGGAGGAACAGTGCATCACTAGGAATAGTTTCTAGTTTAGGGTTTTTTTTGAGCCATTTTGAACCTAATTCAAGTGCGCGTTCAAACACGCCATCTAACCAGGGGGTGGCGACTTTCGTCCCATCTTCCAAAATGAAACGGGTAAACATGGTTTTCCAAAAACTCCCTTTATTGTTATCATAGAAAAAAGTAGTGTTAGAAATTTATAAGCTTAAGTTTTTCTGCGTGGTTTAGTCTATCCGCATCAAGAAAATGATCTTACGGGTCTCTGCTTACTAGAACGGGGCTAGGCTTTTCTTCCTTTAATCACCATTTCTATTCCCAGAGCGTAAACCCAGATTACCAGTGTGAGGAGCATAAACCATTCTGGGATAGCGCCGTAAAGTGCGGTGAGGACTCCAAGAGTCCAGCCTGCTGCCCATTCGAAGTATCCAATATACTGCATTGTCTTTGAGAAGAATGAGGACGAACGCATGGAGTAACTCAGAACTCCAGCCGACACGGCGACAAGTGACCAAAAGAGTATGGAGAAAAGTCCATGGTAGAACCCCGCATTCTCTGGAAAGGCACCTATACCAATTAAGGCTGCACCCGCAGCAATCCCTATCACCGCGCCAATTTTCGCCGACCTAGTATATCCTAAGGGTTTAAGCGTCGTGGGAAAGAAGGGTAAACAGATAACGCCGGTAATCATCAAACCCACGTTAAATATGAAGGAGGAAGGGCCCACACCAAGATCACTTATCCACTGAGTAGTCCAGCTATACCCCACATTAGGACCAGGAATCCACGTCGCAAAACCGAACAAATTGACGGAATAGGGTTTCAGAGGAGAACTGGTATAAAGCAACACAGCACCCAAAATACACGCCACAGCAAAGCTAATAAGCGCAACTGCAATAATTCCACCAATCAGGGTATATCGTCCACCCTTACGCGTACCAGATTTTTTACTAGCCACATTAATCACCAATAATAACAAAATACATGATTCTAACTCGATTGAGCTGCAAACTAAACTATTAACATTTCTACAAAAAAATAAAAAATGAAGAAATAAAAAATACACTTTTCCGGTTCAGGTGCTTTAAATTGGAGGCTTTTTATCCCTCCAGGGATACTTCTTCTCGAATGCTCTGGAAGCCTGAAGTACACCCAGTTCGTCGAACCGGTTGCCTACAATCTGGAAACCTACTGGGAGATTATTCTTGGTGAAGCCGCATGGGACCGCTGCTGCGGGTTGATGAGTGAAGTTAAAGGGAATAGTGAGCATCCAGCCCGTGGGTCCTATAGATTTTCCGTCAATCTCAGACGGCCCCATGCCCAAATCTATACCGAATGCGGGAACCCCTGCTATTGGAGCTATAAGAAAATCATACTTCTCAAACAATTTTCTATTTTGCTCCCACAATTCTTTACGCCGGTACTGAATCTTAACAATGTCCGTAGCTTTAAGATGGTCCGCCAGCCACAGAAAGTCTAGGTACGGTGGATAAGCCACCTTTTTCCACTCCTCCATACGATCTCCAAAAGCTGCAACCGTTTCGGAAACCACTTGGCTAACAAAATCAGGTCCCATATCGATAAGGTTCAGCTTCACCTCCTCTAAATCGTATCCCAGCTCCGCAAAGGAGAAAACCGCGTTTCTTACAATTTCCGCAACCTCTTTTCCAATCACCTGATATCCTAAATCGGGGCTAAAAGCGAATTTCTTCTTCTTAACGTCCTTCTCCAAATTTTTGAGGTAGCTTATCCCAGGTGTAGGCAGACTGAGATAGTCCCTGTCGTCAGGCCCAGCTATTACATCCATCACAAGGGCGGCATCTGCAACCGTCCGAGTAATGGGGCCCTCGGCAGCCATATTCTCCCAGCCGGGCAGAGTTGGATAACGCGGGACACGCCCCAAATGCGGCTTTAAGCCAAAAACGCCGCAAAAATTACAGGGAATTCTGATGGAACCACCACCGTCGTTGCCTATGGCGATGGGGCACATGCCCGCAGCCACCGCAGCCGCAGAACCTCCACTGGAACCGCCAGGCGTTCTACTGCTATCCCAAGGATTCCTTGTTGGTCCGAAAAGGGGATTGTCCGTAATAGCTATCAAACCAAACTCTGGCAGATTAGTCTTACCCAAAATTATTGCTCCCGCTCGTACCAACCGCTCAACGAGAACATAGTCCTCCTGAGAAACATTGTGTTGGTATAACTTGGATCCATAGGTTGTCCGAACACCCTTAACGGGAATGTTATCCTTAATAGCGACTGGAACACCGTGAAGCGGCCCCAGCTTCTTACGGCTCTTCACCGCCTTCTCCGCAAACTCAGCCTCCTTCCTAGCCCTCTCCTCTGTAAGAGTTACAAAAGCGTTAAGTTCAGGGTTCAACCTATGAATTCTCTTAAGAAAAGCGTCGACAACCTCAACCGGCGATAATTTACCATCCTTAATAGCTCTGGAAAGCTCCAGAGCACTCATCCAAATAATATCCTGATCTTGAAACATGAAAATCCTCCATCATTAAAGGATATTTAAGTAAGTGTAACTAATATAAAACTATTGTTGCGACTGAGTTGTTCCACAAAAACATAACTTTAATAATGTTCTTAGGTTTGGATTACGCTAATAATAGTAGAGCGCTGTTCGCCACACGAGGTTGTCCGATGCCCAAACTCGATGAGATACTGTTAAGAAAGGAAAGAAGAAGAGCGAGATTAGAGTCTTCTCTAGATTCAATTGTAAGTCAGCTAAAAGGCCTCGGTGCACTAAAAATCATACTTTTCGGCTCGCTTGCCAGAGGCGAAGTAGATGTGCACAGCGATTTAGATCTGTTCGTACTTATGCCACCCACCAGAAGCGGAAAAGAATGGATGAAACTGGTTTATGAGAACGTAGACCGAGGGGTCGCCTCCGACATCATCGTCTACAACGAGAAAGAATTTAAAGAAAATCTCCCATTAAGCCGCTTTCTAAAAAACGTAGTAAATTCGGGGAAGGTCGTCTATGAAAAGGCCGCATAAAGAGGAATCCTTAAGATGGTTTACACAGGCGAAAGACGAATTTGAAGACGCAGACGATTTGAGAAAGAAGGGAAAATTCTACCTTGCTCTCTTCCATTACCAGCAGGCAGCAGAGAAAGCTCTGCCTTTATGGAGAGCTTGAGAACCAACCTACCATGTCTCCATGTGAAGATATGTTAAGTTTTGGTGACCAGGACAAGCGGTAACAGTACTAAGCGGAGAACTACTGGGATAGAAAAAAGAGGCTTATAAAAAGTTGTTCCATAACTTTGCTACTTAGAGGACACAAAGTAGTGTTGTCTTTAATTTTTCATGTGGAAGCCTCTAAAGTAATAAAGGCGAGCGACACATCATCCTGCTTTCCTCTTACTTGCGTTGAGTACGGTGATTCCTATCACCTCTCCTTTCTCGTACCGAATTATGATGTCGTCGTCGGTGAGTTCAGAATCATCCGCATGGCTGGGTTTCTTGAAGTTTATATAAAGGGCATCCGCATCTCTATCGTAAGTCACCCACATCTTATTGCATGGGACTTCCAACAGCCCGGGAACGAGAGCCAATATCTTTTCCAAATCTATTGCGGCCATATCCTTCGCCTCCTTTCAAGTTGGCTTTTCCTCCTTGTCAAAAATGCTGTGATAACAAACCCATCATCTTTGCTTCTTTATATATCACTACGACGTATTTACCTTTTTCCAACTCTTTTACGGCTAAATATTCTCCCATTCTACCCTCGTAAATCGCATCCGGCTCCTCCACACTTTCGAGAACTTCATAATAATAACCTGCCAACTCTGAATGCTCTTCTGTAATGTGAAACCATCTTTCTTCGGATAATCTTATAGGGACGTTATTTTTAGACCGAATAATATCCATTATCACCGAACTTCAAGCTTCATCTAAAACCAATTACATTTATACTAGAAAATATCCCAAGTTACTTCGTATAATACCTCCAGCATAAAAGAAGTTTTTGTTCTATAAAAGTTAGCTGAGTCTTACATACTCCCTACCCACGGCTAAGGGTTCTACTCCTCTATAGTTAGAAGCGTGTGGCGTGCCACTTATGCTCCGCTTAAGATTGTTCCATAATCTTCTCCTTTGCACGCGTTTTGCGTTTTTAGTGCCCTCTTATTTCGCTTGGCGGGGCTTTGTCTATTTTTTTGATGGTTTCTATGAAGGCGGATGCAACGGGATTCAACTGGTCGACCGCCACCTTGTCCATAGTATCGCAGGGGTCGAAGAGGTACTCCGGCCCCGAGATGCAGCTGTAGATAGGATATCCCGCTCTATGGAACCCCATAGCGTCCGTGGGAACACCCAAAGGAGTGTTTCCAGGCAGTATTATGAGGCGTTGCAGGTCGTGTTTCTGAGCCTCACTAGCCAAGGTGTAAACTAGCTGTTGCGTCGCCTCCTTGCTTCCTCCCTGAGTGAATACAGCTCTTGGCTCAGGCATTCCGGTATCAATCCATCGGCCCTCTTCAGCGTCAAAGTCTTTGGCTATATGTTCGATGCACACATCCAGCTCCAGTTTCGACGCTATACTAGGATTGCTTTCAATGAATGTTGTGTCCCCTCTCGCTGGTCCCCCGAAATGTGTTCCTGTGGAGAGAAAAACCAGTGTTTTCTGCCTCTCTGATAACGGGATTTTCGCCAAATGCTCCGCCACCGCCAGGACCTCAGCTACTCCTGAAGCATCCTCCACTGCACTGTTCCAAGGCCCATCATGATGGGAATGCACAACTATTGCATCTTCCATCTGCCCGGGTAACAACGCGACGATGTTATGGGTTGTTGCTGGCTCCACGCCCCCGGTTAAGGTTAGATGCGCCCTGATAGGTCTCCTAGTCTCTCTCACGGTTTTTACGAGGTTTTCTCCGTCCACTCTGCCAACCCACAACCCGGGAAGCCACCCCGGTATCGGGCCGGGCAAACCAAGGCGGGAAAGAAACCAGTCGGGTATCTCTTGATTTAAGGGTCCGAAGTATGGGATGTACAATCTGTTCTCATTTGTGGGATAGTCTGCCAGAATGCCTACTATTGCCGCGGCTTTGTTTACGCAGGCCAGCCGGTAAGCCATCCACCAGTTGGGGTATATCCAAGTTGTCGGGTGTGCAAGGTCTTTTAGGGTTTCCTCCGGGTCCCAGACAAAATATGACATGCTTTCTAAGAGACTCACCGGAAGGGACGGGAAGTGCACGTTTATCAGAACAATTTTTCCTTTAACTTCCACTGCTTCGAAATCCTTGGTTGTTCCGTCACCTAGGTAAACCATTTCGCCCTCCACTCCGTCTTCGCTTGTGAAAGCCGTGTTTGGAGTGTAGAAACAGGGCACTTCACTTTCTTTCACTATTAGCTTCCATTCGCGTGCGTCCCACTTGGATATCTGGTAGGGCTGCTTTTCCACGTCGGTTAATCCGAACTCCTCAAACTTTTTCACGATGTACTCTTCAGCCTTAGAGTCCGCAAGGGTTCCCGGTCTCCGAATGCCAAAAGATGATATTTCCTCAATCCAGCCCGCTATTTCCTCGTTAGAAACCACATCTGAAACACTATTCACTTCACAACCTCTCCAATAAACTCCTAGACTGTAATGCCACATCCTCATAAAATAAGTTTTTGGAATATAAGTTCAAATATAAAAAAGGAAAGACACCCGGAACTGAAGTAATTATCAAGCCACAAAACCATTTGTTAAGGACGAATTCTAACTTTCGGTTTACCATATTGGATTGGTTGCTGAGGAATAGAAAAGAAAATCTGAACAAATCAGCTACTCAGGCTTACCTGCCTTCACATCGGCTATCCTAGCTTTTATATTTGTTTTTAATCTTTTACTAATGTAGCTTCCCTCGAGAATAATCCGCTTACAGAGGTTATTCTGGTGTCAAACAGCGGCGAGTACCCCAAGCGGTTCGAAACAGTGTTAAGGCTCAAAGACGGAACAGAAATATTTGTAAGACCACTGAAAACCGAAGACCGGGACAAACTTTACCAGATGTACACCGCACTCTCAAAAGAAACAAACTACGCCCGCTTCCTAATAAGAAAACCCATCACCAGATGGATAGTAGAAAAGTGGACAGACATAAACTACAGAGACAAAATGGCCCTCATAGCAACAATCAAAGAAAACGGAGAAGAGAAAATAATCGCAGACTCCCGATTCTACACCGACAAAGAAACAGGAGAAGCCGAAATCGCAATAGTTGTACTAGACACATGGCAAAACAAAGGCATCGGAACAAAACTCCTCCAATACACCATAAAGGTAGCAAGAAAAATGGGCATAAAAGCACTCTACGCCTACATCTCCCCAGAAAACAAGAGAATAATACACGTAACAAAAAAACTCGGCTTCAAAGCCAAATGGATCTCCGAATCCATCGAGTACAAAATTGAACTACCACTAAAACAAAACAAAACAAAATAAGGAACTCCAAGAAACCACGCCAATCTAAAAGGTTAACTCACATATATCGCCGCCGCTCCAAGTTTTGAATTCTTTCAGTTCACTCTTCCAAGCCTAGCTTCCGCGCAAATCTTAAATGTCCAAATATAGGAGACAGTTTCAAAGGTGATTAAAATTGGCGAAGCTTTATGCCAAATGCCCAAAATGCGGCGCTGAAATTGAGGTCAAGAGATCAATGAGGTGGCGGCTGTCGGTCGAGGGAGACTGCAACACTTGCAGAATACACTTCACAACCCCAACATTTTGGGAAGAAAAGTAATTGCGATATGGTAGTTTCTTATAATTTCTTTTTTCTTTTTCCCATCGCCTGCCCGAAAGTATCCATAAATTAAAATAAGAGAAAAAAATAAAAAAGAAAAAAATGGGAAGGGGGAAGACGTTTACTCCAATGGAGGTCGAGCGTCCATTACTCGGGTGGCTTTAAGGGAAACCATGGGGTCGTAGATCTCGCTCGGCGATGAGACAAACTCGATACTGGCACTCATCTCAGCCGCCTTCTGAACCGCGTCCGCAATCTTCTTCGCAAGCTCCTTCTGGCCGATTGTACCGGTGGGAGCCACCTTAATCACCAGTTTATCCATGCTGTAGCGATCCTTGGGATCCGTTTTGGTGAAAACAATCTGGTACTCCGCAATACCACCCACATTCTCAATAGTATCCTTAAGCAAACCCGGGTTAATCAACGTGCCCTTAAACTTCACCAGCTCCTTAGTCCGAGTGGCGTAGACACTGCCCGAAACCGGCATAATCCGCTCCGTGTTTCTGCCACAGTAGGGACACGACTCATGGGTCATCCTTACAATGTCCCCCAAAACGTAGCGTAGAAGAACCGTACCACGCCGATTCAAATGGGTAATCGCAGCCACTCCCTCCTCACCGTCCTCCTTCCTCTCTCCGGTATCCGGATCCACAATTTCAAGGAAGTACAGACCCGGGTCAGGATTATGGTTCCCACCAAGCTCTGTGCACTCACTAAGGCTACCCTGGCACTCGGTGAAACCCCAGCCGTTATGTATAAACACGTCCTCCGCACCCAGTCCCTCTACCCTCTTACGCATATCCTCACGCATACCCTTCGGGCACGGCTCGCCCAAAGCGTGAATCGCCCTTAAATTGGAAAAGTCTACCTCCAACTCCTCGGCCCGCATAATCATCCTCCGAATATAGCTCGCAATGCCCATGATAATCGTTGACTTATGATTCTCCGCAATAGCAATAGCCTCATCCATCCGTCTCAAAATCGGAAACATAGGATAAGCCATACCCGTATGACCCGCACTCACCGACGCACCAATAGCCAAAGGAGCCGTAATAGCACGCAGGTAACCAATGTGGGGAACCGGACCAAACGGAAAACAGTTAAAAATCCGGTCATCCGGACTACCCCAACTAATCTTACTACTCCGGATAAGAAACTGCAACAGCGAATACTCATCGTGAGTCGTGTTCCAGAAAACCGTTGGAAAACCATACGTGGTACCCGTAGTCATGGTAATGTTCCAGTTAACAAGCTCAAAAAGCTGCCTACCCGGAACACCCGCCAGCTGAAGCTTAAAAGAATCCGGACCCTTCATATAGTCCATCTTGTTAGTGAGGGGAAGCTTCTCCAAGTCGTCCGTTGTTTTAATTTTGGAAATGTCAATGTTCTTCTCCTTAAACATCTTACTATAGTAGGGACTGAACTGCTGACAAAGTTCCAGCTGAGCCCTCAGATTCTTGTTCTGAATCTCCTTAATCTCCTTCTGACTCTTAAAAGCTGGACAATCCACATCGTTCTTAAACACCGGATACATGTCAATGAACTTCTTAACCTTCTCAGGCGAGATTACGTCCGGCTTCCACCAATCACCAATCTCCTTAAGACGAGACAAAAACAAATCTCCTCCAAAAAAGTTTTTTACAATAGTCTCGATGTCTTCTAATAAATACTTTGCGCAAAAAAACCCTTATAAGATAGAAATATGAAAAATCAAACGAATCCTCGTTCATAACGGATTCTTCAGAAAATTCGATTACATTCCCTACGTAAAATCGGTTCCTTCATCGAACCCTTCTCTGTTTTTATTTTGACCCCCCTCCTTCGACTTTTTTCCCATGACCTTTTCTTGGGCGGCTTCGGCGCCGATTTCTTCTCCGTTGAACCAGCAATAGTTGGCTGAGAGAGCTTCAGTCCTGCAGCGTGCCCGAATCCATTCATTTATTTCCAGTGGATGGGTAAAGTGTCGCTTCAGTTTGCGGTTACACTTATTGTACAGGAGTGTTTTTTAGTTTGTGAGTGTTATTCACTGGTTCCGGGGCGCTGTCCTCTTGTTTTTGGGGAGTGCGTCTTGATTTTTTTCTTATCAGTTTTTCCAGGATTTTTGTTTGTTCTTCGTCGAGGTATCGGTATGTTCCTTGTCCCCAGTTTACTCCGAAGATGTCTTTTGCTCTTATTCCCCGTATCCAGTTTTCTTCGGGCATAGGTTTGAATTCTTTGAAGTATAACCAGTAAGCGTTTCTTCCACTCTCGATGTGGTCGACTTCTGAGGTTCCCCATAAGACGAGTGTGTTGTCCGTGTCGGGGAAAACGAAAAACACTTTACCGTTCGCCTTTTCAAAACTTTTGTCGCTCACCCAGCGATACTCGGTGCAGAGAGTTGACTCGTAGCACCAAAGGCAGGCACAATTTCCATTCCTGTCGGTTTTGAAAGCGCCACTATCAGGGAATCTTATATCAACGACTTTCTCCTGGCACTTATAGAGCCTAGGATCCTTATCTGCATTCGTACATTTACCCATCCAATTCTGGTTATTAAACACAGCACGAATAATAATATCCATTAAATTTTCCCTTCATTTTTTGCTAACTTTTTCATTCTACTTAAAACCATTCAATTCTGAGGGTGGTGCGAGGACATTGCATTGCTTCACGGTCGGTTTAGGACAGAGCCGAGGTGGGTAAAGCTAAACTGTTTACCACTCTGTGACACCAATTCCTCTTTCCACTTTTTGGTGTTGGTCTAAATAAAAATCAGTCCAAATAAACATATAAGCATTTTGCTTTGGGACAAAACTAGTTCAACTCGTTTTCCATAAGGACTCGCCCACTCAGCCGCAGGTAGAAAGGCACCATAACTTTTGTTCGAGTTTGTTAGGTGGGAAACAAAAATTTAAGAGGTTTAATATGCGTATAAGATTTTCTTTCAAAACTCAGTTTATGCTGAAAGCGGGTTTCAAAGCCTCTTCCGCTTAATGTAACAATTGATAACCATCCAATAAACATACGCATAAATGCAAACGCAAACTTTATACATTATTTTAACGTACTAAGGCATGAAGCAGGTTGTTAGGTAGGGATCGTATGATTCCGAAACGCACCACTTTCTATTCTATTAACCTGAAACGCTCTGTGAGATTTGTGGATATTGATGAATTTGTTTGGAGGGAAACTATTGCGTTCAATTAAGATAATAGTTGAAAAGCACTCGGAAGGCTATGTGGCGTATCCTCTTGGATTAAAGGGTATAGTGGTTGGAGAGGGTGACACTTATGAGGAAGCTCTTGCTGATGTGAAATCCGCTATCCTTTTTCATATAGAAACATTTGGGAAAGAGTCTTTTGAAGTGGAGGATATCGAAGAAGCCTTTGTTGCAGAAGTGGCGGTGTGATGAAATTTCCTAGAGATGCACCAAAACGTAAAGTGATAAAGACTTTCGAAAATCTAGGGTTCAGGATTGTAAGGGAGGGTAATCATATCTCAATGGAAAGGGAAAATCCTGATGGTACTAAAACACCATTAACTATGCCAAACCACAAAACGATAAAAGGTTCCACTTATAAGAACAATTTGTACGCAAACAGATATACCGAGGGAGGAGTTCCTTAGAATCTATAAACAGGCCTGAATCAAATCTACTAATTATTTTTAGAAATGCCTAAGGAACAGGGAAATCAGAAAGCGCAAAGGGTCAGAGATTCTGAAGGATTTTAAATTTGAGAAATAATTCTAAATAAGCGAAACTTTATACTGAAAACCGCGTTCATAAGATGTAGAGGATTGAAAGTGGAAATGAAGAATCTAAAAAATAAAGATAAGTATTCGATAGAAGAAGTGTTTCTATCCCGCATATCTAAGATCGTGGATAAATTGGTAGGGGAAAGAGAAATTTTCAAGAATTTAGATAAAAATGAACTAATAGACTTTTTATCATCCCTGAAGGAGAAGTGGTCTCACGAACAAAGGATGTCTGTTACCGATGATGAGCTGACTGATAGAATTGAAAAAATAATGTTGATAGAAGCAACCGTTGAAGCATTCAATGAGATAAGCCCTGAAAAAAATGGAGTCTTTCGAAGCGGCGACAAAACGGAGAGAGCTATTCAAATGAGTTACACCCTTGACACGAGCACAGTCATAGCCATCATAAAAAATGAAGAAAAAATTAGAAGAGGCAACTTTTTAATAGAAAAGAAGTTTCCATAAATGGGATAAGCTACTATGAAGTTAAAAGAGGCCTTCTAACAGAAAACGCTACAAAACAGTTGGACATTTTTAATAAACTGTGCAAAAAATCAAAATTTTATTACTTGACAATAAAACGATTTTTACACGCAGACATACTAATAGCAGCCATGGCTATAACACAAAATCTGATTCTAGTGTCAAACGATACTGATTTTCTAAGAATTAAAAAGTCTCGCTCTAGAGAATTGGCTGCAAAAACATGAAAACACCACTTTTATACATAACATGCATCATCTGTGCACATTTCCACCAATTATTCCTTTTTCATTAAATTTGATTTGAATGAAAATCATTTCTTGGAGGAGTGAATCGACAAATTCACTGACTCTTTTTATTTATGGCACGCTCCCGAGTAATAGAGATCTGAATTCAATATATACTATGGAAAGCTTAAAAAACCCGAAAACGCGTTTGAATATAATAAATTTCTCCAGTACTAAGAAGGGAACGCGAAAAAGGGATTTAGCGACGTAGACGAAAACCTAGAACATCCTAAAAAGGGAACAAGGGATAAAAAGACCGTCAAAAACAAATTGAAAAAAATGAGTAAAACCATAAGACGAATACCGAACATACATAAATAAATGAAACCACCCCAAGGTTCAATTAATTTAATAGAAGGTGCGAAAATGAAACATAAAGATAAGGATGAAGATCCGAGAAAGAAAGAAGACGAGGAAGAAGAGGAAGAAGAGGAAGGTTTGGAAGAACAGTTCTGGGAAGAAGAGGTTTTTGCAGAAGAAGAAGGAGTCGAAGATGAAGAGGTAGATGAAGCAAGTCTAAAATATTTAGTGCTTCTACTGGATGACAAAAATGATACAGAACGTGCAAACGCTGTGGAGGCTATAGCCGATTATGCTAATGAGGGAATTACAGACAAGTCCGTCCTACCGAAACTCGTGAAACTGCTAGAAGATAAATACGAAGACGTACGCATGAACGCCGCACTGGCCCTTTCTAATTACGCTAATAACGGGCTTGTGGACGAATCCGCATTACCGAAACTCGTGAAACTGCTGGACGACGAGAAAGAGGTAACCGTGTTCGCTGTGACCGCCCTCGCTGCGTACGCTTCCAAGGGACTCATGGATCGTTCTGTGCCGCCGAAACTCGTAGAGCTGCTGGAAGACGAAGATATGCGCATGTTCACCTTAACCGCCCTCGTCGCGTACGCTTCCAAGGGACTCACGGACAAATCTGCGCCACCAAAACTCGTGAAACTGTTGGAAGACGAAGACCAAGGAATACGCATATACACCCTACAAACACTCGCCACCTACGCCTCTGGGGGACTCACGGACAAGTCCGCCCTACCGAAAATCGTAAAACAACTAGAAGACGGATTCGTATGCGCGCACGCCGCAGAAACCCTCGGCAAATACGCTTCCCAAGGACTCACTGACAAGTCTGCGCTACCCAAACTCAAAGAACTGCTGGAAGACGAAGACGCCCATGAAAAAGCCCAGTACGCCCTCGACAGATACGCTGAGAAGGGACTCAAACCCACATAAGGCAAAAATCAAAACCCAGAAAAAAACAGATGAGAACAACCGAAAGATGCACAAGCACGCCGCACATGCCTTCGGTTACCATAGACTCCCCGAATGAAATAAAAAGTAGAGTAAATGAAGCTTCCACAAGCAAGCAGCAGACAAATTATATCGTATCATATCTTATCTTGTAGTGAGATGGAAAGGAATGGATGAAGAATTAAAAAATGAGTTAAGCAAAGAAGAACAGGAGATAGTGGAAAAAGTAGAAAGCGCTGTGGAAGGCATTACGGAGATTGAGGATTGGGAATTTGAAGAAGAATCCTTGAAGCTTTACTCAGACTTGAACCTAACCTTCCACATCGACTTTGAGCGCAAAACACTCCACCTACACTCCCAAAGCAACTACGGCGCATACACTCCCCACGGCGATACCGTAGAAGAGGTAGCCAACTGGTTCAGAGAGTACGCCGCGCAAATGGAGAAAGAAAACAAAAAAATGGTAGAACTGGGATTCGAACCAGACAAAATAGAACACGACGACGTATACAACATATTCTGCCTCTACAGCAAACCCTACCGCTTCAAACAACTGGACGAACTAGCAAAAGACCTCAAAAAACTCAACACACTATGGGACGAGCTAGAAAACGACTGGAAAAAACTCTACCCAGAATACCAACAAGCAGAACATAAAGGAGAGCACGAGTACGAAGACGAAGAAAATCTGGAAGAACTGGTGGAACAACTAGAAAACGAAGACAAACAGACACGGTTAAACGCTCTGACCGCACTCGGCGACTACGCCTGCGACGGGCTGACAAACAAGTCCGCCCTACCAAAACTCGTAAAACTACTAGACGACCAAGACGAAAATGTGCGAATGTACGCAGCCTACATACTCGGCGATTACGCTATGGAGGAACTCACAGTGGACACCATCCTACCCAAACTCGCAAAACTACTAGACGACGAAAAAGAAAACGTACACAGCGGAGCCGCATACGCTCTCGCCACTTACGCCACCAAGGGACTCACGATCAAGTCCGCCCTACCAAAACTCAAGGAACTACTACACGACAAAGACGAGGAGACACGCGACTACGCCGCGTACGCCCTCGACGAGTACAAAGAAAGAGGACTAGAACCTACATGAGATATACACCAAAAATGTGGCTTTATTTAGAATAAATAATTCTACTTTTTTGCTTTCCTAATGGGCAGTGCAAACTTCTTTTTCATCTTAATAGATTGATTTTTACTTAAGAAAGGAAACATATAAGAGAATTTTTGGAGCGTCTAATAGCAATGGAAAAAGAAATCTTACAGGAATTCGTAAAAAGAGTAGAGGAAAAATATAAGGGTAAAATAGAGAAAATCATCCTCTCGGGAGCTACGTAAGAGGCGAATACCACGAGGACAGCGACATTGACTTTCCGACAAATAAATTTAAGCTCTCAAACACAGAAAAAACTCAATTTTTATTCGGGTGCCAGAAATGTCCAGACATAATACTACTATAACAGTCAGTAAGGAGCTTCTAATGGAGCTGGAGGAGGTAAAGCAGAGGATCGGGGCAAGCAGTCTCAGGGAAACAATAGAAACACTCATAGGATATTGGAGAACCCTTGAAGCCTCAAGTTTAGCCTCCGACATTCTAGAGGCGAGGAAAAAGGGAGCCCTTTCCGAACTCAGCCGAGTAGTGGACGAATTGAAGCGCTTAAAATGGGCAAGATTCACTTAGACACAGATGTACTAATAGACTTGCTACAGAAAACGCCCGTAGAGAAACTTCTAGCTACTGCCCTAGATAACGAGCTAAAAATATCCCCCATAGTATTCTTCGAGTTCATGGTTGGAGTCTACAGAATTAACAGGCATGATTTAAAGTCCCTGCTGTTAAAGCATTTTGTACTAACAACTCTCACACCCGAAATAGCCGACAAAGCAGCCTCCATAGAGGCTGAACCCATGAACAAAGGCACCCCACTAGACCCACGTGACATAATAATCGGCGTAGCTGCAATAGTAGACAATGCGTTTCTCTGGACACGCAACACAAAACATTATGACCGCCTCTCCGAGTATGGACTGACACTACGGCAAGAAAACTCCCCAAGAATAATTTTAGAATTGATAGAAGTCTTATGGGAGAACTATTGTCAGGTTGAGTTGTGGAGGTAGTTGAATGGTAGAAACAAAAGATGATTCCACCTTGATACTTGAATTAAAGGCCATAAGAAGAGATTTTGCCTACATTAAGAAGCATATGATAGAAGTGGATAATTCTTTAACAACGGAAGAATTGATTGTAAAGGGAGGCGGAGAGGGAGTTTAGAGAGGGAAAGACCATAAAACTTGAAGATTAAAGGGGAAGACAGGTAAGCTATGATATATATTCAACTAACAATATGTCCTTTGAGATTTACTGAAATTGGTTTCTCCTTTAATGCACTTACGTTTAGGACAGAGAAGCCGATTGTGTTTCCTTCCATGTCGACTTTTTCCATTACTGCGTCGTTTTCTGTCTCTCTAAAGTAACCCTCTTTTCGTTCAAATATGACTTCTAAATAATCGCCCTCTTTGTCATACCAAATTTTTATCTCCTTTCCCATAGTATATCACCTTTCTTTACCGTGTCCGTAAAATACGAGGTTATAATAAACAAATCACCAATAGATACCTTTACTACAACACATAAATATTTCTCGGTGACGGGTGTATCCTCATAATATTTGTAGAAAAGCTCGACATCCGGGTCTGTTCTAGACTTGACAACTATATCCGGATTCATCAAGGTCTCCTGTATTTTGTCGATTTGCCTAGACATTTCGGGATGATCAGTTTCGAAGTGCTTCTGCCTTTCACTAGTTAATCGAATAAACCGGTTGTGGATATCTTTAAATCGTTTCATTCATCTACACCAATTATTTTATTACATCCACTAATTACATCTACTATATTATTCAATTATAATATATTAAACCTCATTTTCCGCCCCCCTCGTTAATAATTATGGTATTTTTTCGTTTCTCCCATTACTATCATCTATCGCGCGGGTTCAGAGTTCCCCAAAAATTCGTCCTAGAAAAGCTTCTGCCACCTACACAAACTTGCGAATTTTTATAAATAAAGTGCGGAAAGTGGGATTATGAAATTTGAAATTTCAGATGCAGTGCAAAGAAAACATGAATGCGTTCCAATCGACGATAGCATCGATCTGCTGACAGAAAAAACATTAAGTTACCTGAAAACCCCAGACTCCCAGATAATAATATAATGACCGCGAAGAGAAAAATGAACTTGTTCCAATATTGTTCGACAAAGGTAACCGATTTGAATATAGTAGAAGCATCAAGGAAACAAAGATAAAAACCACCAATTAGTCTAAATCATTAAAACCTATGGAGAGGATTAACCTGAAAAACGACCTATACGGATGGGATGATGGAAAGCTCTATTTCTGGGATGAGAACAGAAATAAAGAGTGGTGCGTCAACGAAGAGAAGGAACTGTATAACAAATTGCTAAAGACATGCATAGAACATTTTGAAAACAAACGAGAAGATTAAAATTAAAGAAAAGAAACTTATAAGCAGGGTAAAAAACAGCGAGCACAACCTAATCTCTCGATGCGCCCTGAGAATTTGGAATGAGATTACTGCGTCTATTTCATTTAATCTTTTATTCAAGATGAAAATAAAATTCCCTCGGTCTCAGCTCTTTGAACTCGTCGGTCTGCCGTGCAATGTGTTTCCTTATATCCAGACATAAATGGCATCTGGAAACATAGCCCTCCTTCCGCTTTCTGTATCCGAACTCTTCGCCGAGAACGTAAAGCTTTTCCAGATCGGTCACCAAAGCTTCTAGAATGGGATGCTCTTCCAGATTTATTCCATCACAGACTGAGTCAAGGTCTCTGGCATCACCCAGCGAAACTCCCCCACAGTAACCAGCCAAATAGTTACCATAATTATCGACGTGAACATGCCACTCACGAGTCAAACTATCCCGGCAGGATTCCCCAAAGAATTGCTCGGCGGAGAATTTTCGGAACAAATATTCCAGACTATAGCACACTCTACCCATGGGCAGCAGCTCCACATAGCTCAAACCGCCCACCCCAACCCTCCGCAAATACTCCTCAAAAGACAGACTACCGTCCTAAAATCCTGTAGCAAACTGTTGCATGGGGATTTTTTCTGGCTCCGCGGGTAGTTTCTCCTGAGCTACAAGCTCCTCCTCCGCTGCCCGCTGCATCTGCCAGCAGTCGGCGGGGACGTGGCTCGCCCCATCCTTAGCTATGTTCCAACTCGCCACCAGGTGCCTGCCGGCTTCAAAGCCGCAGCCCAGACAGTGGTAGGCGTGCCCATTCGGCCTATTATACCGGCCACATATCGGGCAGTTCTTAGACTTGCGGTAGTTGCTCACCTCAACCGTCGGCAGCCCCCTTTGTGTCGTCTTATAATCCACGTAGAACTGGAGCTTGTGGAAAGGCCACTGGTTCAACCTGCGGCGCATATCTTTTCTCAGAGCCTTGCCGTTTGCCGACTTCTGCTTCGAGCGCATGGAGCCCCGAATCCCCTTAATGTCTTCGAACGCCACGGCGACCTGCTCCTGATCCACTATTTCCGCCACTTGCCTGCTCACCGCGTGCAGGATCTGGTTTGTTCGGTTACTCTCCCTGCGCCAGTACTTCTCCTGAAGCCTCCGTTTCTGCACCGGCCGTTGCGGGGGTGCGTCAAGCTTCTTCTGAACAGACTTGCGCTTGAGCTGCGACGAGTGCCTTATCGCGGAGAGCTTCGAGACATCAATTTTAACGTGTTTCGGCTGCTCTTTAGGCTTTAGAATGGTTAGGTCGACGCTCCGCTCGTTTATGTCCACGCCGCAGACACCGTTGATGTGCTTGGGCTTGACCTCTCGCTTGAATGGCACAAAAACGTTGGCTCCCTCCTTGGATAGAGAGATTGTGACTTCGCCGACCTTTAGCTTGCCTTCACGCCAGTCTCGCAGGTACGCCTGCTCATGGTGCTCGGTCACCAATAGCGGTAGCCAGAGGTGTTCGCCCTTGCGGACGCGGATCCGTACCGTATTCCCCTGGAATTTGCAGATGCCGGTTGAGTTTTTGTCTGACCAGAGTTCGAGGCGCATCGTTTTTGCCTCGTAGACTGGGGGCTTTTTGGGGTCGGCTTGTCCCTTTCGGCAGAGATTTCGCCACGAGCGTAGAGTCTGCGTTGCCACCTGTCCTGCGGAGTGGAACCAGTGTGTCGCTAGGCTGAAGCGTGATTTCCACTCGCTGTACGCGACATGGTGTAGGCTGGCGCGCGAGGTGACGTTGTGTTCCACGCATTTCTTTGTGCAGAAGTTCACTGAGGCGGTGAATTGGTCGAGTAGTTCTCCTAGCAACTCGCGTTTCTTCTTGGTTAGTTTCGGTGTTGTGAAGTGGGCTGAGCAGACTGATTGCACGCTTGACATCTCCACCATACCGTTCTTTTCGTCCTTTTTTTAACACACATCATAGAGTCTACCAGATATAATTTATCACAATATATAAAAAGATACCATTTTATGCAGCAGTTATAGGCCCCCCAAAAACTTCCCTACCAATCCTGACGGCTCTCTCCGTCCTCTCAAAAGGCACCTGCTCCAGAATAAACGGATTCACACTAATGAGCAAGCCGTCCAGCCCCGAATCCCTCAACCGCGCAAATTTATCCCTCGTACCCCAATCGTTAGCACACCAAAAAGAGTTGGTTTCAACAAAGAGCGAAGGAATCCCAAGACCGTGAGCCATTCCCACCGCTTTAACGAGAAGGTCAAAATTCAGAAAAGGCTCCCCACCCGTAAAATGCAAACCATAATTAATACCAACCCTATCCGGGCCCAGAGGACTCGGAAGAATAACGGGAGAAAGTTGAGTTAAAACCCTCTCCAAATCCCCCTCCGAAATCCAATCCGCACTCCAAGCCGGAGAACAAGCATACATACAATGCCTACACCTACTAGAACATTTATAGGAGAGAAATACACCAGCAGAAACGGGCCTAGGCACAAACAGTCTCATTCAAATCCCCGAAGAATTTCTACAACTTTTTTCAATTTGAGTTTCACTTTTCAAATTTTTTTTAGAGCCCTAATTACTTCTCCGACAGATTTATAGATTCCCTTAATCGGAACCTCAATGATTAAATTTACATCTTCTACATTCGAAAAAGTTCGGCGGTCGGTTTTCAGTCCAATAATAGGTTTACCCAGAGCCGCCGCGTACCCGATTTCAAAGGCAACTCCACACTCCACATCCATTCCATCCAGTACCGCAACTACCACATCACTCTCCCTAAGCGCTGTTATATCTGCCTCGTAAATGGAACACTTTTCCTCCTCCATACCATCCTTTACCAATATTGACTCCTGAGGCGTCCAAACATCAAAGCCCACTTCCCGAAACTCCCTGGCGATTTTCTCGTTAAAAGAAAGCTCAACTTCACTAAACAGAGGCGCAGCCAAGTAAATCCGCATCTAAAATCCTCCCATTGTTTATAATCAGGAAGAGAGTAAGATGTCTTTTAATCTTTTTCAAGCTTACTCTTTCGTGGCAGGTCTCCAATCTATACCTAGTTTTTCGAATAACTTTCTAAAATTATTGGGTGTAAGTTTACGCTCTCTTATTTTCGATATTGTATCTTTGAGTCTATCTTCGTCCGATTCTGAAATTACATACATGAAGAAATTATACAAAAATACTCGCCCTTCGTAATGCCAGTAAATAATGTCTTCCATTATAAATAACCATTTTATCACTTTCAACAAAATGTCTGGTTTGGGTTCTCCTTTGTATGAAATAGGATTTTTATTTAACATAAGATCTACATCATTCTCTGAACAATCATAGAGTTCTGTAATCATCTTCCATAATTTGTCGAACTCCTTTGCATTATTCATTTTTATAGCTCTCAAACTAAAAGCAACTTGGTCGTGTCTACCTTCCTCAAGCCCGCAGTTCAAAGGAATATTAACTTTAAAATCAAAGTTCCATTTTTTCCCAGGCCTATGTACATAGAGCATATCACCACTTGATAAAGTTTCAACTGGATATTCGAAAACCACACCCCTTCCCTTTTTATCCTTCTCAAACTCTATAAATGCATTAACTACCTTCTTTACTATGTCAAAACGTTTAATTTTACCTTTAATTTCAATATTTGAACCTTCAATCATTGTTTTTTTAGACATAATATTCCACCCTAGTATACTTTTTTATCATTTTACTCTCATTACCTTTTTGCATTTCTCTATCTATAGAGGCTGTCCATATATAATAACAGTTAGCATCAGCCTTATAGAAAAACCTGAAAGACTCTGATTTTAAAATCTTATTAGAAAAGGAAATCCGAAAAATAACAAATTATCAAATAGTTAATTATGAATTATCTTTCCAAAAAAAATCAGCCAAAAAATTTATTTCAATATTTAGACTTTCTCAAGTATCACTATTGATTCGTATCTTATCATTCCAGTCATAGATTTCTCAAGTTCTCGAGTTATCACTTTATCTTTCTTGAATCCCTCTTTCTCTGCAATCTGCAAGATGACCTCATCATTTTTTATTTCTTCATAATTTCCGTCGAGCTTGTAATGGTTATTGCCAATAATTATAGCGCATTTTGCTCCGGGCTTCATAACTCTACACATTTCCTTAATTGAGAGATACATATCCTTAAAAAATTTATACGTTCGTATCGCTTCCTTTTCTCTTCCTGATTTAATTATTTTGTTGATGAGTCGTTTGGCTTCATCTGGTAGGCGGGTATACTCTTCTTGTTCGCTTTTTATATCATTAAGTAATTCTTTTGTGTAATATTTCAGATTAGGATTCCCTATCATATCAGTTTCGAGTTTATCCAAAGAAGAAGTGAAGTTAAGTAAAACAAGCTGAGGAAAATCATTACGAATGTAGTCAAGAGCCGTAGAGTAAGGAGGCGAGTTAACAATTGCGTCAATGGAATCGTCTTTTATATTAACCACTCCACCCTCAAATCTTTCGCATCTTTCCCTCATGTTCCTTGTATCGCCTATGTACGTTTCCGACTTACCCAGTTCAATTCTCAAAACGTCATTCAGCTTATGAAATAGGTATATTCTCAAGTACAAACCCCGTAACCTGCGGGTAAACACCTCTAAAAAATCGGCGCTACTCCTTCTACTCAAATCACTGATAGTTCCACTCAGCCCAAGAAAAAGAAAATTCCTAACACGCTCATCTTCAACTTTCTTTAAAATCTCATGCGCAACAAGTATTTTGTCAACAGTTTCAGGATTCTTAAACATCTCAACTACTACAGACGGCAACGTTCTCTTAAACTGCATTATCGAGTTAAAATCATACTCCACTGAAGTTAGTAGTGAATGCCCCTGTCCGTAATGCTCAAGCGGCTTAATTACCCTTTGTCCAAGTTTCCTAAGGGCTTTCTCGACCTCAACTAAGAAATTAGAGATCTCCATTTCTAATTCCCCTGGATCTAGAGCCAAAGAGTAGCATTTTACGTTCGACATAAGAACAGAGAGTGGATTAATTTCAACCCCTATACTATCTAAACCCATCCAAGTAGCTTCCACTAACAAAGTTCCGCTACCGGCGAAATTGTCCATCACTAGACCCTTGTTTTTTAGGAATAAGTAGTTTAAAATTGCCCTCACCATTTTGGGATGAAACTTACCTTTGTAAGGATGCATATAATGAGTCAAATACAAAGAATTTTCTTCTCTTATGCTAAAGTAATCATGAAGTCTTTTTCCAACTCTCATTGTTGAGGATGCAGGTATCCTATAAAAATTGCCCATTAAATTATTGAAAAGTACTATAACATTTTGATCAATTTCTTTTTCATTTCTGCTCAATTTTGAAATATATTCAGATTTCTCTAAGAAATACTGATGTGTTATGAATCTAAAAATCGAGTATTCTCCCTCTTGTGTAAATAAAGTGTTATAATTAAGTTCATGTTGTGGAAAAAACTTTTCTAGATCATTTTTAGGAGAGACGGTCTTCAGAATAATTATTATTTCTCGAGTGTAAGCAAGTCTCTTGATAAGAGAGGAAATATCTTCAACTTCACTTTTTACACCATAATATCCTTGTATTTTTCCATAAGGCGGTTCATGAGTTAAAATATCTTTAAATCTTATTTGAACCTCTTTTCCATTCTCCAAATCCTGTGCAGCAAATTTTGCGTCCAACACATCACAAAGAGGTTTTTCTAAAGCGTAATCAACAAAGTTATAAATAGGGGCAACCTCTCCAAACAGACTTTCCAACTCCAATTTAGCGAGGTCAGTTGATTCGTGCTCGCTTTTTATATTTTTAAACAATTTAAAATAGAAGTGAACTGCCCTGTGTCCCATTTTTTTCATCACATAAATTTTTCTTTTATAAACGCATATAAATGCTACTATTATTTAATCCTTAATAATATGCTTTTTCTAAAGTCAAAAAGAAAAAATTATCAATATAAGATTTTTGAATACACATAAGAGGAAAATTCTCTAATAACTAGAGGTATAACCATTTAATAATCCTCTAGATTAAAATTATCCGAAACTGTATATGCCAATAATCATAAGCGAAAAATTAAAAATACTGAAAAATAATAATTGAATTAGGACATTAAAGCTAATTATTAAAGGTAATGGTTATGTTAGAGGGGGTCTTAATTATTTCCAATATTTTATATTTTGTTGGTGGTAGTGATGAAAAAAGAAATTGATCGAATAAATGCAGTTCCTTCCAAAAGACTATTCTTATCAATAATTGCTGATTATGATTTGAATACCGCGATTTGTGAACTAATTGACAATGTTATTGATATTCGGTTTAGAAATAGCAAAAATAGACCAACAAACATAGCGATAGAACTGGATAAAAATCAACAAACTATACGCGTCTTAGACGACGCTGGCGGTGTAAAGGAATCTGAACTTGATGTTATTATAGGACCTGGACATACTACAAATCTACCTACAGACGAAACTATTGGGATATTTGGAGTAGGAACAAAGAGAGCAGTAGTGGCATTAGCACAGGATATAAAAATCACAACAAGATATGGAAACGATAAAACATGTCGAGTAGAGTTCGATGACAGTTGGCTTCAAAATGATGATTGGGAATTACCGGTATATGAAGTGGACGACATTCCTCAAGGCACATCTGTTATTGAGCTGCAAAAACTACGAGTGATAATAAATGACGAAGCTATATCCATGCTAAAGGAACATTTGCAAAGGACATATGAACGATTTTTAGGTAACGGAATAGTAATCAAACTTAATTCTGAAACTTTAACACCAATTAAATTTGAGAATTGGGCTTATCCTCCAGGCAATTCGCCAATGGAACTTAATGGAACTCTACCAACGGAAGATGGAAAAACTGTAAAAGTTAAAATTCTAGCAGGGCTTGCTAGAGAATCCAGTCCAGCGGGGGGAGAATACGGTGTATATTTTTATTGTAATGACCGTTTAATTGCGCGAGCTCTTAAAGACTATGAAGTAGGTTTTACTAAAGGATTAGCTGGGCAGCCTCACCCAAGCGTATCACTGATAAGAGTAATTGTATCACTAAATGGAGAAGCACAATCGATGCCTTGGAATAGTAGCAAATCAGGAATAAATTATAAGCATCCTATCTTCGTAGCACTCCGCGATCATATTGTTCAAGTTGTAAAACATTGGGCATCCCTTTCTCGTGGATGGGAAGGGAATTGGCCTAAAAATGTGTTTAAATATAAATCAGGAAATGTCGTTCAGTATGAGTTAAATAACGTTAAAGAAGCAAAAAAATCATACCTGCCCCAATTACCAAAATTTAAACACCGTTATATCGATTTAATTAAACAAGCCAATCGGAAAGTAGCTAAGGAAAAACCGTGGACAAAAGGACAGTATGAAACCATAATTGCAGTTGATATAATTTCTAAGCAGCATTTAGAGCAGAAAAACCGTATATGTCTAGTACTTTTAGATAGTACCTTAGAAATTGCATTTAAAGAATATCTCCTTAATGAATCAGGAGAAAGATATAGTGATGAACGAATACTTCGATTATTTAGAGATAGGAATAGTGTTCAAGAGGAAATTAAAAAGCACTTTACACTCGCCCCCGAAATATGGAAAAAGATTAATTATTACTATTCGCTTCGATGCAAACTGATTCACGAACGTGCTAATGTCGTGGTAAGTGATAGCGAAATTGAGGATTTCCGTGAAATTGTACAAAATACTCTTAAAGAAATGTTTGGACTTGTATTCGATATAGAATAATCTATAATATAAATGTGAGAAATAGTATGATGAGATAGAGTTTATGTTAGTTAATTTAAATCTACCAAACAACAAAACTTGTTTAAAGAATCATTAAATAAATTTTACATCTTTAGTTTATCCCATCATTCCTCCTCCACCTTTATCTCGATAAGCATAGGACTTGGTCCAACTTGTTTGGCCTTTAATGGAAATAGATTTCGGTGGATTCAAGGCACGAAATTCTTTTGTTTTTGGTTCGCAAACATCTTCAAATATACATACACCATCAAAAGTTTTTAACAAATTATCATCACTTAAAAGGAGTTTTCCATTTTCTCTAGGCAATTGGGAGGAATTTAACTGGCAGGGCAGGAATCTTCTTTTTGGCTGAGCAGGTGTTCTCTTACCACTCACGCGGCATTTTAAACAATTTTTGAGCTGTGCGCCAAAGTGATAAAATACATGGCCTCTTGCGCATTCATATTCTACTACATCATCATCACAGTATTCACGTCCAATCCGATAAAGGAGAAAATCCATTTGGCTGGGAGAGGAAGGTGCCGTGGATGGATCTAATTTAACCCATTTTTCCCATACGGTTCTCCATGCTATCGCGCTCATTACATCAATGTGACTATACTGATAACAAAAAATATCCAAAAAACTAGAAAGTAGCGGAATGTCTGTCTGTAAGATATGGGTTCTTAATGCTAATTTCATGGTATTAATATCGCTAGCGACATCTATTTTTTCGAAATTTTTTAGTTCAGTCCAAACACTTAATTCCACCATATCGCGTATAAACATATTAGCCTTTTTTAGGCCATAACCCATATTTGGAGAATTCACCAATGCAGCTCTTATCTGAACGGCATCATTATTGAAACATTTTGCTATTTCAAATGCGGATATATTTCTTTTTAATAAAAAAAGGGCAGCATTCTTGGCAAAGTCTTGTCGTTTATCGTTCTGGGACAAGCGAGTCATCTCTAAAAACTTTAAAAAATCAACAGGGTTTTCAAAAATTTCTTTAGCATCAAAATTTGTAGGATCTTGTAAATATTTTTCATAAGGATTAACTGGAGATCCTCTAAAATCTTGATTTGCTGTGAAAAATCTAACTTGAGCAATAGCTTGAGGCTGTAGACCTTGTGTTTGATGTGTAACGCTGAGTATTTCTTTTCCGTATTTTTTTATGGCATTTGAAAGAGTTTGTGCTGCTGCTCTTGATTTATTTTCGTCAATTTTTGCGTTTAATATTTCTTTATGGTTTGCTTCCCAGAATTTATGAAATTCAGAAAAGTATTGAAGTTCCTCTCCCTGAAAAGTAGTGATGCCTATACCTTCATATGTTTGAAAAAAGTATTCATTTAATTTTTCCAGAAAACGTTGAGCTAGTTGAACTTCAGTAAGTTCCGTCCAAGAAGAAGGTAAGGATATTCCTATCCTTTGATTTATCTCTTTTATAAATTTTTCAAAATTTCCCAACTTATCCGTCTCCTTTTCTTAACACGAATATTAAGAGATAGCGGTGTATAATTTCTAAATTCTGATTACTCATAGGCGTTTTGATAGAATTTTCTATATTATCAGGAGTAACAACAACAATTTCTTTGATATTAAACTCATTTAAAGTAGACATAGTCTCTAATAGATTGACACCCATTGGATACACTAATCCATTAATCCGAACATCGCTTGTATCAATAACTAGAAAACCTTCAGTAGCAAGAAAACGTCCTACTTCTTCAGCAATTTTTTTAATCGTTTTTAGATATGAGTTAATATCTTTTTGGCTACCAAGTTTTTTGGGAGAAGATACATATACAAGAGAGGGTTTGAATTTTGTTTTAATATCGAGTTTTCCATCAGCATCATTAAAATTAATTTCTAAATATTGGCTTTCCGAAGTTACAAACCTTCCTATTAAGTTACGTTTTATTTCTTCGTCCATTTTTTCTTGTGGCAAAATCCACACAGTTGTGGTTTCAAGATTTTCTTTTTTGGCTTCGTCTATTTTTCTCGCATTCGTTTCGTAATGAAAGGTATCGCTTTCAGAAGAATAATCTTTGGCTATATTTTTTTGTTCCGGTTTTTCAAAAATAGGTAAATATTCATGGGCTAAAAGTAGGAAATTATATTTGATACTGTTATTATACCAGAATCCTGTTGTTTTACAATTGTGTTGACGCTTAATGACCAATTCTTTCAAGACAAATCCAGCATCCAGAAAAACTTTAATACTTCTAAAACCGATGGGGACCACCTGTTTGTGTTTTCGTGTATCCCCTATAAGAATTGCACATTTCCCTCCCGGTTTAAGCACCCTATAACTTTCATGAGCAACTTTCCCAATCTCTAAAAGAAAGTCTTCAATGCTAAATTTCGATAAATCTCCCTCGACTTTAGAGCTATAGTTTATTATCCCAGCATAAGGGGGATGAGCGCATATTAAGTCAATATTTTCATTTGGAATATTTGACAAATCCCGTGCATCACCAACAGATACTTCGGGTTCGTATATCCGATAATTTTCTAAAAGTGTTTTTTGTGGATCAAAATTAAGGTTTTCTTTTGTTAAATCAATTGCGGCAGGATTTATATCTCTGGCAATACATTTCCTTCCTAGAAGTTTTGCTTCTACTGCTGTTGTTCCCCCGCCAACAAAATAATCAAGTACTGTGTCTCCCAGCTTGGTATACTTGAGTATCACATTTCTCGGAATGTAAGGGGACCAATTCCCTCGGTATCTTCCATCATGAGTTGCCCAGTTTCCTCTTTGTTTAAAGCTCCAGACTGTCGTGGTTTCTTCCCTATAATTTTTTGGTTCCCAGTACTTTATTTTCTTAGGTTTTTTAAGAGCGGAAATGTTAATGCCGTATGCTTCAGTTATGATTTTTTCTAACTGTTTGAAATTGATTCCATATAATTCTCCTATCTCTGGGTCAGGCATCCCGCTTTTTTTTGCTTTCAACACTGCTTTTTTAAACTCTTCCTCACTATGAGCTTTCTTTATATGCTCTCCAAGATTCTCATCTACTGTTGCCTTACACTTAGGGCACTTTCTATCACGATCTAATTGGGTGGCCGTATTTTTCATTTCATTAACCCTAAAATTTTACTCCTTTAATAGAATTAGGGACTTAAATTATTCGCCCTCAAATGAGTATAAATTTCTACCGCTTTTAAATATTTATAAATTTTAATCTCCACCGAAAAAGCAACTCGCTTTGGGGGTTTAAATTTTCAGGAAAGTATAATAATTATGGTGTTTAAATGCAAAAAACTGATTACCGACTTATGAAGGAAGTTACTGAGGAAGACCACAAGCGATTTGTTAGTAATAAAAAGGAAATCATCCAAATTGACGGTAACAAAAAATACAAAATCAGAATCGGAGAAAAAAGAATCACAAATGAACTTCAACCAAAGATCTTTAACTCAGAGGTAACAACAGTCTGGTCTTTCCCAAACAGAGGTAACTGGGCTACACATAGAGGCGATTTTAGAGGAAACTTTGCTCCAGAGATACCAAGAAACTTGATTACAAGATACTCCAAAATAGGCGAAACAGTTCTGGATCAGATGTGCGGTTCTGGCACCACTCTTGTAGAGTGTAAACTTTTAGTACGAAATGGAATAGGCGTGGACATAAATCATGAATATGTTATGCTTACCAAAGATAGATTGTCATTTGATTATAATTCACAAGGTTCTAGTTTTAATTGGCAGAAAACATTTGTGGGAGATGCAAGAAATCTCAATTTGATAGGAGACGCGTCGATAGATCTAATTGTAACCCATCCGCCATATCTTAATATTATTTCTTATTCTCATGGCGAGGTTGATGGCGACCTTTCAAAAATAGGTGATGTTAGTGAGTATCTTGAAGAGATGAAGGTAGTTGCTTCGGAGTGTTTCAGAGTTTTAAGGCCTAATAGGTACTGTTGCATACTTGTGGGTGATACCAGAAGGTATGGGTATTATGTTCCAATAGCATTTGAGGTTATGCAAGTTTTTCTAAGGGCAGGATTTCTCTTAAAGGAGGACATTATTAAGCATCAATGGCAGTGCAAGAGCACTCCCTACTGGTTTGAAAAATCAATAAAGTATAATTTTTTACTCATAATGCACGAACATATATTTGTATTTAGAAAGCCCAGAAGAAACGAAAAATGGGGCAAGTTCAGTTAAGTTAAAGTTGCTATTATTTTCTATGAATAATAAAAATACGAGAATAACTTTTAATTAGAAATTTTTTCATCGATGTTTAAACCTTCATTTTCTACCTTTCTTTGAGGGTCTGACTTCAAATGCTATTGGGCCTCTAGGAGAAAAACCCAATTCAAAGTCTACGTATAAACCTGGTTGCAATATTCTTCTATTCTTTTGAGAACGAGGATCAAAATAGATTTTTTCCTTCCACCCTTGGACATTATGAGAATATATTCGTCCTTCACGTTCTGTCAAAGTTATATCTACTTTTCCGGTAAGTACTTCTCGGTGTCCATCTTCTCCCATCCAAAAGAGTTGAACCATTTTCTGAATTGGAAGTGTTCTTGGTGCCATTCTAAAGGAGACTCTGAAATAATTAGCAGCGTCCTGGTATCTTCCATTTATCGTATACACTACTGCTTTATGATAAGCAGATCTCCAACTATCATGGAATCTTGCATCCGATGAAAGACGGTCAACAAGTTTTAGCAATAAACCGTAGTCTGGAGAGCTGTCCTGAAGCAAAATTTCGATTTTCAGAGCTATAGCACCAGGTGGATATCTCTTGGCTTCTATAGCCTTATCTAAGAAAAGGTTTGCTATGGTATAATTTTGATTTTTATGGTATTCTATTCTGGCTAGAGTGTAATAGCCCGCTCCATCCTTTTCACTCTCTAAAAGTTCTTTTGCAGTATCCTCCGCTTTTTTTGGATCTATTTCTGATAACAATTCAATTTGGAATTCTTTTAATTGTTGGCAATAATCAGCGTAATCTAAACCTGCAGATAAACCTTCATCTACAACCTCAAGAGCTTCGTTTATTAAGGCAGTCTTCACTGAATGGTCGTCATTTGAGTCACTTAGATCTTTAAGTATTTTCGCATGTACAAGGTATGGATGTAAGTTCACAGTTTCCCTTGCTTTGATAAGGAGGCTAAGAATCTCTTGTATCTCTGGGTCTTTTATGGGGCGATCTAAAAGTCGATCTTTCTTTTGGCTCCACATTACTAATGCAAGCGTTGTCATTACATTTTCTTTTCGTTCTTCCAAAGCATAACTGTCTTCTGGTTCCGCCAGTGCCTCATGTAGGAGAGGAATTATATTCTCGTCGAATCGATCTTTCCTTGTATAAATTAGTCTTGCTAAATGATGTATTATTGGCCTAGCTGGTTGGCGATTTTTAATTTCTAAAAGAGCATCTTCTAAACCTTTACCTGTGAAAGGTTTGAAGATACCGGGACGACAGTTTACCCCCTTATCAATAAGAAGTTTGGCTATAAATTCAGCTTCAATTCTGCCTCTTATATCAACCGTCTCAGCAATACGTAAGAGATACTCATCCGCCTTATTAATTCCGATCAATTGAAGTAGATATTGTGCTATTAACGAGTGGTATATTGAACACAAATAATTGGTGCGAGGGTCGATGGATAATTTTATGAATGCTTTTGCTTTGTTTTCTATGATTTCAAAAATATCTTGAAAAGATAATTGTTTTCTCATATGTTTACTTAAAGCTTTTTTTAGAACTGACATAGGCATATATATATCTACACTTGTTGCAAGTGAACAAAGAGAAATGCATGTTTTGACAGCTTGGTCATCAATTCTACTAAATTCCTCTTGAACTATTTTTTCAATCGAACGTCTTGCAGGATCAAGTGCCCTATACATTATTGGAAGGAATGTCTTTTCCTCATTTATTATCATATGTGTTTCTTCTTCTGTAATTTCTGGGAATTTATGGGTTCGTGTGATATTCAATATATACTCTGCAAGATTTTCTTTTTCTTCTTCTGACAAATCAACATCAACATCTATTGATGTCCTTTCGTCCTTTCTAAGTAGGTTTTCATCTGTTTCAGCGGACTTGGTATCTTCAAATATCAGTGCTATTGGATAATCAGAATCGGAGGAAAGTTTATTAAATTGTGAAATACACCCAGTTTCTGGTGCAAATTCAGCCCAAAAAACGATTTGTTCGGGACTGCTAATTCCAGCCTCTTTTGCTGCTTTTTCGACTTCATCTAGAAAAGCTACAAGTTCTTCTGTGCTTGGAATTGGATTTAATGCATAACTTGGAATCTTTATAGCAATAGCTCTATGATTTTTTATCAACTCGTAGACCGCTGCCAAAATTACGAAAGTTCTCCCAGTACCAGGATTTCCTTCAACACTAATGATACGTGAATTATTTTCTCCACCTTTTTTTTCTAACACAGTTTTAACAACTTCTTTTATTTCTTTACGTTGGAAATGCCAGTTAAGTCCAAATGGGTGAAAGCTATCTGTATTTCCCTTAAAGAATGAGTTTGGAGATATAGGTTCTTCTAGGTTTTCATAGAGAACGGGAGTATAAAATGATAAGAAACTTGGAACTTTGGTTGAATCAATAGGTAATACATCAGAACCCAAAGGAATTCTTTTCCGCCTTAAGTCCCCCGGATTTCTAAGCGCAACCTGTTCAGAAAGTTCTTTTGCGAAATTTTTCAAATCTGAAACTATTATTTCTACTCCATATTGTTTTAATAAATATGACTTTTCTGGGTCAGGTTTTTCTTTGAACACTGCATAATATGTAAGTTTGGGTTTTCCTATGGCCTTTATCAACTTATCTAATATTTCCAAGAATAATCCGTCGTTAAATGAATATCCAATAAACAAAAAGGATAGATTAGCTGCATGACTAGCAAGTATATCAAAAATTCTTGATCTTTCTTCTATAGCAGTAACATAGTCCCCTGGGTCCAAGACCATTGAACCCGGTTGATCGTATGGTATATCTAAGCTACCCATTAATTTAACGCATAGCATTTCATATGGCAAACCAGTTAGTGCGAACTCTTTCCCAGTTGCGATAGTACGAATATTTAAAGATTGATTTTCCTGAAGCGATTTTTCAAGGGCAAGGTCATAGTTAGTGGTAAACGTCGTGAACCAAGGAAGACCAGTCAACTTTGATATTGGATTATCAATTCTTGCATCCTCAAGTCTATTTTTAACCGCTTCATAAATAACCTCTGGTCCAAATATATTGCACATGTCTCCCATAATCCGGAAATTGTCAGTCAAAGGACTATCGTATCCGAATTTACTCTTAAGAAAATCAACCAATTGATTCCAAGTAGCACCTCCACTCTCACACGTTAATCCCGCACCTGCAAATAGCGCGCATCGACGAGTTGCTATAGCATATGCGAGAGTGGTTAGATTTAACTTTCCCATCATTAACACCTGACCTGAATAATTCATGAAAACAAATAATTAACGAATCATGTATCCTGTTTTACGTAGGCAAAATTATACCACAATTCATTATATTGGGAAATTTGCATTTTATATATTTTTAGAGGATGCCCATCAATTATATCTCTGTTATATAATGAGTACACTCATTTTTGCAAGCATCCCATCACTTGTTATATTATATTAACTCTAAATCTTAAATCTTTTTTAAATAGTTTCAAACAAACACAATTTAGATGTATGTATTAAGTATGCTCTTGCTGCCTTTCCAAATAGCATAAAAGATATTGGGACTTGGTCTTACATTTGTAGAAAGTATTTTAATAATAGAAATCAAAACCAAACTTAATTGTTTTATCTTTCAAATCATTTACTATGCCTTTATATAATTACTTATTTCCAAGGCATTCCTATTTTTATTCGCTATATGTTTGATTAAAGCAAAGTCTTTACCCCACGTAACCTGAACAAAAGTACTAATGAAATTCTTTGATATTTTATAAGAACAGCAATTGAAGAGTCCTCCATAAGTAATATTTCAATATAAATGAAGAAAATTAAAGGCATATATTTGAAGGGATAAAAAGGATTCTCGCCATAACTAAGTCAAAGTTAAAAACAAAAATATAATCATGGAAAACAAGAGTTCATGAATTTGGTAATTAAATCATTAGAGAAGATAGGAGAACCATGTATAAGATAATTTGGGACGAAACATTACGAGCGCGTTATCTGTTATGAATTCTATCACCAACTTCGCAAACGCCTAGAAACTAGAGATGACTCCCTTGTTTTTCATGGAGAATTAGACAAGCGATATCACAATATAGCTAGTGTGCCTGAGTTTATCTTTCACATGCTAGGTATAGAGAAAAAGAATTTCGCCGTTTTTGAGTTTAAGAGTTCGAGGTACGGAATAGGACCGATTGAAGATGATTTGGAAAAACTTCAAGAATTTATTGAAGGAGAACTTAATTATCAAATGGGTATATTAGTGATATTCGGAGAAAAGAATGAGTTTGAATATTTACAAGAGGAACTTCGTAGATTAACTAGGGGAGTTACAAGGAAACTTAAAATTTTATTTTATGATCTGAAAAGCAGAGAAGTAAATGATTTAAAAGCGGTAATAACCGAAAAAAGAGATATTTGACAATCTCTCGTTAGGAACACGTTTAGCTTATCTGAATAAAGGTGTAGGAAAGAGAGGTATTAGTTCTTATATAAATATTTAAAAATTCATATTATTTTTTCTTTTTTTCTCTTTTTTCTTTATGAGGAGATTCATATCAACACTGAATCCTTTTCGGTAAAATTTTTGTTTGTTAGTGTTGAATCTATGTATAAATTCATCGCGAGGAATGTTAAAATCACTTGTAATATTTAATATACTAGATTGGATAGTATTTAACATTTCATCTTTGTTCAAGAATAAGCGTCCTTCTTTCAGGTAGTTGAGAAACTGGCAGTCAAATATCTGTTCAAAACAAATATCTGCTATAAAATTATTTCCCTTTGTAATTGCAAATTTATACTCAATTATATACGCTTTCAGAGCTTCTTCAAAATCTCCATTCCTCTTTAATTCGAACGCTGACAACTTGTCTCTTTTTCCTTCCTGCTCCATAAAACTCATCCCAAATCAATCTTAATGCTTTTAATTTCATAATTTTCATTCTTCTTTATAGCAACCCCGATTATATAGTTAGAAAGAAGTGTAGTTGGTGGGATGTATTTAATATTATTATTTGCATATTTTAAAAGAGCTACTGTTGCGTCTTTCAAAAATGTATTTATGAATTGCCCCATAGTTGCTTTAACTGAAACAAGAAAATAGGAGTCCCTTTTCTCGTCCATGAATATGAGATCAGCTCCCTCTTGTATTGGCCTGGCAAGAGGAATCAAATTCTTTTTGGTTTGTAAATACCACCCCGCTAATGCTTCTCCTATTGCGGATATTGCAGTATTGTTCGGTTTCACATACCTGGATGAAATCTTTAAAAGTACTACCTCGGTACTTACACCTCCTAAAGTTAGCCCCCTCTCTTTTAAAAAGGTTAGATATTTAGATATGTCACTATTCGCATCGTTTACTACTTGTTCTGCATATCTATCTACATATGTATTCAAATGGGGATTAGGTACTTTTTTAAAAGTTGGAGAAATGCTACTTATTCACTGTTTCGCCATATTCTTTAGTTGATTTAGTTCAGGTTTATTTTTCAAATATTTACGCAAATCAGAACGTATAATCGAAGTATTATGTTCATAAATGTCAATTACCAAGGGCAGTCGCCATCTTAATAGTAATAATCTATAATAAATAGTTATGTGCTATAATCATAAATGCAAGAATCGAATGATAATAAAATAATGGTAAATTTTTATAATATTATTTAAACAAATTAGAAGATAAAGAAAACATACTCATCCGTGCAATTTATCGAAGTTGCTGTCTTCGTTTATTTCGTTGTTGTTGTTATTTGTATTTTTCTTTTTGTTGTTGTTATTTGTATGTCTGGGCTTGTTTCTATTATTGCTCTTACTTTGTTTTCTCTTGTCTGTGTGATGTTTTGGTTTGTTTTTATTTTTCCTCTGGTTATTTTTATGGTTGTTGCGTTTGCTATTTCTGGTGTGCATTTTTTTGGGTAGGCGTATTAGTAGTCTTGATTTTAGTGCTGGGTGCGATGCTTGTACTTAATTTTTCTTTTCTGTAATTTGGAATACGTACATAGGTTGGTAGTAGGGTTTGGGCATTCCTCGATTGAGTGGAGTTTTCTATTCTTGGGATTTTGTTGAGTGGGATTTTTTGGTCTCGGAATTCTTCTTCTCTAAGATTTTCTTTTAGTTTTTCATGGTTGTTTCTATTATCTCTTTGTCTTGTCTACTGTAGTTATTGTTAAACTTTAGGTACTTTCCAAGATTTTATTGAAAGTATGGAAGAGTTCTTTGTATCTTTCTTTGGCTTTTGAGCGCCAAACACTTAGGGCATCTAAAATATCGTTTACATCGTATACTGACGCGTACTTTTCATCAACGCTCTCTTTTTTAAGTGATGTTTTGAGCTCGGATTTTATCTCATCTTTATAATCGCTTATATTGTAAGGTGTTATAATTGAGACTTCTATAGGATTGCAAGGTTCTTTTACCCATTTGAAGACTTTTCTCAACGTATCGAGGTTCATGAACATTTTAGCTCTTGCCGCTGCTTGATCACATGCTTTGCTAAGTTCGTCACGCAGTTTTGAGACTTTGACTTCAGCCACCGAGAACTCCTTATTACTACTATTCACAGATAGTACATCAATGTCCACATCGTTCACTATAAACGGTCCTATTGCTCCTTTCCATACAGGTTTAAGCTCGCTGAGAACCATGCCAAACCACCATATGCAGAGAGGCTCTCCTAAAGTTGATCGTGCGTGCCCTGGATTCTTCTCAATTAATTTAATAATCCATGGAATGCTTTCAGGTTTTGCTACCTTGAAGAATTCGACAAGAATCTTTGTATATCGTGTTAAATCACTCGTAAAGCCCTCTATTAAAGTATCAAATTCATCCACCAACCCTCTAAGAGTTGGTGATGGGAAGGGGGTAAGAGAAGAAAACAAAGCGCCTAATAATTGTGTAATTTCTTGTAAGTCGGAAACAATTGGTAATAGCGGGACTGGTGGCAAAAGCTCTCTCAATTTTCTAGGCGAGAATCGCGAGTCGGGAAGCAGAAACTCGTTTATATTTTGCCTGAACCATTCTAATGTTGCAAGTATTGGCAAGTCGGATCTCTTGGTGCTGTTCTCGATTACTTCCTTTAACAAACTTATAAGGCGTTTGAGCTCATCTCGATTGAGTCCTTTAATATGAAATTCACGGGCAAGTTCAGCTAAGGGTTTAAGCCTCTCAAGGTATTCAAAAATCTCGACAAAACTTTCTTCTGAAAGTTCTGAGTCAGAAGACGCCATGTGATTCTCACCTTGCGTGAGTCGGTTAGCTAAATATATTTATGGATATAGCTCAACAACGGTGTTTTTACGAGCTTACAATTCCAAATCTTCTTTTTATTCTTGAAGATAGCAAAGAATTATGTGACTGCCATACACTCAATCGTATACTTATCAATTCCGTTTACTATCATGTCAATCAATTCTAACGGTAAGTAGTGAACCATAATATCATACTCAGATTAGAATGAAAAGATAGAGTCGTTAAAAGCTTACAATAATTCCTCTTTCCATTCCTTTTTACCAGCTTATATACTAAGTATTTCAAACAAGTATATAAAATTTTTATTTTCAGAGCTGTAAGATACTTCATCTTGAATTTTAGAAAATAAACTAATGCTCTTACATAAGTATTTAAAGATACCGAATTAATCTGGAAGTAGTTTCAAGGTTTATTCTTTAGCCTGAATCCTGAGTTTGTTAGCTGGTTCACTAGGTTTTCTTTTTCTTCTTCGCTGATTAAGCGTACATCGCTCAATGTTTTTATTAGGCCTATGGTGCCAGTAATTCTGATTTTGTTTTTTTCTGCGACATGTCGGGCTTGTTTGTCGTCTATAACGCATAAGTATTGTTCACCTGAGCCGTCATAGTATAGACCCCATAATATTACTTCAATCTCGCCTTTGCCTAGGGAGGGATACCTTTTGTTTAGGTTGGTGATTTCGCTTTCTTGTTTAGCTTGGACTGTTAATTTTTGGTTGTTTATGTCAGGCTGGAGTTTGGTTATTGTTCGTCCTCGCTTTATTTCTTCTAGAACGCTTGAGGGGATTATTAGTTCATGTCCTAGATTTATTAAATTTTTCAATAATTCTGGTTTGTTGAGTTCTGTGTAAAATGCGATTATCACTGAGGAATCTAGGACCAGTTTCATCGTTTTGCCTCACTGGTATACCGTTATCCCCTTGCTCTTCAACTCCTTTATTAGTTCCTCGATGCTTATGCCCGCTATTTGAGCGGTTTTTCCAAGGCTGATTTTTCTCTTTTTGTAAAGGCTCAGTGCTAGTTCTTTTCTTCGAGGTTTTATTTTTTTGTCGAATTTCACGGATTCGCCTGCCATTTCAGGATACGAGAAATATATGAATGCCAAAAGCTCATCTTCAGTCATATCATTTAAAAGAGATTTTATCTCTTCAATCATCTCTTTGCATTTTTCATCAACTTCTATCTTTGGCGCTATTTCTTTGCCCAGTTTAGTTAATATAATCTTATTGTTTTCATATTCAAGTATACCCACTTTTTCTAGTTGCTCAAATTCTGCATCAAGGTTTTCGCTAAAAGGTCCAAGCAGATCTTCTTCGTAATCGCATTCTTCTTCGAGATCTGGCAGGTTGTGAGAAATTAGGAACATTTCTTTTTGAAGCCAGAGTTTGCCCTTTATGGGAGTTGAATTGTAAGCTTGAGCGAGTAGGATAATGTATTTTTCGATGTCAGTAATTCCCTTCATTATTCTCTCTTCAATGCTCATAAGTACGCCCTTCAAGATAGTTATTATCAAACATACATTTTTTAAACTTTATATCTATATTCTTTACTATGGCAAATGAATTAAAGGTAAAAGCAATTAACGTTGATAGTGATACAATTTATAAAACTTTAGAAATAAAAATCGGGACTAAAAGTCTAATAACTCCGGTTAAATCTTTAGACTTGACCAAATTTATTCCAAATGTTGAGCTTGATGTGAAAATTAAAGGTATAAATGAAATCTATAAAAAACTCGACGAAGAAAAAGCCAAAAAGATGATTAGTGACACAAATGAACAAGGGAGATTTAATTATTCAATAATGAGTAGCGCTAGTAAAGCGAATCAAAATAAAGAGATAAACTTGTGTATAATTGACTACTCTGGGAGGTATCCCTCTGGTAGAGTATTGGAATTTGTTGCGGATACGGTTTATGGATACTCGGATATTGTTCCGGTTCCAATAATCAGTGATATAGGTGATAGAATAAAAACGGCAGAAGATTTGGATAGTTATTTAAAATTTTTAAAGAACTTCTTGCAAAATATCGGGATACACCGAAAACCCGTTATGGGTTTGATTCCTCCGATTGCATTTTTATTTGTGCCTGATTTAATTAATTTTTATATTAAGAATGGAATAAATGCTTTTTATTTCGATTTTGATGGAAAAAATCCGATTTCTCTCAGGCAGAATATTACCGCCACTTTAAGAAACATTGAAAATGAGAATCTACTTGGAAAAAGTTTCATTCACGCAATTAACGTGAATATCGGGCGCTCCATCAGAAAAGCAGATGTTATACCTGCAAAAGATATTCTTGGTTTTGGTTTTGGAATTGACAGCTTAGGAGGAAAACATAAGCCTCTAAAAATTCCGAAAGACTACTTTGAAAGGATACCTGACTCTGAAAAAAGAAAGTTAAGGCTGTTTAACAAGGAGGATTACGGATACTATAAGATAGAAGACCTTTCTCAAATTAAGAAAATAGTGCCGAAGGATTCTGCCATTAAGATAGATAATTTTTCAGAAAAGAATCTAAAAAAATTGAAGAAAGTTCAGTCATTGTTCAACATGGAACAACAAGGGTTAGAATCACTAAGACTTAGGGAAATTATAAAAGAGAACGAAGTCGGAAGATATCTCGAAAAGAAAAAATATATCAAAAACGAAGATATAAAAAAGATGTTAAAAATAAAAAAAGACATAGTTAAAAAAACACGTTTCGGAAGAAGATAATAAAATTATACTATGTTTAGTATCATATTGGCGATTTTCAGATTTATTAACTCGGATTATTGTGCTAGTGTGGGTTTGACGGTTCCGAGTTTTTCGGATGTGACTCAGGGGGAGCTTGGTAGGATTATTCCTGGGGTTGGGGCGAGTGTGAGGAATCCTCTGGATACTTGGTATGCTCTTCGGCATGGTTTGCTGCCTGAGGCTTTGGATATGGTTGCCCGGGATGAGGGTATTCATTCTCTGGTCGTTGAGGTTTGGCCTGAGCAGTTTAGAGCGTATTCGTTTGAACCGACGAAAAATGTCGAGGAGTTGATGGTGGGCTTGGGTAAAGCCCGTAGGGAGCTCATGGGTGAGTATGGTAAGTCTATAATGTTGGCTGTTCCTCAGAGTGTTTATCCTGAGCTTGAGGCGTTGATTAGGGGTACGTTTATTGATATGGATCTGCCTGTTTTCCGGTCGGTTCATGATGCGGTGGAAACTCTTTCGAAGCTGTATCAATTCAAGTTTGGTATGGATAGGGAATAGTGAGTTTCTGATCTTATCTTTGGGTTATTTTAGTAAAATTTATTTTTGTATCCTATATTATGGTAGATAACTTTAAATAATTATAAAAAATGGATATGATATGGTTAGTAAAACAGAGAGGCTTTACCTTGAGTTACTTGCCGTTGGAGTGGTTACCTTTGAGGATGTGGTGGCCAGGTTGGGTGAAATTACTGGTAAGCCTCGTGATGCTAAATATGTTTATTCGAAATATGTTTGGGGATTGTTAAGGGAGGGGAAGTTGGTTAGGGTTAGAAGAGGTCTTTATGCTGCGGTTCCTCCTCTTGAGAAGCCTAAGGATTACCTGCCGGATAAGTTTCTTGTGGCGTCTAATATTAGGGAAAGGTATTATTTGGGTTATCATACGGCTCTTGAATTTTATGGTTGTGCTTATTCTTTTTTTAATGAGGTTTATGTGGTGGTTAGGAAGGGTGACCGGTTTGATGCTTTTTATTATAAGAACTTACATTTTAGGCCTGTTTTTCTGGAAAATTTAGGTGTGGAAGTTGAGGAGAAGAGGTATTTGAATCGGATTATCAGGGTGAGTTCGAAGGAGAGGACGTTTGTGGATTGTGTGGATAGGGTTGAGTATGCTGGTGGCTGGGAGGAGGCTTTGAAGAGCCTTCAGAGCTTGGGTGGGGTTAATTTTGATAAAATTTTTAATGTTTTATCGATTTACCGTAAGGATTTTCTATTCAGGAAGGTTGGATTTGTTTTGGAACTTTTGAGAGGAGCCTCAGTTTTCTACAAGGATTTAAGTGCAGAGCTGCTGAAAGATATTAAGAGCAGAGTAGGAAAAAACCCAATGTACTTGGACTTGAAACATGGGCCTTTTTATTACGAGAGAGACTGGAATCTCTATGTTCCGAAAGATTTTAAGTCTTTGTTAAGAGGGGTGTGAAATGGCTTATACAAAAGAAAGTTTGGAGAGTTTGCGTTCCAAGTATGACTTCAACGTAAGAGAGTTGGAGAAGGTTCTAAGAATCTCAGATTTGCTGGAGGATCTTTTTAGTGTTGGGTTTTTGAAGGAGAGACTGTCACTTTATGGTGGTTCTGCTTTAAACTTTGTATATTTGGGCATTCCAAGGATTTCTGTTGATTTAGACTTCAATTATCGTCATGTTGGTAGGAGGGACTGGGGGAGGGTTAGGGAGGATGTTGAGGGTAGAATAAAAGAGATTTTGTTTTTGAGGAACTATGAGGATGAGAATATTAAGATAAATCCAAGTTATCCCCTGTGCAGGTTTGATGTTTCTTACAAGAATTGTGTGGGTTTGGAAGATAATTTCATGATTGAGCTAGGTTATATTAGGCGGTATCCGATTCTGAAGAGGGATGATGAAGCGGATTTCTTTCACATAGGGAGAGATGTATCTTTCAAGGTGAAAACTCCGATTAGGGAAGAGCTTTTTGCGAATAAATTCTGCCTGTGCCTTTTCAGAACTCTGCCTAGAGATGTGTATGATGTCTACAGAATTTCTCAGCAGGATTTTGATAGAGAAATTTTCAGGAAGTGCAGTGTTATTGAAAGTTTAATGGTGGGGAAGCGTTTGGATAGGGTAGATTTAACTAGTATAAATTTGGTTTCCTTAGATACTCGTCTCATGAATCTTTTAAGATCCGGAGAAAAACCCAACTTTAATGAGATTAAAAGCGGAGTAATAGAATTTGCAAAAGAGGTTAAAAGCAACTTAACTAACGAAGAAATAGAGCTTATCGATGGGTTTTTCGGCAGAAAGGAGTTTGCTCCAGAAATAATAGATACGAAAATTTTCCACCCCAAGTTAAAGGAAAACCCCGCTATTAAGTGGATTCTAAAATCTGAATTTAAGCCCTCCTAAACCAAATCTTGAAACTTTCATTTGTCCCACATATTTGCCATTCTGCTATTCATGGAATTTTGCTCTGTCTTCTTCTGTGAATGATGGAAGTTTGGTATTGGAGGCAAACATTGATGCTCTAGGTGTTTTTTCAACTATTTCCGTTCCCTTTTTGCGTTTCTCTATTTCGTAGAGGAGTTCGTCGAGCTTTTTTGATATTTCAATTATTTGCTTTCTTATCTCCCTCAGTTCAGCTTCAACGTTCATAGTTTAAAACAAGAAGGGTAATTATTAATTCTTTCTCCTAACCTCTAGATTTTGTTTTAACTGCTTGTTTTGTTATCCTAAAGGGTTCACTGTATGCGATGGAATTTAGTAAAATTTAAATAGGTTGTGGAGGGTTAAAATTTAAACTATTTTTTGCATGAATAAAATCGGAGGGTTGAAAGATGAAATTAAGTAGAGAGTGGGAAGTTTCGGATAGACAGTATAATATCATCGTGGAGCGGGACTTACGTGTTGCTATGAGTGATGGTGTTGAGGTAAGCGTGGATGTGTTTCGCCCGGATGCGGAGGGTAGGTTTCCGGCTTTGTTGTCGATGTCTCCTTACTCGAAGGAAGCTCAGTCGGAGCGTGTTTGGCCTGCTGCTATGGGGAAGTCTCTTGTTCTTAATTTTCCTAATGCTATTTTGGAGGCGGGTCCCACCGATTTTTTTGTGCGTCGAGGTTATGTGCATATTATTGGTTCTGTGCGTGGGTCGGGGAAGTCGGGTGGGAAATTTGATCTTTTTTCGCCTAGGGAGATTAGGGATAATTATGAGCTTGTGGAGTGGGCTGCTGGTCAGCCGTGGTGTAGTGGGAATGTGGGTATGATGGGTATTTCTTACTTTGCCATTAATCAACTTTTGACTGCTGCTTTGCAGCCGCCGCATCTTAAGGCTATTGCTCCCATTCACGGTCTGTCGGATTTGTATAGAGATGCGACTTATCACGGCGGAATCTTGAATGCGGTGTTTATCATTGTTTGGTCTTCTACAAATCTTGTTGTTCACACGGAAGCCAACATAACTCGGGGGGAACTGGGGGATGATGCGTTTAAACAAGCGGTCGCGCGATTACTGCGGGATAAGGATATTAGTGACAAACCTGGACTTGTGGAGGCTTTGAAAAATCCTGACAAGATTCCTAATGGAGTTATTCTGGACGGCGTTTTTCATCCTACGGATAGTCCGTTCTGGAGGGAGCGTAGTGTAAATTACGATACCGTTAGGATACCCACTTATATTGCTTCGGATTATTCGATGCTTTCATTGCACCTGCCTGGGGCGTTTCGTAGTTGGGCTAATCTAAAGGTGGCGCCTAAGAAGATGGTTATTGGTGGGCCTTGGGGGGAAGCGGATCGGCCGTTTTACCAGTTTCATTATGAGATGTTGCGGTGGTTTGATTACTGGCTCAAAGGAATGGACACCGGTATCATGGAGGTGCCGCCGGTTAGGGTTTTCGTCACTGGGGCAAATGAATGGAAGACTGCGAATGATTGGCCTATACCCGGTACGATCTGGATTCCCTTCTACCTGCACCGCGACGGTGTTTTGTGCGAGATGGAGCCCTGGCCCGATGAGAGCAGCGCTTCTTTCGAGGATTCTCCGAACAAACGCGGTAGTCTGAAGTACTATTCCCCGCCTCTGGTGGAACCTACTGAGGTCGTTGGTCCCATAGCGTTGAACCTCTTTGCCTCCTGCACTGCGTCCGATTTGAACTTCTTCATCAGCCTGTGGGATGTGGATCCGGAGGGAAAAGAAACTCTACTCACTAGGGGTTGGCTTAAGGGCTCGCATCGGGAGGTGGATCCCAAACGGTCTAAACCGTGGCAGCCTTTCCACCCCCATACTGATCCGCAGCCTCTAAAACCGGGTGAAATTTACGAGTTCAACATTGAGGTCATCCCTACGTGCAACCTTTTCAAGGCGGGCCACCGGATCGGACTTAAGATAAGCGGTGTAGACGATGAGGAACCGAAGAGCACTATAGATTTAATGTTCACTCCTCATCTTTGGAGCCAAACGCCCAAGACGGTGACGGTGTACCATTACGCAGATTACCCATCTCATTTGCTTCTGCCAATTACGAAGGGAAACGTTGTTGGCACCTGGATTTCCGGAGGAAACATATACTTATCACCAGAGGAAGTGAAAATGCTTGAACCCGTGTTTGAGTCCGCACGCGGGCATAGGGCAGTAAAATGATCCACCCAAATTTAAAATTCCCTACTTTTTCTTTTTTTATCTATTAAACGTTAAACGCTTTCCATGTTATTGGAGAAATTCAAATACTTTCAAAACTTTATAAATATCAAAACTCATTCCGGTTGAGTAGGGATAGGGAATAGATATGGTTTCTGATTTTGAAAGTAAGCACGTTTAACTTTATTTTTGTATCTTACTTTTTGGTGGGGAAAGTTTTAAGCTGAGCATGATTCATCTAAGCTTGGGCGTGGAGTTTTCTTGTGGGAATAGGTGAAAATAAGATTTATAGGGAAACAAGTGTACAATTGATTGGTAGAGGGTTGTTGAATGACGGAATCGAAAGATGAGTTTGCTTTGATACTTAAGGAGTTGGAGGAGATAAGAAGGGATCTCGCCTACATAAAGGAGCATATGGTGGAAGTGGATAGTCTCTTGACGGATGAGGAGGCACTTGTGTTAAAGGAGGCGGAGGGTGAGTTTAGGGAGGGGAAGACTAAGAAACTTGAGGATTTAAAGAGGGAGCTAGGTGAGCTTTGAGATTCATTTGAGTACTAGAGCTTACAAATTTTTCAGAAAACTTCCTAAGAATGTTTATACTCGCTTAATAACCAAAATAGAAGAATTGGCTGATAATCCGTTTCCTCCGGGTGTGCTGAGAGTACTTGGAAGAAAGGAAAAACTGTTCAGAGTAAGGGTTGGTGATTATAGAATTCTGTATGAGGTTTATCCGGATGAGAAGGTAATATTAATAGTAAACATTGATAAGAGGTCAAGGGTTTACGAGTGATTCCCGAGAAGTTAGAATGGGTAAAACGAATATTCTAATATAAACTCTGCGTTTGAGGCGGTGTTAATGTCTAAAGACGAAGGCGTGGGATTTGACAGGGTTACAATAGACCCTAATGTGATGTGTGGGCAACCCTGTATTAGAGGACTGAGAATACCAGTATCACTCATTATTCGTATGGTTGCCTCAGGGAAGAATTTCAAAGAAATAATTGAGAATTATCCAGAACTTGAAGAAGAAGATATAAAACAGGCTCTGGAATTCGCTGCTTGGGCGACTACAGAAAGGGTAATTCTGGTGAAGCCATGAAATTTCTTGTGGATATGTACGAATTTATGAAGTAATTTATATCAAATATTTGAGAGTCTTGTCCCATGTATTTGTCATCCCGCTATTCATGGAATTTTGCTTTGTCTTCTTCGGTGAATGATGTAAGTTTGGTATTGGAGGCAAACATTGATGCTCTGGGTGTTTTTTCAACTATTTCCGTCCCAGTTTTGCGTTTCTCTATTTCGTAGAGGAGCTCATTGAGCTTTTTTGATATTTCAATTATGTTTTTTCTTATTTCTCTCAGTTCAGCTTCAATGTTCATAGTTTGAAATATGGAAGACAATTATTAATTATTTCTCTTACTTCTACATTTTGTTTTAACCGTGCCTGTTTTCTTTATGGTTTTTCGTGATTCATTCAGTCGTCTTTTTCTTTTCTTTTTCTGATTGCTTTTTGTGTTCTTGTAGCTTGGCTTCGAATGTGGGCATATCTTCCTCGTCTATGAGTAATTTTTTAATTTCCTCACGTGTGAGGTGTTTTGTTTTTTCATCGAGGAGTATTTTCCATCCGGAATCTTCTTCAGCAAAATTCCACAAAAAGCTTTCCTGGAACCACACGTCTGGTAGTTTTTCCAAGCTTACGTATGGTAATTCCTCATCTTTTGGTGTTTTGTCGTCTGAACTGTAGTCTAACTCGTTTGTGATGGTTTCCCATCCTTCTTCCCAGGAGCAAGCCAGTGTGATTACTTCGGCTCTAATTTTGGCGTATACTGGTCTGTACTCCCACACGTCGGGTGGGGGATAGGCTGCGGATACCTTTTTGGTTATTTCAGCATATTCATCATCTTTCAAGTCTAGTTGCCGTACAACTTCTCTTAACTGCAAGCATCGTTCCAAGAATTCGTCGGTGATGGCTATCCTGTAGGATTCTCCGAATGGTCCGGTTGTGTATATTTTTTTCACTTTTTACGCCTTCTTTTTTTCTAAAAGCTTTGTTAATGCGAGGCTGACTTTGAATCTTGAGAAAAAATATGCCTAGTTTAGTTTACAATTTTTTCGTTATAGCTTCATGCTTATGATTTCAACACGTTTACTTGATATGAAACTCGCAACTTCCACAGGGAAATGCTATTATATAAGACTTTTAGATAGGTACTATTGAGAGTGAAGGCTGAGTTAGCATAATAAGTTGGTTAAGTAGATATTATTACGCTTATCTTTTTACAAGTTTGTTTCAAACCTATCAACAGTATTTGGTATCAGAATCTAAAAAAATAGTTGGTAGTGCTCCTTTAAGTGATAATTGATAGTTTAGGAGCACTTGGTTATGGATATTAATTGTTATGTTCCTGTTTTTTTGAGCACGTATTTGTCGATTAATCCAGTTATCCCTGCGCCTATGATGCTTATTCCGACTAGTTCGAACGTTATGTATATTAGTGCGTTAGTCTCTGAGACTACGCCCCCGATGAAGATGATTACCAGTCCTAGGGCAAAGGCTAGGGATTTTCCATCTTTTTCTCTCCAAGCTATGTACGAAAACAGTATTATTGCGGGTAGGGCTAGGAGTAAACCCGAAATTAGCAGATAGAGATAGGACGTGTCGGGAATGAGTAGGGCATCAACGGGATTAACAATCGCTGCGAGGTAATCGTTACGAACCCATCGGATATTTATCCAGTCAAGTAGAGGGTACCATAGATTATATCCTGTAAGGTAAAAGATGAAGTTCACGAGGTACACCATGGTGTCTCTGGAGAGTGATGTTATCGTGTTTACTGTTAACAAAGCTGTTGCAACTAGTGGTGGAAAGAAGTAGAGCTTTTTGATTCCCATTATGGCAATGGGTATCATGAGTGTCGTTGCTGCTAATATTATGCCTAGGTTGATTTCTATTATCCATTGTGTTAGAATGACGCGGGGTTCTCCTAAACCTTCATAAAAGCGTAGTAAACCGTACGTTAAGAAGAAAGCTAGTAGGGCAAAGGTTGTTTTTTCCCTTCTTTCCCTGTAAACCTTCACCAGGTAGGCGATGATTGCAATGAGAACCGCAAAGACTGCTATTACCATACTAACGTAGATTCCGCTAATCGGGAGAAACAGAAACAGATCCATGTTACCACATCCTCTTCATTCTTTTTCTCGCCTCGTTTAGTCTTGATTTCTCTTCAGGAGTTGATTCGGCCATTTTTTCAGTTTCTTCAATAAGGGAACTTTCTTGCGCCAGCCCAAGACTTGGTTCTCCTGAGGGCGCCTCGCTCACTTCTTTTGCTTTTGGGGCTAGAAATTGGTCTTCCACGTTTCTAAACAGGTCGGCATAATTTTCCTCCATGCGTTTGGCGGCAACAATTAGAAGTCCTTCTTTTTCATAGCTTTCTAACGCTAGAATAATGCGGGGGGAAGCTTTGTAGATTAGCAGGTTGCTTTTTTCGAATTTTTTAATCTGGTAATCACCTGTGTCCCAAGCTGAAGAAACTTTAGTCAATTTTTTGAGAGTTTCCTCTGATTCCTTTGGAAGGGAGGAGTAAAGAAAATTGCCATCACAATCTAGGAATGCTAAATAGCATTTCTTTGGCGAAAACTTTGCAATCTTCTCTGCGATTTCACCAAAACTCTTCTCCATGGACTGCGCCCTTTTTGTGTTTTTATAAAGGTCGCCTAAATATGATTTAAAATCTGATTTAATAAATCTTTTTAAGCCCTCGTTTCCCCTTTTCACTTCATCCAATCACCAGATTTTTAACATCCCCCTTTTTAAAATTTTGGACACAGAAAGAGATGTGGAAACAAGCAAGTCACACCATCACCACGAATAAGCCAAACACAGGAGTCAACCTTGAACATATGGGCTGAGGAAACTGTGCCAACCCTCCGAGCAAAATATTCTTTTTGAGGCACCATCACTCGCTAACCGAAGGCGTCTGTTTTCAGAGGGTTTTATACTATGTAGTCAGAGGTAGACTTACATATTCAACCTTCATCACTTATTCTCAAACTCTCCCGAACCGTCCTATTACACATTTCTAGAAACGGTACTGCTATGGAGCGGACCGAAAAATGGGAAAATTTGTGGAGCTTAATCTCAGCCTGTGGAAGGAAGCTTCCGAACTTGAGAAGAAGTATTCCTAGTTTTGGAGTGGTCTCCTCTCTGGATTCGGTTTTTGCCTTCTATTACTTTACTGGAAACCAGCCCTCTTTTTGCATTACTTCCATTGCAATCCTGTTGCCTGGGCTGTCTCCTCTAGCTACGAAGACCCCGACTTTTTCTCCTGCTGCTTCTTGAATCTCTGCAATGTTTTTATGTGTGAATCCGGGGCATAGGAGGATTGATTGTATGCCCTCTTTTTTGACGTGGTTTTTGCACTCCTCGATTGCTTGTTCTTGGTTTCTGACCGCCACCGCGAAGAGTTTGTACTTGCCTGTTTCAATCACGCACCTGTGCTTCTTCGGCTCCGCATCTGGAGCGTGGGCGAGGAAGAGTGCTTTAAACGCCGAAGACAACAGCTTTTGAATCCGTAGATTTAAGTAGGTGTAAGGTGTACGGCATCCACGCCGCGAAAATCGTACAGCACACGAAGCATTCCTCCAAAAAGTGGAACCCCACAGAACGGAGGCATGGCGACTAATCACTGCAGCTACTACAACAAGAAGCAGGAAGGAAAAGGGAAACACCCGCATAGACACGAACAAACAAAACAGACAAAAGAGCCCACCCGGCTCGCCGGACTCCCTCCGGAGAAAGAAGCGTTCACCACCACCGCCAGCTCCCTCCCCAGGAGCCGCCTAAAAAAAGGGTTAAAACCGAAAGCCGCACCGCCAACCCCAAAAAAACAGCGGGGTTTAAATAGGCGAAAAATAAACCTAGCTTGCTTCTTCAGATGTGGGTGAACCCTTGAGACCCGAAGAGAAGCGCGCTGAATGAAATGAAAACCGCCTGAAGATGGAGGGCGTTCCCCGCAAAATGACGGCGGGACGGCGACATCCAGCCAGCGATTGTGGGTGGGTACGTCCAGACCGGGGTGGAGCGGAATGCGACCGATGAACCCGTGAGGCCGCTACGTGAAGCGGTGAAGCCCCAGACTTACATTGCCTACAACAGGTATGTTGACTCATACCTACGAAGACCTATGTAAGTTGAAACCCACACCTACCATCTCCTGTTTAGTGGATGATTCATTACAAGTAATTACCTAATTTATCCGTCCCCATATATGTTTTTGGTGGGTGCTCTTCTTCTCTTTTGTATCAAAGACTTTTTATGCCCGTAATATTTTTTAGGAATATCGACCGAATCGTCAAGTGTCAGGTTCTAATGGCGATGTCTGAATCTAGTGTTGCTGGAGGTTTTGTAAAAAGGAAATAGTGAAGAGGGGGGTTTGACTTGCATACTGTGTAGGTGGATGGTTTTGGTTGGAAGTCTTGATGTGGTTTTTTATCCTGGGTCTGTTGCGCTTATAGGTGCTTCAAAGGAGGCTGGCTTTTACATAGATCCTATTTCTGCTTCAAAGTTGAGGGATAGGTTTTTCCTTGTTAATCCTCGGTCTGGTGAGGTTTTGGGTTTGAAGTGTTATCCTAGCATTTTGGATGTTCCTGATTCTGTGGATTACGCTATTTTTGCGGTTCCGGCAAAATTTGTGCCTGAGGCTTTGGAGGATTGTGGGAGGAAGGGTGTCCGTGTGGTTCATATTTATTCTTCGGGTTTCGGTGAGACTGGGCTTGAGGAGGGTAAACAGCTTGAGGAGGAGGTTTTGAGGGTGGCTAAACGTTATGGTATTAGGGTTATCGGTCCGAATTGTATGGGGGTTTACTGTCCTGAGTCCGGCTTGTTCTTCTCTCACGATTTGCCCTCTGAGGTGGGTTCGGTGGCGTTTGTGTCTCAGAGTGGGGGTCAGGCTGTGAACTTTGTTTTTAGTGGTGTGTCGCGTGGGTTTCGTTTTAGTAAGGTTGTGAGTTACGGTAATGCTTTGGATGTGGATTTTGTGGAGCTTGTGGATTATCTGGCGGAGGATCGGAAAACGAGTATTATTGGGGCTTACGTTGAGGGTTTGAGAAAAACTGAGGGTTTGCTTGAAACGTTGAAAAATGCTTCGAAGCGAAAACCCTTAGTTATTCTTAAGGGTGGGCTAACGGGGGATGGGGCTAGGGCTGCAGCTTCTCACACTGGTGTTCTTGCGGGTTCGGCAAATATTTGGGAGGGTTTGCTTAAGCAGGTTAATGCGGTGAGGGTTGAGACTTTTGATGAGATGGCGGATGTTATTGTTGGTTTTCTTTATGCTTTTCCGCCAAGGGGGAGAGGTGTAAGCATTGCTACCACTTCGGGTGGTTCTGCTGTTATTCATGCAGATTTGTGTGTTAGGGTGGGATTGACTGTTCCAAGCTTCTCCGAGGGGACACAGAGGGCGCTTGGAAAGATTATTCCCATAGCTGGGGCAAGTGTAAGAAATCCTCTGGATGCTTGGTTTGCCTTTCAGTCTGGTATACTACCTGAAGCCCTAAACATTGTATCCCGGGATGAAAATATACACTCACTAATCGTTGAGGTTCAGCCCGGAGGATTTAAAGTCTACACGGCCAGAGACCCAAGTGTGGTCGATAAGTTTACAACAATTTTGGGTGAAACCTGTAAAAGAATTATGGAGGAGCAAGGCAAACCTACAATGATAGCTGTTACCCAAAGCATCTACCCTGAATTTGAAGCGAAAATTAGGAGCATGTTTCATAATATGAATCTACCAGTTTATCAGTCAATCTATGATGCGGCAAGAACCCTCTCAAAACTACACCAATACAGGTTAAGCAGAGAGGTGAGAGAATAGGGATAGTTTCTGATTTTGAAAAGAAGCACGAACTTACGATTTTTAATAAAGCGGGTTTATATATTTGAAATTGTTCTGAACAGTGGAGGTGTGGCGAACAAGATGTGGAATTGCGATTATAAAGGTGACAGGATTACTGTTACTTATAGGAATAAATTCATGGGAGACTATACTCTTCTTAAAGAGCCGTATTGTCTTAGGTGTAATGCCGGAGCGGAAGTGATAAATGTTTTAGTGGCTGGTAGAGCTGTTTTGGTTGGTATTTGATATGGAAGGAAAAAACTTGTCCAACTCTCAGTCGGTTACAGAAAATATATATTGGCTGGCCCTTCAGGACAAGCTTGACTTGATTTCAACTAGAAAAGTCGCTAATGCGGTTCAAGAGCTTGGATCAATGAAATTGTTTTGGAACGCTTCTGACTCGTATTTTTATAAATTGGGATTGGACGATAAAACTATTCGTAAATTTAATGAGCATAAAAATAAAATTCGCCTAGAAAATTACTGGAAAATGCTTGAGTCTTTGGATCAGATGAGCGTCAAGATAATACGTTATATAGATGATGACTATCCAGAGATGTTAAGGGAGTTGGATGATTCTCCTTTGCTAATTTTGCATAAGGGTTCGGTTAAGGATTTTCATAACTGTGTTGCAGTAGTGGGGACTCGTAACGCGTCGCTTTATGGTCACACGATGGCTAGAAAATTGAGTAGATCCATCGCATCTAAGGGATATACTATTGTTAGCGGACTTGCTAGGGGAATTGATATATGGGCTCACTATGGAGCACTAGAAGCTTCTGGGGGCAGGACAATAGCCGTATTACCATGGATGGTTCCCGTATATCCACCAGAGCATGCTGAGTTCCTAAAAGACATCGAGAAAAGAGGGGCAGTATTAAGCGAACGCTTCGAGAAACCATCGGATAAATCCGCTCCGAGCAAGTTCGTGCAGCGAAATCGAATAACTAGTGGAATCTCGCGTTGCGTGGTTGTAATAGAGTCTGATGCTGAAGGGGGTACTGTTCATCAGGTGAGAATTGCGCTTTCCCAGGGACGGAAAGTATTTGCACTTAAACCAAAAGATAATGAACGGGCTGAGAGGGGTTTTAAGGCGTTTTTGGAAATGGGTGTAACTCCTATAGAATCGGATAAGGAAGTTCTAAAATTTCTTGACGAAACGCCTCTAAAAGCAGAAGAGAGGAAACTTGATTCATATTATCAACACTCATTGGATTAAGAAGGGCTAATAAATGCGAAAATTGCACTTGATGTTGATAATGTACTAGCTGACACAATGAGTTGTTGACGCATAAAAGCTACGGAAAGTCTTAGTTCGCGTGTTAGGAATCCTCTTGATACTTGGTATGCTCTTCGGTATGGTGTGTTGCCTGAAGCCTTGGGTATTGTGGCTGGTGATGAGCATATTCATTCATTAATCGTTAAGATTAGGCCTGAGCAGTTCAGGCGTATTCAGTTGTAGAGACGAAGTTCGTCGAAGAGTTAGTAACGGTCTTGGGTGGTGCCTGTAAGAGAATTATGGGTGAGTTTGGTAAGCCTATAATGTTGGCTGTTACTCCGAGTATCTATCCTGAACTTGAGGTGAAGATTAAGGGTGCGTTTCTTAACGTGAATCTGCCCGTTTTCCGGTCAGTCCGTGATGTGGCAGAAACTCTTTCAAGACTATATCAATACAAGTTGGGCAGGAATAGAGAATTATGATTTTTTATGTTGGAGTACTAGCTTACAAATATTTTTTTAAAAATTTCCCAAGAATGTTTATACTCGCTTGATAACTAAAGTAGAAGAGTTGGCGGATAATTCGTTTCCGCCTAGTGTGCGGGGAGTTTTTGGAAGTAAGGAAAAGCTATTTAGAATGAGGGTTGGTGATTATAGAATTCTGTGTGAGGTTTATCCGGATGAAAATGTAATATTAATAGTAAACATTGATTGGAGGTCAAGAGTTTATGGATGATTCGAGTATCTTGATGATTTTTTTGGGGGTTAGAGGGGGGGAGCTTAGACATATGCTATTATACTCTAATGGTATTTTAATTAGATTAGAATAAAAAAATTAGGCTCTACTCGTTATTCTCCAGAAACGCTTTGGTGCATCTTAGGGCGACTTCGCCGCATTTTTCTAAGCCAAGTTTGCCAATGCAGGTGCAATCAACCGTATCACTTGCGAAGTAAAGCCCATTGATTTTCTTTGATTTGGGTTCAACATTTGTAGGAAATGCCATCACGCAGTATCGGCCGAAATTAGGTGACCAAGTAATTGCGGAGTACAGAATCTTATCATTGAAACCGGGTACCATCCATTTACTGATGATTCCGAGAACTTTATTTTTGATTTCTTCCAGCGTTTCATAGGAAACCTTGTTTGGGTCACCTTCATACATCAAGAAGCCTCCGGCTCGCCCTCCGGGGATGTAGATCTGAAGATAATCATATTCGTCCGGTATGATAGCTCCAAAGTTTTTCTGCTGGCAGATCTCACCAATATAGATAGGAATGCCCGAAGTAACATCAAAAGCATGGAAATGCCCAGGAAGATCTTTTATAGTGTCTTTTTCCAATATGAAATAACATGACAGATCTCTAGTATATGTTTTTATGAGTCGTTTAATATATTCTAATTCGTCATTGTTCAACATTTCATCCTTTAACAGTTTGGGATAAGCATCGTAGAGTGGTATATTAACAATAATATTTTTTGCCTTGATTTTATAGTTTAAAAATGTTGAATTATTCATAACCCAAACGCTATTTACGGCATTATCTTTAATTACAATTTCTTGTGCAGTATAATTAGTTAAGATATCTGCATCATTTTTTTTGGCGGACTCAACCAAGGGTGTTATAAATGTTTTGAATGATGACCCTCCGCTAACAGTTGCATAAACAGACTTCCCTTGTGTTAAATTCCCTGTCATCCAAGCAGTGTGAGAAAAAGCAAGTTCATCAACAGGAGTATCAGTTACAGTACTCACCAGAGTAAAAAACATCTTTACCAGTTCATCTTTAACATTTTGGTCAATCCATTCTTTTAATGTCACATAAGTCATTGTCATCAGTTCTTCTTCGGAATGGGATGCCATCTTTTCAATAGTTTGGGTGAATTCTTCTTTTTGTGATTCGTTTAATTCTATCCCAGTCATTAATTTAGCAAAATCTAACATTGCTTTACCACCCTTCCAGTCGTCAATTGATGCGTATTCAGGCTCAGTCGCTCCTTTCTTAATGAATCCTACTCTCCAAGACAATGGATTTAACTCAAGTTTCACACCGGCTTCTCTACATGCGCGATAGAACGTACCTTCTTTTGGATTAGTTGTTCCGTAGACGGTATCCCAATGACCGAAATGGTCGAATTTTACGCCATGCCAGTTTAGTTCAGAACATTTACCACCTGCTAGTGGCATCTTCTCCACGATTAAAGTGGAAAAACCTTTTTTTTGCAAGAAATTTCCTACTATAAGACCTGTAATGCCCCCACCTAAAATTATTACATCGTATTCGTCTTTGATATCTATCTCCATTTAAAAACATCTCCCCACAGAGTTCTTAGAACTCCATTATTTTTTATTAAGACTCAATTAAATATTAAGTTTTTGATTTAATTACTAGATATTCTACGGGTGTGGTGTAGGGCTCGCCCCGCTGGGAGTCTGATCCCATACTCTACGGATTTTCTTCTCAAAATCCTCACCTGTCATAATAACAAACTCCAAACCACCATAATAAGATAAAATAATTTAAGGTTCTATGCCTTCACTGATCCTTCTTTCCATACTACTTGTTGTTTAAGCGGTGCGACCTTTAAGATTTATAGAGATTGGTTTCTTTTTAACTGCAGATTACTCGGAGCTTTGAGGTTCCTCTTTTAGTTAACATAGCTGAGGGTGGTCGGACTCCTCAATTTACAGTTCAGGAATTGGAAGAGATGGGCTTTGCGCTGGTGATTTTCCCTGGTACCACTCTTGCTGCTACCATTGAGGCTTGCTTCTCCATTCTAAAGGAGCTGAAGGAGAAGGGTACTACTATGGAGCAGATTAAAAAAATGGAAAAATTTGTGGAGCTTAATCTCAGCCTGTGGAAGGAAGCTTTCGATCTCGAGAAAAAGTATGCCTAGTTTTGGAGTGGTCTCCTGTTTGGATTCGTTTTTTATTCTTTTTTCACTTTTGTGGGAACCAGCCTTCTTTTTGCATTACTTGCATTGCAATCTGGTTGCTTGGGCTGTCTCCTCTGGCTACGTAGACTCCGACTTTTTCTCCTGCTGTTTCTTGAATCTCTGCGATGTTTTTGTGTGTGAATCCGGGGCAGAGGAGGATTGAGTGTATGCCTTCTTTTTTGACGTGGTTTTTGGTTTCCTCAAGTGCTTGTTCTTGGTTTTTGACCACTACTACGAAGAGTTTGTACTTGCCTGTTTCAATCACGCACCTGTTCTTCTTCGGATCCCCGTCCGGGGCGTGGGCGAGGAAGAGTGCTTTAAACGCCGTACCTACCATCTCCTATTTGGTGTATAACTCATTACGAATAATTACCTAATTTATCCGTGCACATATATGTTTTGGGTTTCTCTTTTTTGTGATATGGAAAAAGTATTAATATTTGGGAATGGTTTCTGTGATTCTATGAGAATGGTGGAGTTGGGTAATACTGGGGAGAAGATTAGTGTCTTGGGTCAGGGTACTTGGGGGCTTAATCGTGGTAACTCTGAGCAGTTTAAGGATAGTTTGAGGAAGGGTATCGATTTGGGGATGACTCATATTGATACGGCTGAGGTTTATGCTTGGGGTGTTGCGGAGAGGGCTGTGGGTGAGGTTGTTGCTGAGTATGATAGGGATGATCTTTTTATAACCACTAAATTGTTTCCGATGCATGTTACTCATGGGGGTTCTATGAAGGCGGCTTATAACAGTTTGAAGAGGTTAGGGTTGAAGAGTGTAGATTTGTATCTGGTTCATTGGCCTATTCCTTTAACCATTAAACAGATGCTGGGAGTGATGGAAGAATTGGTTAAAGAGGGTAAAACCCGGTATATTGGAGTTAGTAATTTCTCGGTTAAACAATTCAAGAAGGCTCAGAGTTATCTCAAAAAATACGAGCTTGTGGATAACCAGTTGAAGGTTCACTTACAGCATCAGGTGCACATTAATGAGTCTTGCCATTCTACCAAAAGGAAGGGGTGACGGTGACCGCTTACAGCCCCTTAGCGCATTCCGGTTTTACGGATCTGAAGGGGGAGCTTAGAGAGAACTTGGAGAAGGTTGCTAAGAGTCATAAGGCTACGATTCAGCAGATTGCGATTGCTTGGCTTATTAATCACGAAAATATGATTGCTATTCCTAAAGCGCTCAAGATGGAACATGTGGAGTCTAATGCTCAGGCGGCTGATATTAAGTTAAAGAAGGAAGAAATTGACTTGCTTTCCGCTAAGTGAGAATTACCTTTCAATCTGGAAAAAATATTAGTTTAACTTTTTATTTGATTTGTGTAATTCAGATACTTTTTTGAATATTGTTATAGGGTTTTCGTGAGTGAAAAAGGTGAAAGTTTCTTCCGTCTTTACAATCTGAGCTAGGTGTAGGTCGGTTTTTGCTCCTTATCTATTGTTATCTCACCTCACTCTTAGCTCCGTTTATGTGATGAACATTTTCAGGAATTTTTTGGGAGGGAGTTTAGCGAAATTGTCTAACATTTTTATATACTGTGGGATGGGTCAATATTTTAAACACTCTATTAATATTTTGTATACTTTGAATAATATTTATATATTGAATATTCCTTCTAGGAGTTAGGATGATTAGAAGCATTTTGGAAGCTGGAGTGGTCAATTATGAAGCGTACTACGATCTCTCTTTCTGAGGCTGTTAAAAAGGAGTTGTTGCGGGAGATGGCTAGGTTACAGTTGAAGTGGGGGAGAAAGGTGGATTTTGAGGATGTTATAATGCACTTGGTTCTTCAGAGGAGAAGAAGGCCTGAACTGTTGGAAGAGGCTTGTAAACCGGTGGAGGGAATCCATCCTGACTTGGTTGTTAAAGACCTTGTGGAAGAGCGGAGGATAGATCTTGAAAGAGAGGAAGGAAAGGCCCACGGAAGAGGAGCTTCCGAAGGGTAGGGTAGTATTTGATGCAGGTATAGTCATAGAATTATTGTTATCAGCAAGTAGAGTGGAAACGATAAAGAAAGCAATTCGGGATGAGGGGATACTTCCCCACGTGACACATATTACATTGGCAGAGGTATTGTATATTCTTTGCAGGCGTATTGGTTGGAAGTTAGCTGACGAGAAAGTTACGGGTCTAATTGAGTCAGGGTACTTTATAGTTGAGGATGTAGGTCGTATCTTCGAAATCTCAGCGCGTTATAAGTGTGAGCGTAGAATCTCATTGGCTGATTGCTTCACTCTCGGTTTAGCTAAATACGTTTCTGCACCCGCGCTCTTCGCTGTTAGGGAAAAGGAATTAGTTAATGAGAATGAAAAGAACCCCTTTGATGTACACATCATATTTCTCGAAGATATCCTCTAAAAGGGAAAGTAGTGAAATTGGTTAACAGGTGGGTTAGTTTTCAGTCCTTTACTTTGGAAGCTAGTGAGTTCGTGTTCAACTACTTTTTCTTTTTCACTTTCAGTCTTGTGGAAAAGGTTGCCTAGTTTTCAATTATTCCAACAATCAAGTTGATTGTTTTTGTTTAATATTTGGGCATTGGCTAATTTTGCATTTTTTCTTTACTTTTCAATATTTGTCTAGAGTATCTCTTGTCCGCATTCTGCACAGTAACTGTCTCCTTCCAATAATGTGGCTCCGCAATGTGGACAGTATTTATATGATTCTTCTAAATGGACTTCGTCACATCTGAGCATGTCGCATAATTTCAGGGCGTCCTCAGTAGCTCTTCTGCCTTCCCACATGATTGTGAATGTCCCTTTACTAGTAGCTTCTACTGAGATTATGTTTCGCGTTCGAGTCCACAGATAAGCATCCGCAATTGGCCTAGGTGCTAAAAAATACAGAGCCCAACCTTTTTTGCTAATATCCCGGCCACCCTTTGCTTCCAGTGTGTTGCCATTTTGTTTAACTTGGTATCCCGATTTTTTTAGGTAATTTCTGCATTGTGTTATTATTTGTTCTTGGGAATAATCAGTTTTATATGTAAGCTGCGTTAGAATCACCAATTTCTCTATTCATTACTACTCCTCACTTTAATCCAAAAATATTATTTTAAAAAATATTTAAATTTTTAGTTTAAGGAAATGAAAATGATTGGGAATGAAAATGGAAAAATTCATCGAGTTTATTCTTGGTTTGTGAATGAATGATTTTGATCTTGAAAAGAGGTATACCCACGTCTGTATCCTTGATTTTTGTAAATTTCTTGATTTTTTTGGTTCCTGAATTGATAGCTTTTCTAGTTTGTTTTTGTTGGGTCACTTCAAAAAAAGTATATTAAGTTCACTGCGTCTTCTAAAACTCTTTTGCCTTCGAAGGTTATGGTGAATTTTCCTTTAGAGGTAGCATCGACCGTGATTTTGTTATTTTTTTCGATAGGCAGATTCGCTTCTATTGCATAACCTTTTATGTCGATTCTGTATCATTTCTCTTCTAAATAATCCTCGGATATTGATCTTATTTCGTTTTGTTTAAGATCTGTTTTGTAACTAAGACTCATTGGGACTTCCACTCCCTTTTATTCATTTAGAGCATATTGTGAGGTTCAAGAATATCTATTTTTCGTTATTATTTCGAACTTGAGAATAAGTATATTTTAATGAAGATTATATTTAATGGTTAAGAAGTTTAATTGTGTTTATCCACGCTATAGTGAAATTTTTCAGTGAATGTGCCGAAGCATAATTTCTATTTGAGAATTGTTTTGATCCATTCTTGTACCTGTTCGATTTTCAGATTTGGGTCGTAGAGTTGGATGGAGTCACGGTGATTTGTTAGTTCTTTTATAGTGTTAATGTGAACTAGTTTGTATTTCTTAACTAAATCTTGAAAAGTGTCTATGTTAAAGTTTTTTTTGATAATGCTTTCTTTTGGATTTGGGTCTATTAGTGCTAGAATGTCGGCTCTATCTTCTGTTACTTTTCCGCGGAGCCCTTCTACTTTGGCTGGTTCAATTATTGTTCCTCTGGTTTTGAGGTCGTAGGTTCTGTCTCTTGCAGCCTTTATTTTGTACAGGAGCAAAAGAGGTTTGCTTGGGATGTAGCACACGGCATCTTCTTCTAGTTTAACTTCTCTATGATATTGTTTCTGGGCTATTAATGAGTATGGTAATTGTTTCTCGGGGTCTTCATGGAAGCTTGCGGGTTTTGGATCCTCAAACGTGCATGAGTCGATTTCCGTGTAGCCGATAATCTTGCCGTTTTTGGAAACCGGTTTTCTGGATGTAATTTCGAGTCCAATAGGATCTTTTGCTGTGAACTCGTATCCGTGAGTTCTTTCGTACCGCTCCATTATGTCCATGAATCTTCCTTGGTGGCTTTCACCTACTATGTCGATGTCGATTGAGCCGAAGTACGAATTGTAGAAATAGACCGCCCATCCTCCTATAATGGTTGGTATTGGTCCGAGAAAGGAGGACCACTAAGAGTGATACGAGTTCCCTGTAGGAGTCTTCCGCCAAGATTTCAAGTTGTTTTCTGCTGCTCGTTTCTGGTCATCTCGTAGAGCTTGGTGGCTGCGTCTCTACCGGCTGAGCCTAGACAGAAGAGATCTATGACTACTTGGATAGGGTCAACTATACTGATATTGTTTATGTTTCTCACGTTTTTCAGAATGTCTGGGTAGTCTACGTGTAGTACCTCGACGGTGAGGGGTCCTCTACCTTGGGGCAACAGTTGGCTTAATTGTTCGGGTTTGCTGCTGTATGTATGGATTGTTGGAAAGGTTATATAGTAGGCGAGATAGCGGCTTAAACCAGAAAAACATGTCAAAGCGTAATCTAATAAGGCTTGTAGGCTGATCTCTGCTATTTTCTTTTCTGCAGATGTTATGTCTGTTAGTTCGAGACGAACTTTTGCTTTAAGAAGGCGTTTAAGAGGGCGTTGCCATGATAGAAGGTCGAGAAGTGCGTAGGGCTCCTTAAGCTCGATTCTCCTCCATTTTCCTTTTTCTGCTATGTCCGCCTCGTAAAGGGAGTTGGCTACGGTGTTTATCCAACTTATTGAAATTCCGAGGTCTCGTTGGATTTGACGCTGATAAGTAATTGGATGTTCTAGCAAATATTTTGTTATGCGAAATGCTTGAGGTGATGATAATTTCACAGACATTTTTATTCCCCACAGAATTATGGAGTAGACTCATATAAAAAGTTATGTAAATAAAGGAAAATTCTGTAAATAGAGAACTATTGACTAATTTTATGAAAAGCTTTCAATTTCAAAAAAGCATGATCAGTTTTAGGATTCGAGTTTCTCTATTGGTTTATCAATATCAATTCTCAGTTTTCATCTTCAAAATGTCAAGGATCATTCTTTGCATTCCGAAGTTTTCATTATTTATCCTTCTTGCTTGAATTTGGATAGGTTAGGTTCTCGTCTTTTACTTTGGCGAAGTCTGGAAGTTCGTGTTCTATATCTTTCCCTTCGTCGATGATGTGTGTAATTTGGTGTCCTTTGACTGTTAGGTAGTCGGAGATTATTCTTCTGTGGCATTGCCAGTAGAATTTTTCTGCGCACATGTAGGCGGCTCTCTGTTTTTCTGCGAGGCTGAGAAGTTTTTCTATCCCTCTTTCGAATTCCTGTGTTAGGGTGTGGTCTGCGTAGTTTCTGAAGCTTTCCTCGCTCCAGGCTTTGTTGGGTGATTCTTCACCCAGTCCCTTCTTTCGGTAGCCTCCCAGCTCCTCTCCTAGCCACACGTATTTTATTCCCTTTTCTTCTAGGCTTTTTTGCAGGTTTTCCCTGTTGAATTGTGGGCTGCGTTTGGAGCCGGGCAGGCTTCGTACGTCCACTAGGACTTGTATATCGTGTTCTTTTAGGAGGTTGCAGAACTCTTCGAAGGTTCTGGTGGAATGACCTATAGTGAATAAATGCATTGGCTGTCCATCCCATCCTTTGAAGGATTTTTGTAAGTGATCTTTATGGCAGACTACAAGTGTATTTTTATTTGTCTTTTTGTTGCGTATTAGAGATGTAAAAAATAGTTGGAGATAAGAGGTCTTTAAATACCTTTGAGTAACTAATAGGTGTGAAGTTTCAAAAAGTCAAAGTGTGTGGCTCGGATACTAACCTAACTCTCTTTTTTGATCGTTGCTATGGTTTTGAAAGCTTGGCATGCTTGTGTTACCGCCTTCTCAACGGGGACTCTCTCGACGGCTGAAGCTCCTACGAATCCCTGAGCATCGGTTTTTTCATATATGATTTTGGTGCTCTCCGGATCGTAGAAGGGACCTCCATGTATCAAACGAATCACGTCTGGATTCACTTTTCTTCCCGCGTCCAGTATCTTCTGTGCTCTGCTTAGTGACTCATCTATTCCCTCTAGTGCGGTGAATCCGGCTATGCCTCCCACAGTTGGTCCAACATGAGCACATACACAGTCTGCGCCAGCTTTAGCCATGTCTGCTGCGTCCTCTGGGGTGAAGACGTAAGCCATCGTGAACACGTCCCAGTCATGGAGTATGCGTATCATTTCGACCTCCCTAGGCCAACCCCAAGCAGGAACACCGTACCCACTTGCCAAATTCTTACTAAATATTCTCATAGCCTTTCCGCCTTCAAATAGGTGCTCATAAATCCCCGTCGTGGGGAAGTTAATTACGCCGTTGAATCCCTTATCGAGGAAGCGTTTCAACAGTCTTTCTAAATCAAGGTAGTAGATATCGTTCGCCTCAATACCCGCGATTATCGGCGTCTTCTTCACAATGTTCGCCAATTCATCATACATTTCCAGCGTAACGGGGTTTGAATTCCCAATTATGGTTGTGGGGAGCCCCATCAGTCTAGATTTCCCTGTGCTATAAACGATTATTATGTCTGCTTGGCCTATCTCAGCGCATTTCGCCATTATTCCCGCGCTGCATCCCGCCCCCAGAATCGGTCTACCCGAATCGATTTCCTTTCTGAGCCTATCCAGTATATCCTCTCTAGTTATCTTCACCACCTTTATATCACCTCCTTTTAGCGGTTAATTCAATAAATACTTCAACCACTTTATCCGCGAATTTATCCTCGTTGATGTGGCAGTCAACCTCCAGGACCCTAACCTTACTCTCTACATTCTTTTTTATCGCCTCAATGAATCCCCGATCCGCCTCTGGATCATATAGGGGTGCTTCCTTTCTGCTCGCCTCAGAGAATCCGCGTAGGGGAATTATTATTGACACCGGGCCTTTCGCTCTGTTTGCCCTCTCCGCAATGTTTTTGCCCAGTTTTGCCAGCTCCTCATTGTTGGTTCTCACCAAAACCACACCCGGTCCATGCATGGTCCACGCCCGACCCTTATATTGAGGAGGTACAGAGTCTATTCCTGTTCCCGGAAAGATGTGCATGTCCAAGCCGCCGGGAGCGATTATTTGGGGAAGTCCCTTTTCACCAGCAATCCCCAGTCGAGTTCTCCGAGCCTCGGGCGATGCGGTCAACATGGAGATGTCCTCCGGTAAGTAGAGAACCATCGGCACTGTTTCAAAAGAGGTCAAGTCGATAACTCCCTCCACACTTCCCTCATTTATCAGCCTTTCCAATATTGATGTTTTTGCGTGGAACACCACAGCATCCCATCCCCTCTTCTCCAAACGTGAAATAACCTTCTGAACGGCTGGCGTTGTCACACCAAGAGCGGTTATGCCAATCAGCCTCTTGGCCTCCTCCCTTGGAATCCCCTGCTCCACCATACCTATCATTGCCCCAGCCGCGTTATGCAATGTTCTCCGAACTATTTTGTTGAGACCTACCAGATCCACGGGAGTTTGCATCATCGCTATGTCATCGTCACCTACCGGTCTGGGGTCCAGGAATGTGGTGGCTAACAGTTTAGGTACACCTATGGGCAGTTCCTTCATAGCTGCTGCCCCGAGCGACGCATTTGTAGAGCCGCCAAGACTCATTATGCCGTCCAGCTTTCCTTTTTTGTATAATTCTCTGGTGATTTTCTTGACGCCTTCTATCATCACCTTGGTGGCTTCGTATCGGTCAGCCCCTTTTTCAGCGGCTTCCATAAGTTCTTTGAGGCTTTTACCGCCGGCTTCGGCTACTTTTTCTCTCGGGATATCGCCCTCAAAATAGGGTTTACCCATAACTCCTGCGTCTACGGTTATGACTCTGTGCCCTTTTTTCTCTATGATTTCCTTAATGTACTCTACTTCGTCTCCTCTTGTGTCCAAAGTTGCCACAATCACAATTGTCTTAGCCATAAAAACCCTCCCTAAACCTTTACTTTCTTTTAAACTAGCTTTCTAATTAAATTTTGGTTCAAGAAAAGATTTAAAGAAATAAATTAAATTAATATATGTACCTAATCAGAATTATATAATGTTTTGTAATTAAAATTATTAGGTGGTTTTCGATGGAGAGAGAGGTTTTTAAATTATTTGATCTAAGTGGCAAAACCGCCGTTGTTACGGGGGCTGCTAGCGGAATAGGACGCGCTACGAGCCTCCGGTTGGCCGAGTTCGGAGCGAATGTTGTTCTAGCCGATATTAATATTAATGATGCTGAAAGAGTGGCAGAAGAAATTAGGAATATGGGCGGGGAGGCTCTTCCACTAAAAGTCGACGTGACCCGGGTTGAGGACACCAAGAGAATGGTTGAAAATGCGTTAAACAAATTTAATAAAGTCGATATTCTGGTTAACTGTGCTGGAATTCTGTCAATGAAATCTGCAACCGATCTCAGAGAGGGGGACATCGACAAGCTTATGGCGGTGAATTTCAAGGGAACTATTTTCTGCTGCCAAGCCTTTATACCACACATGAGAGAGCGGAAAAGCGGAAAAATTGTTAACATAGGCTCTTCTCTTTCATCCCGCGCATCGGTTTGTAATCTCACCGGGGGTGGAGCGGACTATAACGCCTCAAAGGCCGCCGTGCAGAGTTTCACCCGTTCGTTGGCTTGGGAGCTCTCCGCATACGGTATTAATGTGAACGCCGTTGCTCCGGGGGTTACAGTCACTCCGATGCATAAAGACACTATCGAAGTGGCGAAAAGCATCTTTGTTCCCAGCATTCCATTAGGCAGATTGGCTGAGCCGGAAGACATAGCAAACGTGGTCTTGTTTCTGGTGAGTGATGCCGCAAGCTATGTTCAGGGACAGACAATACATGTCAACGGCGGACAAATAATGGTGGACTAAAAAAGGGGAGGTTATTAGAATGTCCCAAATTAAACTTTTATTTGAGCCGATAAAGATCGGAAGAATGGAATTAAAGAATAGGATTGTTATGCCCGCGATGTGCTCCAAGTTTGGCACAGAACTGGGTGCCGTAAATCAGCGCCTGATCGATTATTATGTGGAGAGAGCGAAGGGTGGAGTGGGTCTAATAGTAATAGAGAACACCTGTATCGAGTGGCCTAGGGGGAAGGCGGGAGTAAGCCCGATAAGGATAGATGACTGGAAGTATGTGAGCGGTCTACACGACTTGGCGGAGGCGGTGCACACCTACGATACCAAGATTGCCACTCAGTTGCACCATACCGGAAGACAAAACGCCACCCTCTGCACCGAGGGAGAACCTCTCATTGCGCCCTCGCCCATACCTTGCCTTGCCACTGGAGGTGAGATGCCAAGAGAATTGACAGTGCAAGAAATAGAACAACTCATCGATAAATACGTTCAAGGAGCGGTCAGAACCAAAAATGCAGATTTTGATGCGGTGGAGCTTCATGGTGCCCATGGCTATCTCATCACCCAGTTTATGTCACCCCTCACCAATAAGAGAAATGATAAGTACGGGGGAGATTTTGAGGGACGCATGAGATTTCCCCTGGAAATAATAGAGAGAATAAAAATGGTTTGCGGTCCGGATTTTCCAATAATATTTAGAATCAGCGGGGATGAATACATTGAAGGCGGGCTAACCATAGAGGACACCAAAAAGATTGCTAAAAGATTGGAGGAGGCGGGGGTACACTGTATCAGCGTTTCCGCAGGAATCTACGAATCAACCCCCACTTGGTTTGCCAGGATCTTTCCCCCCGCTGCCATGTCCAAGGGCTGCAATGTTCCACTCGCCGAGGCAATAAAAAGTGTGGTTAACATCCCAGTCATCGTAGCGGGAAGGCTTAGCGACCCTATGTTTGCTGAGAAAGTACTGCGGGAAGGTAAGGCCGACCTCATAGCCATGGGTAGAGGACTGCTCGCGGATTCTTATATACCCCAGAAAATCGCTGAAAACAAGCTGGAAGACATTAATCCCTGCATTTACTGCAACCAAGGCTGCTACGGAAACATAACCAAATTCTGGGCTATACAGTGCGACGTTAACCCCGCTCTGGGACAAGAAAGAGATTTCCAGATCGAGCCCGCTAAAGAGGTAAAGAACGTGATGGTGGTGGGTGGAGGACCCGCAGGCATGGAGGCAGCGCGGGTGATGGCAATTCGAGGACACAAGGTTTCCCTATACGAGAAGGAGGGTGAACTTGGAGGACAGTTGAGAGCCGGAGCCGTAGCAAGCTTCAAGGAACCAATAGGGGATTTGTTAAAATATCTCCGGACACAGTTAAAAAAGCTAAATGTCAAAGTGATGCCCAACACTGAAGTGGAACCCAAACTGATAAGTAAGGTGAAGCCTGATGTTTTAGTGATTACCACGGGCAGCGTTCCCATCATACCGGACTTGCCCGGTGTCGATGGAGAAAACGTAATTTTAGCCACTGATGTCTTGCTTGGGCGAAAGAAGGTGAGCGACAAGGTGGCTGTCATAGGCGGCGGCGAAGTTGGTGTAGAGGTTGCATCGCACCTCGCAGAGAATGGAAAAAAGGTGTCCATAATTGAGAAAGAGATGGCCCCCTTAATGGAAATGAATGTTGTCAATAGCCAATATCTTCTTTGGAAGGCGGGCCAACTTGGTATAGAAATCATCACTATGGCCACAGCGAAGGAGATAAAGAAGAATTCTGTAATTATAGATAGAGCAGGCAAAACCGAGGAGGTCAAGGCGGATAATGTGGTGCTGGCTATGGGCTTCAAACCGAACCGGGAGCTTGCTGAAAAATTGAAGGGCTTAAAGATACCAGTCTACGAGATAGGTGATTGCAAGGAAATTGGTAGAATTAAGGGAGCAATCCATGGAGGCTCAATTATAGGAAGAAGAATCTAGGTCGCAGCCTAGAAAGCCAGATGCTCTTTGTTAAGCGGTACGAGCTTTAAGGCTTATTGAGAGCGGATTCTTGAGTCTACTCACGTTTAGAATGGAATGCCAATATTGTTTCCTTTCCTATCCACTTTTTCCATTACTGCGTCGTTTTCTGTTTCTCTGAAGTAGCCTACTTTTTGCTCAAATATGACTTCTAGATAATCTCCCTTCTTATTATACCAAATTGTTATTTCCTTTACCACAGAATCTCGCCCTTCTTTATCATGTCCGTGAAGTATACAGTTGTAATAAACAATCACCAACTAATACTTTTTACTTTTCCGCGACTTCAATGTAGCCTTCAAGTTGTTCTAGTACCTTTCTCTTGTGTTCTTCGGTATACTTTGTTGTTCCAAAAATCCCTCTCCAGCTGTCTACGAACGTGGCTCTTCTAATTTCTGGGAGTATTCTCTCTTTGATCTTTGATTTGAATATTTCAGGGTTAGGTAGTATTTGTTTAATCCTTTTCTCCAAACCCAGCGGGATTCCGTTTTTGTGGATGAGTGAGGCGATGTCGCGGATATCCGAAGCTCTTGAAGAAACGACTTTCATGATGAAGTAGTCAGGGTAATCGGGAACCGCAATTGTAACCGCTTGGTCGACTATTTGTATGGAAAAGAATCTTCTGCCTTTGACCATGAGTTCATCTATTAAGATTATTTCATTCGTTTTTCTCCCTCTGATTTCTCCCTCCATGAAATCCAACGACACCTTGACTCTCGTCTTATCATATTTCACAAATTTTACGCATCGAAGAAAGCCGTAGCTACCACGCTTCTCCTCTTCTTCGATTGAGTAATCCTCGGGCAGGATTATCTTTAACTCGTCTATATTCCAACCGTTCTTTTTCTTCAAAGCGAAGTCGCAGTCTCTAGTAAACCTTGAAAACGAAACGAAGGCTCTTAGGGCATAGCCACCAATCACGATCAGCTCGGGATTAGTAAAGCTCTTGGTCTTCTCGGATAGGTGAAGTATCGTTCTTTGGATTTCTTGCTCTCGTTTCTTCATCATTTCTATTGCACTAGACAAACTCAATCACCGCCTCGACCGCTTCCCCTATCAACTCTTTAACATCGTTCTGCCTCAAATTCGACACCCTGACCTCAAACATGCTTTCGCCTAACTGCTCGTTCAACAACTTACAACCATACTTTATCGCTGTCCATACACGTAAATGTGTTCTGGAAATCCTTCTCCATCTGCTTAATTGCCTCAGTTTGTTGAAATCAATCTCGCTTCTTTTGTAGTACAGTGTTGCAAAAGCATCAGTGAACGCCCACTCAGATATGCAACTGGCTATGCAGGACTCTGGTGATTCGATGAACAGTTCATCAACCTTACTGTACTCGTAGGGTATTTTTTTGTGGTATTCTACTTCGAAGAACCAACCCATGTCTTTGGCAAACTTCTCTACTGCATTCTTGTACGATTGATCTTCTACAGCTAAGCGATAGATGTTTCGGTGAATGAAATCGTAGTTCCAGATGCTTGCAGCGGTCTGCTTTATCAATACCTTAAAGTTCTTGTCCTTGGCTAAGAATTCCCAGACATCCTGCTTCTTGGGTATGTAGTACCATCCTTGGTGGATTCTTTGCACTTCTCCGGATTTACTCAACCTGTGTAAGTATTCCTTGGCTCTCCTGTTGATTTGCTTGACGTCGCTCACGCTAAACAAACTCCCAGACAGCTTCTGTTTCAATGTCGTTTTGAAGCTTTCCAAGTACATCTCTGTCACCTTTTATATTAAAATGGCACAAAAATATTTAAAACTATGTCACTTTCCTAATCTGAATGGCACATTTCAGAATTTAGAGAACTTATTCTAAAACATTTTAACTTAACAGAACTTGAGAAGGTTCTAAGAATTTCCGACTTCTGTAGAGTATAATCCTTTTATTTTTCTAATTATGGAAGAGCTGAACGAAAAGGATATTGCAACGGTACAGATTAAGAAGATAAGAAAATTTGTGGAATATACTTAATTTGTTGAAGAAGCTTTCGAGCTTAGAAAAAGTTTTGGGATTCGGTAACCGCTCTTTAATTTATTATTGTTCATTTTCGATTCTTATCTCGATGTTCTCAAAGGTGCTTTTGAGTTATTTTTTGGTTTTCGGTAGTTTTGGCGGTTTAGCTAACTCAAAACTGGAATTGTAGTAGGCTCCCCTGTAGAGGTCGAATTCGTTGTTGAGTGAGCGGTGGTCTTTTTCCATTTCGTCTCCCCACACCATTTTTTCCTGCTTATCCACTAGAATGTATCTCTTTTTTCCGACCCATGACTCGAGTTTCGCGGTTTCCAAGCAGAACAGCTTGTAGTCGTATTCCCAGTGTTTCAGCCATAGCCAGGTGTGCCAGTTGAGGGTGTCGTATGGGAAGAGCTGGCCTCCTTTGTCCATGGTTATCTGGAATTTTTCGTGAAATTGGTCAAAGTCTAGAGGTTTGCCCGCGTGGGAAATTAAGTAGTCGGCGGCAGCGCGGGATTTTTCTACGGGAGTTGTGTATGGTTCGCCCCAGCCGGGAGACTGACCGCGTACTGCGCGGATTTCCTTTTCAAAATCATCATCTGCCATAATGTTACACCTGAGCTAATACAAGAAGATGTGGTTTATCATGCTATGGTTCACTAATTCTTCTTTTCATATCCTGCTGGTTAAAATGAAAAATTGTTCAAAGAAACATATAAGAATTGTTATTGCAATGGGACAGATTTTAAGAAAATGGATGAATTTAAAGTTTTTTTATGCAAGATTTTCTGATATTATGACTTCCAGCTTGTCTGATTTTTCTTTATCGAATTCTCCTTTGGCACACTGTAATATACTTATAGATTAAGAAAAAATATTTTCAGGTTCCTCTTCCAGAATTATATAATCCACTTATTTCTCTAATGACTTCAATTCATTTTAACTTACCAAAAATGGTTATTACTTATCTAAAATTGTCTTTATCTGGGCTTGAACATAGATTTATTTTTGCTTTATAGGTATAGGTGGAGGTGCAAACATAAGGTAGAAAAGCCAGCTCACACATAAAACAGAATAGGAGTGATTTCTCATGTCAGAAGCAAAGAATGGCGACACAGTCCGCGTGCACTACGTGGGGAAATTCCCCGGTGGAAAAGTATTTGACACATCCATGGAGAAAGAAGCAATCCGCGCCGGCATCTTCCAAAAAGGGCGGGATTACAAGCCCCTTACAGTCAAGTTAGGCGCTGGGCAAGTCATAAAGGGGTTTAACGACGCGATTATCGGCATGAAGAAAGGGGAGGAAAAGACGGTTACACTTCCTCCTGAACAAGCATACGGGAAAACAGGTAAACATCCCATGGCCGGCAAGACTCTGCAATTCCGAATCATCCTAGTCGACATCGTTTCTGGAGCATAGCTGTAATGGATACAAGAGACCGAATGCGAAGAACCCCGTGGTAAGGATTAAGCAACCCCACGAGTAGAGCATATCGGATTTCTTTTTTGGCTTAAGTGTGGGGCATCTCACGGCCCGGTCTCTTTCTGCCACTTTAAGTGATAAAAAAAGGCGCCTTCCTAAACAATTTTATTTATTTAATTTGCGTTTTTGCATAATAGATAAATATTCAAATTCTATTACTTTGAAATAGTAATAATTTCAATTTAATGACTTGAAGCGGTAATTGTAAATGCAAGTGAGATAGAGGGAAATCCTTATGACCGCATCTAAAGGTTCAAAAATGAGTAAGATGATTCAGCTAGTGGAACTGAATCTTGGTAGATGGAAAATGTTAACAGTAGCCATCATTGATATTAACTACAAGGTTTGGGGTCAGAAGGGGGAAATTCTCCCTGAGGTTTTTGAGTACTATAAAAAGTTTCCTTTAAAGGAAATGCATGTTGGAGACAGTGTGCATAATAATAATACTTTTCTTATGAAGGTCACAGAAAAAACGGGAATCATAGTGGGAATGGATGATATGCACTTGGCTAGGCTTGCAGCTATTAATCTGCGGGGAAGAATAGGCGCACTATCAGAATTCTACAAGTTGGAAAAATTCATAGGGGAAAGTAAACGCTCAACAAGACTTGGCGACGCTGCCGAAGAAGAAAAGAGAATTTGGTAGCTCATTTTTTTAATGGCTTTAGACAACTGAAAAACTCGCTCAACAACAATTAGAAAGTTTCTCATTTAGATAATCGCGGGAAAGAGTTAAAATTATCGTTGACCTACTCATATTTTTTAATGGATACAGAAAAGGGGAGATTCCATGAAGATTGCTTTCTTTGAAACAGAAGAGTGGGAAAAAGAATATTTATCAAAAGGATTGGAAGGGTACTCTATTGCATTTTTTGAGGGTTCATTGGATCCCAAAAATTTGGATAAAGTAAAAGATTATGAAGTTGTGTCGGTGTCTATCTATTCAAAAATTAATCAAGAAGTTATTCGGAAATTGCCGAAATTAAGGTTCGTAGCTACCAGATCAACGGGTTTTGACCACATAGATATCGATGAGTGTAAAAAAAGTAAAGTCACCGTGTCTAATGTTCCTACGTACGGTGAGAACACCGTTGCTGAACACGCCTTTGCTCTAATCTTATCTATCTCACGTAATGTGCACAAGTCATACGTAAGGAGCATGAACGAGGATTATTCAATTGAGGGCTTGAAGGGCTTTGATTTGAAGGGAAAAACTTTGGGGGTGGTGGGGACCGGGAATATTGGTTTACATGTGATTAAGATAGCTAAGGGTTTTGGTATGAACGTTATTGCTTACGACGTTAAAAAGCAGAGATTCATTGCTGAGGTTCTTGACTTCGCTTATGCTGCAACGCTTGATGAACTTTTGAAGCAATCCGATATAGTGAGTCTGCATGTTCCCTACAGCAAACAAACTCACCACATGATCAGCAGGGAAAAACTCCAACTCATGAAAAAAGGGTCCATTTTGATTAATACCGCAAGGGGAGGTCTAGTGGATAATAGCGCACTAATTGAAGCCTTAGATAATGGAACACTGAGCGGCGTCGGAATTGACGTTATAGAGGGAGAAGAGGCAATCAAAGAAGAAAGAGCATGCCTAGTTGATAGCAGAAATGAAGCATTTTGCAATTTCATGAAGGACCTAATTGTTAAACACCCGGACAAAGTGGTCTTTACCCCACATATAGCCTTCTACAGTCAAGAAGCGCTAGAAAGGATTCTGGATACCACAATAGAGAATATCAAATCTTTTGAAACGGGTCAGCCAGAAAACGTTATAGCATAGTTTCTTGGTAATAATATGGTTATTGAAATAGTTCAGCTACTAAACGGTGGCGAACACCTGATTAAAAAAGGAGGTGAATCGGAAATGAGTAAGGATGATGACTATGAAATAGCTGAAACAATGGCTGCTAACGCTTCTTATTTGCAGAGCATTCTGTGGGAGGCTCTATCGATGCGGTTGTTCCTGAAGAAGAAGGGACTCTTGGATGAGTATCTTGAGGACAAGGAGATTGTTAATGATACCGACACTCTGTTTGATAAGGCGTTCAAAGAGATTGAAAAAGAAGAAGGAGAGGAAGAAGAATAATCCATAAAGCGAAGCGAATTTTAAGAGTGTCGATGGAATCAGATTTGAACACACTCTATTTATGTCGGAGCTTCCTTCAACGAAGCACGAACACGGAAGGGGAGGGCTGCTACTTCTTCCTCAAACGATGCAAAAATACCTTGCCGTGATTAGAAACCAACTATTCTTGATTTTTATTAATCTTGTAGAATCCTCTTCCCGCCGCTTTTTACTCATCCAACCCTTTTTTCCAGTATGCTCCCTGTAAAACAACCGAAGAAGGAGAATAAACCTGAATAAACTTGAAAGCTATCTCCGCATCTTTTTTGTAATATTAAAACTTCTTCTGTCTGCATCCTTTCCCCTAACTGGTTCTCTCCGTTATTATAGTTTTTGGAAACTTATCTGTTTTATTCGCAACTCCTTCACTTTTTTTACACTTTTCCATGACTAAACTTTCCCTTCATTTCCAGTGGAAACGAAGGGGTTATTACGATATTCGCAATACTAAGAACCTAAGGTTTATAAAGAGAACAAAAAATATGATTGAATCCAATTATATAAGAGTTCAATTGTGCTCACCATAAGCTCCTAATATTTATAGAATCCTCTTCTGGCTGCTTGACCTGTCCATCCATTCTTTACATATTCCTCGAAGAGGGGACAGGGCGTGTATAGTTCTATCCCATACTCTGTGTACATTCTCTTCAGAATTTCGATCAGATTATCCAAGCCTATGGAGTCTGCCAGCTCGCACATTCCAACTGGCGACCTGAAGCCGAGCTTTGTGACAGTGTCTATGGTTTTGGGGTCAGCCATTCCGTCCTTAATCAGCCAGAAGGCTTCATTCGCCCCGTTGGCAAGTACTCTCATAACATCGAACTTGCCCGCGAGTTTTGTATCTATTATGGGGGGTCCTTTACTCCAATCATAGAATCCTCTGCCGCTCTTCTTCCCCAGTCTTCCATCGTTAACCATCTCCTCTAACAGCTTCTCGGGAAAACCGACGCGTTTCCCATAAACCTTGCGTAAAATCCTGCTGGCGTTTAGTACAACATCTAATCCAATTAGGTCGACGGCTTCAGCAATGCCAACGGGGAACCCAAGAGTCCTCAATGAGGCGTCGAGCTCTTCTGGTGTTATTTCTCCTCTCTGAATCGCCCACAAGGCATCACTACCCAAGCCCCCAAGAACTCTGTTGAGAACCGCCCCATTCATATCCTTCGTTAAGATTACAGGGGTTTTCCCTATCTTTTCAGCTACTCCTGCTATGATTTTCAGCGTTTCTTCGCTGGTCTCTTCTCCCTTCACCACTTCCACTAAAGGGCTTAGAATTGGTGGATTTGAAAAGTGCATAAGCCCAATCCTCTCTGCTCCCTTTAATCCCCTAGCTATATCTGAGACCCTCAAAGTTGAGGTGTTCGTGGCGAGAACTACCTCGGGGGAAAGTTTGTCAAGCTCTTTGAAAAGCTCCCTCTTTGCGTTTAAGTCCTCTTTTATAGCCTCGAGGACGAAGTCCACATCCTTAACATCCTCCAGTTTACGGGCAACGGTTATTTTTTCTCGAACTGTTTCGTATTCTTTCTGCGTTGCTCCCAGTGTGCGGAGTTCATCCATTGTCTTTCTCTGTTTCTCTTCCAGCTTATCTAATACCGTTTTTGATTTGTCATTTACAACTACATCAAAGTCGGAGAGAGCGAAGAGAAGGGAGAGATCAGATCCCATTGTTCCCACTCCAATCACGGCAACACGACTAACCTTATCAGCCATATCAACAACTCCTCAATATAGCTTAAAACTCGGGCTCAGAAACTATATGATGTTCCCTCCTTAAAATGATTCTGTAATATACTGTATCTTTCATTCCAAAAAAATGGGAAGGGAGGTTTTTTTTATCCCTCCTTTATCTAATCTTACTCGGACAGTCTATAGTTTATCTTAGGAGCTGCCCTTAACAGCTTCAGCAGGGTAAGTGAAGAATCCTCTTCCGGCTGCTTTACCTTTCCATCCTTTCTTTACGTATTCCACGAAAAGTGGGCAGGGCTTGTATACTTCTAATCTAGTTTCCTTGTACCTTTTTCTCAGTACTTCGAGCAGTTTATCTAGTCCTATGGCATCTGCCAGTTCGCTTAATCCAACTGGAGCCCTGAATCCGAGCATGATGATCTTGTTTATGGTTTCTGCGTCGGCTACGCCGTCCTTCATTAGCCAGAAGGCTTCGTTCGTTGTGACGGCTATGGTTCTCATAGAATCAAACTTGCCTGCGAGCTTCATATCTATCACAGGATCCCCTTTACTCCAATCGAAGAATCCTTGTCCGCTCTTTTTTCCCAACTTTCCTTCCTTAATCCTTGCTTCCAACATTTTCTCAGGGACATGCATACGTTCTCCGTAAACCCTGTGGTAGTTCTTGCTCATGGCTAGCATAATGTCCAAGCCTATTAGATCGGTGCCTACAGGGAATCCTACGGGGAACCCAATCGACCTGTGTGCAGCCTCAATTTCCTCTGGTGTTACTTCTCCTTTCTGAATTGCCCATAGAACTTCGGTGCCGGCACTCATGAGAACTCTGTCGAGGACCATACCATTAACGTCTTTCCTAAGAACCACAGGGGTTTTCCCCATCTTTTCAGCTACCCAAGATATGGTCCTAATGGTTTCTTCGCTGGTCTTTTCTCCCTTCACCACTTCCACTAGAGGGCTTAGAATTGGTGGATTTGAGAAGTGCATGCCTCCAAGCCTTGTTGCTCCCTTTAATCCCTTAGCTATATCTGAGACCCTCAAACTTGAAGTGTTCGTGGCGAACACCACGTACATTGGAAGCTTATCATCAAGTTCTTTGAAAAGACTTCTCTTCACATCCAGATCCTCAGCTACGGCCTCAAGGACGAAGTCCACATCATTAATGTCAGCTAAATTAATGGTAGTAGTTATTTTCTTCTGAACTGCATCATATGTTTTCGGCGTTATTCCCGCTGCGCGAATCTCATCCATTGTCTTCCTTTGTTTCTCTCCCAGCTTGTCTAGCACTTCCTTTGACTTGTCACTTACAATTACGTCAAAGTCGGAGAGGGCTAATAGAAGAGAAAGATCAGCTCCCATAGTTCCCGCCCCGATGACTGCGGTGCGTCTAACCTTATCAACCATATCACTATTCCTCCAAACATAGCTTTAGAATTTCTTTAATCCCCTGTTGCCTAAATTTTTAGGCAGAAACATATCGGCAAAAATAGAGAATAAGTCGGAATATTTAAATGCTTTTTAAATTTGTGCACTAATATGCCCTGTTGCATAATTTATTATTTTTTGGAAAACAATAATTTAAAAAAATTTTTCTTCGGAGCCTAACCAAGATGAGAGCGGGGAAATACTAAGATTTTGAATAATAATTTGACAATTATACCGCGTAAAAAAAATCGAAATTCGAAAAAAAGGGTAAGAGGGAAAAAAGCTCTTTCAGAAATCTTCGTCGAATTCCTCTTCTTCTTCCTTGCCCCATTTCTCTTCTCTGCCGAGTTTCTCTTCTTCCTCTTCTTCTTCCTCTTCTCTCATTTTGTGCTTTTCATGTCCTTTAGCTTTTCCTTTTGCTTTCGCAGGTTTTGAGAATTGAGGTTTCTTTCCTTTTCCAGCCATTTTACAACCTCCTTATAAATATGCTTTTTTAAGCTTTAAGGAAGCGCATAGTGTATTATATTGATTGACTTTCTGTAATTTTAAGAGTTTCCCCATATGTGGAAAATTTGACACCTTTCACGTCTTTCTAGAAATTTAGTAGCCACTCTAATTATTGTCAGCAAGAAACTTTTAACCTTTTTTCTCACCCCAAAAATTTTTAATGTAAGCAAACTCTTTAGAACTTCTTCTTATCCCCAACGGTACTTTCTTCCGGTTCCACCTTTGGGCCATGAGAACCTTATGGCTCCTATGGTGCACACGAACCAGCATGATGCGCATTCGCAGCAGTTCTCGTATTTTGTAGCCTTGGCTTTCTCGTTAACCATGCTGATTACTCCTCCGGGGCAAACCTTGACACAGTCCTTGCATCCTGTACAGATTTCTGGGTCGATTTTGATGAATTCTCCGCCCGGTGTCCAGGTTGTTCCTTCTAACTTTTTATAACTCATTTCGCCACCCCCATAATGAGCATTAGTTCATTAAATAACATTGGAAGTTTTCTGTTTAGGAACGGCCCGATGTATCTTAGTATGGGTAGGAACCCGCCGAATAGCAGCATCAAGTCCGATGGTTTGGGCTGGTCAAATCCTGCTCTGATCACGTAATTGGATATGTTGGAGCTAAGTTGAATGATTTTTTCTCCACCGATTCCCGCGATAACGTCTCTTCTCCACGGTCTTTGCATGAGTCTCCAAATGAGTCTTTTCTTGTACTTTTCCTCATAAATTGAAAGTCCTTGCTCTGAGACATCGTCCTTGGAAATGGCTTCGGCTGCGGTTTCGCCTGCGAGCATACCCGAAACCATTGAGCCGTAAAATCCGGCACAGGTAAAGGAGTCTAGGAATCCTCCAGCGTCACCCGCTATGAGGACACCGTTACCGTACGTTTCCTCAAGCATCTTTTCTTCTCTGTCAAGAGCGGACCACAGAGGAACCGTGTTCCACATCCAAGATCTGAACTTTACAATATCTTCGAATCTGTCCTTCCACAGGTTTGAGTGTAAGAATCTCTCCATGAAAATGGTTGGACTCTTTCTGCTTGAAACCAGTGCTCCAACTCCGAGATGGAAACTTTCCTTGTAGGGAAATATCCAGACGTACGACCCTATGTCTGCAGGTGTTAATGTGCCCCAATAGACCTCAAAAGTGTCTGAGAGGCCGAGCCTCCTAATCTCCCGTTCGGGTATGGTGAAATCTAGGACTACGCAGTTTTCAACATTCTCCGGTGGTAGCTTTCTTCTGACTCCGGCTTTAATGCCTATTAGGGATTTTCCTCCGTCGGCTGCGATAACAACTTTGCTATTGATTTTCTCGCCCTTCTCCGTTACAACTCCCCTAACAGAGCCGTCCTTTTTGATAACGTCTACCACAGTGGTGTTGTTTCTAAACTCGGCTCCAGCATCCACCGCCAGTTGAGTTAGCCATTTACAAAAATCGTAACAGTAGATGGTATAACCCACACGGCTACCGTCTGTACTCCTGAAGGTAAGATCTAACGGTGCTTCACCATTCTCATTACACATAATCCACTTGACACCTTTAAGCTCCCTTTCCAGCGGTGCTTCTTTTATAAACTCCAAGCCTGGCTCACTGAAGGCGTCGTGAGTGAGTATGCCTCCAGAAACTATTTTTTCACCGGGTTCCGTTGATCTTTCGAGCAGTAGAACTTTGAGTCCTTTTTCAGCGGCGGTTTTGGCTGCGACTGCACCTGCAAAAGCCGATCCGACAACAATCACATCATACTCTTCACTCATAAAACTCTTCACCCCTAAAAGTAATTGCTATTTTCTCTCTTAACTTAATATTTAAAAATATCGTTGTTAGATTCACAAGATAAAATAGTTTGCGATTGAAAGTTCACATGATATGCTGGCAATCTGATGGCTCATTAAAATTTCTAAAGGGCGTTATTGGTGTGCCTTTTATAAATCAGAGAGATACAGAAGTATCCTAAGGCTTAATGTAATAAGTATGACAGGTTTATTGGTTGGAAAATATGGCTTCCTACAAATGTTGGTCATGTTTTGGCTTAGAATTATGAAAAGGGATTTTTTAGGGTGAATTCGATGATTATTGTTGACAATCGTGAAAAGAGAAGTATAGTTCCCAAGCAGTTGGAAAAGTTTGGCGTAGAAATTCAGTTTGCCGATTTACCTGTAGGCGACTACTTACTCAGTGATACGCTATGCGTTGAGAGGAAGGAGATCAACGATTACGTCTCCAGCTTAACCTCTGGCCACCTTCACACTCAGCTTTACGACCTCAGCACAAATTTTGACTTGAGCTACCTTATCGTGGAGGGGATAATTTCGGAAGCCTTGATGTACCGAAAAATCAAGAGGGAAGCTTACCTCTCATCGCTAGCCGGTGCTTCACTAAAAAGAAGCCTGGAAGGTAAGAAGGGAATCGTGCAAATAATCAATCTCGAAACAGCATTTGATACGGCGGTTTTCTTGAAAAGTCTGAATGAAAGGGTGGAAGGCAACGAACCTCGTATCCCGATGATTTCAAGAGTAAAACGGGATACTGGCGATCAACTCGTATTTATTGTGTCGTCGCTTCCCGGGATTGGCGAGATTCGGGCGAAGAAGCTTTTGGAACACTTCGGAGACCTGAAAAGTTTATTTAACGCTGATTTCGACGAGATAGCCAGTGTTCAGGGAATAGGGACAAAAACAGCAAGTAAATTGCAAAAGCTGTTCGTAAAAAAATATGACAAAGGAACTTGAATTTAAAATTTTGTGTTTCACACTCTTCTGGTAGGAATTGTAGACTGATATTAGTTGAGCAAAATTAGTCCTCTAAATTGTTTTTATGAGGATCTATTTTCATATCGGTGCGGCGTAGGGCAGTTCTCTCCTCATGTTCGCGTAGGCAACTGTTCTTTCAACTTTTTTAACGGTGGCTTCGTCAACATCCAGTTTTTCTGTTATTTCGCTGGTTTTCATTCCTTGTTCTAAGCAGTACAGTATGGCGTCCATTGTTTCGTATTTCATACCCATTATAATCTCATCAGTAATTAAGGATCCTAAGATTAAGTCTGGAGATGAAGGTTTCGTTATTATGTTCTTCGGAAGTTTTAGGTATTGTGCGAGTTGTCTCACTTGAGTTTTGTAGAGATTCCTAAGTGGTGCAATTTCGCAGGCTCCGTCTCCGTGTTCCTCATACATGCTTGTAGCGTATTCCGACTTGCAGAGTGTTCCTGTAACTAACAGATTTTTAAGGCAGGCTTTGTAGTAGAGCATAATGCTTCTTAGTCTCACCTTTGGAAAGGTGAAGCAGTAACCCCGCTTACCCTCCTTTGCGCTAATCGGTTCTATATCTGAAGATTTGTCTCTTAATGTGAAGGAGTAATCGCCCACACTGGACTTAGGGTCAACTATTGGTATATCTACGGTTTTTGCTTCAAACAAGGAGGCTCTTACCGCCTCTTCTAGTTTCTTCAGGAACAACTTCTTATCTTTCACGATTCGATCTGGGAGTATATCATATATTCCCATTTCTTTCAGTATTGGAGTTATATCCAAAACCTCATACTCTATTTCTAGCTCCGAGGCCAGTTGCTTCGCGTCCTTGAAGTTTTGCGGCTCACTGTCCCTCTCCGGCATCAAAAGACCAAACACTCTATCAGGGCCCAAAGCTCGGGCGCTCAAAGTAGCCGTAGTACTTGAGTCTATACCTCCACTCATACCCACAATAACACCGTCTTTCTTGAAACTTTTAACACTATTCCTTATAAACTCTTCAATCTTCTCAGATACGCGTCCATAATCCAGTTCTAACATCTCATACATAGAAGTTTTCATACATTACCCTCCTTTCGACAACCTTTTCAGAATAGAAATAGAAGATTAGAAGTCTATTCAGTAATGCTGATGCAAACGAGATAGCTAGTGTTCGGGGAACGTGCCAAAAACAGCAAGGGAGATACAAAATCTGTTTGTTGAAAAGTATGATAGAAGGACTGAATAGAGGATTTGAAAAGTTGTTCGTTTCAACTTTGTTTCTTAAAGTATTGTGGAGTGATTTTAATTAAGCAAAACTTCGATTTTCGTGTTGATTGTTTTTCATATCGATGCGACGAAGGGCATTTCCCTCCTAAGTTTTCCCATCTCAACAGAGTTTTCAACTTTTTTAACCATGATTTCATCAACATCTAGCTTTACTGCTATTTCACTGGTTTCCATTCCTTGTTCTAAGTAGTACAGTATGGAGTCAAGTGTTTCGAGTTTCATACCTATTAAAGTTTCATCCGTAACTACTGATCCCATTATTAAGTCAGGGGTTGAAGGTTTCGTTACTATATTCCTTGGAAGTTTTAGGTATTTAGCGAGTTGTCTTACTTGAGTTTTGTAAAGATTCCTTAGTGGTGCAATCTCGCAAGCCCCGTCTCCGTGTTCATCATACAGGCTTGTAACGTATTCCGACTTTGTTATCGTTCCTGTAACTAATAGTTTTTTAAGGCAGGCGTAGTAGTGGAGCATAATGCTCCTTAGTCTTACCTTTGGAAATGTGAAGCAGTAGGCACGCCTACCAGACTTGATGTCAATTATTGGTAAATCTGTGGGTTTTGCTTCGAACGTGGAGACTCTTATGGCTCCTTCTATTTTTTCCATAAGCAACTTTTTATTTTTTACTACTTTGTCAGGAAGTATTTCATATATTCCTATTTTTCTCAGTATTGGAGTTATATCCAAAACTTCATAATCTATTTTCAGCTTGATGGCTAACTGCTCCGCATCTCTAAGGTTTTGTACTTCGCTGTCTCTCTCCGGCATCAAAAGCGCAAATACTCTATCATGCCCCAGAGCCCTGACACATAAAGTAGCGGTTGTACTAGAGTCCAGACCTCCACTCATACCAACAATAACTCCTTCCCTCTGGAAACTTTCAACAAAACTTCTTATAAAATGTTCAATCTTCTTGCACACAAGCTCATAATCCAGTTCTAACAACTCAGAAATGGATGTTTTCATAGATCACTCACCTCGAGGGGTCCTCCCCATTGTGGAAATAGAATAGAAAAGTTATTCAAATCTCATTGAAGACTAAATCCAGTTTACTAAGAAGTTGTTTTATTAATCCTTAATACTATTAATTTTACTCATAGTAATTTTTACACTTTTCGTATTTTTATCTTTCGATTGTTATATTTAGGTCTGTTATTTTAATGTTTCTATTCTCTGGCTTTTATCTTAGCCTTTAGTCTCTTTTGCTAATGATGTAAAAATACTCATTCAATAGGTACAAGTCTGGTCTGTATGTGCCCTTTTAATATGTCTAAAGCCGCAACGTACATTTTTGTCTTGGGAATTTCCCCATAAAACACAATGTTTCCACCGATATTTTCTATCCTGAAGTAGTTTGATGCTAGGTGGGTTTGCAGTCTTAACGTCTCGTGTCCAAACTGAAAAAGTGCCATAATACCATTTATTTGTTTTATTCTGTCCATCCAAGTTTGAATTATTTTTAAGAGACCATTTGTTCCATAAATATACTCCATTGTATCACTTGCCATTGTAACAAGCAGGGTGTCTGCTTGAACCTCATCTAAAATTTTAGAGGCGAAGTCTATGAAATTATTAATATCTTCCTTATAGTCTTTCCCTTCCAAAAAGTAAGTACGGTACATTTCGATTTTATTTGGAGTGGTATGTGATGAAGGTAAAATTACACAGAAATATTTACTTAAATATTTAAGAGTGCCTTCGTCCAAAGAAGAGATAAAAGTTTCGCTTAAAGAAATCGAGGGACCCCTTTTTACAACATCAGTCGAGAAAATACCCTTAGAGGGAATGCTGAAGACAGGAATGCCCTGAATGACGAGGTTTAAAAACATAGGGACGCAAACATAGGCGTGATTCAGTCCTACCTTGTCCCCTATATCGAATATATTAAAGGTTCCCCTTTCAAAGCCTCCGCCCAATATATTGTCTAGTTCGGAGATTAATGATGGAATTTTTTTTCCTTTCTCTTTCTCACCTTTTGAGAACTTCTGATTTGTAAAATTTATTTGAATACCTTTTTCAAAACACGTAAATCTGCCATCTTTAAGAGTAAAAAGATACATGGGATTTTCTATTCTCTTTCCTCGAACCTTTTCGATGTATAATTTTCTTAAAAGTCTTCCACCCACGATCTCTTTTTCCAGTCTCACAACCCCGTCAACCAAGTAGTCCAGTTTACTTTCTCCAGATAATTCACTTATGAAGAGCACTTTCGCATTTAATCTATTTGAAATCTCTAGGATGTCAGACTCCATGCTAAATTCATCACATGGAATTTTGAGATTTGATTTCAAGGCGTCCAAACTGTCTACAATAATGGTGGGCTTCTCTCCGGTAGAATCCATAACTTTTGAGTACAAACTTCTCAAGAAACTTGGTTTATCAACGTATTCAAACAGGGCTTCTTGCTTAGTGTCAGAATACAAGTTGGCATTAGCATCTAAAACGTTTTCTTGGTGAATGCAAGACTTGGACCATGGAAACTGTTCATAAAGCCTTTCTGGAGAGACACGCGTCGACAAGTATACCGCCCTACAATTCTCAGGAAAAAGTTTCATGAGTTCAAGGGCCATGGTGGTCTTACCTGTACCAGCACTGCCCTTAATGTGAAGAGAGAAGGTTCGAGATTCTAATGCGTGAACAATCTCCTGGGGAACATTTAGGGTCAAAATCTCTAACCACACCCCCATGAATTGCCTTTTTAAATTGCACTTTTCGAGGTTTTAGAAATGTGTTTTGTAGATTTGTAATTTATTATATCATTTTGTTCCCTGTTTTTGTGAAATTAACAAATTTATTTAAAAATGTCACAAAAACAAAACTACATTTCTAAGAAATTACTTAAAATTCATTCTTATATTTCTATCTCAGCACATTTATCCTCTAAAGAAATGTTGTTAGGCGTGAAGTCTATTTAAATGAACTTTTGGACAAAAATTAGTGATGAGAAATAAGTAATTAGATTAGTTTTGGTAGTCTTTTTATCCGGAAGAAAATGTTTGAAGCCCTGTGTTTAGCTGGGGCAGGGTCATACTATTTCTTCATCAAGTCCTTTGAGAAACATATACTAGCGGACACCCTTCCCCTGTAATTCTCCTTAATGCATCCCTCGGAATACTCACTCAATGGGTACAAGTTTAGTGTTTGCCTTTCTACCTGTTATGTCTGAGGCAGCTATATACATTTTTGTTTTAGGGATCTCTCCATAAAAAACAATGTTCCCAGCAATGTTCTCTATTTTGAAGTATGAATCTGCCAGGTGGGTTGGCAGTTTATTAGACTCGTGTTCAAATTGAACTACTATCATAGCACCGTTTAATTGTTTTATTTCATCCATCCAAGTTTGAATTATCTTTGGGAGATCCTTTGATCCGTAAATGTACTCTATTGTGTCCATCGCCAATACAACAAATAGAGTATCAGATTGTACCTCACCCAATACTTTAACAGCCAGTTCTCTGAAACTGTTAAGGTCTTCATTGAAGCTCATTCCTCTAAGGGGATATTCCTTGTAAGATGCAGTTCGGGCCTTAGTACTGGTTCTTAATGGTTTAAACACGTATAGATATTTATTGAGGCACTTGAAAACATCATCAGTGAAGAAAGAAGAGGGAAAATACCTCATAACGTCCAAGTAGGAAAAGCCCTTAGAGGGAACATAAAAGACAGGAATGTTTTGGAGTATGAATTCAAAAGCTATGGGAATCAAAATACAGGCATGGACCACACCAATCTTGCCCCCCACTTCGAATAGGTTAAAGGTTCCCCTCTCAAAGCCTCCGTCCAATATATTGTCCAACTCTAGGATCGAGGTTGAAATCTTTCTCCCTTTGTCCTTCTCTACTTTTGGTAATTCGGCGGGTGCAAAGTTTATCGGAATACCATTCTCGAAGCAAGTAAATCTGCCGTCTTTGAGAGTGAAGAGGTACACCGGGTTTTCTATTCTCTTTCCTTGAACTTTTTCGATGTATAATTTTCTTAAAAGCCTATTATTCACGATCTCTTTTTCTAGCCTCACAACCCCCTCAACCAGATAGTCCAGTTTACTTTCTCCAGATAATTCGCTTATAAAAATCACATTTGCATTCGCCCTTTCTCCAATCTCTATAACATGCCGTTCAACGCTTAAATCACTCTTTGGAATTTTAAGATTTGATTTCAAAGACTCCAAACTATCCAGAATAATGGTGATGTGTTCCTTAGTTATATTTGAAACCCTGGAATACAATTTTCTCAAGAAACTCGGCTTATCAACGTGTTCGAATAGGTTTTCCTTAGTTTGATCAAACAAACTGGTCCTAGCATCCAAAATATTCTCCTGTTGAATGCAGGACTTAGACCATGGAAACTTTTTGTAAAGTCTATCTGGAGACACTCGTGTAGACAGGTACACCGCCTGACCATCTTCTGGAAAAAGTCTCACGAGTTCAAGAGCCATAGTGGTCTTACCTGTGCCAGCACTGCCCTTAATGTGAAGAGAGAAGGTTTGAGATTCTAGTGCACCAACAATCTCCTGCGGAATACTTGAGGTTACAAGCACTAACCGACCCTCCTTAGATGATTTTTAACTCACTTTCCGAGATTTTAGAATTGTACTCAATAAATTTACAATTTGTTACTATCATAATGCTTGCTATCTCGTTGAATTAACAAAATGATTTAAAGATACAAAAACATAATTACATTTCTTACTTATATCACATTCTTATATTTCTATCTCAATATCTTTATCCTCTAAAGAGATGTTGTTAGGCGTAAGAGTCTATTTATGAGAGTGGGAAAGTCTCAAAACAGTAAAAAATAATTATATAAACTTTAGAACCCGAAAAATGTCTATCCTTATCCTTATTTTCTGAGAGATTCAATAATTTTCATTAATTTGGACTTATTTCGATTGATTTTGCAGCAAGATCTCTTACGGCTGAAGCCTTAAGTTAAGGGCTTATTTTTTTAAAAGCTATGAAGTGTCTATCACATTTTTCCCTCTTGCCTCAATCTTCGAATAAGTGGATCTCCAATTCCCGCCTCCTCAAATCCTTTAGCTCTCAGAAGACAAGAATCGCATTTACCGCAGGGAACCTCTCCCCCCTTGTAACAGCTCCAGGTCCATTCTAGGGGCGCATTTAACTCGGTTCCCAACTCCACTATCTCCTTCTTACCCTTGTAAAGCAGTGGAGTTTCTATTCTCATTTCCACATTATACTTTGTCCCAACTTTACTCGCAACTCTCATCAATTCGTTGATTTTCTCATAAAATTCCGGTCGGCAATCGGGGTACCCGGAATAGTCCAACACGTTTGCAGCTATGAAAATCCTGGCCTCTATTTCTCTCGGTTTAATTTCGTCTTTCTCTATTTTGTACAGAATTTCGGATTCAAGATAAGCCGCGGCTAAGCTAATCAAGAAGGTATTCCTCATGGGAACGTAAGTTATGGGGACATCTCCCCCCATTTCCTCTATGCTTCGCCCCTCAGGAAGAGCGAACAAATCCGGAGTGGTCAGAGCACTATACCAGGCTACCTCACTGAACTGTGAAAAGTCTACCACTTTGTGTGTTATGCCCAATTTTTCAGCGACCCGCCGAGCGCACTCAACCTCCTTACTCAATCTCTGCCCATAGTGAACCGTGAGAGCGTAGACTTCATAGCCCAAACTTTTCGCATAGGCGGCGGTGGTTGTGGAGTCTAAACCTCCACTTAACAATACGACACCTATCTTAACCATAACACTCTCCTCAACCATCTCAAAACTCCAACATCCACTAATAGCATGTCCACGGTACTATTAGAGTCTATCACAGGTTTTCTCCCATTTTGCTCTCTTTAATATTTAGTTTTCCTTTCGAGTTCATGGTTGTGATTATGGCCCTGTGTGTTCCCTCCCGATCCTGACTGAACACTAATTTAGCCCATTTGATGGAAGGGTCGGATTGGTATTTCATCTTAAGCTCCTTAGCTTCAAGGAATGATTTAACCAAAACCTCTTTTCTCCGGTCATTCGATTCAAATGAATCATACATCGAGTAGAGGCATCCCGCGACCACCACCTTAACTTGGTTTCGGAAGTCTAGGTAAACCATATCCGCATCCTCTGACATGAAGAGTACACCGAGAAGCCACTCCACCCGCCAATCCTCACCTGGCAAAAGTTTGGGGGACCTAGCGTATTCTACATGATTAACGTCCCAGATGAAGAAGGGTATTACATCAATCATTCTGGCCGCTGGCTCTCTCCCTTCTGGTGGGGGAGAGGGCAGATCAAATTCGATTTTATATTCTCCTTTACCGACAGACTTATCCAAGGCCTCGGTTAATTCGTCTGCAAAACCTTTTAGGTCTTCAGCGGTTGGATCTCTGCGTTTAAACTCGTCTCCGTGATGCATGTAAATAACTCTATCACCCTCAACCAAGGATTTTTCTCCGGGCATATCGTCAATAATCTCTCTGAGGTCTACTTCCAAGAAAGCGTTCAGATTCTCTATTACGCCTTTCTTCAAGTCCCAAGATATATCAACCATAACGCTCTAACCGCCATTAAAAATTCTCTTCCTCAAATAACTTTACACATTCTAACCTTAAGAGAGCTTTCAGTCCGTCAACTGTTGCGCTTATTGTTTACCTCCTCATAGGAATTTCTGTCCATTTCCACACTTCAAAAGTTCGCTAGGAACCCCTTTAATTAAAAGCAAGAAAAGAGTAGAAACCTCTTTTACACTGAAAAACCTTAAATATAAAGAATATATGAAAAAAGTAAAATATCAAAAGACATCCACAGTTCTAGAAAAGATGAAAAACACGGAGTAGAAGAGAAGGTAGGAATAAATGGCGAAATATGATGTGGTTGTGGTGGGTGCGGGGCCAGGCGGCTCTCTGGCGGCAAAAACAGCATGCGAATTGGGTTTGAAGACAGTGGTGTTCGAACGGGGAAAAAAACCCGGTGATAAATCTTCGTCGGGATGCGGCCTTGCTCCAAGAATTTTTCGAGACTTTGACTTTACTAAAGAGATGGATATACCCAGCCTGAAAATCAAGTATCAGTCGCTGCATATGCTTGATGAGAATCTGGATGAGCGTTTCATGATGCGTTGGTCTCCCAGCGATTTAGGAGATTATCCGGAGGCTCGGGAGTTCTTTCAGGTTGATGTGTACCGTCGCGACTTTGATCGGTTTCTGGCAGGGTTGGCTTCTGAGGCTGGTGCAGAGCTGAGGACAGGAACAGTAGTGGTGAATGCTTTAAAGGATTCCAAGGGCCAAGTTACAGGGGTGGTTACTGAGAAGGGTGAAAAGGTAGAGGGGGATGTGACTATTGCGGCTGATGGGGCGGTTTCGCTATTAGCGTACCAGGCGGGTCTTCGTGAGAAATGGAAGCCAGACGAGATTACTCTATTGGTGGATTGTGATTTTCAGGCTCCAAGGGAGAGGATGGATGAAATCATCGGTCCGGAGGAATACGGCAATCAGGTTTTTGTGTCTCCTCTTTACCCAGCACCTTATGTGGCTATGATGCCTGAGGGGTTTCACGTGGGTTTGGGTCAGTGGGTGGGTCGTTTTACGTCCGGTTTCGCTGAGAAGCCGTATGAGTATCTCAGGCGTGTTATTAGTTCCAAGCCATTGAAGAGATTCATAGATAGGCTGAGGGCGAAGCCTAGAGAGTTTCATGCGCACCTGCTTCCTTGGATGCCTAGGGTTCCGACCAATACTTACGGTGGTGGGATAATGCTGGTGGGTGATGCTGCGGGGTTTGCCTGTCCGCTTGAGGCTGAGGGTATTCACTATGCTATGTTTTCTGGGAAGATTGCTGCTGAGGTTGCTGCGGAAACCATCTCCAGCGGGGATACTTCGGCTGCTGGTTTGAAGCTTTATGAGGAGAGATGGAAAAACTCGATTATCGGTGAGGAGTTTTCCGCTGCGAAGGAATGGGCTGAGCTCTGGGCAGGCATATTTTTCAATCCCCCTCAGTGGAGCAAAATAACGCCCTTAGCCAATAACCTTATGCTTTGGGCGAGCTGGGCGAATCCCCACATTACGAATCTTAAAAAGCAAATCTCACGCTATTCACAGGGTCTTCCATTCCTTATGGAATTTATCAAAAGCTACGTTCAACCCCTGCTACGCAAATCCAATGTTCACCTGTTCAGAAGCCTCATGAAATTGGGTTGGATGTGGCTCAAGACGAAAAAGAGAAAAGGCATAGAATTAATCCTCGAGGAATAGAATATGGCTGAGAAAGAGATTGATTTAAGAAAAATGGTGAAGCATGTTAGAGGAACGGTTGAATTCATACACCATGATAAGGCTCGCTGCACGGGTTGCGGAAGATGCGTCAACATTTGCCCGATGGAACTATGGGAATTAAAGAAGAGTAAGGCGTTCATTTCGCCGGATTATGCCGAAAAATGTGTCGAGTGCGGAAGCTGTTGGCTGGTTTGCGAGTCTAATGCTATAGAATTCAGTTATCCAGAAGGAGGCACCGGCGTCATATGGGAGTACGGTTAACTACACTTATCCTAAGCCTCGTCTGTATGGAAAACTTGCTTAAAAATAAAAGATGGAAGTTTAGAGTTTTATTGGAAACTTTCCATACTTCTTAATAGCTCTGGTAAACGCGTCTAAGTTTTCAATCGGACAGCCAAGCGGGATATAAAACACTGAAACCATGAACGGCATCTCAGGTCCAGCGAGCTTAATGACCCTCTTCACTTCCTCATCTATCTCTTGTGGGCTGTGAACCATTACCCATTGACCCCATAAAGCCACCATCAGGGGAACCCCTAGTTCCCGTGCAATTTTTTTCTGCTTGAGAATATCTTCTTCCTTTAGGGGTTCGGTGCCTGTTCTATCACAGTAGGTATAGTTCGTAATACCTCCGAAGTTCGGTACACCCATCTTGGTGAATTTTGCTTGAGTCTCAAAGTCTCCCCATATCGTGCCCATAAAAGAGCCTTTTCCAAGGGCTTCCTCCATTTTTCTATATGACCAAACACCGTAATCTTCTAACTGTTTCGGCGAAAGCAGATACGAGGTTGCCACGGCATCTGCAAGAAGAACAGGCTTAAATCCAAGGTCAATTACAGCTTTTGCGTATCCTGTTGCTGCTTCGGTTACGATTTCTAAAAGATCGCGGGCAAACTTTGGGTTCCGCTTCAGGTCAGCAATGTAATCATAGATCCCACGAATATTTGCAGCCCAAGAAAAAGGTGCATTAACTGTAGCCATAATAGGAACGATATCACCTATCTTCTCCCTTAGAAGTTTAAGGCATTCCAACAATACTGTCAGTTTTTTATCTTTGTGTGGATCTGGGATTTTCAGATTCTCAAGGTCTTCAGGGCTCTTTACGCAGGGCTTAATTATTTCCGGTAGAGCGTCGTCAGGATATTTGACTTCAGCTCCCATTTCCTCAGGTCCAATATTATAAGCATCGTAGACAGGTACACATACGTCGGCTTCAAACCTGTCGACGCCAACTAATGCTGCGTGAGCCAATTTTTTGTAATCGAATGCAAAATCCTTATTCAGCTTATATCCTATGTAATGAGCTGACCATTCCATTGACGCAGCCTGTATCGGCAAATGATCAAGCGGTTGTCCGAACGCGAAATATGCCATTCGTTGCATTGGTGTCATTGCCTCCGACTCGACTCTCACCCTGATTTTTTCCGCTAAGAAGTCGATTTCTTTATCAATTATTTTGTCTCTCCAACTCATTTCAATTTCACCTTTGCTTCTTAACTAATTCACTTGCCACCTTCACGGCTTCTAGCGCATCTCCTGCCCAGCCATCCGCTCCAATTGATATAGCCCAATCCTCAGTAGTGGGAGCACCCCCAATAAGATAAGCAACCGTATCTTTCAAACCCGATTTTTTTAATTCTGTAAGAATATTTCTTAGATGAGGCATAGAGGTAGATGTATATGCTGACGCGGCAACAATATCTGGTTTAACTTCTTTGGCCTTTTTCACAAACTTGTCGGCAGTGACATCGATTCCCAGGTCGTGAACCTCGAATCCCGCTCCTCTCAGCATAGCTACCACAAGATTCTTACCAATATCATGGACATCCCCTTCAACGACCCCGATCACTATTTTACCAACAGATAAAGCCTTTTCTGCTTTCATTAATGGTTGTAGGACTTCAAGACCAGCTTTCATCGCTTCTCCGGCCATAATCAGGTCACTAATATAGTATTCCTTGTTCTCGAACTTATCACCCACAACTTTCATACCCGCAGACATGCCCTTCATAATCGCTTCATAGGCTGAAATCTTGGCTGTCATCGCCTCTTTCGCATATTTCTTTGTGACCTCTGGATCGCCGTCAATCACGGATTTCTTTAATCCTCCCAAAATTTCAGTTTTTGACATAAATCTATTAAATGTTTATATACTATTTACAACTTTGCATAACCCTTTATAATAATTAAATCTAAGTTCAAAAAAATTTTAAAATAAACATGAAAATGAATTATTGAAGTAAACAAAAAAGGGAAAAATTAGAGCTTTAATGGAAACTTACCGTATTTCTCAACCGCATGTATAAAAGCATCTAAGTTAATATTGGGGAATTACAAATATAATGATAACACAAGTCAAAAAAACGGGGTGATTAAGAATGTCTGAAGATCCTTTGAAGATTTATGAAAATTTTGATCCAGAAATCCGTAAGCACCTTGAAAACACCCGGAATCTTGCTTTCAAAGACGGAGCGTTACCAAGCAAAATTAAGATCCTCATAGCGATGGCTTTAGATGCTTCCCACGGATCCGTTCAAGGTGTCAGGGCATTGGCTAACTTGGCAATAAAAGCTGGAGCTACAAAAGCGGAGATCGGAGAGGCTCTGAGAGTAGCTTTATACGTTTGCGGCGCGGGCAGTGCTTACACAGCTGCATACGCTCTTAAGGAGTAGTTCTAGCATACTTTCAGAAAACTATCCATGGGCTTACCATTAATTTTCGGTTGCCAAAAATAGAATAGTGATTTTAAATCTCATGCGATTCGTACTTAACCTTGAAAGGAATGGGGTTTTCTTGCTCAAATCTTTGTAATTTCTTGAGCTTGGTTTTTATATCGGTGCGGCGTAGGGCAGTTCTCTCCTCATGTTCGCGTAGGCAACTGTTCTTTCAACTTTTTTAACGGCGGCTTCGTCAACACTGAGCTTTTCTGCTATTTCGCTGGTTTTCATTCCCTGTTCTAAGCAGTAAAGTATGGCGTCCATTATTTCGTATTTCATACGTATTATAAGTTCATCCGTAATTACGGATCCTAAGATTAAGTCTGGAGATGAAGGTTTCGTTATTATGTTCTTAGGAAGTTTTAGGTATTGTGCGAGTTGTCTCACTTGAGTTTTGTAAAGATTCCTGAGTGGTGCAATCTCGCAGGCTCCGTCTCCATGTTCCTCATACATGCTTGTAGCGTATTCCGACTTGCATAGTGTTCCTGTAACTAACAGATTTTTAAGGCAGGCGTAGTAGTAGAGCATAATGCTTCTTAGTCTCACCTTTGGAAACGTGAAGCAGTAACCGCGTCTACCATCCTTGACGTTAATCGGTTCTACCTCTGGGGATTTGTCTCTTAATGACCAAGAGTAATCACCTCCACTGTAATTGGAGTCAACTATTGGTATATCTACGGCTTTGTTTTCAAATACGGATACTCTTACCGCCTCTTCTAGTTTCTTCATGAACAACTTCTTATCTTTCATTATTCGGTCTGGAAGTATATCGTATATTCCCATTTTTCTCAGTATTGGGGTTATATCCAAAACCTCATACTCTATCTTCAGCTCGGTGGCCAGTTGCTTCGCGTCTTTGAAGTTTTGCGGCTCGCTGTCCCTCTCCGGCATTAAAAGACCAAACACTCTATCAGGGCCAAGTGCCCTAACACACAAAGTAGTCGTAGTACTTGAGTCTATACCTCCACTCAGACCTATAATAACGCCGTCTTTCTTGAAACTTTTAACACTATTCCTTATAAACTCTTCAATCTTCTCAGATACGAGTTCATAATCCAGTTCTAACATCTCATACATAGAAGTTTTCATACTTCGCCCTCCTTTCGACAATCTCTATCCATGAAACGGAAGAGAAGAGTAAAGTGTGAAGTTCTTATTGCTGAGACCCGTAAATCCACTCTTCAGAGAGGATAGGTGAGTACTGTCTTAGACAGCCCCGATATTAACTTTCTGTAGTTTTATTTTTCACTTTTCCGTTGAGCGGGTTTCTTTTCTTAATAAGCCTTGGTATTATCTTGCTGTCAACCTACTTTTACTATTTTGATATTTTTAGTGTGCTTACTCTATAGGTATAAGTCTGGTCTGCAAGTATTTCTCTGAAAAGTGCAGGCCTGTTATATACATTTTTGTCTTGGGGATTTCTCCGTAGAAAACAATATTCCCGGCGATATTTTCTAATTTGAAGTAGGAAGCTGCTAAATGGGTTGGCACTCTTAAAGGCTCGTGTCCAAATTGGAACATTACCATAATACCATTTAATCGTCTTATTTGATCCATCCAGTTTTGAATTATTTTTAAGAGACCCTTTGTTCCATAAATGTACTCCATTGTGTCACTTGCCATTGAAACAAACATAGTGTTCGCTTGGGTCTCATCTAAAACTTTAGCGGCTAATTCCATGAAATTATTAAGGTCTTCTTTGAAGTCTTCTCCCTTCAAAGGGTATACGTTATAAGTTTCAGTTTTAGGTAGAGTGTTTGTTGTAGGTAAAAGCACATAGAAACATTTCTTCAAGTATTTTAGAGCATTATCATCCAAAACAGAGGCAAACGTTTTCTCTGTATTGGTCATGGAACCGCTTCTAACAACATCGGAGGAGAAAAGACCCTTGGAGGGAATGCTGAAGACAGGAAAGCCTTGAATGATGAAGTTTAAAAACATAGGGATCACGACATGAAAGTGAGCCATACCAACTTTGTCCCCTACTTCGAATATGTTAAAGGTTCTGCCTTCAAAGCCTCCACCCAGTATTTTGTCAAGCTCCGTGATAAGGGTTGGAATCTTTCTCCCTTTCTCCTTCTCAACTTTCGGTAATTCGCCACGTACAAAGTTTATCTTAATACCCTTCTCAAAGCACGTAAACCTACCGTCTTTGAGAGTAAACAGATACACCGGATTTTCTATTCTCTTTCCTCGAACCTTTTCAATATACAATTTTCTTAAAAGCCTATCATTCACGATTTCTTTTTCCAGCCTCACAACCCCGTCCACCAGATAGTCCAGACTACTATCCCCATATAATTCACTTACAAAAATAACATTCGCTTTCACCTTTTCCCCCATCTCTAAGACATCCCGCTCCACACTTAAATCGTCCCCCGGAATTCCCATATTCGATTTCAAAGCCTCCAAACTATCCACAATAATGGTGATACATTTCTCGGTTACGTCCGAAACCCTGGAATACAAGTTTTTCAAGAAACTCGGCTTATCAACATATTCGAACAGAGTTTCCTCTTTAGTTCGATTAAACAAACTGGTACTGGCATCCAAAATATTCTCCTGCTGAATGCAGGACTTAGACCATGGAAACTGTTCATAAAGCTTATCTGGAGACACCCTTGTAGACAGGTACACCGCCTGACCATCCTCTGGAAAAAGCCTCATAAGTTCAAGGGCCATGGTGGTCTTACCCGTGCCAGCACTACCCTTAATGTGGAGAGAAAAGGTACGAGATTCCAGTGCCTTAACAATCTCTGGTGGAACACTTGAAGCTAAAACCAAACATTACCCCCTATTAATTTCTTTCTAGTATATTCTTATAACGTATTGTTTTATATATTTATTTTCCTTCTTCTTAATTCTTTGAGTCTTAATAAGGCGCTAAAAAAGGCTAAAAGTTGTTTACACTTGTTTAAATTTTCTTCTCCATCACGGGCATGAGGCGAGAGCTTTAGGACACAACATATAGACAGAGGTGGAAGACTTAGAGGAGCTAAAGGAAGCGGTCAGATATGTTGTGAGATGCCACTTAGAAGAGAAAATGCTTCACATCATGAGATTACACAAGGTGTTAGGTTAAGGGCGCGATGTGGATAATTCGGAATCTGAGTTTTTTGTAAACATTCACTCTTATTGTAATAATTGAATTCTTGCACTCACACCTCACTAACTCGTCGTTAATGTAACAGCGTGTCTGGTGCGACCAGTAATCCGGTTTCTTAACTCTGAGGCAAAAGAGCCCGGGAGACAGAGGATTGTATGAACCCTCAATTTCATTAACTTTCACGTTTAGTTCTAGGAGCGTTGTTTTTAGGCTGAAGCTTTGGAAGGGAAGATGAGGAGTGATTATTATGCCTTCAGCGTCGGGTTCCACGCCGCAGAGCTTGATGAGTGCTGTGAGAAAGTTGGCATGCAGGTTGAGGTTCATAACCGGAAAATCGGTTGTAGGTGTCGGAAGGTGGTAATAGGTTTCACCTGGTCGCTTAGCGTAATCAGCATTATAGGCGTCGGGACCACTCCATATACCATACCACAGGTTCGGGTAGAGATTTGCGTGGTGAGCCATCGAATTTTTTAGCAGCGAGTTCCAAGCCTTCTTCGGGTCGTATAGTCCATAGGCCCAAGTAAGGAGAAAGTTCATAGCAAACCATATTCCCCCGTTCACATCCCAGCCCTTCTCAAGATAGTTTAAGAAAGTTCTCAAAGGAGGATACACGAGATACTGCCCGAAGGGAGAGGGCTTATCAAGAATCTCGTAAACATTATCCAAGAGTTTTTCCACCACCTTCTCCGGCAAGGCTTTCGAGAGAAGAAGCCAAGGAACAGGCTCAAGGAAGAGATTTCCACCACCCACAGGGTTTCCACCCCCATCCCAAGCCCGGTAAAACCACCTCCCATTCCAAGAACCAAGACAAGCACTACGCAGAGATTCAAACTTCTTTCGCAGAAATTTGCAAAACTCGGAGTCCCGCTCCCTAAATAAATCGATAACTCTGGGAAGAACATAGAGAGCGAGAGCAGAATTAAAAACCGATTCACCGTGTTTGAGAAATCTACTCCGATTCGGAACCATAGTGGAAATTCCATCATTCCAGTCCCCATCCCCAACCTTCAGCAAACCATGCTCACCAAAACCAATCTCCTCAAAGAGGAAATTTAGGGAGAGTTTTATCCTCTCAGCAACCGTGGAGAATAAACCTTTCTCCCGAGGATAGAAAGGTACCTTCTTTTCCAAGAATTTGAAATCGCGAGTAGCAAAAATGTATTCTGTAATAGCCCACAGTATGAAAAGGTAATGGTCAGACGGCCTATTATGCACAACAGCTCCACCAAGCCTACCGAAGCCACTCCCAGAATAAGCCAACTCACCACTAGGCCTCATCCAACGCAAAACATACTCCAGCATCTCCCTCGCCAGTCCCGGATCCAGATACGTCATGGGAACCGTATATAGGGAGAAGTCGCGGGGACCCCCATGCAAACCCTGAAGATAAACATAAGCACCCCCCTGAGGCAACAAGTGATTCTCAAAATACTCATCATAAAGAGTTGAACTCTTAAAATAGTAGGAATGCCATGCAGCCTCACGGGAAACCCAATCCTCACCACCCCTGAATTCCACGGTCTTCGCTTTCCACTCCCTAACAATCTCCCTCAAAGGACGCTTTCTAGCTTTTTTCTCATATTTGGAGATAAGCTTTGGGATTACGCTTTTTTCTGCATAGCCGAATAGAAAAGTGACCGTTCGTGAACTTTTTCTAGGAATTGTAAGCTTTACTCCAAGGCAGAGGCAAGGGCTTTCCTTTACAAAGGTTTTAGGAACTCCAGCAAGAGGGCGTTTAACTTGGAAATTGCCCCGTTTATCTATGAAATCTTCAGCCGAACTTATCGCCAGGCTGGGCTTTTCGTTGAGCAGTTTCAAAAATAGAGGCTTCGGATAATAATTTTTCGACGAGGGAACCTCCTTCATAGGCTTATCTCCCGGATACTCCGGGGTTAGAATGAGAAGCCCGCTTTCCGGGTCGTATTCCATATGGTAGATAAACTTTTTAGAGAAGGAGGAGCGTCCCTGCTCAGTATCCCATAAAAGAAGATTACGCAGAAACCCGTAGATTCTACCCACCCAGTTCATTAAGGAAACTCCATACTCTGTCCTTCTCCCGCTCGTATAAATTAGGGATTCTGATATATAGCGTAGATTAATTCCCCAATAATTAAACAGCGTAATAGTCCTCGCCCGATTCGACTCATTCTTAACAGTTACCTCAGAGGCAACAACAGGATCATCCGACACCGGCGTAAAAACAATATGGTCTAAGACCAGATTTTTGTGTTTTGAAACTTTTCGAAAATAACCCATACCAAAAACACGGCGATAACCCTCATCGAAGCGCTCCTGAGAGAAAAGGTCACACCAAAAATCCCCATCCTCAGACACAACGGCAATCCCACCACCCAAAGATCGCCGCTTAACACCACTATAGGTTAACCACTGAGGACCCCTAGAATTCTCAAAAACCTCCACCAAACCCGAATTATGAGCCAAAGCATTAAAACGACCATTCCCAAACTGATGCCAATGATCACGGGAACCCCCCTGAGTCGTAAAAGTCAACGCAAACGAATCCAACTCATGATTACAGGTATACTCATAGGCCGGCAATCCAAACTCATCAATAATCCACCTGCCAAAGCAGCCGCAGCCATAATCAGACAACTCTTGATTCCCCTAGAAACTAGCTTTATATCAGACTCATTAAAGTCCTAAACCAATAATCATCAAATACCAAAATATTAATCCTTCCATCACTCAAAAATTTATAACATTTTCCAACTCTCTCACTACCTCGCCATTTGGCATTCCATAAAAAAAGACCCCTTTCACCACTCTCCCAACCATTTTTCCAGAAATCCACAAAGGACCCCAGAATCAGGGGACAGCATCGGCTCGAAAATTTTTGGAAAATTTGTCAAATTTACGAAAATTCATGAAGAATGAGAGAAAATCCTAAAAAAATTTTTGAAAAAAATATTAAAAAAAATGTGAAATAAACTTAAGATAAATTTATATATTTAAACAAAAATATATAACTCTATATTCATTGGACGAGAGGAAATAAACGGGGACACTCCAAAAATTGTGAGAGTAAGTGACTCTCTGAACACTACAAGCAGCATCATATCATCACAGAGAGAATCATTCTCTCAGCAGTGTCTGCGGGAGCGCCGAGGAGGGGCGCAATGACAAAATACCCAACATAAGGAAATAACCAGAATAAACAATCAATAAAAAACGAAACAATTGGAAAAAAACTCTAAGGGATTTTAAAAAGGAGGGAAAACAGAGATACTCAAAACCAAATCCAAAAAAATTCTCACAATCCTAATAGCAACAACACTAATACTATCAGTAGCAATAACCCTAATCGCAACCACACAACAAAACCAGCAAAAAAACACAATAAACCAAGCAATAATAACACAACTAACAACCACAACACAACCAATAACCCACACACCACCAATCACCAAACAAGTCACAAACCAAACCGGGTGGCCACAAACAACCGGCGACAGGGTAACGTTTTCTCCGGCTCTTAGTGATCTGGATGGTGACGGAACCCTAGAGGTCGTAGTAGGATCAGAGGATGAAAAGGTTTATGTCTGGTACCACAACGGGGTCGCGGTAGCCGGGTGGCCCCAAACAGCTCCATACCTTTCATTTTCTTCTCCGGCTCTGGGTGATCTGGATGGTGACGGAAACCTGGAGGTGGTAGTAGGATCACTAAATGGCAAGGTTTATGCCTGGCATCAAAACGGGACCACGGTAGCCGGATGGCCACAAACAACCGGAGGCAGCATAGATTCTTCTCCGGCTCTGGGTGATCTGGATGGTGACGGAGACCTAGAGGTGGTAGTAGGATCAAGTGATTACAAGGTTTATGCCTGGCATCACAACGGGACCACGGTAGCCGGATGGCCACAAACAACCGGACTCATGGTAGATTCTTCTCCGGCTCTGGGTGATCTGGATGGTGACGGAGACATAGAGGTGGTAGTAGGATCAAGTGATTACAAGGTTTATGCCTGGCATCACAACGGAACCACGGTAGCCGGATGGCCCCAAACAACCGGAGGCACTGTATGGTTTTCTTCTCCGGCTCTGGGTGACCTGGATGGTGACGGAGACCTAGAAGTGGTAATAGGATCAGAAAATGGCAAGGTTTATGCCTGGCATCACAACGGAACCACGGTAGCCGCGTGGCCACAAACAACCGGAGGCATGGTAGATTCTTCTCCGGCTCTGGGTGATCTGGATGGTGACGGAGACCTAGAGGTGGTAGTAGGATCACGGGATAACAAGGTTTATGCTTGGCATCACAACGGGGTCACAGTAGCCGGGTGGCCACAAACAACCGGATACTGGGTATTGTCTTCTCCGGCTCTGGGTGACCTAGATGGTGACGGAACCCTAGAGGTCGTAGTAGGATCTTTTGATTACAAGGTTTATGTCTGGCATCACAACGGGACCACGGTAGCCGGATGGCCCCAAACAACCGGAGGCGAAGTATGGTCTTCTCCAGCTTTGGGTGATCTGGATGGTGACGGAGACATAGAAGTAATAGTAGGATCATTTGATCGCAAGGTTTGGGCTTGGGATTGTTCTGGTGCTTATGATCCCGCTAACGTTCCCTGGCCAATGTTTCATCACGATGCGCGCCGTACTGGTCTATACTGGTCTGCACCCATTACGGTTGATATCACCGCGCCGGGTGAAGGAGCGTTGCTGTCTACCAAGGATGTTACTGTTAACTGGACTGGAAGCGACAACATACGCATAGACCACTTTGAGGTTAGGGTGGACAGTGGTGGCTGGGTTGATGTGGGAAAAAACACTAGTCACATATTCTATAATTTGTCTGATGGTTCTCATAGCGTTGAGGTTGTTGCTTTTGACAAAATGGGTAAGAACGCAACAGATTCCGTTTCCTTCGTGGTGGACACTTCTCCGCCCACAGTTGAGATAATTTTACCAGAGGAAGGCGCTGAACTTTTCAACATTGATGTTAGAGTCATTTGGACTTGTGTCGACAACTTGCGCATAGACCACTATGAGGTTAGCCTAAATAGTGGTGGCTGGATCGATGTGGGAACAAACACTAGCTACACGCTCTATAATCTGCCTGAGGGTTTTTACAGCGTAAATGTTAGAGCCTTCGACCAAGCCGGTAACAATGCCACCGATTCCGTCTCGTTCATCGTGGCACTTGCAAACCAAACCGGGTGGCCACAAACAACCGAACGCGAAATAAGATCTTCTCCGGCTCTTGGTGATCTGGATGGTGACGGAGACCTAGAGGTAGTAGTAGGATCATTTGATGGCAAGGTTTATGCCTGGCATCACAACGGGACCCCGGTAGCCGGATGGCCACAAACAACCGGAGGCATAGTATGGTCTTCTCCGGCTCTGGGTGACCTGGATGGTGACGGAGACATAGAGGTAGTAGTAGGATCATATGATGGCAAGGTTTATGCCTGGCATCACAACGGAATCCCGGTAGCCGGGTGGCCCCAAACAACCGGAGGCTATGTAGTGTCTTCTCCGGCTCTTGGTGACCTGGATGGTGACGAAGACCTAGAGGTGGTAGTAGGATCAAATGATAACAATACCTATGCCTGGCATCACAACGGGACCACGGTAGCCGGATGGCCACAAACAACCGGATTCCGTGTATGGTCTTCTCCTGCTCTTGGTGATCTGGATGGTGACGGAGACCTAGAGGTCGTAGTAGGATCATGGGATCGCAAGGTTTATGCCTGGCATCACAACGGGACCACGGTAGCCGGGTGGCCCCAAACAACCGGAAATGTTGTAGATTCTTCTCCGGCTCTGGGTGACTTGGATGGTGACGGAGACCTAGAGGTAGTAGTAGGATCAGAAGATAGAAAGGTTTATGCCTGGCATCACAACGGAACCACAGTAGCCGGGTGGCCCCAAACAACCGGAAACAGTGTAGGGTATTCTTCTCCGGCTCTTGGTGATCTGGATGGTGACGAAGACCTAGAGGTGGTAGTAGGATCAAATGATAACAAGGTTTATGCCTGGCATCACAACGGAACCACAGTAGCCGGGTGGCCCCAAACAACCGGATACTGGGTAGGGTCTTCTCCGGCTCTGGGTGACCTGGATGGTGACGGAGACATAGAAGTAGTAGTAGGATCAATTGATTACAAGGTTTATGCCTGGCATCACAACGGAATCCCGGTAGCCGGGTGGCCCCAAACAACCGGAGGCCGTGTATGGTCTTCTCCTGCTCTGGGTGATCTGGATAGTGACGGAGACATAGAGGTGGTGGTAGGATCATATGATAGAAAGGTTTATGTTTGGGATTGTTTCGGTGCTTATGATTCGGATAATGTTCCGTGGCCAATGTTTCATCATGATGTATGTCATACCGGATTATACCTTTCTGTTTCACTTGTGGTTTCCATAAAGTTACCAGTTGAGGGACAGTTGCTGCCTTCTGCCGATGTTACTGTTACATGGATTGGTCTTAGCTTAGGTGGCATTAATCATTATGAGGTAAGTATTGACGGGGGCGGCTGGATTCCCAAGGGAACGAGTACTAGTCACACGTTCATCGGTCTCTCTAATGGTCCTCACATGGTTGATGTTATGATTTTCGATAAATTGGGTAACAATGCCACCGACTCTGTGTCCTTTACAGTGGATTCTACACCACCCGTGATTGATATTACATCGCCTAGTGAAGGGACTATGCTTTCTACTAATGAGGTTAATGTGATCTGGGGTGGGAGCGACAACATGGGCATAGACCACTACGAGGTTAGGATAGATGGCGGTGCTTGGGTCGATGTGGGAATGAGTACCAGTTATCAGTTTCTGAACCTGTCTGAGGGCAGTCATAATGTTGAGGTTAAGATTGTTGACGGGGCGGGGCTTACTGGATCCGATACTGTATCTTTCACTGTGGATATTACACCACCTGCTGTTGACATAACTTCACCATCCGAAGGCGCTGTGATTCCTTCTGGTGATGTGACTGTTATTTGGAGTGGTAGCGACGCCACATCTGGAATAAATCACTATGAGATTAGAATTGATGGTGGAGGTTGGGAGAACATGGGAACGAGTAACAGTAAAGTCTTTAGCGGTTTAGCTAATGGTTCTTACATAGTGGAGGTCATGGCCTTCGATAATGTGGGATTCAGTGACTCTGATACAGTTTCCTTCATTTTTGGTACCGGTGCGCCGTCTGTGATCATAACTTATCCCGGGGACGGGGCTGTGATTGGCAGCGACGTTTTTAACATTACCTGGTCTAGTGGTGATACGGACATAGCCTACTACCTGGTTAGTATCGATGCAGAGTCTTCGGTTAATGTTAGTCTTGCTACATTGTACTTGGTCAATCGGGGTGAGGGTGCTCACACTATTAACATTACCGCGGTAGATTTGACGGGCTTCTCGGGTTGGGATATCCACTCCTTCGCCATGGATATTACTCCACCTGAGGTTAACATAACAACACCCAGCCCAGACGAAGTGTTCAATACCAACAGTGTGACTGTGAATTGGACGGCTAGTGACGACTATCTAGACTGCTGCATGTGGCGGCTGGACGGCGGCATTTGGAACAACATGGGCTCAGCAATGAACTACACTTTCACCGGTCTGTCCAGCGGTTCGCACACCGTGGACATCATGGCGGTGGACGAAGCGGGCCACAATACTACCGATACCGTGACCTTCACAGTGAATTTACCACCCGCCCCAGCACTTGCCTTCGTCCCGTTGCTAGTTTCGATGAGCTTGATGCAGCAGCAAGGTGTGCCATTGCTTTACATAGCGATAGGCGGGGCTGCTGTGGCGGTGGCTGCGGTTGCTGGCGTAGTTCTGTGGTTGTGGAGAAGACCGTAATAATGGTCGAGGGATGAGACTTCTAAAATCCTATTCTTCTCCTTTTTTTTATTTTTGCCGGTAGGTAAACAATTTGTGAGTTTGAGTCGAATTTCGCTTTTTAATATAGTTATTTTGTGAAAAATGGTGATGTATTCTAGCAAATGAATCGTTTTAATATTTTTGTGATTGCTTCTTTTCGGCTAAAAACACTTAAATCTTAGATTATTTGAAAGATATTTGAATTTCCTTAAATTCTCTGTAAAAAAAAATAGATATGATGTTCCGTGATTACAATCTAGAGATTATCAAAAAGGATTGGTTTTAAAATATCCTTGGGGGATGATTCATGAGTGCTGAGGTAACTGAGATGGATTTTGATGTGTTGAGAGAGCCTTGGAATGTTTATCAGCTTGGAGAAGGTCCGATTCTTAGAACTAAATACGTTTTGACGCGGGTTGTTAGAAGAAAGGAGGCTGGAGGGCAGTTTGGTTACGCTTTTAAGGGGCAAAACGTGGTGTCTTTCTCTCACATCCCCCATAATTTGAGGGGAGAACCCTCACAGGCAATGTACAGCCCGATGGAGCTGCAAGCATCTTTAGTGAATGAGGATGTCCGATACTCCACCCTATCGGAAGAGTGGAATGAGTACGTTACCGAGGACGGGACTAACATCAGGGTAAAACTAACTGTGGTCAAAATTTCTAGAACGAATAAAACCGACAAAGACGGAGAGCCCATTTACTTAGTTCAAACGTCTCTGCTTCCCCAAATTCAGCCTCCCAGAAAAAAATAAAACCACCAAACTCAAAACTTGTTGAATCCATCTCGCGACGTGCGTTTACCACCATAACACGCAAAGAAAGCAATAATAGGTTACCACCACTAAATCTTATAATTGAAGAGAATCTTAAAGAAGCGTAAGTTTTAACCGGACCCCCTTCTAACATGGGATATTTCGAGGTGAGTTTATGGTAAAGAATGAAAAGATCAAGGATACAGCCAGAGAAGAGAGGGTTGCAATCGTTGAGAAAGGATTTGCCAATATTTGTGGTTGGCATGTTGGGCTTGACTCCATTTGGATCCATGATGGTGTAATGAAAGCGGATCTGATTATGTGGTCAGACCGCCACAGGAAGCCTTTTTCAGGGGGTTACCAAAAAGGAAGCAGCGTGGAAATAGGGACAACGGAATGTGTCTACTATGTTTCCGAGATAAAAAAATTTGGGAAAAACAACGAAAAACCCGGCTATGCAATTCTCAGTGTTACCAAGCCAGAGAGCGTAACGACAAAGGGCTATTCAGAAATGGAAGAAGTCGAAGAAACAACAGCCGCTAAAATAGGGGATGTGAAATTCGGATTAGGCAATATCCTTAGAGAAAAGGACGGCAAAATGGTCGCAGGTATTTATCCTCCTGTGAACAGCCCGCTTGGAAACGATTTTGACGTATGCGAAGGCGATACCCTCTGGGTTGGTGAATGCGCTTACAATGTTGAAAAAATTGTAGAAGGGCACAGCACGAAGAATGGAAGATATGAAAACGGTTACATCATTCTCAAAAAACTGAAACAGAAAATTACAGGCGAGGGCCCAATAATTCCCGGAGAGCTGATGTCGCGACCTCCATTTAATCTCAAAGATGTTCCAGAACTTTTCGGGAATAAAAGGGGAGAAAAATAAACAGTAACTGTGGCTTCCATAGAACTGTTGAACACTTGCAAACCCATTCTTCTGGACTTAACGGCTTTTAAAGGATTCTCGCTACGAAATTATACTCACAAAGGGTAGAAACAGAAAGTAAAAATAAAACGAGAAAATTAAAAAAAGAGAAGGAATCCGCCATTTAGGCTAGATTATCTGCGACCAGTTCCACTATGTCTACAACCTTAATTTTGGAGTTGAGAGCCTCCGCAGCGTCCTGAAGATTCTTCACACAGAAGGGACAGGCTGTTACTATATAATCCGCCCCAGTTTCTTCAGCCTCTTTTATTCTGTCCTTAGCTATGTCCACCGCCAGTTCTGGGAATCCGCTTTTAACGCCCCCACCCGCGCCACAGCACCAGGAAGCATCCTTTATCCTCTTCATCTCCACCAGATTGACTCCAGGTATCATCTTCAGTATGTCTCTTGGAGCATCATAGATTCCCATGTGCCTGCCTAGATGACATGGGTCGTGGTAAGTCACCTTGGCATCAAACTTATTCAGTTTAAGCTTACCCTTCTTCATCCAGTCTCTTATCAGCTCTACCGCGTCAACCACTTCGAATGGAAGCTTCCCGAAGAGGTCCACGTAATCCTTTGAGAATGTCCTGTAGCAGCCGGCACAGTGGATTACGACTTTCTTGGCTCCCGAATTTTTGATAGCCTCAACGTTGTGCTTAGCAAGCTCCTGTGCTAAGTCCCATACGCCGGTTCTGAAGAATACCGATCCGCAGCACCATTCCTCAGGGTGGATTATTGCGAAATTTGTGCCTGCTGCTTCCAGAATTTTGAGAAAGGCTTGGGTTAGCTCCGGCTGCCGGTAGGGCTCTGTGCAACCCATAAACCAAACTAGGTCTGCTTTCTGGGGGACCTTTTTGCCTCTGGGCAACCATTTTAAACGGTTCGCGTGTTTCTCCATGTAGGGGTTGTGCTCATTTTTGGCCCACTCCACGATTTCTTTGTGTTTCGGCATGGGGCCCAGTCCTTCCTCTACGAGGTCCGCCCTCATGGCTTCAAAGAGCTTGACATGGTCAATAAACCGCCCTATCGGTAACACTATGTACTCGCACATGGTTTGGTGACAAGCAGTGTGACAGCTCCCACACCCAGTACACTGATACAGCACCTCAGCCAATCCTTCGCTGGGTTCAAGCTGTCCCTCAAGAATCCCCTTAGCTAAACGCATTTTCCCCCGGGCGTAGAATGGGTCAAACTGTGGTGAGTGTTCCAGAACCGGGCACACCCCGTACCTGCCCACAGCCCACCTGTAGGCTATCCTACAGTCACCAATACCGGAACAGGCGTAAACCATATCCGAAAGTTTCTTGGTATTCTCCATCTTAGTCATACTAATTCCTCCTAAAGGTAGAATTTTCCTGGGCTCAGAACCCTGTTAGGATCCAAGACCTGTTTGACGTTCCTCAGAAACTGGTAGTAGGTTCCCTCGAAGGCCTCTGTGTCGATCAAGCTCTTACTAAATATCTCTCCTAACATGTAGGGCATGCCCCCTTCTCTGATTATCATCTCAAGTTGGCTCTTCCAGAGTTCCAAGTTCTTCTCTCGGTATCCCGGTTTATCCCAAGCCAAAAGTCCAGAGTCGACTTCTACTGTGGTGTGTCCGCAGAGAAGAGCGGTTGATATGCCACTTTGCATTCCCCCGTTTGCGTCGAGTTCAGTCTTGTGTGCTGCTTCCCATTCATCAAGTTTATGAGCCATGTAGGGAAATCGATGGATCGGGACATGGTGTTCTGTTGTTAACGGTATGGAGCCAGCCCCCATTCCACCCCATATACCATGAAAGTTAAACCAGTGTCCCTGTTCTTCGTAGTGCCACTTGGCCCAGTTTCCATCTTTGATTTCGGGTCCCATTTCTGTGCAACCGTGCTCTTTGCATATCTTGTCTACGATTTTAACGTTTGCTTCCAGCTGTTCTTCTGTTTCAGCCTCTATTGTGTAGAAGAACACCGCTTTATCTAATCCTATCCAAGGCTTTATCATCGGTACGTCTGTCAATAATTGGGTGCCTATAACCATTAGTTGTGTCCACCACTGTGAATCGTAGATTCCGAGGTCTCCTCTCTTCCTCCATGCCAGCCAGATTTTAGCCGAGTTTTCCGCCGAGGGTTCTTCTATGGTAAAAGTCTTAGCCGCATGATACAGGGGTCTTGGAAAAATTTCCAGAGTCGCCTTGGTTTTAACTCCGAGTAATCCGTTATCACCCAGAAACAGCCCCGTCAAATCCGGGCCGAATCCGAATCTGCAGAAGGGTTCCTTGGTGTAAATGCTTGCGTTGGAGCCAGTGTTTACTATGTCTCCGTTGGGTAGTACAACTTCTAGGGCTACCACGTGCTCGGTGCATGAGCCGTACTTCGCTCCTCCACCTCCTCCCACACTGTGGTGTGACAGTCCACCCCCAACCACCGCGGACATTCCGCTTCCCGGTCCGAGGTTTCCGGTGTAGTATCCCAGCTCGTTGAGTTTGGCGTTGAGTTCTGCCCAAGTTATGCCAGTCTCAAAGGTTACGGTCAGGGTGTTCTCATCTATATTGATTATCTTGTGCATTCTAGCGGTGTCTAAGAGTATTCCTCCTTTTTCTATGGGCTTGGAGCCGCCCATCAGGCAGCATCCTCCGCCACGTGGTATGACGGCTGTCTTGTACTTGTTGGCTATGCGTACTATTTCTGCGACTTCTTCTGTGGTTCCCGGTTTCACCACGTAGTCGGGAGGGTTCGGGGGGAGAGCACTGTCTATGCCTCTAGCGTAGGCGTAGGTCATGAAATCCTTGTCGGAAACGTAATCGGTGCCTACCGCGTTTTGTAACGCTTTTAAAACATTACTCATACTATCATCTCACCATTCTTTAGTATTATGAATCTTACACATGGTATTAAGTATAATGGAGGCTAATTCTCGCGTTTCGCCATGGGGATGCTTTTGAAACCCCGGCATGTTTCTTGTATCGCCTTCTCTACAGGAATTCTCTCGATGGAGGAAGCGCCGACGAAACCTTGGGCAATCGTTTTTTCGTATATGATTTTGGTGCTCTGCGGGTCGTAGAAAGGTCCTCCGTGTACCAAGCAAATCGCTTCAGGGTTTACGTTTCTTGCCGCCTCGAATACCTCCTGCGCCCTCTTTAGTAGGGTGTCTAAATCCTCTAGCGGGATGAATCCAGCTACACCTCCCATGGTTGGTCCGACGTGGGCACATATCGCGTCTGCGCCTGCTTCAGCCATGTCTTTTGAGTCTGTTCCAGTGAAGACGTAAGCCATAGTAAACACATCCCAGTCGTGTAATATTTTCATCATTTCGACTTCTCTTGACCATCCCCAGTGAGGGACGCCGTATCCAAATGCCATGCCTTCATTGAATTTTCTGAGGGCCATTCCTCCCTCTATTAGGTTCTCGTAAAGTGCGGTTGTGGGGAAGTTTATTACGCCATTGAATCCTTTGTCAATGAAGCGTTTCAAAGAGGCTTCTTGGTCTAGGTAAAAGCAGTCATTCGCCTCTATGCCTGCGATTATCGGCTTGTTTTTCACAACGTTCGCTAACTCGTCGTACATATCTAGTGTTATGGGATTTGAGTTTCCGAGAATTGTGGTGGGTAGCCCCATCATTCTCGTTTTTCCGGTGCTGTAGACGATTATTAAATCGGCTTGTCCGAGCTCGGCGCATTTCGCTATTATTCCGGCGCTGCATCCTGCTCCGAGAATCGGTCTTTCCTCACTAATTTCTTTATAGAGCCTGTCGAGTATTTCTTTTCTAGTTATTTTCACAACCATATGCTCACCTCTCTCCAGAGATTATTTCATCAAACATTTCAACTACTTTATCCGCAAACTCATCATCGTTAATGTGGCAGTCAACCTCTATCACCTTAACTTTCTCCTCCACATTCTCCTTTAACGCATCAATGAATCCACGGTCCGCTTCCAGATCGTATAGAGGTGCGCCCTTTTTGCTCGCTTCGGAGAAACCGCGTAGGGGGATTATGATGGCAACTGGGCCCTTCGCCTTGTTTGCCCTTTCCGCGATGTTTTTGCCCACTTTTCCCAGCTCTTCCTTAGTGGTTCTTATTAAAACTACACTTGGCCCGTGCATAGTCCATGCGCGACCCTTAAACTCGGCGGGAACGTTGTCTATTCCTGTTCCCGGAAATATGTGCATGTCCAAGCCGCCAGGGGAGATTATTTGTGGGAGGGCCTTTTCATTAGCGCTTTCAAGTCGGACTCTCCGAACTTCTGGGGAGCCTATTAACAGGGCGATATACTCCGGTGGGTAAAGGACTATTGGGACGGTCTCGAAGGATGTTATGTCGACTACAGCGTCGATGTTTCCCTCTTTTATAAGCCTGTCCAGCAGTGGAGTTTTTGCGTGGAACGATACGGCATCGTATCCCCTTTTCTCTAAACGGGACATAACTTTCTGAACGCATGGTGTTGTGACTCCGAGAACAGTCATGCCCACCAGCGGCTTTTCCTCCGCCTTAGGAATCTCCTGCTCCACCATACCTATCATTGAGCCCGCCGCATTGGATAATGCTTTCTGAACTACTTTATTGAGACCAACTAAATCCACGGGAGTTTGCATTACCGCTATGTCTTCGTCACCTACGGGCCTCGGATCTATGAATGTGGTGAGCAATAGTTTGGGAACACCTATCGGAAGCACTTTCATACCTGCAGTCCCAAGCGCCGCAGCGGTCGTGCCACCCAAACTCATTATGCCATCCAGCTTTCCCTTAGAGTATAAGTCTGCTACGACTTTCTTGACTCCCTCTATCATCACTTTGGTGGCTTCGTACCGGTCCGCTCCCTTCTCAGCGGCTTCAATAAGTTTTTTGAGGCTTTTGCCACCAGCTTCGGCGACTTTTTCTCTGGAAACATCTCCCTTAATGGATGGTTTACCCATAACTCCTGCATCTACAATTAATGCAGTGTGTCCTTTTTTCTCTATAATTTCCTTCAGATACTTTACTTCATCTCCTCTCGTATCCAGAGTAGCTACAATCACAATTGTTTTAGCCATATTTTCTCTCCCTCAAAATTTTCCTTAAGCTTTCAAATTATATTTTGGTTTATATCCTAAATTTTCAAGTATTGGAAAAGAGAAACTTCCATACTCTGCCTGAACCGCGCTTAACAGGAACCTTTATTCTTACCACACCTCTCTTCCGGCCGACAGACTAACGCAATTTTAATATATCATATTTATATATTTTAAATTTATCTAAAATAAATACTCGAATCCAATTTATACCTTAAAGGGTGATTCTTGAATGGGGAGAGACCGTTCTGAGATATTTGTTCTTGGTGGTAAAACTGCTGTGTTTACAGCGATTGTTAGTGGGGTACGATGCGATATTAACGGCGGTCAGAATAATGGGGGATTAATAATAATGTTTTAGAGAGGTGATTTAAATGTCTGGTTTTAAAAATTTGTTTGAGCCGATAAAAATTGGGAGAATGGAACTAAAAAATAGGATTGTTATGCCCGCGATGTGTGCCAAGTTTGGAACAGAGGTGGGCGCTGTAAACCAGCGCCTGATTGATTACTATGTTGAGAGAGCGAAGGGTGGGGTGGGTCTGATAATATTAGAGAACACTTGTATTGAGTGGCCTAGGGGTAAGGCTGGAGCAAGCCCGATAAGGATAGATGACTGGAAGTATGTTAGCGGTCTGCATGATTTGGCTGAGGCTGTTCACTCCTACGGTGCAAAGATTGCCTCTCAACTGCACCACACCGGAAGACAGAACTCTACGCTCTGCACGGAGGGAGTACAGCTTATTGCGCCTTCACCCATACCCTGCCTTGCTATGGGAGGTGAGATGCCCCGAGAATTGACAACCGAGGAGGTAGAGCAGATGATCGATAAGTATGTTCAGGGGGCTCACAGAACTGCATCGGCGGATTTCGACGCCATAGAGCTTCACGGTGCCCACGGGTATCTCATCAGCCAGTTTATGTCTCCCCTCACGAATAAGAGGGAGGATAAGTTTGGTGGAGATTTCGAAGGACGTATGAGATTTCCTCTTGAGATAATAAAGAGAATAAAAGCCATTGTCGGTCCCGATTTTCCAATAATATTCAGAATCAGTGGGGACGAGTACATAAAAGATGGTCTCACCATAGAGGACACAAAAAAGATCGCCAAAAGACTGGAGGAAGCGGGTGTACACTGCATAAGCGTCTCCGCAGGAATCTACGAATCCGACCCCTCCTGGTTCGCCAAAATCTATCCCTCTTCCGCTATGCCCAAGGGTTGCTACGTCCCACTCGCCGAGGCAATAAAAAGCGTGGTTAACATACCAGTCATCGTCGTGGGCAGGCTTAGCGACCCCCTACTCGCTGAGCAGGTACTAAAAGAAGGTAAGGCTGACCTCATAGCTATGGGTAGAGGATTGCTCGCGGACCCCCACATACCCAAGAAAATCGCTGAGAACAGACTGGAGGATATTAACCCCTGCATCTACTGCAACCAAGGCTGCTACGGAAACCTTTTCAAAATGTGGAGCATACAATGCGACGTTAACCCAGCACTAGGACAAGAGAGAGAATTCCAGCTTGAACCCGCCAGCGAGGCAAAGAACGTGATGATAGTGGGCGGAGGACCAGCAGGCATGGAGACGGCGCGCATTCTGGCTCTTCGAGGACATAAGGTCACCCTTTACGAGAAAGAGGGAGAGCTAGGAGGACAAATTAGAGCCGGATCCATAGCAAGCTTCAAAGAACCAGTGGGAGACTTGTTAAAATATCTCCAGACACAGTTGAACAAGCTTAACGTCAGAGTGGAGCTCAACACTGAGGTGAGTCCTAAACTGGTAAGTAAGGTTAAGCCCGATGTTTTAGTAATCGCCACGGGTGCGGTTCCAATCATACCGGACACGCCTGGTGTTGATGGAGAAAACGTAGTTTTAGCAACCGATGTTTTGCTTGGGCGAAAGGCGGTGGGTGATCGTGTGGCTGTAATCGGCGGCGGCGAAGTCGGAGTAGAGGCTGCACTGCATCTTGCAGAGAATGGGAAAAAGGTGTTCATAATCGAGAAGGAGATCGCTCTCCTACTAGAAACGAATACTGTTACTCGCCTATATCTTCTCTGGAAAGCGGCTCAACTCGGGATAGAAACGATCATCTTAGCTACGATGAAGGAGATAAGGGAGAATTCTGTGGTTATAGATAGAATGGGCAAAACCGAAGAAATTAAGGTGGATAATGTGGTGCTGGCTGCAGGTTTCAAACCAAACCGGGAGCTTGCTGAGAAATTGAGAGGCTTATCGATACCAGTCTACGAATTAGGCGATTGTAAGAAAATCGGTAGGCTAAAGGGGGCGATTCATGGAGGTTCAATTATTGCAAGGAGGATCTAAGCTCACGAGTCTTATTTAATCTTTTTTAGTTTTTCTTTTTCCTTTTTTCTGGGATATTAGAGAAACTGAAACAGAAGCGATTTATTACCGCTAATTTTTTAAATATTACCACTGTAGTAATATTTCATGGCATATTATGATTTGTGGAATATATTATGGAGTTGGAAGAGAGAGTTTACGGTTAAGGAATTTCGATCCACTTTTCCCAGCCCTAGCCCCGATAAAGTATTACACGACATGGTGCGGAAGGGATTTTTAGAGAGAGAGGGATGGGGGAAGTATAAGGTAAACTCACCCAAGGAATACGTTAAGAAGAAGTTCGATATAAGCGAAGCATATGATTTTGTGAAGGAGGCTGGGTTGGAGTATGCGTTTACTGGTCCTGATGCTGTCTTCTTCTGGACAAAGGGCGGATATAACGTTGACCGATTCTTCGCCTTCTATCCTATCCATTTGAAAGTCAATAAGCGTGATTTGAATAGGTGGAGAGATTTTTTTAAAGTAAGGGGCAAAAGAGTGTATGTCTACGGAGAACCTGTAAAGGAGACATTATTCGGTTCCTTCTATATATTATATTCCGAGTTTGAGTTTAGGGCTGAAAGTGTTGATGGCTTTAGTGTAACGCCTTTAGAGGAGACCATAGAGTTCTGCTGGAAGAATATTTACGCTTACGAGCCAGCCTTAGAAATGTTGGATGAGATGTATCGCTTAGGATTGGGAGTCAAATACCGGGAGAAAGAGACGAACCTGTAGTGATACACATGGCTATGAAGTTTGTAGAAAGGGAAAACGAGATTTTGAGAATGATAGAAAGCTTCTCAGATGCCGCCTTAGAGTTCATCGTTGTAGGTGGATATGCTGTAAGCGGCTTAGCTAGGCATCGCTTCTCCGTAGATCTAGACGTAGTGATTCAAAGAAAGAATTTAGACGCTTTTCTGCGTATCCTAAAAGAAAAGGGCTTTGAAAAATACGTTCAGCGGACAGGCTTCGATGAAGTTTATGGAGGTGAATTTGTAAGCTGTGTTAAAAAGATAAATGACCTCCCGGTAACAGTTGATCTACTAGTGGAAAGTTTGGTTTGCAGAACCACAAAAGCATCTTGGAGTTTTGACTATATTAAGCGCTACTTGGTTATAGCAGATGTAGCAGGAGTAGCGATTTCGGTTAAATGTAGGATTCCCGAGAATGAGTTGCTAATAGCATTCAAGATACATTCTGGGAGAAGAACCGATGTAAGAGATTTTGTGTTGTTAGCTCAGGATGCTGATATAGAAAAAATCATCAAGCATATAAAAAGAGGGGACCTAGGCCAGTTAAGGATTCAGGTTCGCTCTATGATTGAAATGTTAAAGGATAAAAGATTAGTCGATTCACTAAAAGGAGTTTTTAGTATAAGCTATGATGTGAGCGAACAGATAGAAAATGCTCAAAAGATACTTGAAGAGATTAATACTAAACTTATTACCTGATTCTCCAAAATAGCTCACCAAAAAGTTGTTTTTCGTTTGGATATGGTTGTTTTTGGCAAAAGAGTAATTAGATTGAGGTGGAGTAGTTTTTATAGAAGGAAGAAATACGAGGGTCAGAGAAAGTAAGTAGGTCTTGTGGTGTTGGAAATGGTTGAAGTAACTTTTTACGGTGGGGTTGGAGAGGTCGGTGGAAACATGTTCCTGCTGAGCGACGGGGATACGAGGGTCTTTCTGGACTTCGGTATGAACTACGCTGCAAGGAGAAACTTTTACTCCTGGCCCGCTCTACAACCAAAAGATGAAAGAGGATTGCTGGATTTCGGACTCATACCCGACCTAAAGGGAATATACCGGTTTGAAGAGTCTGAGCCGAGTATTGACGCTGTTTTCCTCACCCACGCTCATGGAGATCATACTGGTTACGTCTCGTTAATTAAAAGAGAGATTCCTATTTACTGCGGTGAGACCGCTTCCCTAATCATGAAGACTCTTGACGCAGTCGGTAGAAAAACATTCGAGAGAGACTTAACCGGAATAGAGTGGAAAACATTCCGAACCGGAGACCATGCAAAAATCGGCAACATCGAGATTATTCCAATACACGTAGACCACTCCGTCCCCGGGGCCTATGGGTTCATAATTCACACCTCTGAGGGAACAATAGCGTACACTGGAGATTTCAGAACTCACGGAACAAAACCCGAGTTAACTGAGGACTTTGTGAAAAAAGCAGCGGAGGAGAATCCCGAAACTGTTATCTGCGAGGGCACAAACATTATGCAGGCAAGGGTCACAAGCGAGAGGGATGTAGAGATGGAGCTAAACACCGTAGTAGCCAAGACCCCAAATATCATATTAACCAGCTTCGGTCACAACGACATAGACAGACTGAGAACGTTCTACAACGTAGCCCAAAAGAACGACCGGTACATTGTGATTTCCTTGAAGCAGGCCTACCTACTAAAAGAACTCCAAAAAGACAAAAGACTGGAAGTCCCAGATGTAACGGGAAACAGATTCATAATCTTGGACGAGGAAAATAGAAGAAACAGGTGGGAGAGGGAAGAAATCCAGAAATACGGCAATGCTAAAACAGTCGCGGAGATTGGCAAAATCCAGAACAAAGTGATTTACATCCTGTCACAGTTCGACTTAAACGACCTAGTAGACATTAAACCCGAGGCGGGCGGCGTCTACATCTACTCATCCTCAGAACCCTTCACCGAAGAAGGAGAAATAGACTTCGAGCGACTGAAAAACTGGCTAGCAAGCTTCGGATTACCACTCTACCAGATACATGCCTCAGGACACATAATGCCCCACGAACTCAGAGAAGTATTCAAAGAACTGAAACCAAAAAAACTAATCCCAGTACACACCGATTACCCAGAAACCTTCAAAAAATACTTCGAAAAAACAATCGAAGTAACACTGCCTACAAAAAATCAAATAATGAAAATTTTTTAAAAAAAGCAACTTCGATAAATCTTTGCATCAGTAGATCCATTTGTACACATGATACTTTACTCATCTTCGTACTAAGGAACTCCCATAATGGTTGAATACTGCAAAATGCTAGCAGATGATATAGAAACGAATGTTAGAAATGGAGCACTTCCACTGCCTAACGAAAAGTATAGACTTCTCTGAGGCAACACTTTTCTATGGCATCAAACGATTTCTTCGGAGAGCCCATAATCTCCGATCTATATTTAATTTTATATTTTTCACATATCTCGGGAGTAGAAGAAAACTACTGCCCATAGTATGAAAACCACGAACATTAGTGCGCAGCCAATAACTAACACGATACCCTGCATGAGAAGGCCTCCAATAAAAAACATTGCGCCTATGATGCTTATGATTCCCGCTGCTAGTGAAACCGAAGGCTTCATGGTCATTTCACGTATAGATATACTAGCCGCACCAATTATGATGAAGGCCAAACCGAGTGCTATGAAACCTAACCACATAATTACGAAATTCGGTGTAGGCACTGATAAAACGGACATAGTAGACATTTCTACCATTATGTATGCGGACATGCCTCCTGCTGTTATATTTCCAAGTATGATAAGTAAAGCTCCCAATGTGCCTCCGATGATGCCGAAGATTAGGCCTACTATGCCCATGGCTCCTCCTCCAATTTTGTACGTGCCGTAGAAACCTATTCCGATGAGAATGCCGGTCACAATGAAAAATGTGGCTATTATATACGAGGATAAACCGAACAAAGACCAGGACGGAAAAATAGGGATTGGCGGAGGACCGAAATAGCTTCGTGGCCAAGGTGGTACCATGGGCCACGGAAAGATAATACTGAGGATTGCTTGTATTTGCCATAGGTAATAGTATAATTCATTTAGAAGTATATTATAGACATAGACCCATATTATCCCAAAAACTGCCGTTATGGCTCCTATTATTGCTCCGGCTGTACCAGTTAGCAATGCTCCCCTAGACAAATTTCCACCTCCTTAACCCACGTTTTTATTCTTTTTTAAATAAGGATATATACAAATATTATTATAAAATTGTTTTTATGTTATTGATTCTAATAAATAGCAGAAATTTCAGAGTGTAAAACTAAAGAATGATTCAATTTACTGAATTTTGTAGATTGTAATTTTACAGGTGAGGATGTTTACAGGCTTTTGAGACAGAATGTTAATCGATGGCCTTTAAAAACATCCTAGAGTAAGAAATACTTGAGCTAATTTTTGTTTACACTCCTGAGTAAGCTAAGCTTGTCTCATCAGCCTTCAAGACCACCTTTATCGATACGAAGACCATAGAGCAGGTGGCTGAGGGGACATGAAATGACGCGGATTACTTTAGTTTCTGTATCGAGCGCCAGGCATCTGCATCTCTTTTTCCAGTTTCACGAGCTATCTTAAGCCCTTTTTCAATTCGCTGGTAACCTAAATCCGTAACTTCCATGAAGTCGAGGCTAAGGAGTTCGCAAAGCATAATGATTTGTATTTAGCTTTTACGTTTTCGCCAAATCTTTTAATCATATCCTTAATCCTCCAACAAAAAAGAGGCACTTATGGAGTTCAAAGTACTTGAAACTCGTGGCAAAGATTCACTGGCAAAAACCTTAAGAATTAAGCATATTCTGTTTCCGACAGGTGATATTTTGAGCGAGGATGTTTACGAGCGTTTAAGACAGAAGATTAACCGGTGGCCTGTAAAAGCCCCCAAGAGTAAGGACATGCTTAAGCTTCTAAGCATAGTTTACACCCCTGAAGAAGCCGAGCTTGTCTCATCAGCCTTCAACGCTCCCTTTATCGATACGAAGACCATAGAGCAGGTAGCTGAGGAGACTGGAAAAGATGCAGCTTATGTTAAAACTGTTTTTGAGCGACTGGCAGACAAGGGCGCGATAGCCGAGTTCACCAGCAGCAAGGATAACAAGACATACTACAGTATGCTACCCTACGTCGCTGGAATCTTCGAACTGCACATGAATAACGGCATAATGACAGACGAAAAGAGGGAATTCGCAAGACTCCACGAGAAAATGTACCCCCACTGGGGATATGAGCTAGGAGCTTCAAACTATCCCTTCATGAGAGTGATCCCTGTTGAGGAAAAACTAAATGTTCAGACTGAGATTCTACCCTTCGAGAAGGTGAGCAAGTTCATTGAGGAAGCAAGAAGCATAGCGGTGAACCCCTGCGCCTGCAGGCTCTCAGCAAACAAGTGCGAGAAGCCACTAGAAGTCTGCTTCAGTTTCGACCGGTTCGCTGACTACATGGTCAAGCATCGCAACGGGAGACAGGTAACAAAAGAGGAAGCCCTAGAAATCCTCAAGAAAGCGGAAGACGCGGGTCTAGTTCACACCATAAACAACCAGCAGGAGAGAGCGAGCTTCATCTGCAACTGCTGCACAGACTGCTGCATACTCCTCAGAGGAATCTCCGAGCTCCACAATCCCAGAGCCGTCGCTAGGTCGAACTTCATGCCAGAAATAGACGGGGAAGCCTGCCGCCTCTGCGAAACCTGCGTTAAGTGGTGTCCACTCCAAGCAATCTATCGCCATTACCCACACAGTGAAGATCTCTCAGACGACATGATAATGATCCTTGAGGAAAGATGTATAGGCTGCGGAATCTGCGCACACAAATGCCCCCACGACGCCATAAAACTAGTGAGAGTAAGGGAAGAAATTCCAGAAAAAACTGGAAGAGAAGCCATGATGAGAGTTGAAACTGAAAGAACTCACTAACCCAAGTGTAAAAAAGTGAAATAAATACTTACCCTTTTTTCGCATGATTACGCGAGTTTATCTAGATTTTCGATGAGATCTGTTAATTTTTCCTCAAGTTTATTCTTATTTCTTATATCCTTTGGAGTGACAACGCCCTCCATTTTTTTTACCTGCAAATTGTCAATTTCACTTTTTATCTCAAGAAAAGTATTCTTTATCCTTTCTACCTTCTTCGAGACTTTAATGTTAACTTCTTTTGGTTCACGAATTACTCTTGATAGTAAGAAACAGGCATTGATATAGTATTCACGAATTCTTTTGTATTCCTGTTTAATCCTTGCCTTTCTGACTTCAAACTCTTCTTCACTAATTTTTCCATTTTCAAACTGTGTTCCAATGATATCTATCTTTGAATCAAAATTTTTAAGTTCTTCATAAAGCCTGTCTTTTTTCTTCTCCATCTTAAAGATTCTCTGCTTCTGAAGCTTCAAGGCTTTAGGGATATTAATCACTGAACAAATGATCTGTAAGAACGATTCTTCAAAAATTGACGCATTACCCCTCCACTCTCGAAGATCATTCCGATGCCGGGCTTCAGCTATATACAGAAAGTTTTGCAGTCTTTGTCTAATCCAGTTTTCCTCTGAGGCGGTGTTACCACTAGTGATACAGGTAACAGTTAGAATATCTCCGTCCTCTTTTATAAAAGTTCCAAACTCTGTCTCCAGTTTCTTGAGATTGCCTTTACGCATTTCAATCATAAAAGACTTCACTGCCGCTATAAATCCCGAAACAATAATCGTATGCTGTCTCATTTCGAAAAAGTCAAAAGCCCATAAAGTAGTGCCACTGGCTGTATGGTCCACAATAATGTTCTCCAGACTGGCCAAAGCCTTAACAGAAATAACATACTTCTTTCTATACCTATACAGAACAACTCCCGCACCGAGAAAAGAGGCAATCATTAGTGAGAGCGAAACAATAAGCACCAGATTCTGACTCTGCTGCATTCTCAGTGTGATTAAGAAAACGAATAAAAATAGAATTATGACGATTTGGAGACCCACCTTTTTTTGCATTACCACCCACAAACCTTTCCAAATCCTTTTCCGGCACTGCTATAAGTATGTTAGAAGAATTTAATATAAAAAAATATCTCAAAATTAAACATTATTTATTGCGATATTCACAATAATTCGCGGATAAAATTTAAAAAAATAACATAATCAATTATAAAAAAGGAATAGGTACATAAACAGACTTTAATTAGTTTTATTTGTTTGGTTTGCGTGTTGATGTAGGGTGTTGTTTTGAAACCGCGTAAGGTTTACTCTTCAGTTGTTAAACTTGCTGTACATCCGTCTCCAACCTGCCCCTCCTGTGGCTCTCTTCTGGAAAGGATTTACACCACCCGTCGAAAGCACGTAATCAGTCTCAAGGGTTTTCTTCGTGTGGTCTACCACGTAGCTGTCTGTAAAAACGAGTCCTGCCCCCTGAGAGAAGTTCCCATTAAGGGACCCCTAGTAAACCTGAAGCACCGGCAGTACGGCTTCGACGTGATAGCGCGGGTCGGCTGGCTCAGGTTCCAAAAGGAGCAGACTCTGGAACAGATACGTGAGTACCTGAGGGGATACGGGATAGTTGTGAGCAAGTCTGTTGTAAGAGAACTCTCAAACCTATACATGATTCTGATTTCAACTAGACCCGAGGGGGAGGAGCTAGCTCTCATGAGGAAGAGAGGGGTGGTGCTCGCAATAGACGGAGTCCAGCCAGAGAAGGGGAACGAAACCCTCTACATACTCAGAGACTGCATATCCGGAAACACAATCCTAGCGAGAAACCTCGAAGTCGGCGACACCGAGGGAATCAAGTCCCTCATAGAAGAGGTCCTCTCCCTAGGGATAAAAGTTATGGGGGTTGTGAGCGACAAGCAGAGGAGCATAGTTCGCGCCGTCAAGGATCTACTCCCAGGTGTCCCCCACCAGTACTCCCAGTTCCACTACCTTAAGAACGTCGCCAAACCCGTCTCCTCAGAGGATCAAACGCTAAAAAAAGAGTTAAAAAAAAGATTAAGGGGATAAGAAGCCCCCACAAGAACGCGTGTAGGGCTGTAAAAAAGGGAGATTACTCTTGGAGAGATCTAAGGGTTGTTGAGGGCTACTATGGGTGTGTGAAGGCCTTCCTCCTCACGAAGCCTCTCTATCCTCTGAAGCTAGGAGGTGTTGTTATCTTCGAGGGCTTCGAAAAGATTATGAGGAGTATAGAGAGATGCCTCAGAGCTAGGGAAGATCCGTACCTCAGATGTATGTACACAAAAATCGGGAGAGTGCTTAGCGAGGAGAGGGAGACGTACGAGAGGGTGAAGAGAAGATTCCAGCACGTAGCCGACATAGCGAGGATACTTGCCGAGGGCGAGGAGAAGAAGAGGAAGGGACGTTGGGTCGCAGCCAAGTTGAGAAAGAAGATTGAGCTTATGGGAGACGACCCAGAGTTCGACCAACACGTTAAGAAGACAACGGAGAGCTACTGGGAGGGACTCTTCTACACATACGACCACAAGGATATTCCGAGAACTAACAACGGACTTGAACAGTTCATAAACAGGCTGAAGACCAGGGTGAGGAAAACCACGGGGAAGAAGAGCACGCACAGCGAGGTCGTGAGGTATGGGGAGTGCCTCGCCATGGTCGTTAACATAACTCTTGCTGAAGCTCAAGCTCTGCTGCCAACAGTGAGCTACGAGGCGTACAAGAAGAAGAGAGAGGAGTTCGAGAAACTCCAAGAGAGGCATAGGAAGAGCAAAAGGATAAGAAAAAATCCAGACGAAGCACTCGGCGAACTAGAACAACAGTGGAAAAAAGTCCAGTTATGAACATACTGTAAAAAAGTGAAAAATTCTACGTTTTCGGTCCATTTTTTATCTGTTCTTTTTAACATATTTGAAATGCATCTTATTGCCTTATTTTCCCTCTTCTTTCTCTCGAATTACATGGCCCGTGTAAAAGCCGTTTTTTACATCTTCCTCCATTTTTTTCAACCATTCAGTGTACCCCTTGGACTTAATGATGCAGAGGTTTTCAATGTTCCAACCATTATATCTCTGAGTTATGATTTTCATGAACAACTTTTTTGGCAGCTCTGGTGGGCCTTCCTGTTCCCCTGATTTAATCTGCGTGAATAGTTCTCCGATTGCTTTATCGAGATCGAAGCCCTCTGGTGTAGTTGTACATCCTTCAAACTCCTCACACTCGGCGCAGGAGGATATGCCTTTCTCAAGGCAACACTTCCTTATGGCACAGGAAGCCGTCGGGGATTCGGAGCCGCACCCTGAGCATGGGGGCTGATTTGCGAAGAGAGTGAGGATCTCATGGAATATGGGATACTTGTCTGCGATCCCCATTATGAACGCTATTTCTCCTGTTTTTGTTTCGTCAAGCAGCTTCTGAAGCTTTTTAGCTGCCTCACGGGTTATACCTGTATTAGACGGACACGCACCGCAGTAAATTCCGCAGCGGCCGATTAGGGGAGAATCTTCAGATCTTGCCACAAAACCACCTCTGTCAATTCCACTTTACTAATGGTAATATCATGAGCACTAACCCTTATTTACTCTTTTTGACATATTTTGGGCTGTTCGGGAAGATTGAAAAATAAGTAGTGAAGGTTAAATATTTTCAAGTTTAAACTTTGGGTAGGGTGATTTGATGTTCGAGGTTCCAAAAGAATTTGAGGAGCTGTTGAAAGTCTTTGAAGAGTTCAATTATTACGCTTATCTGATTGGGGCGAGGGCACTAATACTTCATGATCTTCTTCACAGAACAACGAAAGATATTGACATCATGGTATCCGTTAGTGATGTTAAGGAGTTAAGAGGAAAAATAGCAGAGACGTTAAGGAAGCGTGGATTTAATGTTCAGTGGAGAGTTTGGGGTCTCTTGGTGAAAACTTCAGGTGGATACGAGATTGATGTGAATGGGCCGCTGCTAATTTATGACAAGGAGTTTCACGAGTTCTCGAAACAGATCTACGGGAATCTTTATCTGCCCTCCGTAGAGGATTTAATTGTAACGAAACTTATGGCTTTCGGCCGTAGGGATTATGAGGACTTGAAGGATGTCTTGGGAAAAGCTGAGGGAATTGATTACAACCGTCTCTGCAAGAGGATAAGAGAAGCCGGACTGCTAAAAGAGTTCAACAAGTTATCCAAGCGTTTAGGTGTTAGACAATGTTAGAACTATCAGAGATAATTCCTGAGGAGGTTCTGAAACTCCTAGCTGAAAGGGGATTCAGGCTGGAAGGCCCTTGGGCTGAGTACTACCGGCTTGGTGGAAACGTCTTCAAAGTTAAACACCTACCACTCAAAGTAGAGTTTGCGGGAAGCGACGCCACAATTGTAGAGGAAATAGAGCGATACGCCAAGCAAGTAGTTTATGGTAAGAACAAAGTCGCCCTCAGAGTTTCAAGACGCCACTGGTTAGTACTAAAATTCACTTAAAGATGGTGCAATCCATTTCTCATGACTGTAAATTTTCAAAAACAAAAAATTTTTGTCTAAGGACCTGGGATTAAAATAATTAAAATAAAGAAAAAGGCTGCTGTTTTTTTACTTTAATGCGCCAGTCGCCAAGGCAATAATAGCACCAACCAACTCGAAGCCACCAGAAATTATCCAGTTAATCTGCACGGGAAGAAGCACAACTGGAATGATTGAGAGTATCCCTGCGATAAGGACTATGATTGCAGCTACTTTGATAGACTTCCCAACTATTAGCATGATGCTGAATATAAGGGCTATAGTGGTTACTGTGAAAACGATCCACGGCCAAATCGCAGAAACAGTTGGCATAACGACACTAGCTACAATAGCCGTCACGGGACTAATAAACCACAACATACTCGTAACACCAGCAGTATTCGCAAGTCCCAAAAGCGCAAGACCCAGCCAGAATCCGAAAATGGAGCCGATTAATGCTATTACGCCACCAACCAGCACTCCAGTTGTTCGTTCACTCATTTTTCATTATTCTCCTTATTTCCTTTTGCGTTAACCAGTTTCGCAAAATCCAATTTAAACTTTTTCAAACCTCATTTTGGATTCACGCTGACTTACGATGACTGCGTTCCACTAATTATTTTGCTAATGGAGCATTCCGTTCTATAATTCTAAGGTAGCATACGATGGAAACATTTGTTTTTGAATCCTTCACAGTTATCGCAACTTATATCTTCTAAATAAAACCTATAATAGTAAGCCGTGATATTTTTTGCAGAAATATGGTTGGCTGAGGGAGAATTTTATGATTGTCCATGATATCACGATTGTGGGTGGCGGTTTAGCCGGACTCAGAGCCGCTCTGGAAGCCAGTGAATACACGGATGTGGCGGTTGTTTCGAAGGTTCATCCCTTAAGGTCTCACACGTGTGTGGCAACCGGCGCTCTACACTTCCCGCCGGCACCCAACGAACCGAAGGAGATGTACCTGCAGGAAACCATCAAGGGTAGCGACTACATGGCGGATCAGGACGCTGTGGAAGTTCTGGCGGATGGGGCGGAGGTTGAAATACCCTGGCTGGAGTCTTGGGGCGTCGTTTACTCCAGAGGCAGGGATGGAGAAGTGCTCAGGGCTAGCCCCGGAGGCATGAGCACGAAAACTGGAATCATTGTTTCGTCCCAGTGGGCACGTGAACTGGTAATGGCTTTACAGGAGCAGCTCTGGAGGAGAGGAGTTACCTTTTACGATGAATGGTTCGCCACCTCCATCCTAGTCGAAGACAATATGTGCAGGGGTATAACCGCTTACGAGATTAGGAATGGAGAATTTCACACCATTAGGTCGAAGGCTGTGATATTGGCGACCGGTGGCTTTGGATGGGTGTATGCTAGAACCACTAATTCTAGCGCGTGCACAGGAGATGGTACGGCGATGGCTTACAGGGTGGGAGTTCCTCTGAAAGACCCAGAGTTTGTGCAGTTTCACCCCACAACCCTCTACCCGCGAGGAACACTAATATCGGAGACCGCCCGGGTCATCGGAGGCAGACTAATCAATAGTAAAGGAGAGCGGTTCATGGAGAGGTACGCTCCAAACTTCATGGAGCTGGCACCAAGAGATGTGGTTTCTCAAGCTATGCAAACAGAGATAAACGAGGGCCGAGGAATAGAAGGAAAATACATCGGACTAGACCTAACCCACCTAAAGATGGAGGAGCTGGAACAACTTCTCGAAATCACCAACATACCCTTAAGCTTCTTCAGAAGAAGGCTGGGAGAATTCGCGGAATTAGCAAGCACATTTGCTAAGGTAGACATAAAGGAAGCCGTTATCCCCGTGGTACCGGGTCAACACTTCTGGATGGGAGGAGTAAAAACAAACACTTGGACCGAAACTCCCATAAAGGGTCTATTCGCTGCTGGAGAGGTCGCGTGTGTGAGCGTCCACGGGGCGAATAGGGAGGGAGCTAACGCCCTAACCGAGTGTGTAGTTTTTGGAAAAAAAGCGGGGATGCGTGCCAGTGAATACGTTAAAAATGAGGAGCTCAGACTGGTTCCCAAAGAAAAAATCAAGGATGAGGAGGATAGGCTGTACAAAATTCTAAATGATGGAGGAGAATACAGCGCCCCCAAGTTGAGAGACGAGCTTAGACAAACAATGTGGGAAAAGGTCGGACTATTCCGCAACGAAAAGGGATTAACGGAAGCCCTAAAGAAAATAAGGGAACTGAAGAAGAAGTACACCAAAATACATGTTGAAGATAAGAGCACCATTTATAATAATTCGTTCATCTTAGCGCTGGAATTGGGAAATATGCTGGACTTGGCAGAAGCTACAACGCTGGCAGCATTAACGAGACGAGAAACCCGGGGAGCCCACTACAGGATCGATTACCCCCACAGGGACTACGAGAACTGGACAAAGCACATCGTGATGTACTATCATCCAGAGGAACCGGTCATAACCTATGAGAATGTTGTCATCACCATGTTTAAGCCGGTGGAGAGGAAATACTGAGGTGTCTTTATGAAGGTCAAGTTTAAAGTTTTTAGATTCAATCCCGAAACGGATTCAGAACCACGCTACGAGGAATACGATTTAGACGTAACCGAAGACTCCACGGTACTGGAAGCCCTACTTCACATCAAAGAGAATCTGGATGACTCGTTAACCTTCAGATCGTCCTGCAGAATGGGACAATGCGGCTCCTGCGCCGTGAGGATAAACAGGAGAGCGGGGTTAGTTTGTAAAACCTTCGTGCAAGATGTGGCTGTAGACGGTTCAGTACTAGTGGAACCACTGGACCACTTGGAAGTCATAAGGGACCTCGTCGTGAACCTAGACCCCTTCTTCCAGAGTGTAAAAGCCGTCCGACCGTGGCGAATCACGAATCTTACGGAAGGGAAATTCGTCGGGATTCCTAAGGTTCCACCAGAAGAGCTGGAACACATGATAGAGAATAAACAGTGCATACTCTGCGCCGCCTGCTACTCAGACTGCAATGTAGTGGATGTCGACCGCACCTTTGTAGGACCCGCAGCTCTGGTTGAAGTGTGCAGATTTATATGCGACCCCCTCGACGCCAGTGAGGGAAGATTGAGGGAAACTGTGGACCAGGGCCTTTTCAAATGCCCGGTGGATCAGGAGTGTGAGGTCGCCTGCCCCCGAAGAATCGACATACGGAGAAGCGTAGTCGAACACCTAAGATACAGGAGCGTAGTGGAGGGCGTAGGACCCTTACCGCAACACAGAGCCATCGTTCGATCCGTGCTTGAAACCGGAGGATCAGTACCCATCGTTGATACTCCCGCCCTAGACCTTCACCCCGAATACATTAAAAACTTTGACGGTGAACCCCAAGATGAAATCGTACTATTTCTCGGCTGCATAATAAACCGGAGAATGCAGGGCTCCGCGAAGGCGATAATAGACATACTCCAAAATAACCGAGTGGCGGTCTACCTTCCAAAGAACCAAACGTGCTGTGGATCACCCTTCATGAGGACAGGACAGAGGGACGCCATGAAGCCCTTCGTCACAAAGAACTTCACCATATTCAACGAGTACGCGGAGAAGGGCGTCAAAAAAGTCCTAACAAGCTGCTCCGGATGCAACTCCACCTTTAGAAAAGACTACCCGAAACTGGCTAAAGAATACGGAATCCCGATAAACTTCGAAATATACGATGTGGGAGAATATATGGAAAAGAAAATAAAACTAAACACAAAAGACCTCCACAAAACAAAGATAAACCTAATGTACCATTACCCCTGCCATATAATGGCAAGCGGACTAGAAGAAGAAATATACCTGAACCTGATTGAAAAAATCCCAGACATAGAACTCGTAAAAGTCCCAAAGTCCGGCTGGTGCTGCGGAGGAGGAGGCGGAGTAAGATCAGCCTTCCCAGAACTCGCAGACCGACTAGCCACCAGAAGAATAGAAATAGCCCAAGAATTCGGAGTAAGCGGACTGGTAACAAACTGCCCATTCTGCATGCTACAATTTAAGAAGGTCCTGGATCAAAAGAAGGAAAGAGGAGAGGAAGTCGGATTCAAACTATACGACTTCTACGAATTGTTTTCCGACGCCTATAAAACGATAACCTAATGTGAATAATTGTCACGACCACAAATTATATATGTTTTAAGAATCTCAAGAAATAGAGGGTAAATTTTAATACTGGAGTAAAGGAGGTTGGAGATTGTCTAAAGCGTTACTCATAGGTACAGTGGGAGGAATAATAGGAACCATAACGGCAGCTGTAGGTATAATGTGGGTCATTAGTGTCAATACATTACTAAACGAAATATACAATTACCTAGTGGAATTAGCTCCATTCGTCAATACCGTAATTTCATGGATTCCTACACCCCTTTACACCGGACCTTGGCCACAACCGATTTTTTCGTCCTGGCCTTTGTTCGGTTTATTATCGTCTATATTGGCAATGTTGCTCATTGTGACCGGCATTCTCATCGGCATAGGTTTCTACGGGACTTACAAAATTGGAGGAGGAGCCCCGGGTGTAGTAGGTCTCATCTTCGGCATTATCGGAGGCATAGCGGGAGCTCTGCTTATCACTATTGGAAATACAACACCAGGGTACATGTCCGCAGTGGCACCATTCGACGAGGTGTATGTTCCAGTTATCTCTGTGACTACACCGAATTTTAACTTTATTTGGGCAAGTTTCGGTGTGCTCGCTTTGGCTTTCATAATAATTGGTGCGGCTAGTATAAGTGTACGCGAAACGACCAACATACCCTCGGCTTCCATGGCTGCGGGAATCCTGAGCATCATAGGAGCGGTAGCTTTCCTAGTGGGCAGCATAATTCATTTAATACCACCAATCGTCGGCTTCGGACTGACACTAGTGTCTTTCATACTTTGGGCCGTAGTTTTCTATTCTTCTAGAGAAATGTGATCTACCGAAAAGAATGCAAACAAACTTCCCCTTCTTTTTTATTTGCCATGAAAAAGTTTTTCATAATTTGTCTAAAACGCGAAGCTTATGTAGGTTTATTGTCAAATTCTTGACTGTTACTAACATTTTAATCAGTATTTTCAGAATGAGCATCTTTTTCTTTTTTTTTATCAGTAACTTCCTTCCATTTGTATAAGGGATGGTCTTTTGCATGCTACAGTTCAAGAGAATCCTAGACCAAAAGAAGGAAAAAGGAGTGGAGGTCGGATTCAAATTATACGACTTCTACGAACTGTTCGCCGACGCCTACAAACCAACAAATTAAACTATTTACTTCCTTCATATTGATATCTCTTTTTTCGACAGATTTAAGTTACATATATATACAACAACATCATAAAACCATTTATGCCAATAAAGGGTGCTGACAAGCTCCTCGAAAAGCTGCCAGGCTACACAGGTAGTCGTTTCGTTCTCATCCCGCTTATCGTATTTTTGTCTTTCTTTTCAGGGCTGTTTTTGATGGTGTTTTTGGATGTTTTACCTCGGATGTTACCCGGTGTTGATATCCTGCGTGTTCTTGAACCCATACTGCCCTTTGTTGGGACCATCCTCTGTGGGATAACTGGCTTCCTATTGATCTATAATGTTTGGCATAAACGGGAGAAGTTTATAAAAGAGTCGAAAGAAACTGCATATCAGAGGGGCTTAAAGTACGGCTTAGTTGGGATCCCACTAGTAGCATCTATTATGATTCACACTTTATTACCAATTGAAACTTTCTTATCAGTTTCACCCGTCAATGGTCTGACCATAACTCTCTCGACTCCGCTAACAGCACTTTTTCTAAATCGGACAGCCTTCCTAGTAAATTGGCCGACTATTGACTTAGTTCTTCGGACCGTGTGTGGTGCCACGTTTGCCTTACTGGGCTTTTTAACCGTATTTCGGGCTATCCAATCCTTTGGCGTGGACTACATGGCTGTTTTATACCTGTACTATCCTGAAGAGTCTGAACTCCAAGAACACGAAATCTACTCAGTTTTAAGACATCCAACATATTCAGGAGTAGTTTTGATCTTTTTAGGGGCTGTTTTCGCTAGATTTTCCGTATATTCTATTCTGTTTTTCATAATTTTTTTGGTTGGTTTGCTCTGCCATATTCGACTGGTTGAGGAAAGGGAACTTATTGAAAGGTTTGGTGAATCGTACCGAGAATATCAAAAAAGAGTTCCAGCGCTAATTGTTAGACCAAGTAAAATCGTTGTTTACCTTAAATTCTTAGTAGGTTTCACGGAAATGACGGAGAAAGGTAATAAAAGCCTTTAAAATTTTATCAAGCTTATGAGCATAGAATTCCTAATTGCGGTTTCAAACTGCCCATTCTGCATGCTCCAGTTCAAGAGAGTCCTAGACCAAAAGAAGGAAAAAGGAGAGGAGGTCGGATTCAAACTATACGACTTCTACGAACTGTTCGCCGACGCCTACAAAAAAGGCCTGAAAAGTGCAAGAATTTAAATTGGAGATATGTGAAAAGGTATTCAAAGCTTATACAACTGATTGGAGACTGTGGTTGTTATGGTGGATTTTTTGGGAATGCTTTCCGGCGGAGACCTGCGTTCGGATGGTAGATCAAAAGAAGTGGTGGAAGAAGTGCTTAGAAACCCTCAATTACTGGGCAAGTTGATTGAAGCGTTGAGTGAACCTGATGACGTGATACGTGGGAGAGCGGCTGACGCATTAGAGAAAATATCTCGAACACACCCAGAATCAGTGCAAGAGCATTTACCACTACTCATTAAACTAGCCTACAACGACAAGGTTCCAATGGTCAAGTTTCACATTGCCATGATTTTTGGAAACCTAAAGGTTTCTGGAGAACTGTTTGATCAGGTTACATCCACCCTTTTTCACCTGCTGCAGGATGAGAGTGTCTTTGTAAAGAGTTGGGCGATAGTCAGCCTCTGCATCATAAGCAGAAGAAATAAGGATATACGAGAAAAAACTATTGAAAATATTAGGTCCCTTCAGAATCACAAAAGTATTGCAATCAGGAGCAAAGTCGATAAGGCGTTAAAGATATTAGAAAAAAATGAACCAATACCCCCCAACTGGCTGAAAGCAAAAGATAGCCAAGTCCATTAAGCAGGAAAAAAAGTTAGTAAGGTGGCATCCCCTAGTCTGAAGGCTAGAACTTTATGAATAAGACCCGGCTGGTTCTTTTTCCCTAAACATTTTACGCAATTGGTTAACAGCAGCCTCATATTTTTTGTTATCTTCCTCTGAGGGTTCACCCTCGTGCGGAGTTATGATGTTCTTAAATATTTCTTTGTGAGAGGAGATTTCCGGCTCAAACCCGTGTAAGTATAGAAGTGACTCACAAGCATGATTGCGGACGAGATAATCCGGATCCTTCACGGCTTCAAACAGCGCTTCAACGACTTCCGGGGAATCGAATTCGCGCAAATGCCGAGCAGCCCAGAGCCTATCATACCACCATGAATCATTTTTCAAAACATGTATTATGTATTTTGCATAAGACTTGTCTCCCTCGATTTCGCCAAGTGCCACAGCTATATCCACCAGCTCTCTACCTCTGGCCTTATCTAGGAGCTCTCTTAGTCTCGGAACCGCTTTTTTCGAGCGAAGCTCACCCAGACCCACTGCAGCCCGAGTGTCATTCTCATTCACCCTCTCAAGAAACAATTCCTCAGCCTTCTCCTTTTCCTCAGGCGAAAGTTGATGTAAAGCGTCGAAATCCAAACCATCATGCCAAGCCCAATACGGATCACCGAAAAAACTGTTATAAAAGCGTTCCCAATTACCAGACTCTTTAGGAGACATGATGCAACTCTCACTTTAAAAATAATTCACAATATTTGAGATTAATAAAAATTGGATTTAAATTTTCTGCTAATTTTATCTGCTCCCACTTTCGAGTATCTAGAATTATTTTTTTAAAAGGTAATTTTTTCTCCCCATCCGTAGAAGCTCCACGCTCCGGATAGGCTAGAAAGGCTAAGATCTAAACCGAGCTTTGTGTTTCTGAATGCAATCCATGGGCTCCTTCTCTCTCCAATCAAGAGTTAATAGAAAAGGGTTAAGAAAACGGCGGCGTCTTCAAAAAAGGTTTCACTGGGGGGAGCAACACAGAACCTACATCCGGCACCAGAAAATGCTCTAACCATGTCAATGTGACCCACATCACAAGCTGAGAGCACCACTAGTTTCGGGATTCTCGATTTCTTTCTATCCCTCCACAAATCTTTTAATTCGCTGGAGTAGACTCTGCCACCGGTGAGGGGTTTTTATACTGGTTCCCCGCTTTCTATTATAGTCTCCGTGAGCAGAAATATGGACATACTGTTCCTCAACATTTTCGAGTTCTTTTTTAAAATAGGTATCACATCTTAACCTATCAGTAATTTCCTTCCATCTGTGTAAGCTGGATAGCCTAGATTCTCCATTTCTATCCCCAGAAAACCACGTATTAAATAAGTAATTCAGAAAAATTGTAGAGGCCAGAAAGATGAAAAAGTTTGATACAATTGTAAGCTATTCCGATTCTTCTTTTTCCTTGAACAATTTGCGCAACTGGTTGACAGCGGTTTCATATTTTTTGTAATCTTCCTCGGAGGGTTCGCCTTCGTCCATCGGGGGTATGATGTTCTCAAAGATTTCTTTATGTAGGGAGATATCCGGCTTAAATCCGTGTAAGTAAAGCAGTGAATCGCAGGCGTGATTCCTGACAAGATAATCCGGGTCTTTCACCGCTTCAAACAGCGCGTCAATAACTTCAGGGGTGTCGAATTCGCGTAAATGCATAGCGGCATCGAGTCGATCATCCCAGAACGGGTGATTCTTCAAAACATGGATGATATACTTTGCATAAGACAGGTCTCCTTCAATCCTTCTAAGTGCCACAGCCACATCAACAAGCTTCTTCCCCACAGCTTTATCAAGAATCTCTTTTAGTCGAGGAACCGCCTTTTGCGACCGCAGTTCGCCCAGACCCACCGCTGCTCGAGTGTCGTGCTCATTCACCGCTTCAAGAAACAACTTTTCAGCTTCTTTCTGTTCTTCGGGAGTTAGTTTATGTAACGCGTCAATCTCTAACCCATCATGCCACGCCCAATAAGGGTCCCCAAAAAAGCTGTTATAAAACCGTTTCCAATTACTCGTTTCTTCAGGAGACATAAACCGAAACTCCATTAATTATTAAAAATAGTTTATGGCAATCGTGTTAGATTAAAAAAATGCATTTAAATTTTCTGTCCATTCGATATCTCTCTAATCATAAACTCTGGTAAAAAGAGACGACTCAGTCCATTCTAAGAATTTTTTGCCTACGACTATAAATCAAGACCAATCTAAATTATTGCCTCGAGAAAAAAATTTAACAATTTTAAGATTTCCCTTAAGTAAGAATAAGTTTCAATGTTAGAGAAAGGAGGTTGGAGATTGTCTAGGGTAGCTTTACTAACTGGAACAATTGGAGGAATAGTAGGAACCATAACAACAGCCTTAGCGGTAATATGGGGCTTTATAACTAATACATTTTTAGGAGAATTATCATCTTATATGTCAAAATTAAATTGGTACCTCACTTCGGTGTTTAGGCCTGATTTGTTCTATGGTTTTATTCTTCCATACCCAATACCCTATTTTCCGTCTGCTTCTACGTTCGCTGTAACATCGTTCATATTGGTCTTACTTCTCATTGTGACTGGCTTACTTACTGGTATTGGTTTCTACGGCACGTACAAAATTGGAGGAGGAGCCATGGGTATTGTGGCTCTCATCTTCAGCATAATAGGTATCACCTTGGGGGCTTTGCTAATACTAATGGGAAATCTAACGATAGCATATATGTCTGCATACGTATGGGGTGGCGAGACTGGTTACATTCCCGCTTTACCAGTACCTATACCGAATTTATACCTTATCTGGATAAGTTTTCTGGTAATCGGTATTACTTTTATTATACTTGGTTCGGCTAGTATAAAGGTGGGTGAAATGACCGCTATGCCCTCGGCTTCAAAAGCTGCGGGGATTCTGAGCATCATAGGATCGATAGCTTTCATTTTAGACGGCCTAATTGGCATTTGGGCACACAATATCATTCTTGCCATTATTGGTTTTGGACTGATATTCGCAGCATTCATTCTTTGGGCTGTAGTATTCTATTCCTCTCGAAACATGTAATCTCTCGGAAAGATGCAAACAAACCCACATTTTTTTATTTATTGCCAAATTCTTGACTATGCCTATTATTTAACATTTTAATCATTATTTTCAAAATAAGTATCGTATTCTCTTTTATCTGTAATTTCCTCCCAGCTGTATAGGGGATAATGGTAGCCAATTTCATCGAGCACCTTCCATCTCCTACCACATATATTACACTTGCAAAAGTATTCGGTGAAATACTCCTCTTGGTGTACAACCTCTTTAGCAATGGAAACAATTCCGTCTCTCTGCTCCACACTTGGAATGAATCTTTCGCCGAACCCCGACTGAGTTTCGTACAACTCGCATCTACACTTCGCCGCTTTTCTGACGTTTTCAAGAATTTCAATAGCTCTGTCTACAGTCCACCGGTAGTCCCTCAACCCCCTACGCTCAGGCAACTTCCCCCTTATCTCCTTCATTTCAGACAAATATTTTGGATCTCCCTTTAACGCTAGGATGTCAGCGGCCTTTTGAGTATGGATCACATCACCTGAGGATAATAATATTAAAAGTATTTGGAAGGATTCTGGCTCACTGGATTCTAGGAGCTCATTATACGCCTGCTCTATTTCTTCATAATCCATCTTAAGGATTTCATTTGCCCTTTCTTGCACATTTTTTTCCATCGTTTTCCCCCATAAACGTTATTAACTGCTTTTATCCCACTTCTTCAAGAATTCCTTTGCTATCTTTCTGGTCTTTGGACTCTGGCAGTTTAATTGTTTTTTAACAAAATTAATTATCTCCTTCTTATTTTCAGCTTGTTCAAAGTATTCACCTAATGATTCTATGGCGTAGCCTTTTATCAAGTCCTTGCGTTCTTGTTCGTGATGGGTTTCATCTATAGCTAATAGCTTGTTTGTTATCTTTGTTTGGAGTTTTGGTTTTGCCTTGGCAATCTTTCCAGATTTGCCTGCGAGCTGTGCGGCGGGGATCACACTTTCATCATCGAGTAGACTGTAATACTGGTCGAATATTTTCTCAAACCTGTTCTCTTTATCAGCACCTGTAAGATTTGCTAAGATGTTGACTGCAATGTTCCTGTGGGAAGTATTATCACTGCTCAAGAGCTCAACAAAGAAATCCCATTTAGGATACAAAACTTCTGGGTGACCCTCGCTTAAGAGCATAAAAACCTTAAAACTATTATACCTCACTGTATCCTTCTTAGACAAAATTCCTTCAAATAATTCCGAAAGTACTTTTTCATCCTCTAAAGCCCTTTTAGCTAAGCTATCAATATTAACACCTTTTTTACTCAAATCATCCAACATTTTATTCTTTACCTCCTATAGCGTTTGAATGGGTATGCTTTGCAACTTCATCTCGCCATCATCCATCCGTATAACTATGTTCTTTAACCATTTTTCATCATCTTGCTTCGGGTAATCATCCCTGTTGTGCGCACCACGGCTCTCCGTCCTCATAAGAGCTGCCTTTGCCACCATTACCCCAACGTCGACGAAGTTTATAACCTCCAATGCTTTCCCAAGTTTTTCAAAGGTTTTCTCGTTTTTAATGCAGAGTTTTGGCAACTTTTTCTCTTTTATGCTCTTCAGTTCGTTTATTGCTTTCAAGAGTTCCTCGGCGTTTCTAATGACTCCCACATGCTTTTCCATTATCTCTTGAACTTCTTTCCTTATCTCCGAAACGTCCAATCCCTTCTGGCGTTTATATATTTCGAGAATCCTGTTTCTTTCGGCTTCAACCTGTTTCTCATCGATTTTGGGTAGGGGTTTTGATAATGCTCTCTCGGCGGCGAATTTTCCCGCTCTAGCCCCGAAGACCTGGGTTTCTGTCAAAGCGTTTCCACCGATTCTGTTTGCTCCATGGATTCCTCCCTCAACCTCTCCAGCTGCGTAGAGACCGGGAACATTTGTTTCGCATTTTTCGTTGATTTTCACACCGCCCATAAAGTGGTGAACTCCTGGTGCCCACTCGATTGGTTGCCAAGAGGGTTCTATTCCCTCAGCCCTACAAGCCTCCCTAAACTTCGAGAACAGAAGCCACATTTCTTCCGGTACGCCCGAGAGATCGTTGTAAACGCCTCCATTGGGGGTTCCTCTGCCTTCTCTTATCTCTATTTGGGCACGAATAGCAATGAGGTCGCGGGTCACTTCTTCGGCGTGTACCGGGTCGTATTTCTTCATGTATCTTTCCCCGAGGGCGTTGTAGAATCTGCCTCCCCTTCCTGGCATTCCGTCCGCTGGTGGAGGCTGCCCTCTTAGTCCTAGTGGATGGACGATGCTAGCCCTAAACTGAATAAATTCCATATCGGTTAATTCAGCCCCAGCACGATAAGCCAGCGCATAACCATCCCCCGTGACATCTGGGGGATTTGTTGTTAAACCGTAGAGTTGCCCAGCACCTCCCGTAGCCAGAACTATGGATTTCGCTTTGAAGACCAGAAAATCACCCGATGAGAGGTCTAAACCCGCAACCCCCACAACTTCTCCTTTTTCTGTGAAGATTTTGGTTATCATAACTCTTTCAAGAACTTTGATTCCACGACGCTTCACTTCTGTGACTAGACCACTGATCCAAGCCGGGCCGTAAAGTTGAGTGACCGGAAGAAGTCGATTGACCGATACGCCGGCTCCTCCCACAGCCACAAATTTTCCATCCTGTTTCATAAACTGGGTTCCGAATTTGTCCAAGTCTCGTGCCCTATCTGCTGCCTCACTAGCAAATATTTTGACCAGTCTATGGTCATTTATTTTCGCTCCTCCCTCAAGGACATCTTTAAAGTAAATGTCCGGGCTGTCTTTTGGATCGACAGGAGCTTGCATGATTCCCCCCGCATAAGGGGTGCACCCTGAAGGAAAACCACCTTTAGCAACTAACATCACGTTTACTCCTTTCTCGTGTGCTTCTATAGCCGCTCTAGTTCCGGCTCCACCTGCGCCGAGGACCAGAACATCTGTTTCAAAAATTTTCTCTTTAAATTCCATTTGAAACGCCTCGCACACCAGATGCTAACCAGATATCCTTATGTGGTCTTAATTGGACATAAATCTTTTTATGGAGATATTATACACATTGAAGAAGGCAAAGCGATTACCCGGCGTTCAGACAAAAACCACTCAGCGGTGAGACAGAGAGGGAAAAATCAGAGTGGGCAGAACCCGTCGGTAGAAGACCGGTTCCCGTGATTCCTAAACGTCCCACAACCACACACTCGCCTCCTTCGAAATATTAAATAGTAATAAGTATCAACAAGTAAAGGATTGGAGGTGATTGTAATACCAAAAACTATCAAAGGTGAATTTAGTGGAATAGTAACACGCCGAAATGTAACCTTTGTATCTCAGGGCGGTTTTGGTATAAGTTTTATGATAAAATTAGATCAAAAAAGTTATGGTATTCCAGAAGAAATAACAGTTCTAGCGACAGCAACAGCGGGAGCGCTTAGGCTTGGCAGTACAATTATTCAGGAGGGAGATGAGCTACTTATCTCGGGAGAAATAAGGAAAATGAAACTAAGCGAATGGGGAATAGACGTTTATCAACTGAAAGCAGATCACATATTTAATAAAACCACTAACTATGGTTTTTAATATAAAAACCGTAAAAAACTAGAGTTACTAAATTATGGAGGATTATTAGACACGAGCTGCATTAGTTGATTTATGTTGTCTAGTTTTTCTAGTCCTAGCACGAGGTTCATGGTTTCGGTGATTTTCTCTTCGGGAAGGACGTAGCTTGCACATATTCCGTATTTTTTCTTGAGTTCCTCTAGTCCTGCTGTGGGCATTCCGTTTTTGGTGAATTCTTTACCGTCCTTGGTATTCAATTTAACTCTTGATATAGCGGCTCCTAGTTCGTATGGGACCATTTTGTCAACTTCTGGGTCTACTTGAAATTTCGTTTTCTTTATGAGCTCAACAATCTTCGGATCACTAACCTTTTCATCCGTAAAGTTTTCAAGCCTCAAGTTTCCTTCCAGCAGAGCGTTGGCCATGAAAAACTGCATACTAAACTTTCCTTCAAGACCTGTCTTAGGCTCGTGATAAATCAAGTTATCATAAATTGCCTGAGTCGCTCCAACCTCAATATATTCCACATTGCTTGAATCTAATTTGTTATCCCTCATAATAGAGAGAAGGGCGTTAATGGCTGCGTGACCATAATGGCAACAAGGATATAACTTATAGTATACTCCCGGTGCCACCAGTTCCCAGGGATTCCCGAGTTTTTCTATTGCTTTCGTATAATATTCACCTGTGGTCACTTTGAGGTATCCGAATTCCTCCTCCAGCGCATTTTTGTTGGACGTGAATCCCTTTTTCGCGAGCATGGCTGCCACAACACCATTTTCTGCTGCCCGCCCCGCGTGAAAAGGCTTGGTCATCGTGCCAAAGTTAGCCCTAATTCCAGCGGACTCAGAGGCTGCTATACCAAACGCGTACATCATCTGCTCCGAATCAAGCCCAAGCAGTTTTCCAGCCGCAGCAGTGGCTCCGAAGGCACCAAGCGTTGAGGTACAATGCCACCCCTTCCCCATATGAGCAGGATTCACAACTAAACCCAGTTTGCACTCAACCTCAACACCAACCGCGTAAGCAGTAAGCAGCTCTTCGCCTGAGGCTTCCGTTAACTCCGCAATCGCAAAAGCTGACGGGGCAACGGGAACAGTTGGATGTCCCAGTAGCGAGGGACTGCTATCATCGAAGTCAAGAGCATGCCCCAGAGTGCCATTCGCAAAAGCCGCATTCGGACAAGAAGTTTTTAATCCCAAACCAATAACCGTGGAAAGGCCTCCGCCTCCCACCTCCCTCAAGTATTCTTTAACAATACCACCAATAGGCTCAACGGAGCCAGCTAAGGTAACGCCGAGGTAATCAAGAACGCTCTGCTTCGCAACAGTTATCGCCTCCCCTGGTATATCCTTGTACTCAGTTCTGGTCACAAATTCGGATAATTTTTTCTGTAGAGACAAGAAAACTCCCTCCTTATTCCAAAACTTATTCAAATAAAAATCTGGGAAAATTAATTGTAAAAAGCTTTTTGCAAAAATAGCTATTTATTCGGCTCTTTAACGGGTTTTCAGGCTTTATCAAGAGAATAAATTATGCAAGAGAAGAATTAAAGAAAGAAAAAGAGAAAAAAATGCTAAATGTATTGAGCCTATTTACCCTTATAGATTGCCGCTATTTTAGCCATCACTGGAGCCATCTTCATAGCCGTGGCCAGATTTCCGTCCATTTTGTACTTGCCCGCCATGAAAGCCTGTGTCGCATCGAGGGCGCCTGTGGTCAACTTTATTAGAGTGTCTGTGTCAGATGAGAGTTTAAGGTCGGTGGGTGTCATCAGGCCCGGTCCACCCGTGATCTTCCCGCCGCTTATATGATAGTGTCCCTTCATAGGACTGTCTGTAGCTTCGTAGTTAACCTTAATATCTCCTGCACCAGTCACCGCCTTTTTTAATTCTGGATCTCTTTCAACCATTGCGCCTGTTACAGCCCACAGAAACTCCGTAAATGCATCTGATGCTTTGGGTGCCTCAGTCGACCACTTCTTAACGTCGCTCTTCGTCAGTCTCTGCGCTAACTTCTGCGGTAGGTCTGGCATAGCAGCCAACAGCTCCGGTGCCTTACCTTTTACCTTAGGGGCGAAGGAAGGCAGTTTATCCATTAACTCCTTATCTGGCATTTTGAACATTGCTTCTACTTCGCTCTTCAAATCCATTGCTCCTACAGCAACCTTTGGCTTTGCTTCTACAGCAACCTTCGGCTTCTTTTCTTCTACAGCAGCCTTTGGTTTCTTTGCTTTAGCAGCCTTTGGCTTACTCATCACAAAACCTCCTCTATCTTCTTAAAGTGAAACTCCTCCAATTTCTTACACATTTTGGCCCATGGTTTAGTACCATACTTTTTCGGTTAGGAGGAAACTTTGGAGTAGGTTCTGATTCTAAGTGGTGGCTTTTCTTCAGATTTCATTCCAACGTGTCCCTGTCCTACCCTTGAGGTTTCCTCCTACCCTTTTTGGGGAAATTCCATGTGCTTTATTATACCGTATTTTGTGAAACAACTTGTATATAAATTTTCAGCTATTGTGAAGAGACTCTGTTAACTCTGTTCGCCTTTGAAGGCGTTGGCCATTGCTTTCATTACTACGGCTAGCTTCATTCCTGTGGCTAGGGGTCCGTCGAGTTTGAATTTGCGGGTCATTAGGCCTTTTATGGGGTCCTGTCCGCCTGTGACCAGTTTTATTAGGGTGTCTGTGTGGCTTGTGACGGTGAGATCGACAGTATCTAGCTTACCCGGTCCGCCGGTGATTTTTCCTCCGCTTATTTGGTAGTGTCCTTTCATGGGGCTGTCTGTGGCTTCGTAGTTTACTTTTATGTCTCCTGCACCCGCAACCGCTTTTTTGAATTCTGGGTCTTTTTCAACCAGTGCGTGTGTTACTTCCCACAGCATCACCGTGAATGCGTCTGTTGCTTCCGGTGCTTCGGTTGCCCACTTTTTGACGTCGCTTTTTGAGAGTCTCTGTGCTAACTTCTGCGGTAGGTCTGGCATGGCGGTCAGCAGTTCTGGTACGCTGTCTTTTACTCCGGGTATCACGGAAGGTAGTATTCCCATTAACTCCTTGTCTGGCATGTTGAGCATTTCTTCTGTCATTTTCTTCAAATCCATTGCTCCTGCGGCGGCCTCTGGCTTTTCTTCTGCAGCAGCCTTCGGTTTCTTTACCTCTTTAGTAGCTTTTGGCTTTTTCATTACAAAACCTCCTCTATCTTATTAAAAGCGAAACCCTCCAATTTCTTACACATTCTATCCTGTGGCTTACCACTATACTTTTTCGGTTAGGAGGAAACTTTGGAGTAGGTTCTAACTCATGGGTGGTGGCTTTTCTTCAGATTTCATTCTAACGTATTTCTGTCCTACCCTTGAGGTTTCCTCCTACCCCTTTTTGGGGAATTCCATGTGCTTTATAGTAGAGTATTCTATAGACAAATGTATATAACTTTTCAGCAGTGGCAAAGAGACCCTATTAACTTAGCCTTTAAGGGCATTGGCCATTGCCTTAATTGCTCCAGTCAGTTTCATCCCTAAAGCCAAGGGTCCTTCAAGCTTGAATTTGCGGGTCATCAAGCCTTTCACCGGGTCCAGTCCGCCTGTGACCAATTTTATTAGAGTATCCGTATTGCCTATGACGGTAATATCGACAGTATTTAGCTTGCCCGGTCCACCCGTGATCTTTGCATTATTTATCTCTTCATGTCCGCTCATAGGGCTGTCGTCGGCTTCGTAGTTAAGTTTGATATTCCCCACATTCTTCAATGCCTTTTTGAATTCTGCATCTCTTTCAGCTACTGCGGCGACTCCTTCCCACAGAATCTCCGTGAATGCATTCACCGCATCAGGGGCCTCGTTAGCCATCTTCTTAACATCGGTCTCCTCTATCCTCTTAACTATTCTCTGCGGTAGGTCTGGCATTGTATCCATAATCTCTCTAACTTTACCCTTCATTTTAGGGACCAAAGTAGGCAGTTTCTCCATCAATTCCTCATCTGACATCTCCAACATTTCTTCTGCAATACTTTTCAAATCCTCAACACTTGTCTTCTCCATCATAAAACCTCCTCAATCCTTAAGGCCAACACCTCCTCAATATTGAAGGCAAACTCCCTAACTCCTAACGTATTCTGATTTAGTGCTTAACGCATACCTTTTCGGTAGCGGAAACATTCAAGTGAGCTACGGCTTGTAAGTGGTTTGGTTCTTCCGCCTAATTTTTTCTGGCGCACCTCTAGCCTCTCCGTAGAGTCCTCCTAATAATTGAGAAGATAAAGCCCACGTGTATTTATTTACGCCATATTTTTACGGCAGATATATATAAATTTTACTATAATGAATAAAAAACAAGTATAAGGATTCATTAATATAATCCTAAAAGGATAGGATACATACGCTCGAAATTATACTAAAAATTAGATTCGACGTAGTTTTTTGTTTTCTATTCGGGACACTAATCCTTTTCCATTTCCTGATTAGAGCTAATTCTGAACAATAATCACCAAAACTTTTGGCTAACTATACAGGTATCCCCCTTCATACCTGATTCCCCCTCAGCTGGGTCTCTGCTATTCTTTCATTTTAATCTTGTTTCAATGTATCCTTTAAAGCAGTGGCATTGTTGAATCTTGTTTCTTTCATTCCATAAAGCAGAGTAACTGTCCATTTAAGTTATTTAAGCGCGAGACTGGGCTTGAAGACCTTAGGTACTTATTTGCTTTCTGTACGGGAGTCTTTGGAAGCGGTCAACTAATTTGGTGAGTCTTAGGAGACCTTTGCGGACTTTTCCCGCATTGTAATCGCTGATAAACTTTTGGATGTCGTTTCCATAGTCCTCTCGGCACATTTGGAATATCTGCCTCGCAAAAATAGAAGCAAAACCCGTTATTAGAGATAAAACCCTTCTTCTAATTGAACTTTTTATTCCCCGATACTCATTGACAAGCTCTGGCAGCCAGTGGAGGTTATGCTCCCAGCACTCAAGAAGGAGTTCAGTATGCGCAGTTTTCATATCGTTAAGTGTAAAGGATTTTTCCCTTCCCAGAGTTCCCATGGCTACGAAGAATAGGGGCACAACCATACTCTTAAAACTTCTTAACTCCCTGATGAGATGCAAAGTGTCGAAAACATCTCCTTCCGTTTCACCAGGAAGTCCCAAAATTAGTGTAGAGACTGGAACCCAATAATTTTCACTTAACACCTCGAAGGCCTGAACAACGGTCTCTGGCCACTCCTCCGGTTTGAAAGGTCTGCATTTTCCTAGCATGTGATTTTTGATCATTCTCGGGCTTCCGGTTTCCATGCCCGTCTGCCCACTCAACCAGTTTTTAGCATCAAGTTCAAGGATGTCGGAGATTTCTTCAACAAGATTCGGAACAGCTGCTGCAGAGCTTAGTGCAAAGTGACTTATTTCTACTGACCTCACACTTGGATATTTCTTAACCGCCTTGAAGAGGCTCAAAACCGCTTCACTATTTATGTGTAAACCCTTGGCCTTATATCTTAACACATCTTCCGCATGGAGAAGTATATAGGGGTTTCCCGCCCTGACGTTTACCTCTACCTCCTTCAGGATGTAGTCAACTGGTTGACACCGGAAACTTTTGAGAGTAGGAGTGCAGAATGTGCATCCCCTACCACATCCTCGCGCAATCTCCACCAGCCCACAAACTGTGGGTCTCCGTATTAAAGGTATCCTCTCCTCCGGCACCGGGTCACCATAGACAACTCCCGGAATACTTTTCCCCTTAACCGCTTTTTCGAAGAGAGGAGGTACAACATCCTCACCCTCCCCTATAACGGCGCAATCTACTCCCAGTCTTCTTCTTTTTTCCTCTTTTTCAAGTTGCCACGCGCCGGGTCCTCCGAGAATGATTTTAGGTTTGAATTTACTCAGACGAATTTGGAGTAGAATCCCGAGGAACTTCCACGCCATTAGAGGCAGCCCTCCAAACACTTCCCTGAATGTTGTGGTCGCGGGGCCGATTCCCAAAGGGTCGGTCTCGCTTATGCCTATAACTTTGGTGCCAGCTCCAACAACTCGGGACAGATACTCAGGGCTAACGACCGTTACATCATTCTCGTCGAACCCATAGTTAAGAAGAGATGCCTCAATCTTTCTTATTCCATAGGGGGCCAACACTGCGGCCCCTTCCCTACTAACTTTCACAGGAGGGGAGAAAATTTTGAAATACAAGTATTCGGGTATAAAGCCCGCTGGGACACACGAACTGAAGCCGAGAAACATGCCGCCCACATAGTTGCTCATCAAGGTTCTATCCGCAGTTAAAACAATAGGAACCCCATCAGACAAGTAAAACACCACTAGAAAACATAAGCTACCAAATTTTGTTCAACAAGTCTTCTAATAACTAAACTTTGGCAAATTTTAGGTTATCTCCATCTGGTATAGAGTTTTGAGGCCCTTCATGTCTGATAGAGTGAACTGCAATATCTGGTCAGCTGTTCTGACCCTCTGGGCGAGTTTCACCA